>Ga0105238_10001631_pt1 | contig 22482 bp, 40 predicted proteins | sample KBSC34metaG_FD_81526 | JGI IMG/M metagenome (GOLD analysis project Ga0105238, IMG submission 81526) | Corn rhizosphere microbial communities from Kellogg Biological Station, Michigan, USA - KBS C3-4 metaG | ecosystem: Host-associated > Plants > Roots > Rhizosphere > Soil | place: Michigan, USA...
GATCCCGGCCCCCGCTCAGACCGATGCGGCCAAGTGGGAGCAATATACCGCCCTCTGTGAGCTGACGAAGGACGAACGCGGCAATGTCACGGCGACCAAGGAGACCCCCGCCGCGAAGCGTTTCCGCGAAAGCTATCTCACCCGCAAGTAAGCCCCATTTTCCAAACCCTCTAAAAATCTACTCTCATGGCTAACGCACTTAATGGTGTCTTCATGACCCGCATTTCCCAGCTCACGCTGGATGCGCTGCTTTCCAGTCCGCTCCCGGTCACTTCTTTCTGGACGGACTTTTCCTCGGACATTGCGACCTACGGTAACGCGGTAACGACCCGCTACCCGAACGCGCTCACGGTCCAGAATTTCGCCTCCGCCAAGACGGCGATCGACTCCAACACCGTCTCCCGGACCATCACCCTGGACAAGTATGTGGGCGTGCCGGTGCAGTTCACCGACACCGAAATGTCCTTCTCGGACGTTCAGCTCCTCCAGATGTTCGTCAAGCCGGCGATCAATGCGCTGTTTGAGAACGTCATGGCTACCCAGCTTGCGCTGGTGACGGTGGCGAACTTCTCGAGCAACAACATCATTGCCGCCGCCGACTTCACAGCCGCCAACGTGGCGCGTATCGGCCGTATCCAGACGGCCCTGAAGGTTCCGACCGAACCCCGCCATATCATTTGCAGCCCGAACTACGCGGAGACCCTCAAGAAGGATGCCAGCGTTCAGGCGGCCTATGCCTACGGCCCTGGTAACACGATCCGCACGGGTCAAATCCCGCTGGTCTACAACTACCAGATCCACGAGTGGAACGGCACGATTCCGACCACGAACAATCTGGCGGCTATCGCGTTCGCCCCGCAGGCGCTCTTGCTGGCGGTTCGTCCTCCGGTCCTTCCGCGCAACTGGTACGGCGAGGTGCGCAACATCACCGACCCGGCCACGGGCCTCACGATCCAGTTCCGTGATTACTATGACGGCACCCAGCAGCGCACGGAGTGGTGCTTCATCTACGGCTGCCAGATCGGTAACCCCGGCAATCTGACCCGTATCACGAACGTCGCGGAGTAATTCCACCGCCCGGCTAGTGGGCGTTTCACTCAAGACCCACCGGACTGTGCCCCGGTGGGTTTCTTTTAACTCCACACAACATGGAAACCAAAACCGACAGCCTGCCCGTCCTCCGAGATCCCCGCATTTGGCTGGGGATGCCCGTTTATGCCAAGATTGATGGCCCCTTTGTTCAATGCCTCATGGCGTTGATGGGGCAATCTGGTATCGTCCAAGTCCCCGACTTCCTGATTGGTGACTCGCTCGTTAACCGCAGCCGAAACAACATCGCCAAGCGTTTCCTCGAGGGGATGCGCGGGAAGGATGGGGCGGGGAACGATGTGATCGTTAGGCACGACTGGCTCCTGTTCCTCGACACGGATTTGATTTTCCGGGTGGAGGATGTGGAGAAGCTTTACCAGTTCGCCCTGAAGAAAGGAGTTGGAATCTACTGTGGCACCTACCCAATCAAGCAGCTCAAACCCAAGGTGGTATTCAACAACATCGCCGGCCAGTCCCCCGACGCGGAGGGGATTGTCGAGGTGCGCGAGGCGGGAACGGGATTCATGCTCATTCATCGGAACGTATTCGAGCAGATGCAGGAGAAGTTTAAGGATGAAATCGAATACTACGTTGATATGGGCGACCCGAACCTAGCTCCGGTTATCGCATGGGATTTCTTCTCCGTTGGCGTCCGTTTCGATCAAGACCTGAAGCGCAAACGATTCCTTTCCGAAGACTGGTATTTCTGCCAGCGGTGGCGTGAGCTTGGCGGGAAGGTGCTGATGCATACCAAGACCGCGTGCAATCATATCGGGGTCTATAACTACCCCGGAAATCCGCAGGAGATTATCGAGGCCGCCGACCACTATAAAAAGGCGTTCGAGATTATCGCCCAGCAGCAGAAGCCGAAAGTGGTCAAGGTCGGCCCTCCCGAGCATTTCAATAAGGATGAACCACAGCCGGAGGCAGTTGCCGTCGTGGCGTAGAGCATGGGCTTTAATGAGGTCACTGCCGCAGGCCAGGATTTCTCCGAAGGAACTGAAATCTTCGGGGAGTCCTTCACCTACACGGCACCGAATGGGGGAGCGACAACTTCGGGGCTCGTCGGCGTGTTCAATCAAGTTGAAATCGAATATCAGTTTGACGACTTCTCCACTAAGAAAATGACCGCGCTTATTTGCGTCTCGAGCAAACCGCAATGGGCGTCGGTTGTGCCGGCCAACCGAGGGAAGGTGACCTATGGGAACATTGGTTATCAAATCGAGAAGATCGACGGTGCGGACACCGCTGCGGAGCCAGCCTATCAGCTAACCCTAAAGAGGCTCACATGATCGAGGCCGGTGTTTACGTTAACACGACACAGTTTGAGGCCGCCCTTCAGCGGATTCAGCGGGGCGTCCGCGATGGGTTTATTAAACCGGAATACGGTCTGCTTCCCGTGCAGGCGCGTCTATTGGCTGAACGATGCCAGGCTTTCACTCCGCCTAGAAACGTAGGGCAGGGAAAGGCTGCCGTCGTCCGAGACATAACCAACATCTTCCGCCCGCTCAGTCATACGACATTCACGAATAAGGGCGTCCGTAAGATCGTGAAGGAGGACAACCGGCCGGCGTGGAATAAAATGGCCCAGAATTTTCGCGGAACCCACAATCTGCAAAACACAACGGCGATGGGATTTAGTGTCGCTTGGCATAAGCGGAATAGAACGCGCAGGGGCCGCACGGTTAGCGCCAAATATGGTAACATAGGATATGTCACTTTAGGGCCGGAGGGGAGGCAGGTGCGCCGGTATATTGGCGATGAAAAGAAAATGGTTGGCTGGGCACGAGCCGGCTGGAACCAAGGCATTATCGGATTCGGGGGAAACGTCTCTGCCCCTTGGGTATCGAGGCATGGCTTGGGACAAGGCTTTTATGTGAACGGGACCGCCTCCACAGATCCATTCGTTCAGGTGGGAAACAATACCAGTTGGGCGAAATCCGGGAAGGGGGAGGGGGAGCGGATTATCCGAAATGCCATTCAGGCCCGCGCTCGAGACATGGAATCCTATTTTGAACGCATGATGAAACTGTCCGTTGAAAAGGCCGCCTGATGCCAGCACCTAACATAGCCTTGCTATACGATTTTGAGAGTCCCTATGAGGACGCTCTTACGGCCTATTTCGCTAATCTGAACATCGGGGGACTTCAGTTCGCCCAAGTGCTCAACCCACGGAGCAACTATAACGACCAGACGTTTCAGATTACCCCTAGGCTCCAGATCAAGGCCGGGGTCGTTGGTCTACAGGCAACCGGATCGGGGGTTCAGGAAACCCAAGTGACGATAAACAACGTTTCCAGCACGTTCTACAGCTATTATAGCCTCTCCGTTGCTTTGGATGTGATAACCCAGCGGCAGAATAGCAGCCAACCACACGGGCTTTTTCGGGGCATGGCGAGGCAGGGGATGCTGAGTTCATCGGCCACATTGAACGTGAACACTGTGCCCTATTTCCAAACGACGTTCGTTAATCCTGGGGCGTCCAATCAGGTAGTAGACCCGGACAACGATACGATCATTACCTCCATGTCCTACACCTTGGATATGGCTATCCCGGTTTCCTCGGTTCCCACCAGTTGACCAATTAACCTTTAGCAAATCTTCCCATGGCCACCTATCAAGACGGCACATTTCCTTCGGGCGCTCCAATCCTGAATACGGCAGCGGCCAATTATGTCTGCAATTCGTTCACCGTAGATCAAAGCGCGGACACGGTGCAAATCTATGACCAGAACGGCGCGCCTTCCGGGGCGTTGCAGTTCCCCGGTTTCGTGACGGGATCCGCTGAAGTCCAATATGCAGCAGTTAGCACCCCCGACCCGAATGTGGCTTCCGTGAATACGGCTACCGGCGTTTTCCTGAATGTGAATGTTCGGGGCGTGAACGTTAATTGCTTTGCGACTTCGGTTGCCACCTCAAAGCCGCAGCGCGGGCCGTGGACCGCCACCGTGCAATGGCAGGCCCGCATTAACTGATTTCTGGCCATAGGGCCGACTGCCCCGTGGTCACCTTACAAACAGTTGAGATTCCCGGCCTGCGGGAGGCGCGTAAGCGGGAGGCTCGCGTGCGCGATACCGCCTTTCTGGATGGATTGGAAATGGTATGTGGTGTCGAGGTAACCCCGCTATCCCTTCGCCGGCTGATCTGGCTGGAGCACGCCAGGAACGGCCTGATTGTGCCATGCAAGTTTGATTCCGATGAAGAACTTTTAGCCCATTCGCTCCAGCTCGTGTATTTCTGCACTCCTAAATTCTCCCCGCCCGCGTCCCCAGTAATGAGTTTTTGGCGAACATTCCGGGATGGGATGAAGTATCATTCGTTTTTCCAGAAGGCACTCAGGTCAGGAACGCCTGAAGTTCTCGTTAAGGAGGTCAGGGATTGGGTCTCTGATTCCTTCATGGACGCTCCTACTGGAGGGGGAAACAACGAGGTGATGCCGCCTAGCTACGCCAGCTATCCGGCCTATATCGTGGACAAGTTTGCTGAGGCGGGGCTGCCGTTCTCCTATTCGGAAATAATGGACATGCCATTACGCCGTCTCTGGCAGCATTGGAGAGTGGCGATGCGTAGGGTTAACGACACCACGCTAACAAATCCATCCGACGACTTGGCGACTAAGTTTGTCGCGGGGGTGAAAGCCTAATGTCCATCGGGGTTGATTTCATTCTCAGAGCCTCCAGCGCCCAGTTTACCAAGGCGATGGCGTCGGCAAATAATTCCATTAAGGATCTGAAGAAGGGCCTGAAGGAGTTCGACGTTGGCAACGGTCTAAAGCAGGCGCTTGGGGTTGGCGGTGTGATCGCTGGGTTTAAGGCGGTCGTCAGCCATGCACAAGATGTTCGGGATGAGTTTGAGAAGATGGGGAAACCCGTGGCCGCCGCAACTAGGAGCGTTGCTGAGTTCGGGGACATGATTGAGAACATCTCAAAGAAAGCCGCCGACATGGGGGTTAAGGTGCTTTCCGTGTTTACGAAGGTTGGCGACGGCATCCGGCAGATCTGGCAGAATACCTCAGAGGCGGAGGAGGATGCTTTGCGCAAGATGGTGGAGAAAACAGGCAAAGCCGCTGATGAACAGGAGAAGAAACTGGCGGCATCCAAGGAAGCTAACAGCCCCGAGAAACAAGCCGCAGCCCAAGAAAAACTGGACAAAGCTCAGCGCGATTCCATGGCGCAAGGCACCGACGACGAAAAGAAGTTGGTCTCCCTGCTCAACGATCAGGTTGCGCTGAGGAAGAAGCTGGCGAAGGCCGGAAAGGAAACCGTCGAGCACAAGGAACTCGAGACCCAGTTGCTTGAGAACCAGACCTCCGTGCGGGACCTGAATCAGAAGATGGCCGACAAGGAGGGCCAGAAGGAGCTGAAATTAGCAGAGGAGCAGGATAAGGCTTTCGAGGAAAAACAAAAGGATGTGCGCGAGAAGTTCGCCCCATCGGTCGAGCAGCTTGGGCAGATGGATGTTGGAATGGGTGTTTCATATAACGACCCGCGCCTTGTCGCCCGCAGGATTCTGGAGAAAGAAAAGTTTGCCGCAGAGGCTGGTGGGCGCGGGGACATTGCCGGCGCGATGCGGCTGGGAACTGAGGCGCAAAATATGCGCGACTCCCTCAATAAGGTTTCTGGAAACGGAACTGCCCTGACTGCGGAGACTGCGGAGAGCGCATTGAAGAAAGCCCTGGAGCAAACAAACGAAGAACTTAAGGGCGTCCAAGAACAGCTAAAGGGAATGTTGAAGGCCCAGAAGTAACATGGCTCTATATACAGACGGAAATTATGCGACAGCCTTCCTCGTTTCAAACGTGGTTAGCTACCCTTTCCCGTGGCCGAATAATTCGACGGTGGCGCGGTATGATTTGGAATATGTGCAATGGGAGAACACCTACGTTGCTCAGGCGCTCGGTTCCAATTCAACGGACGCCCCCAATGCCTATTTGGTGGACCAAGGTCCGGTTAGAAAAATCGCCCCCGGTATCATTCGATATCCTCTGGCTTACGTTCAGCTCCCCGTAACGTGGGCGCAAACCCAGCAAGTCGCATATACGTTTCCGGGGCTTTCATTCGGTTCTGGTTCATCGTGGAATCCGTATTTCTTCCGCTCCCCGATTACGCTCTATTCCATCGCCACGGTTACCCACACCTTCAGCCATGGGGCGACCTCACCGACCCTAAACAACACCTTCATTGTTACGGATGGTAACAACGTCGTGGACTATATCGGGCCTAGCAATCCGAACATCGGGGCAGGTTCGACAAACCCGGCCAATGAACCTTCATCCTATAACGTCTCGAGCGAATCCCGTCTTTTGGTCGGCCTGATTTGGGAGAAGACCACCATGACGGTTCCGAAGCCCGTTTAAAATGGCGGAAGGATTCAAACCCATTCCCCGCTGCCAGCCCGGTGGCGTTTCTCTCATATCGGCTGACTACGCCAATATGCTGATTGATTTGGCTAACGCGATCGGTGGCGGGAAGGTTTCGCCCATTGCGAACGTCGGCCAGATGTTCCTAGCGGGAGGCCAGTTCATTTTGGACCTGTCTGTTTTGGACGCCAGGCTAAGAGCGGTTGAGGCGGCCGGCGGGGGAGGGGGAAGCAATACCATCCTTCCGTTTCAGATCAGCGACATTTCACCCAACGCTAATTTCGCCTCCGTGAATGTCCGATATGGAACGATCGGTAACAATGTGCCGACAGGTGTCGGTGTGGCGTTCAACCTTTCTATTCCGAACAGCAACACGACGTTCTACGCCAATATTACGATTGATAACAACGCAACGGTTACAGGCGTGACCATCAATACGGGTTCCGTTCCGTCACCCAATACTTCAACGAAAGCCTACGCCTTCATTGGAAATGTCCAGGTGGTGAACAACATTGTGACGGTAATCGACCAGAGCCTTTATCTCTCACAATCGTTCGTTGCCTGTAACCGGAATACAAGCGACCCGGCTACGACTCCGGGAACCTATTATTTGCAGGTGGCGTAATGCCGATCAATTGGAATACCTATGCTGGATTCAGGCCGGCTCCGTGTATGCCATGCGGGGATCTTCCGCCTCATCCGTCAGTATGCTCGTGCGCGTTGCTGATTCCGCTGTTTGATTCGCCGTATTCGGATTATGCAACGGCAACCACCGCAATTGCGGATCAAGTGGCATCGTGTATCGCCTACTTCTCAGCATTGGCGACTCTCGGGAGCCATACCGCTTCATTCGACGGAACTACGCTCACGGTGTCAGGCACGGATTCAGCGGGAGGTCTAAACGCCCGCATAAGCGTTTCATCCTCAGTGTCGCTATTGAGCGGACAGACACTAAATGCTGCTTATTCCATTTCAACAGCGGGAACGATTCAGCAAGTCTCATTATCGCTCATAGATTGCACGGACGGCAGCGCGGTTGATTCCGATGACGATACGGCCCCGTCTGGGGCGCTCGTGGTAACGGCGCCCGCCGATGGAGAGTATTATATTGCTTTGAGTGCCGGAACTACGCCACCGAACTTCACGCACTCAATCGCACTTTCCGCCAATGTCATCTGTTCGGGTACTTGGTGGGTCAACCCCGTCATCGCCCTCTGGGATGACAGCGGCACGACGCGCTCGCTTTGGGCGTGCCCGAAATTGCTCCTGCCGCCGCTGACAGAAGATACGGGGGATTGGTATGCGAGCTGCGCGGATGCGGCCGCGGTGTTGACAAGTTCCAAAGTGAGCAACTGCGTGGGGTTTGATGACGTTGGGAATACCTCTGGCCTGACCTCGTTCAGCTTCTCCGCGACCGACGGAGGAACGTCCCTTTCATTCGCGCACGACGCCACTGGAACGGCTCTATTTTCACCCACCCCAGCCATGCAGGCGTGGGGCGGATTCAATGCCGGAGCCGGGGATGTCATCACTGTTTCGTGGTCCGCGTCAGGCACCATGGGAAGCGGCCAATCAGGCACGGCCAGCATCTACGACGACACCGGGACGCTCGTTGAAACCGTGTCGAACACGACGGGTGCGAATCTCGTTTTCTCCGCCCTCCCGTATACCGGCCGCTACTCAATAAAGGTCACGATCGGCGTCGCGCTCATCACGAATCTATTCGGTTCGCTGTCGGCGACGGCCAGCGTATCTTCATCCGGCTCATTCAGCGCGAACCCCATCCAAGCCCGATGGGATGCAGGATTAACTTGTGCTGCGACCCTCGACTGCGGTGACTCCTGCCCATGAGCAAGATTATCACGGCCAAGGAAAGGGCGGCCAGAAATCATAAGCCATGGCGAGGACTTGGGGATATGGTTGCATCAGCAACAAATGCTCTAGGCATTAAACCGTGCCTGCCATGCCGGACCACCCGCAAAGACTTCCTCAATAAATTAGTTCCATTCCGCAAGGGTTGACCCTGTGCGGTTTGGATAAATGGCCGGTGATTACCTGCATATCATACAGGGGGACGATTACGTTTTTTCAACCAACGTAGCAGTCGATAACGTATCCCAGAATATCTCCGGGGCGACCGTTTCCTTTTATGCTATCGCGGAGCGCATCCTGCAAGGGGATGACCCGATCATTAACGTCGATACGACCTCGGGGCAGGTAACGGTCAATAATTCCAGCATCACCGTAACGCTGAATAGCGCGTTCACGAACAATGTTGCGCAGGCGAATGTGGCCCACTGGTACCTCCGTTCCCAGCTCGCCAACGGCTCCGTCTACACCCTCGACAAGGGGCGTCTCTGCGTTGTGCCCGGATTCGCCCCCCTTCCGCTTTAACCCATAAACAACATGGAAAACAAACCCACCCCAGCGGATGCCTTGCGCGTCCTTGACCAAGCTACGGACCCCAGCAATGCCGGCAAATTGAACCGGATGGATTACGCGAATATCCAGACGGCACTTCAAATCCTGGCTGACTTCATTTCGGCCAACACCCCGAAGCCCGTAGAAGCTCCGAAGAAACGGGGTCGGCCCGCTGGTGGAGCGTTTGGCGCGCCTGTGAAACCCTAAATGGCGTGCGAGGAATTACAGGTAGGACTAGCGCAGCAAAGCAGGCCCGAAGGGAGCCTGTCGGCTGCGTCTAGGCCCGCTGGGAATCTCGCTCAAAATTCCCGCCCTGAGTCCAACGGGTTTTGCCGATCGTTCAATTTCTCAACTCCGCAGCAACAAGACCTAATCACCTTCTTCGGGGATAACATACTCACATTTGCCGGAGACCAAATGGTGACATTCTAAGATGGGTTCCACCTTCGCCACATTCACCCTCGAGGCTTCGCCCGCAGTAACCGATTACTTGGTTGGCTATCGGACGCCTGTTCCGGGAGAGGAGAGGAGAATGACGGTTACCAGCCTTAGCACGGCATTGGGGACGCTCATGCCGGCGAGTATCGCCGGGACGGCGAATGAGATTGCGGCGAGTGCTTCAGTTGGGGCGGTGACGCTGTCTTTACCTTCCTCGCTTACCTTCACGGGGAAAACGATCACTGGGGGAACATTCTCCAGCCCGACATTAACGAATCCGGCCCTAGGTACCCCCGCCAGTGGAGTTCTCACCAATTGCACGGGCCTCCCGCTTACTACTGGAATTACGGGAACGCTTGCGGTCGGTAATGGTGGTACGGGAGCAACCAGCCTCACTTCCACGGCGCTTCTCTTGGGCGGTGGCTCATCGGCAATCAATGCGTCGAACATCACCTACAGCTCTCCCACGCTATCCGTTCCTGCCGGCTATACTGTTTCCGGGGCGGGATCTCTGTCTTTCACGGCTGGCGGATCGAATCAGAATATAACGATTAGCCCAAGTGGCACTGGTTTTCTTATCGGGGCGTTCAACTCGACCTCAGTTACTCCGTTCGCCCAAGGTCTCCAGATTCTAGGCAAGGATACGATACAGACGATCATTGGCGTCGACACCTTCGCAAACCAATCCCGGTTTCTTGCGCGTCGGGCCAATGGCACGGCGGCTTCCCCAAGTGCGCTAACCTCTGGTCAAACCATTGTGCAGTTTGGTGGTAGGGGATATGGAGCCACGGCATACGGCGGAGCGACGACGGGATTTAATTTTATCACATCTGAGGCATGGAGCGATTCCGCCCAAGGTACGCGGGGTACCGTAACGTTCACCTATCCGTTATCCAATACAACCTCCACGGCGCTTGAATTCGGCAATGGGCGTGTTCTGTGGTTGGGAGCAAATAACGGAACGGATTCTTCTTGGCCTTCATGGGGAACGAATGGCGTCCTTACGGCGACCTCGACCGCAACCTACACCGATACGTCTGCGGCCGGGACCGTTGCGGCTGCTGTGGCTTCGAGTTTCGGAATTCCAACATTCGCAGCCTCGAATGCGCGGACGTTCACCGATTTCGCCAATGTGTATGTGGCAGGCGCTCCAGCTCGCGGCACCAATGTTACCGGGGGAAATCCGTGGTCTGTCTGGGTGGATGCGGGGGATGTTCGCCTTGATGGGTTGATCGTCGCTGGTTCGAGTTCAACGACCCTCACCGATTCAGCCGGCAAGATTCTCTCGGCCGCCCTAAACACGGTTCAACCTGCCCAAGGCGGTACGGGCATTACTTCTTTCGGTACGGGTGTGGCGACAGCCCTTGGTGTTAATGTCGGATCTGCCGGCGCGTTCGTCACCTTCAATGGTGCCCTCGGAACACCCTCGAGTGGCACGCTGACCAATTGCACTTTCCCGACGCTCAATCAAAATACGAGCGGGACGGCCGCAAATCTCAGCGGTACGCCAGCCCTTCCGAATGGAACCACGGCGACCTCTCAAGCGGTTAATGACAATTCGACCAAGCTCGCAACGACGCTATACGCCGACCGTGCAGCCCTGAAAGGTAATGCGGCATCGGCCCTAACTGAATCCTCCAACGCGACAACGATTGATTGCAGCCTGAGCAATTCCTTCACGCTTACGCTTAATGCCAATCTGAACACCGTTACCTTCTCCAACTTCTCGGACGGGCAGGTGGTAATTGTGAGCGTCACCAACACCGCTTCAAACTTCACGGTCACCTGGGGAAACTCGATTAAGTGGGTGGGCGGTTCCCAGCCTGTTCAGACGGTCGGAGCAAAGACGGACGTTTGGACGTTCATTAAGCAGGGGAGCACGATCTACGGGAACGCGGTTCAAAACCTGTCATGATCGTTCCTTTCAGCTTTCTGAATGTGACCTCAAGCGGCCCAAGTTATGCCTTCGTGGAAAACTTCGAGACGCCCACGACTGGTTACGACAATACGGGATGGACGACAGCTGGAGCGGCAAACCCGGCTTACTCGACTTCTCCGGCTCCCCTTCAGGGCACGCAATCACTCTATACGTCCACAGGAACATCACTGTCGGGGGCTTACCGAACTCGCTCCGCTACAGGTGAAGTTTGGTTCTACTGGCAGATGTATTGCATCACTGGCGTCGTAGACGATACCTGCTTTTTCGGGGACTCGACACTCGGGAATCTCTACCTCGACTTCACGAGTGGCAAGATGCGCATCCGCATAGGTGGATCGCTGGGGACATCAGCGTCCGCTTTCCCGCTGGATCAGAAGGTTCACGTTTGGTTCCGGTATCAGCCTGGTTCGGGAACGGCGAGCGCCGACCTGTATTACTCGACGACGGGAACACGAGGCAGCCCGCAGGCCAGCGTTACCGGTGCCACCTCCACGTTGGAGGCCGACCGCCCCTACTGGCACAACCGGAGCACATACGCCTATCTGTTTGATCGAATCATAATCAACCCCACGGCGATTGGGGACAATCCGTGAGGTTCAATGAAATGGCTTCTATTCCTAATTCCTACTCTGCTGACGGGCGGCCCGCTTTGGATTCCGAAGGGGAACGCGCCAGAAGGCTTGTTAAGGAGTCGGGTGATTGCCACCGGGTCGATGCGCCCAGCAATCACACAGGACACCTATTTTTGGTACGAGCCTTACAACGATTCAGTTCCTCTATCCGTGGGGGATTGGGTTTGGTTCATCCGGGAATCCGATGGGAAAAGTTCGTTGCACGCAGTAACGGCTTTGAACCAGCGGGCGATTTATACAACAGGGATAGCCAACAGAAACTCGGACGGATGGAGTCCAAGGAAGAATATTATCGGGGTGGTTCGTTTCGTGGAGCGGTTGGATGTTTCCTATTTGTCGCAAGTGCGCTGATGGTGGGGTGCGCCCATCTACCCAAGGTTTCGCTTCCCGGTATCACAGCCCAAGGCCCCAAGGATAACGGTTCCCCTGTCACTGTGGGCAAATCCGACAGTGGGGTATCACTGGCCCTCCCTGCCGGCTCCAAGGTCGTTAAACGGGAAATAAAGGGGCTTGGCTATAGGCCGGCAACGAAGGACCAACCAGCCCAAGCGGCGACCCCCGATGAGACGGTAACCGAGTTCACGCTTTCCGCCCCCTCGGAATACCACGAGACAAAGCAGGATGTTAAGGCCAGCTCGGGAACAATAGACACCTCAGTTCGGGAGCATCAGATAGACGTTGAGGAAAGGCGCTGGCTCCTCTGGGCGGCCATCGGATGTGGGATAGGTGGGGTGCTACTTCGCTCCTTCATGCCGGCGTGGCCGGGGCTTTCAAACGGGCTTCTACTTGGGGCCGCTCTTGCCTTCGGGGCGTGGAAACTCTCGGAAATCCCCTCGTGGATCTGGGTGGTTGCAATCGCCATCATGGCAGCGAAGGCCCTCGGGTATAAACGCGCACAGTGGGATACTGATGGGGATGGAATCCCCGACATTCTCCAGAAACCCAAACCCCCGACTACCTGATTTAAGGCCCCATGAACACCTCCAAACAGTCTTTCAAAACAGTTAACAGGGGTCTATCCCTTACCCTAAATAGGGGTTGTGAGCCCAAGGCGTAAACAGACTATGAACGAATCCACTCAAATCAGGACGGATTTGAAAACAATTGGGGCTATCATTTTCGCCACTGCTGCCGGAGTGTGGGCTTGGGCCTCCGTCAAGAGTGAGGTGGCGGGGCACACTGAGCAATTACAGGCCATCCAAGCCACGGTAAGGGCCGATCATGACGCCATCACTATCCAGAGCACCCTCATATCCCAGCAAGGCCTCCTGGTTGAAAAGATGGACAAGAAACTAGACTTCCTGACGGGGGCGACTCGGGTTAGACCCCCGGCCACTACGAACCCATGAACAAGATTTGGCAGGCGATAAACGCCCCCTATCGGGCAATTCTGGCGGGGGTTTTGGTGGGGCTCGCCGTCCTTGTGCTTCTTCTCTGGCTGCTGTAAATGGGGAGGCCGGGGAGCGGATTCGCGCCCAACTTAAATTAATCGTTCAATAATTCGCACAATAGCCCTTTTTGAGAACGATAGCAGAATGAAAATTATTCTCCTTAACTGTAGCCCACTCTAGATTCTCAACCCGGTTGTCTGTCTTAATTCCATTTTTATGATTAACAGTTTCCTTTAAAAGCGGGTTAGGAATTAATGCCTCGGCTACGATTCTATGAATCCGACAGCTTACCGGAACCCCATCCTTCCAAAGCATAACGCATTTATATCCACCCTCATTTTCAGAGGGTTTTAATATCTTAGACGGTGCAATGCGAACCCCTCCATTCATACATTTCACCTTCCGCTGAATTCCTCTAATCGATCCTGCTGTGGACACCTCGTAAAATCCTTCAAATCCGATAACAGGAACCCATGTTTCTTCTGCTAATTTCATATAGGCTTTTATCAAGTAACTACCCCATCAGGGCAAGTTCTATAGCCCACCCTGATGGGGCGTTCCAAGGTTACTGCTTCCGCTAGCGATTTTTCCCGGGTCTCACGCCGGGCGCTCTGGCCTGCTTTTACAATGGGGGATGCCCCGTGAAGGTCAAGTGGGGAGTTTTACAACCTCAATCAGGACGCGCTCCTCGGACTTACTCCTGACTTTGACCTGCCCCGTTTCGATTTTCGCTTTTCCCGGATCGTCGCCCGGTATGATGCCAGCGTATCGGCAGCAATCGACATGGTACTTTTCACAGAGGTTGTCTTCGTCGAGGAGTCGCACGCGGAAGCTCGTAACGCGGACAAGAAATTTACCTGTATGTCCTCCTTGAGCTTCGCCCGCCCCCAATGCTCCATCCCGCATATCTGATTCCAAGAGGGGAGCCTTCCGGGGACTTCTAGGGTGAAGCTGGGAGACAACTTGGGCTTGGAGTTGGGGTCTGAGGTCACTGAGTGCAAAGCGTTTCATGTTCTCGCCCGGAGATATTGGCCGATCTGTCTTTGGCTGTAACCACGGGAGAGCAAGTCTTGAGGTCTGATGACGTAGCGGGAGCGTTGGGGGTTTACCCGCTGGTGCTTCACTTTCGGTTTGGGCGGGGGAACCTTGATCGCCCCAATGCCCGCCTCCTCGGGGGTGAAGTATTTCTGGGCCGCCCCCTGTGGTCGCTGATTATGGTTTGTTCCGTTCATTCACATTCCCCTGTTTTGCACACACGCGGCTCGATGGAGGGAGGCCCAGAAAGTCATGTTGAAAGTATTTGGTCGCGGACGTTCTCGATCATTTCCGCCCAAGCGTGGTCCTTGGCGGCCCGAAGGTGGACACAGATGAAGTTGGTCCCGGTTTCCTGTTTGTGCTTCCGGTTGTTCATCGCCCAAGACCTACAAGTGCAGGTGGGACCGTTGTCCATAGAATCGCCCACCCAGCTAACGGTGTGTTGTTTTCCGGGGACGCTCTGGCTGTCCACCATCCATACAAAGGGTCTTCCGAGTATAGGGGTGACTTTCATGGAGAAATTCGCTTCCACTTTCGCAGGCAGATGCTGCCGCAGAAATGATGGTCTCCCTCAAGCGGGGGAGAGATGCCCATGGCTGTTGCAGACATGCTTCCCGGATACAGTGGTTTGACTTCGCAACAAACGAGAATGCGGTAATCAATGCAGTTTCCGGTGTAGGTTAAATCGTTCCCGCAGGAGTCGCAGGTTATTTTTGTGTCTTTCATGCCGATTGGGGGAGGGCGGTTCGCGCCCGCTGCTGATAGGAATTTGGGAGCATCGTGAACTGCTTGCAGTTGAAAGCTGCTGTTAATTGGCCGTGGGCGGGGTGTTCGGTTGAAAGGGTGGAGAGTTCAACTTTGAGCCAGTCAATCCAGCCCTCCGGTCCTTTGGGCGGGGGTAATTTCAAGCCTGATGCGTGGGAGGCCCCAGCGGATTTAAGATCCACAATCTTTTCCGCCTTCATGAACCAGTTCATCAGGAATCTCCGGGTCGCCACCCGCTTGTTCTGCTTGCACCACAGTTGCGCCCGCCCCAATTCCTGACGGATATTGATGCCCTTTAAGGCGGGTTCGGCCTCCAGAGAAAGGAGCCAGTCCTCATCCGACATATCACTCACCTTGGGCTTTCTTTTGGCCTTGGTGGCCTCCCCGATGAAAAGGAGCACCATCCTCTCAAGAACCCTATCGCGGGCATCCTCGGGCAAAGGCTTCCCCTGGTTGAGTCCAAGATGCGCCCTCTCGGACTGCATCTCTGCCATTATCCTTTGGGCGTATCTCATGCGAGTAAACCGGCTTCCCTTGCTTCTTTTGGGTGGGCGTGGACCCAATCATGGCAGGAACGGCAAAGGGCGACGAAGGTTGAAACGTCATTCAAGAATTTCCCCCGGCCAAACTTATGGTGAACATCAGTTGCTCGCGCCTCCCCGCACTTCTGGCAAATCGGGTGCTCCCGCTTGAAAGTCCGGGCCAATTTGAAATACCGCAACCGCTTCCCCCGCTTGACAGGATTCTTTGTCATGGCAGGGAGTCGCGCCCCCCTTTTCAACCCCTTGGACTTGGGGCAGAGGGAGGGCCGATTAAGCCATTCCTTGAAGCTGTGGGGGAGGGCGGTCGAGTGCATCAGAAGGGCACGGACGACTCCTCTAGGATCTTATCCAGCGGGGTGTCCGTTTCGAGGGATTGGGAGACCGCAATGATGTGGGAGGCGACGGCCCGGAGTTCGTTGGCCCAATTCCGATGACCCAATAAGTCGGGGCGTTGGGCGAGGAGCATGTCCCCAGCCAGCTTGACCGCCATTCCCACCGTCTGCCCGTTTACAGGGGCGTTTTGCGGCACGCTACGGGGCGCTTGGGCCGGAGGGGGCGTCCGACTGGGGGCCGGAGCCGGGCGGGGCACAGCGGCCTCGAAATCAGGGGCCTCGGGGGGTGTGGTGTCCTTGCACAAAGCAGGGTCGGCCTTGCGGTCGATCCTCAACTTATTCGCGCCTAGTGGGGTTGTCCCGGCGATTTCATAACCCACCTTGTCCCCGACTTTGTAGGGCGGGGGATTGGTTTTGGCGTTCGCCTCCCCCCGGATACCGTCAGCAAAGACGATGGTGAAGGCGAACATTTGCCCGTGGGCAGAGTTCCAAGGTTTTCCGGGAATGATGGATTCTATTTTGCAGATGTTCATGTTGTGGCGTGGAAGTTAGTCCCAATGCGGGGACGGGATGCGGGGCCGGCGGATTCGCCCTTCGGTGAAACGCTCCTCCTCAATAGCGGCCATTCTGTTAATGTCCTCGTGGGTGGGCTCGATTCTCTCAATCCCCTCGTGGGCCTCCCTCAAAAGTTCCTGTAGGGCTTCTTCGTTGGCGGTTTTGATTAGGGTCGTCATTTTGCCATGAGTTGAAAGATACGGTGGGCGGCGCGGAGCTGGAGCATTGCCTTGTGAAGGTCTCCCCGAATCCGGGAAGCGTCGGAGCGCCCAATTAATTGGTGGAAGGCGGCGTTTAGTTTGATGAATCGGGGGCTCATAAAATCCAGTTTGGTAGTTCGCCCACCCACTCGGCATCCCCTCGATTCACGATCTGCCTTAGTTGTAGCCAGGAATGGCCGGCAGAAGGGTTATAGCGGGTGTGGTCGGAGTAGGAGCGGTTAGGCTTTGAACGGATGACGGGTTCTGCTTGGGCGCGCTTGATGGGGCGGGAGGCCAAGAAGTCCACGGAAGGTGCGATGGAGTTGCGGGGGCAATAACTCATGCGAGGTCGGGGCGGCTCGCCCAAAAGGCATCACAGGGAATCAGCGATTGCTGCTCCTCTGATTGCGGAAGGGAAAACCCGTTGATGTTTAGCCAAGTCTTCGCCGTGGAAATCTTGTTGGCCGGAATCCGGTAGGAGTTGATCTTGCGACGGTGGGCCTCGGGATGGGGCGAAACGATTCTCGAGACGTACTCAGCGAGCCCGATCTTCTGGAGCGTCCCGCAGATAATCCCTGAGAGGTGGATGGAGTCCCCGACAATTTCCTTGGGTAAATCCGCCCCCGAAAACTCCTTCCCGGAAAGCCCGATCATAAGCAGGTAGGCTTGCCCCTGCCGGACCGAATCGCCCCGAAAGGCAGCCGCCAAAAGACAGGCTCTTTCAAAGTCGTTGTTCATCGGGCCTCCCCTCCAAACTCCTTCCGGTAAATCGCCCGCAGGGCTTGGGCGAAGTGGACGAAGCCGGCCGCGTCCGCATCCCTGATTGCCAGCAGCAGAATGGCCCGGCTCACTTGTTCGCCCTCCCGGCCACAAAGTTAATGCGCTCCACAAACTCCTTGCGGGACATGTTCAATTCAACGCCCAGGTTGATGAGGTGGGCGGCAACTCGTTCTCCGATGGACTGGCGGGTGGTGGTTTTCATGGAAGGTTCTTTCTTTAGCTCTGTAATCCCGTAAGTAGTAATAGTAGCACTACTTTATTTCCCACAATATATATTAAAACTCTAATCCCCAATTTAGCCTGATAAGGTCAGAGGTGGTCCGAAATGGACCGTTTTGGTCTCAGTCGATTGGGAGAATGGGAACAGAACTCGTGTTCGATAGCTCCAAGGGCCTGAAAGAGTTTTTCCTTCGGCACCCGAGCCAGAACTGAAGCAATCAGTTTCACGATTTCGTTGGCGCTGTTTCCGTTTGCACCGATCCGGTAGTGGTCAGCTTGCGCTTCCAATGCCAATCGGGTCTCCTCTGTCGGCTGGAACTTTATTTGTGGGTTCCGGGACATAGGAATGGTAGTTGATTCCGACGCGAGAAAGCAGCGAGACCAGGACGGATTTTGTAGATCCGTGCCGGACCTCCCTGCGAAAAGACTGAAGGCCCTTGGAGGCTTTCAGGTAAAGGTTGAGCGCCCCGACCAGTGGGCCGGGGACTTTGTTGCCGTGGATGCTGAGGGCTTTGATGTTCGCCCCATCCTTGCCGATCGTATCCATCCGGCGAAGGAGGAGGGTGCTGTTCTCATGGGCCTCGAAACGCCCCTGAGACTTTCCCCGCGCCACCCGAACCGAAACCCGGGAAATCGCATATCCGTCCCGGCTCGTCATGGGAGCGGGGGAGTCGGACCAGGTGCGGTTGCGGGTTCTGATGTTCATTTGTTGTCGTCGGCCCAAGCGTTCAGCACGGCGCGGCCTTGGGCGGCAATCTTTCCTTTGAAATTCTTAAGAGCGAAGCGGCGGAGAACCTTGTGGGTTGCGGGGGGAATCGGGGTGGTGAAATAAATACTCGGGGATTTCTTCTTTTTCATCGGTTGGGTTCGTTATTCGCTCTTTGTAGAGCTACATTTGCTACTATCCTTCATCCGTTACAAGGAAAAAATATATATTTATAGCGGGTATACACCCCACACTTAAAAAGTAGACAAGGTAGTTTCAGAAAAGGTTTAATGGTTCGCAGTCACCCACGCAAATGGTCACCACGAAAAAGAAAGGCATCGGTCCGGGGCGCTCGCACCTCAACGCGAACGTCACTTCCGAGAAATATGAATACATCAAGGGGCGAAGCTCCGCGATCAAACCCCATTGCACGCTGGCTGTCTACGGCGGCCTTATCATCGACTACTGGCTCAGTCATGGGGCACCTTCGTTGGCGGATGGGGACAAGGTAACGCCGGTTCCTGAGTTTCCAGAAAGGCCGCGTTACTCGCGGGGTGGGGGTTAAGAGAGTTGTACCAAGTAATCCCATGATCACAAACCTTCACGGGTAAAGGGTCCGTGAAAATTTCAGCACACTAAAAAATATGAACCTCCCGCAATCCGATCTGCTAAACGAAATGCTCCAGAAAGTCCGTGGTGAAATCCAACGCTGGCAAGCTGTCGAAACTGCTTTGTTGTCCGGGGTCCAGGCAGAAAGTGCTATTCATTCGGAGACTGTGAAGCCCAAGCAGAAGAAGGTGGGGCGGGGGATGCTCAGGCAGGCGATTCTCTCGAGCGGGGCGAAGAAGCTCACAAACCGGGAATTTCTGGAGCGACTCCAACAGAAAGGATATACTCACCCCCTCCGCATCGAATCGCTCCGCACCACCCTCGAGAACCTCGTTGGAAAGGGAATCACCCGCGAGAAGTCCAAAGACGGCATCCGTTATTCAGTGGGGTGAGTTATGGGCTTTGAACTCGAGTCAAAGAAGTCCACCGCGCTCCCCACGCTGTCACCGGCCACCCTACAGGAGTTTCAACGGATCGTCGCCGACCTCACCGGCAAAGGCTGGAAAATAACCCAAGACGGTCCGTCAGGAGCCCAGCTATCCGGCCCCAAGAAGATGACCAAAGCGGATCTCTTCTGCCTCATCCTGGGAGCCTGCACCGTATTCTGGGGAATCGGCTTCCTCTTCATCCTAATCGCCCTCTTCGATTACTGGGTACTAACCAAGCCCCAGACTCAGTTTATCTCCCGTCCTCAGCCTTAATGGCATTTGTTCGTTCTCTGCTTCCCAATCGGTTGCATTAGGGACTTTCTGGTGAGCGGCACCAGATTTCCTTCATCAGTTCACCCTCCGGCCCTGCTTCCCAATTCGGCGCACCTTTTATTTCTGACCTGTGAGCTGAAAGTCCCAACAACAACCGCACAGGAATTTGGAAGCCAGCAAGCGAACTAACGGCAGCTATTGGTTAACGGTACTGCTTCCGTTGGCTTCTGGATGTAACGCGAGGACCAGAAAGCGAAAACCCCCGAACTAGAGTCAGTAGTTCGAGGGCTTTCTAAGAATTGGGCTTTACCCCATCACTAAAAGTCTTCGTTACGCCTGACTCGCGTCCGATGCCCCATTAACTGATAATAGGGGACACTCTTGGCAAGAACTATTTTCAATTGGGTTTAGAATGTGAGCCAGCCCAGCTTCATGGCCTTCAGCTTGAAGTGGGCGAAGGTCAGGAAGGCGGTGGTCAGGAGGACGGCAAACAGGGAAGTTGCGACTTGGACCAAGGGCGATTCGCCCACACTCACCCCGAGGATAATCAGGGGAGCTAGGACAAATGGAAGGTGCCAGAGGAATATAGTGCCCGACGCTTCCCCTATACGTTCGATATACGGCCATTTCGGAAGGGGTAGGGAGTCCAGGCGCCCCTCCAGCTCAGAGCCCGCCAGATAGGCAAGAAATCCCCACACAAGGGTTCCCCAATGCCTGCCGGCGAAAGGTCCAAAGGGATAGAAACAGAGGGCTATGGCAAGCAAACCGGCCGTGACGTAAAGGGAGCGGCCGAGCAATGGATGGACCGTAACTGAAATCCCGAACAGGAGAGGTAGGAAGTAGAGTTGATAGGCGGGGCCGACCCAGAGGAGATAAAGCCAACTGTCGGACAAGGGGGAGGTTTGCTCTGGAATCCAGATTCGGGCCGCCCCCCACCACACACAGGCATAAATAAAACTCAGTACGAAGTAAGGAACCATCAGCCTGTGGAACCTCGTCTTGGCATATTCCAGGAAGGATCTAGGCCGGCGCCCCCATGACCTTTTATGAAGCGCCCCAGCACAGAAAAGGAACAACGGGACAGACCAAAAAACGCCCGACTGGATCTTATCCATGAACAACCGGGCTTCGATCGTATGCCGGGAGGAACTAGCGTGGAGAACCAATACCCCGATAATCGCCAGCCCCTTGAAGAAGTGGATTCGTCGATCCATCCAGAAAAGTTCGCAGGGCTTCCCAACCTGAACAAGCCCGGAAACCCCCTACCGTTCAGTAGGAGGGCTGGCGGTGCGGCTGGGTGGGGCGCTCAACGGATGCCAAATGCCTGTTTTGTTGGCCATGGGCGGGACTCTTTGCGTATCCAACCAATGCGAATAAACCCAGTGGGCAGGTGTATCTCTATGTTTGGATTCCACAGGCACACGCTGAGGCCCAATGACCAAGCATCCCAGCCGATGAACCAGAAGTAACAAACGAATCTGCGCTCCCCGCTCATTTCCCGTCCTCCAACCTGAGCAGCAGGGAGCGCAAACGGGCGGCTAGGTCGCCATGCTTCTCGATGACCCATCCCGCCGAATCGCCCTCATCAGCCAGCTCCTGCATCCAGTCAGCGGCTTCCTTAATCGCCGCTATGCCCTCCCTCAACTCCTTGTTGGCTCCCTCGGTGGCGGCGGAGAGGGCTTCCTGAATGATGGATTCCGTTATGTCGCTATCTGGCACGCGCAATGGGTCGGAGCGGACCTGCTCGAAATATTCATGCAGTTGTTCGGCCGCCCGCTGCGCCTCTGGGGATGTGGGAGTGGGCGTCATGCGGAATTGCGCTCCTGTTCAATGCAGCGGTCGATTGCGGTGTTTCGGCTTTCGCTGGCTCCGTTGAATCCAGAGGGGCGTTCCTTGTCGGGCCAACTGCTAGCAAGCCAGCCGTGGACCGGGTAAGCGTTTTTGACGCCAAGCGAAATGCAATGGCGCTGAATCTCCGTGTCACTCCTGAGAAGCCACATGATGCGACGAATCGTTTTCATTTCTTCTCTCCTTGGAGTTGGCGGGCGGCGTCGATGGCTTCCCTGAGTGCGTTGAGACGTTCATTGGGCACCATGGGACGAGGAGCCCAGTGCGAACTGTCCACGATGCAATAGACAGGATAGGGCGTTGTCGGACCGGGACGGCGAAAACATCTTTGGGAAAGCCAGTGAAGTCTCGCCGTATCCTCCCCCGTCACCGCTTCCGCCGGGGCCGCCCAAACTCCGCGTTTTGGAGTGACAGTTGGCTTCTCCGGCTGATCGGGCAGATAATGCGAAAAGGTATCACGGATCGGGAGCGGTTTCTCGGTCAGATGATGCCAGTTGCCGCCTCCCATGAAACTCCAGCCCCAGCACGGATAGCCCGGAGGCTCGCGCAAGAATGTCGCTGTGTCGTCCGCCGGGGCCGATGGGGCAGGGCGGGCGCGGCGGCGACGACCATACCCCGTCATACTCGCTGTAGTGGTCCAGCAGGTATTGATGGGCGTCCCCGACGACGACCCTATCCTGCGGGTGGAAACGCTGGTAGATGGCGGCGATCCGCGGGTCTAGCTCGACAGCCGTAACCTGGACGTTCTCCCAGAGCTTGCGGTTGCCCCCCAGCCCGGCGTATAGGTTCAGAATTTTCATCGGGGAAGCTGTGGATGAACCAAGCCAATTTCGTTAAGGAAATCTTCCGCCTCATCAATCCAGTGAATAGTGAACGCTTCTCCCGGGAACCACTTCCCTTCAGGATGCGCGGCACGAAACA
>Ga0105238_10001635_pt1 | contig 22456 bp, 46 predicted proteins | sample KBSC34metaG_FD_81526 | JGI IMG/M metagenome (GOLD analysis project Ga0105238, IMG submission 81526) | Corn rhizosphere microbial communities from Kellogg Biological Station, Michigan, USA - KBS C3-4 metaG | ecosystem: Host-associated > Plants > Roots > Rhizosphere > Soil | place: Michigan, USA...
CGCCTCGACGCACAGGGCGCTTCGTCGGATGCAGAACGCCGTCTCAACGGACGCTGAGCAGGCCCTGCGCGTCCGTCGCGCGCGCTCGACCGCTCCGCCACGAGATCGACCGGCCTCACGGTCGCTCCACGTCGAGCGGAGGTCGTGACCATGCGACAGATCGCGCTCGTGCTCGAGGCCCTGCGCCGTGAGCTCGCCCACGAGGCCCTTCACTCGACCGGCGAGCGGGCGAGACGCCTCGAGCGGGCGGCGGGACGGCTCGACGCCGCGCTCGAGGATCTCGTGCCCGAGCTGGTCCGCGAAGACGGGGCGTGTCTCTCGCGATGAGGCTCAGGAGCGGCGGGCGGCGCTCTCCTCCACCAGGACACGGATCGCCTCGGCGCGCGAGCCAGCTCGTCCCTCTGATACGAGGGCGTCGAGCTCGGCGCGGTGGGCGTCGGTCAGGCGGACGGTGACCTGATCGGTCTTGCCGGCCTCGCCGGAGAGGGACGGGCGGCCCGGACCTCGAGCGGACGCCGGGGCTGGCTCGCCCTGGGGTGCATGACGGTGCACAGAGTCTGTCACTGGCAATCCTTCAATGGAGCCTCGCCGCCGTCGTCGGGCGGCGAGGAGATGTGCTCAGGGGGACGCCTCAGAGACCACCCAGGAGACTACTTCGACGGAGCCGCCGCGCTGCGACGTCCGACGCGGAGGAGGAGAGGATGCATGTCCGTGCCGTCGGCCTGGTAGTGCTCTCGGCACGTGTCGCAGATGCGGGAGTAGGGGACGTATCCTGCCTCGGCCCACTCGAGCGAGCCAGGGCACGAGCGACGGGGGCACGGGATATCGGTGACCGCCGCCACGTAGTCGCCGGGCACGGGCGTCGGGTGATAGACGCGGATCGCGCGCGGCCCGCAGCCGTCCAGATTGTGCGTCTCGATCGTATATCTGTAGCGGCACGTCAGGCGTCGAGTCGCGCTCACGAGCGCACCTCACGTGCCTCGGCGGCGAGGTCCTCTGCGAGCTGCTCAGGCAGCTCGGGGCAATCAACGGGGCGAGCGCCCCACCGTCCCTCCTCGGCCGTCTCGCCTAGCACCTCGACCACCCACGCCCGGAGCCCCGACCTATCGAGGATCTCGTCGGCCTCGGCCTCGGACAGCATCGGACCCGCGAGCACTCTTTGTCCGACCGGAGCCGTCGGATTGACGAGCCACCACCTCGCCAGCAGGGGCTTGCGGCCCCCGTCGATCGGATCGCTCACGAGCACACCTCGACCTCGACGCCCTCGAGAGTCGTGCCGACGAGCGCCGTCTCGAGCGCGTCGCGCGCCTCGTCCGCGTCGCTCTCGTCGGTGAGGGCCGCTAGGCCGGCGCGGATCGCGTCGTAGCCCAGGAGCTCCTCGACCTGCTCGCGCCGCGTCCCGTCCGCGTCCACGAGCGTCACGGTCCAGGCTCCGTGCATGGTGCTGTAGGTCAGCTCGGCCTTAGTCGTCGTCTCGCTCGCGTGCCTCACCGTCGTCCTCCTCGTCGGCTCGTCCTCGTCCGACGCACGACATTATGACTCCCATTATGGGACATGTCAATATTGACTCCCAGAATTATTTTGGGAGGCATAAACCACGGCTAGAACAGGCTCAAGGCACCCCGAACCCTTGCACGTCGCACAACGAACCTTCCGACAAATCTCAACGTCGCGCCCCAAGTAAAGCGCGAGCGTCGCGAACCGCGTCGGCGGTCCGGGGTGGTCCACGCCGCCGCGCTGGCGCAGGATCTCGGCGTCGCGGGCGAGCCGCTCACGGAGACCGCCCGTCTCGGCCGCGCGCTCGAGGGCGCGAAGTCGCTCGTCGCTCATGGAGCACTCAGGGCGACGCGGAAGCCGACATGCTCCGACGGGGCCGCCGCACCCTGACTCACGTCCAGGAGGTGCTCTGGAGTGAGGGGCGAGGCGTAGTGAGAACCGAGGCAGAGCGCCAGCCCCTCGACCGGGTCGTCCTGCACCCATTGCATGACGTTGCCCACCATGTCTTGTGCTCCGCACCACGAGGCGCCGAGTGGGCGGGCGGGGACGAGCGGCTCTTTCCAGGCGCTCGGGACGTCGAGGCGTTCGGCGCACGCTGCGGCCACGTAGCAGTCCCCGCGGACGCAGGCCGCGCAGCGGACGACGGGCGCCGTGCTGCCCATGGGGCCGTCCGGCATGTGTGGCCGGTAACGTGGGTCAGCCGCGGCGCAACGCTCGGGCGTCGGGGGATCGTCGCCCCAGGGGTAGAGACGAGAAATCAACTGCGACGGAGACCACGAATGACCGCCAGGAGTCGGAATGCCGCCGCGAGCACAAGGCCCCTCGAACGGTGTGACGTTTCCGCAGTCGTGACAGGACGACTCCGATCGCGGCGCTCCGAGCGCGGCCCATCGCCACTCCTGGGCCGTAGGGAGACGGAGTCCGGCCCACTCGCAGAAGGCTTGAGCGTCGGCGTGGGTGACGTAAGTCACGGGTTCGTGTGCATGCGCGGCCTCGATATCGTCAAATCGATGTTTGTTTCCCAAAGCCCGCACGTATGCGATGTGGTCTCGCCACGTCACGGGGAAGCGCCCGACGTAGAAGGGCGCGATCTGAGTATGATCGGGACGCGAGCAGTCGGCGCCGTCTCGGCAGGACGAGCACTCCACCTCGCCGCCCGGCACGTAGACGAATTGAAGAGCGAGCCCGACCGGATCGAAGCCGCTGAAGTAGACGTGGCGCTCGCGGTGCGGAATGATCCCTTCCGGCAATTGCTCGCCGTGCCACCCAAGCCCGCTCCTCAGTCGGGCCCGCTCGAGTCGGTGCCGCGCCTCCTCGTCGTCAGGAGACGCCTTGCAGGTCTGCTCGAGGGCGCGCAACTGCTCGTCGCTCATTCGGGCACCTTCACGAGCCAGCGGCACTCTTTACACAGGTAGTGGCCGTCGCTCTCGCACGTCGCGGTCGGCACGCGCTCGCCCGGCTCGAAGTCGCGGCAGATGAAATCCGGGTCGCGCACGTGGGGCTCGCCAAAGAGTGCGCGGACCGGGACGGACTTCATTCGACGCAGCGGTCGGTCGCTCATTCGGGCCTCGCAGGTTCGAGGAGGGTGATGGGCCGGTCGCTGAACGCGACCCCGACGTGCGGAGGCGGGTCTCCGCCGTGGTCGTGGCGCGCGTCCACGCACTCGAGATCCCACGGGTGCATCACCGAAGGCCGCCCGCTCGCGAGACGACCAAGGCGTGCCTTCGACGGGCAGGCCCCAAAGCACCAAGCGCCGAGCGACGCCTCGCGTTCCGGATCGAACGGGAGGCCAAGAGAGCGCCCGACCTCCACCACGTCCCCGACCTCGAGTCCAGCCTAGTCGCCGCGTCCGGCGCGCACGAGTGCATTTCTCCACCGCCACCGAGCCCAGGGGTCGGTCGGAGCGGCCTCGACGGCTCTACGGAGTCCTTGGATCGCGGAGTCGGTCACGCCGCACCAACAATCCCGCGCCCGATCGAGACGGCCCATCCGACCTTGCGACCGTGTTCGAGCGCCGACCGGACCGCTCGGTAGCCGTGAGGAAAGAGGCCGAGCGCGACGGCGATCCCTTTGGGTGTCGCGCGCCGGTTCGCCGCGAGGAACGCGCGGACGCGGCCCGCAACGCTCGCCGGGTCCTCCGGGCGACCGATGCGCCGCCGGGCGCGGAAGCAATTTCCGACTCGCTCGATCTCGCCAGCATCCGCCAGTCGGTTGAGCGCGCGCTCGACGCGACAGATCCCGCGAAACTCAGCGACCGCCTCGGCCCACATGAGCGTCGCGACGACGTAAGCGCCTCGCTCGTCATTCTCGTCAGCGGGAGATCCGAGCAGCACCACCTCGCCCGTCGAGCATTCGAATCGGATCTCGTCGCTCACGCCGGGATCTCCGTCAGCGCCCAAGCGCGGAGTTCTCGGATCATGTCGGCGCGCACGACCTCGTCCGTCACGCCTCGCTCGCCGAGCGCGAAGATCACGCACCGCGCGCCTGACCAGTCCTTCTCGTCCTCAAAGCCATGCAGGAGCATGGACCAGGCGTCGATGATGTACCCGAGTGCGTTCAGGTCGCACTCGATCTCCCAGCCCCGGCGGTCGCGCTCCCAGAGGAAGCGCGAGGTCCACGTCGCGGGCCCGTCGAGCAAGCGCCTCTCGGCGAACTCGACAGCGCGCCGAGAGGACCGGTCCCTGTTGCTTCGGACGCTGTGCTCGGGACGCCTGCGGATCGGCCGGCACGCCGCGAGGCACGCGCGCAGGGCCGCCTCGCGCGAGACCGTGCGGACGCAGCGGACGTCATGACAGAGTGTGGTCGCCCGGTCCTGGTTGTCGCGGTCACGACAGCCGGAGCGCGACCCAAATGGCTGGACGTGGTCGGGCCGGGCACGCAGACCAAGCACCTCGAGCGTCCACGCGTCGTTGAGTTGAGCGAGCGCATCGAAGCGCGTCCGGTCGAGCCGGCCGTCACGGAGGAGCGCGTGCGTGTGGCGCAGGAACGCCGTAGGGTCACCCTCGCGGGCGGCGCGTTCGAGTTCTCGAAGGTGTAGATCGCTCACGCGAACAACGTCCCTTCCCACACGAGTCGCTCGGCGAGGGCGCGCGCGTAGCTGATCGGGATCGCCACGCGGTCGTCGGCCAGGTCGTCGAACGGCGAGACCGCCGCGAGGCTCGCCCAGCGTCGGCAGCGAAGCACCTGCGGTCCGCTCGGCTCGCCGGGGCTTCGGCGCGCGTAGGTCCAGACGCAGTTGCCGGGCGACGCGCCGAGCAGCGGCCACGCGGCGTGCGGCGGCTGGTCGCGCCGCGAGCCCTCGGGCACGCCGGGCGCACTCGCGATCCCGAGCGTGACAAGAGACTCACCCTGCCAGAAGTCGTCTGCGCCGTTGTCTGTGAGCGCGATGCGCCGGCTGCGGATCAGCGTGACGGCGAGCGCGTAGCGTCGATGGCCGCGCTGGACGACAGTCCAGCGAAATCCGCCGCCCGACGTGCGGATCTGCGGCGACCACGAGAGCAGCCGCCATGCGATACCGTGGGCCTTCGTGAGCGCCTCGGACAGCGCCTCGCCGACGAGCCGGAGTTCGTCCGAGTTCGCGATCTCGTCCTCCAAGAACGGGCGCACGTCGCGCAGCTCGCCAGCTCGGACGCGAGCCGAGTAGAGTCGCTCGATGTCCGAGAACGAGCCCGACGCTTCAGCGGCACGTTCGAGAGTGCGAAGGTCGCGGTCGGTCACGAGACGCCTCGCCCGTCGAACACGCCGCCGCGCACGAGCTCCTCACGCACGACTCGTGTCGCGCGGCGCTGGACGCGAGCCCAGCGCTTAGCCATGCGAAGGGCCGCGCGCTCGGTCCGGTGTTCTGAGAGCGGGGCCCATGCGCAGCCGTCCGCGCTCTCGTCCACGCGCCACACCCACTGGAACTGCACGAGCGTGCTGCGGCAGTTTCCGGAGAGGGTCACGAGGCACCTCGGGCGTAGAAGACCATTTCGAGCTCGACGCACACCGTCCAGCGCGTGACCTTCTCGTTTGGACCCTGCGGCCCAACCACTTCGACGTTGACCTCGTCGCCGTCGCGCAGGTCGTCCGAGCAGAACTCCTCGACGTAGATCTCCGCAGCCTGCTCGGCGTCGAATGCCTGCACGGTCTCGGTCTCGTCGGCGTCGCAGTGATCCGTGTCGCGACAGTGGAAGCGGTCGAGCTTCACGATGCACCTCGGGCGCGGATCTTCGCGGCGCAATGGACCGCGCCGGGGATGAGATTCCCCCAGTGTCCCTTCTCCGCATGCTCGCGGACCGCGTCGTCGCAGACCTTCGCGCACGCCTCGCGCTCCTCGGAGCGGGTGCGGGCAAACTCGCGAGTGAGCGCGATGAGCTTGCCCCTCTCGGTGAAGCCTCTAGACCTCTCGAGAAACGCGGTGGCGCGCGCTTGATCCTCGGGCGTGGGGGTCGGGTCGGTCATCGAATGAATCCCCGCTCGAGACCCGAGCGCTTCACGACGTCCTCGCCGGTACGGCGGCACCACTCTCCGAGCGAGAGGCCCGCCGCCTGACGCTCGGCTCGCAGCTTCTTGCCGGCCTCGCGCCGCTCGGCGAAGCCGGCCGTGATCTGCCCCGTCGCGCCGCAGTCTGGGCACGGAAGCTCGGCCGGACCGCACGAACCGTCCGCGAACGAGGCGAAGGGCGTGAACATCTTCCCGTCCACGCACGACGGGCACTTCTCGGTTTGGCTCACTTCGCTCTCTCCATGACTCTCAGCACCGTTCTGATTGCGTAGGTCTTCACGACGACGTCCCAGGACGACTCGCGCGGGCGGGTCACGCGTCGCCCTCGTCGTCGTAGAGCGTCCCGTCTGCGACCTTGCGCGAGACGTTCGTGATCGCCTGGTCGAGCCACGCGCGGATCTCGTCGTCGGTCTTGCCGGCCTTGCGCGCCTGCTCGATGAGCGCGCGGACGCGCGGAAGGCTCGCGGCCACCGAGTTGAGGATGTCGCTCACGTCGTTGCCCTCCCGAGCGCAGCACGAGCCGCCTTGCACACGAAGTCCTCGAGTTCGACGACGCGCGCTCGCAGCCGCTCGGCCTCGTCGTGAGCCTTGGCCCAGCGCCCTTCAAGGTCGTTTACCGTCTCGAACGCGTGCTTCTGGAGCGCCTCATGTTCGGCGCGCTCCCTCGCCGATCTCCGCTCGACGGCGCCCAGATCGCTCCTGAGCCGCTCAACCTCGGCGAGAATGTCCGGGATGTCCTGGCGTGCCGCCGCCACGAATGCCGCGTCGTCCACGACGTCGCGCGCCTCGACGGCGTTCGAGCAAGAGACATGCACGGCGGGACCGTCGCCGCCGTCGTCGCCCATGTAGGCTAGCGCGCCCTCTTGTCCGTCGAAGGGCATTTCACCGTCCGTGACGACGCGCCACGGACCCGGCGTCGCCTTCTCGACGCGCGCCTTGATCTCCTCGAGCCGCTTCGGGTCCATCATTGATTCGCCGCCTCTCGCACGAGTGTGAGCAGTCGCGGCATGTCGGCCTCGGACTCGGCCTCGATGTGCACGCAGGACTTGCCATCGACGCTGATCGCACAGGCGGGATGCCTCGGGTCGAGACGCTCGGTGAGACGTGCGGCGAAGCGAAAGCACGCGGCGCGCGCGAGGTTCCAGTTGCTCGGCGTGAAGTTCTCCGGCCACACGTCGATCACGCAGTTCTTGCGCGTCGCCACGAACCAGCCGCCGCCGATCGCCTCGCGGTCCACGAGCCTCGGCTCGTTCGAGCCGCACGAGAGGTGCCCGCGCTTGCCGCACGTCGAGCACGTCGGGCAGTCGTCGTCCCGCGTGCAGAGCAGCGAGCCGCAGGCGCTGCACGTCGTAGTGTATTCCGAGCTCACGAAAACAGCCTCTCTTGTCGCGGCATCACGGGCGCCGCGAGCGGATAGATCCAGAGCTTCTTGAGGGCGACGGATTGGCCTACCCCCCCCCTATCGCCGGTGCCTCCCGAGCCGCGCTTCTTCTCGTCGTAGAGCGTCCAGCCGTCGAAGCGGTAGATGTCGCCCGCGTGCCGCGACGAGTCTGAGTAGGCGGCGAGGGTCGTGACCGTCTGGCCGTAGGCGTCGGCCCATGCCTGCGCTGCGACCTTGCGCCAGAGCCGGAGCGTCGGCCGCGTGAGGTCGGCGTCGCCGGGGCGCGCGCAGATCCGCGCCAACTCAACGACCTCGTTCCACGGGCGCCCGGCGCACGTCTGTCCGCGCGGCGAGGCCGACACGGCGACCGCAGCAGGTTCGTCGCGGAGGTAGAGGGCGTACCAGAGCACGAGACGCGGCCCCGTTTGGTCGCCGAGATAGTGACCCCACGACTCGAGGAGCGGGTTCACGACCTTGGCCGTCGCGTGCTCAAAGCGGATCACGACGCGCGCCCACGGAACAGCGCGCACTCGCACAACCAGCACGAGCCTACGATCGCTTCGGGCGCGGCGTCCGGGGCGTCGTGAATGTGCTCGTGCTCGAGGTGCCCGCAGGCGCAGAGTCGCTTCGCCCGCACGATCTCCATGACCGGATCGCGCGTCCGGCGGCCCTCGTCGCTCGCGACGTCCACGACGCGCCGGAACTCGATCCGCGTCACCTCGTCGGTGGGCTCACAGCCGTTCGCCTTGCAGAACATCTCGATGAACTGGTCGGGTGAGAGCGGAGCCAGTCCCTCGCGCGCCACGCCTGGAAAGCCCTCGTCGCCGATCGCCGAGAGCGGCTCGCGCCGGACATCGATCACCTCGAGCGCGCCGAGCTTCTTGATCTTCTCGCCTCGCTTCAAGCCTTGCGCCTTCTCGACGCCCATGAGCACGTCGCCGGGCCTGAGCGTCTTCCAGCCGAGCCGACGCGTCACGCTCTTGGAGCCGTCGAGGAACGAGGCGACGGTCATGCTGAACGAGATCAGCCTCATGCGATGCTCCGCTTCCACGTCTTGAAGATCGCGGCGACGAGGGCCTTCGCCGTGCAGACCGGCACACTGTTGCCGATCATGCGAATGATCTCGGTCTTCGTGAGCCCCGTGCCGTCGAAATAGCCCTCGGGGAAGCTGTGCGACGCCGAGAGCTCGACGGGCTCGAGCATGCGAAAGAGGATGTCGACCGCATCGAGATCGGCCTGGACGACGCCATGCACGAGCGGCATGCGACCCTTCGCGCAGAGCGTCTGCAGCGCGTCGTCGACCGAGTGCGCGCGGACCTTCTGGCCCTTGCGCTCGCCCCACGCGGGCGAGATGAAGCCGAGCTCGCGCTGCGCGGCGTCTTCGCGCGTCGCGGGCACGATCAGCCCGAAGCGGTCCTTCGTCGTGACCGTCGCGAGCGGGTCATTGGTCGAGCGCTCGCCGCCGTTCCCGTAGTAGCTCGAGACGATCGCGTGCGCGCCGCGCGTCGGCACCGTCGGGATCGGCTGCGAGACCTGCCGCGGCTCGCCGCCCGCGCCCTGCGAGAGCACGAAGGGCTCGACGAGCGCCTTCATGTCCTTCGCGACGATCGTGTCGAGCGGCTCGTCCGTTGAGCGCAGCCCTCGCGCACGCTCCTTCCCCTGGTTCGCCGGGAACAGGAAGGGCTCGATCAGGTAGCCGGCGGGCGTCCCGCACGTGACCGTCGGCATGGGGTCCGTCGTCGGCCGCGCACGCGAGCCGTTCGCATGGTCGCTGTGGCGCGGGAGGAGCAGCGGCTCGAGCGCCGCAGGCATAGCGATGGCGAGGTGACCACCGCCCTTGCCGTTGGCCGTGATTGTCGGCATGGGCTCGTCGAGCGACGCGGCCGTGCTTGTGCCGTAGAGCTTCGAGAGAAACGGCTGCTCAAGGTCGTGCGCGGCCCCGGGCGCAACCTCGGGCACCTCGATCCCGAGCGACTCCATGTAGAGCCGGAGCTTGACCTGGAAGACGACGGGCCAGCCGAACTTGACGATCCCGCGGTAGATCCGAATCAGGGTCTTGTCGGCGAGCGGCGTCTCACGGTCGAAGATCGAGCGGCCCTTGATCTCCCACCGGATCACCTCGCGCGCGGCGCGGTGCGGCTTCTTGCCGGTGCTGAAGAGATCGCCCTGAACCTCGTCGGCGGGCGCGTGCGTCTCCGCGGGCCAGACGATCGGCTGGCCGTCCTTGCGCGCGATCAGGAAGAAGCGCTTCCTCGTCGTCGCATCGCCGAAGTCGGCGCAGTTGAGGACCCGCCACTCCCAGCGGTAGCCGAGCGCCTCGAGCTGGCGCAGCCACCAGTGAAAGTGCTTCTTCGCCTTCTTCGGGTTCGGCACCCAGAGCGGGCGTCCCTTGTCGTCGCGCTTCTGCTCGCCGCGCTCGTCGAGCAGCCGCATGAGCGGGCCCCACTCGGTGAACTCGGGCACGTTCTCGACGAGGAGGCACGTCGGATCGAGCTCGCGGCACCAGCGGATCACCTGCCGCGGCGTCATGCGGCCGTACCGCTGATCCCACGAGATCGGCTTGCCGCCCTTGGCGCGCGAGAAGGTCGTGCACGTCGGGCTCGCCATGAGGAAGTCGAGCTTGCCGCGCGGGACCGCCTTCTTCGGGTCGAAGCGGAAGACGTTCGCCTTGAAGTGGCGCGCGTGTGGGTGGTTCTTCTGGTGGACGAGCAGCGCCGCGAGCCAGTGGTTGATCACCAGCATGTCGGGCTCGAGGCCGAGCTCGAGCAGCGCGAGCTCGCAGCCGGTGCCCGTGCCGCCAGCGCCAGCGAAGAGATCTCCGATGCGGATCCGTTCCCGCTTGAAAGAGCGAACGCGGCGACGGCGCGCGAGGCGTCGGGTCGTCTTCACGTACCACCTCCGAGACCCATCTGTTCGGGCGGCAGGGCCGAGACACGCATGGCCGGGCTCACGAGGACGCCCCGCGGTCGTCCTTCGCGGACTCGAGCGCGCGACGCTGCGCCTCGAGCCACCTCTCGGCGGCGTCCACGTCGCGCGCATCGATGCCTTCGAGGTCACCATCCTCGTCGAGCGCGTCTGCGGCTTGGGCGTACTCGACGCACGACTCGAGCACATGCAGGATCTTTAGCGTGAGGCGCGGCGTCCTGGACTTGCTCATTCGGTCACCTGCGCCTTGATCGCCCGCTCGGCCTCGTCGAGACAGATGAAGCAGTGGCCATGGGTCTCGCCCTCCCAGCACATCGTCGGGTTCTTCTCGCTGGTGTGGCCGCACTCGAACGTGACGAGCCACGCCGAGGGCGTGAACTTCGCCGACACGACCTTGAGGTACGGCCCGTTCTGGCCCATGCGGCGGCGCAGAGTGTTGATCGCGTCCTGAGCCTCGCTGCGGGTCACGCCATCACCTCCTCGGCGTGCTCGCGGCAGAGGACACGGCGCGCGCGACCCTCGCCCCAGGACACGAGCTTGCCCACGACCGTCCGCTCCTCGTGAGCGATCGGTCCGGCGCCGCGCTGGTAGACCTGGAAGCGGCCGACGTGGATCAGCGTCCCGTCCGGCTGCTCCTCGTGGAACACCACCGACCGCACGCACGTCGCGCAAACCGCCTTGACCGTCGTCCTCGCCCCCGTCGTCGCGCCCATGGTCCACCTCGCGTGTGTCGGTAGTATACATGCGTGACGCACGTGTGTCAATGCACAAAATGGATTCTGCACGTCTTGGCGTGGACATGGTTTGAGACGGCCGCAGGCCAGCCCGGCGAAAAAGTCCTCTGTCGTGGTAGAGGTCGTGTGTCGCGCAGGACTGGCCCGCGGCCTTGGCCGGTCACGCGCCGGCCGTGTGTCGATCAGGGCGACGAGGCTGCCACCTCCTGGCGGATTCTCAACCGGACTCGAATCCAGATCGCCGCCAGCACGTCGAGTATGGCGCGCTGGTCGGAGAGAGCCTGTCGCGTCTCGGGGACGCCGTAGCGGCTCCAGAACGGAAGATCCCGCCAGTCCTCGACGCCCCAGGGAACCTCGGCGTCATAGTGCCGGCCGCGCCAGTAGGTCCAGCAGTGGACGCCTTCGGCGGTCTCGCCGACCGTGCTCCCGTCGAGCGGGAAGGCGTCGAACACGCCGCCTTCGACCAGGATCTCGCAGAGATCCTCGGCGAACGAGCCGCACGCCCCTTCGTTGATATCGCGGGCGAGTTGCCACCGAGACGGATTGCCGTCTTCGCGCTCGCAACGCTCGTCGGGGCCCGAGAGGAAGCCGAGCGCGAGGAGCGCCACGAGGATCTCCATCTCGTCGGGCGTGAAGTCGCTCATGCCTTCGTCTCGATCAGCACTTGCCTCGAGAGACAGGCCGCGCACCAGTAAAGCCTTGACTTGTGAAACTCGTAGCAAGGCGGCTTCTTGCAGCCTGCGTCCGCGATCTCTTCGTGGACGGCTCGGAGCGTCTCGACCTTCTTGTGCAGGTCCTCGTTCTCGGCGACGAGCTCCAGGATCCGATCGTGCAGCACGGCCTCGTTGCCGGAGGCGAGGCGGGCGGCGTGCTCGTGGTTCACCGCTGCCTCCTGAGTGGCCGCCTCGACGCGGCCCGCGACGTCGCCAGCTCGTTCGTTTGCTTCCTATGACACGCGAGACACGCCGTCACGAGGTTTGAGAGCACGTTCGCGCCGCCTCGAACCCTCTCGTGAAGGTGGTGGGCTTCCCAGAGCGTCGCACCCTTCTCAACGGGCCCGCGAGGAAACCCGAGGCGGACGAGCTGGAGAACCTGGACCGACCACAGGCCAGAGTCTCGTAAGCTCTCGAGACGCGCTTCGAGGGCCGCCACGTCCTCGCCGCAGAAGTGACACACGCCTCGGTCTCGCTCGAAGACTTGGCGCCTGAGAGTTGCCTGCGTGACTTCGTCGTCCTCTGCCTCGACGCAGTCAGGGCAGCAGTAGACGCGGCCCTTGTGGGTCACGCGCTCGCTCGGCTTCGAGGGTTTGGAGCAGCGGTGGCACTTGGTCCAGTCGGGGGCGCGCAGAGTCACGAGGACCTCACCCCCGCTTCGAAGAGGCCGCGCTGACCGATTAGGCAGGCGGGCGAGAACCACAACCGCTCACGGAAGCGGTTCTCGACGCCGCGCTCGGCGCTCGCGTAGCCGCCCGACGTGTGCCACTCGCGGACGCGCCAGCTCGGCGGCATGTCGTGCTCGCCCTCGTAGCCGCAGAGGACGATTCGCAAGTCGGGATCGTCACCGTGCTCGATCGCCCAGGACCTCACCTCAGCGGAGACGCCTCGACTCTCCTGCGAGTAGAGGTTGTCCGCGCGCTCCCCCTGGTCGTAAGGCGGGTCGAGGACGATTCCCGTAGGCCCGCCGTGGCTCTTGAGCACCGCGGGCGTGAGGACGCGCTTCCAGTCGCCACAGCACACGCGGACACGACGAAGGCGCGCGGCGAGGTCCTGGAACCACTCGACGAGCCCACCTTCCTCGCGCACGACGGTCGGGGACTGGACGCCCTGGCCGCGGCGTCGCTGCGCGCTCGGGCCGCCGGCGCCCCCGACGCTGTGACCGTGGAGTCCCTTGCCGCCTCGGCCGTCCACGTTGCAGATGCGCTGGTGAGGCCGCTTCGCGTGCTCGCTCGGAATCTCGTTGCGCCCGATCGGGTCGACCGCGCACCAACCGCCCCCGATCCAGCACGAGAGCCCCCATGCCCACCAGCCCGCAATCTGCGGGTCGTAGAACTCGGGATCCGTGCGCATGCGCTCGCGGAACTCGACCTGGTCGACGAGCCAGCGGTGGCGTGCGTGAAGGTCGGCCTCGTTGACCGGCCAATCGGCATGCGAGGCCACATCGACGGGATCTCGCGCGACGGCGCGCCAGAAGTTCGAGAGGTACGCGCAGAGGTCGTTGACCGTCTCGACGCGCGGGACGTGAGGGCGCGCGAGGAGCACGGCGAGGCTTCCCGCGAACGGTTCAACGTAATTCCGGACGTCGCCCAGGCCCTCCCAAATGAGAGGGGCTGCGCGGCTCTTGCCGCCGAACCAGGGGAAGGGCGCGCGGAGCTCGTTCACGTCACACCTCGCCCCTTCGTCTTGTCCTGAGCCCGAAGCTTCACCTGCACCTTGTTAAACGCGATCGCGGCCACGAGCGGAGCGTGACGGCCGAGCGCGCAGATCTCTCCGAAGGAGACGTAGCCCGCGTACGTCCGGTTCTTGAGCAGCCAAGCCAGAGACGTCCGCGACCACCGCTTCCCCGAGCGCGTCGTCAGGCCCTCGGCGGCGAGCGCCTTCTCGACCACGTAGATCGACCCGCCGCGCTTCAGGTAGTCGCGGAAGATCCGCTGGACGGTCTCGGCCTCGCCGACTCGAGGCACGAGCTCGCCACGTGCGTCACGTGCGTAGCCGTAGGGCGCCGGACCTGATCCCTTGCGACCGGACCTCACGGCAGCGCGCCGACCACGCAGGAGTCGAGCGCCGACGTCCGTCTCGGAGCCTCGCTCCCGAAGCGGCTTGTAGACGTGAAGGACGGGCGGTGCGGCCCGCGCGATCCGGGCTCGCTGCTCCTCGATCGAGGCGCGAGGGCTCACGAAGCCGCCTTGAGTGAGACAGAACTTTTATTAACAGACGCGTCGGTCGCGACCCCGGCACTCGCCGCCCGAAGCTCGGCGAGAGCCGATCGAGCCGCGTCCCTCTCGGCGAACGCCTGGTCGCGTTCCTTCTCGGCTTGCTCGCGCTCCGCGAACAGGTGCATGCACGACGCCCTCGAGCGATTGGCGTCGTCGCGCGCTTCTTCAAGCGCGACCCGAAACGACTCTCTCTCACGTTCGGCGTCGCAGGCTCGCCGTCTGAATTCGTCGGCGCTCGTCTTCTGGGCGACGAGCTCGGCCTCGAGCGACGTGATCTTGTCCACGAGGGCGCGCTCGTCCTCGGCGACGAAGCCGGGCCTCGAAGCGTTCTCGGTGATCGACGCCTCGAGATCCTTGTAGAGCGCGCGCCAGTGGTCTCTGCGTCTCTCGAGGAAGGTACAGCGGGCGAGAGCGTCGAGGAGAGCGCGCTTTACGGTCTTGCTCAGAGCCTTGGTCTTCACGTCACGGTCTCCTTCGGGGCGGCGCCGCAACCAACTGAAGGGCTGCGATGAACTCGTTCCTCTGTTCGGGGGTCATGCGCGCGACGAGGGCGAGAGCCTCAGACACGAGGTCTCGCTCGCGCTTCGGGCGAACCGTCTCGGCCTTGCCCTCGAGAACAGGCTTGATGGTCTCGCGCTGCCGCTCCTCGGGCATGTGAGCCAGGGCCTCGAGGTCGACCTGAGAGTCGGCCAATGCGGTCCCGGAAATAGCGGCCTTCACGTCCGGGGCGATCTTGACGGACCGCCTGACTGCGTTGCTAATCGAGCTCTTGGATAGGCCCGTCTTGGCCGCCATATCCTCATGGAAGGCCGGTCTATCTTTTAAGACTTCAAACTTAGACGGATCATTCCTGGCAAGAGCCCCCATGGCGCCATGCCTTGTGTGGGGATAAAGGGATTCGTACAGCTCTTTCCTGCGCCGAATGTGGTCGTCACGCTCGAGGACGGTCAGCTCGTTCCGAATCAAGTTCTCGTCGATCTCGGCCAACTCTGCCTGGAGATCGTCAAAGTCCCGGACGCTCACATCGACCTCGGTCCAGCCGAGCGACTTCGCGGCCTCGAGCCTGTGAAGACCGAAGACGAGGACCGCCCCGCGCGTGACGACGACGGGCTGAAGCTGCCCGATTGCCTTCATGCTCTCGGCGAGCGATGCGACCCGCTTGGGGTCGATCGCGCGCTTGCGGACAGCCGGGATCTCAATATCTTTGATCTTCACAGGCTCGATCTCCGACTAGAGCGACGCCGCTTCGGCGAAGTCGCGGGACGTCCGCCGAAGACGCGAAAGCGACTTGCCGGACAGCGCCGCAGTGATGGCCGTGACCGCATAGCCGTAGACCTGCGACCCAAGAAGCTTCTTCTGGTTGTGTGCGAGCTTGTTGTCGATGATCGTCTCGCGAAGCTTCTTGAGCGGGTCGCCCGATCCGAGCCACCTCTGTTCGACGTAGCGGCGGCAAAGTTCGAGAACAGGACCGACTCCGTGCGATTCGGCGGCCTTGCCCATGACGGCATTCACGATCGAGCTGTTGCCGTGGCGGTCCTGGACCATGACGTCGATGATCGGAATGAGGACGTGCTCGTGAGCCTTGGCATGTTTTGCAACGTCCCACGCCGTGATCTTCGTATCCTTGTTCTGCCGACCGCAGCGAAGCATGGCGCCAGCGGCGGCGACAATCACGTTGGGATGCTCCGAGCGTCCACCATCCAGGACGTAGAGGTCGGCGTGATTACGCCGCTGTCCCTGGTCGATCTTATTGAATGTGCGAGGGTCGCAGTTGCGGAAGACGGGGATCTGAACCGGAACCCCAGCCTCGGCTATCGCCTGGCAGCGGTGCTGGCCGTCGAGCATGTGGCCGGAAGGCGAGAAGGCGATGCCCTGATGCGAAAGCACCCACTCGCCAGCCTTGATCTCGGCCACAAGGCGCGCGACCCGCGAGCGGCAGAGCGGGCGGTTCCTCTTGTTCTTGGTGAGGTATTTCTTTGCCAACTCGGGAGAGACGGTCTCGACGTCCATCGTCATGGAGGAGGAGCTCACTTGGACACCTCCGCCGGGACGCCGAACGCGCCCATGCTGATGGCCTTCCTGGAGACCTTGAACACGTAGGAATTCGAGTGCTTGCACGTCGGGCAGGCGAGGCGCGAGACGTAGCCCTTCGCGATGAGTGCGGCGAGCGTGTTCGCTACCGACTTCACCGGGATGCGCGTCGCCTCCGAGAGATCCTTTGCCGACCATGCCCGCTTCGCGTCGGCCGAGAGGGCAGCCAAAAGCGGAAGTTGCTTGTTGCGATGCTCCACTGACACAGTTCCTTTCATTGTTGCTCGGCGTGGAAAGGGGCCCGAGCAGCCCCTTTGGGGCGACGACGCGCCCCGCTTGGTTGTTCTGGTCGAATCACTCACGCCATTGCTCTCCCGAGCAGTGCTTCGAGAGCGCGCAGGTGCTTCACGACGTCCTCGACGAGATCGCCCTCGAGTCGGGCGACCGCCTTGCTCACGTCGAACTCGAGAGACTCGGTCGCTGAGAGCGCGGCCCTGAGAAGCATTCGGGTCGCGCGCGCCCTCGAGCACTTCTCGCCCGTCGTCTTGCCGATCCGATCCGCGAAGCCGTCGATCAAGTCGAGAAGATCGGGCGTCACGGAGACGAAGCGTTCGTCGGGGCAGCGGGTCACGTCGCCGCCTCCTGCCGCTTCGTCTTCCGCGCCTTGCTCGCGAACGAGCGGTACGCCTCAAGCGCCTTGACGCTGATCTCGACCTTGACCGGCTCGGACCACACGCCGTCCTCGTAGTCCTCGAACACGAACCAGTGGAGCGTCTCGCGGCCGACGCGAGCGCTCAGGTGGTGGAGGATCGAGACGCGCCACGAGCGAGGCCACGGACCGGCCGCCGCGATCTTGTCGCGACGAACGGAGCGCGTGGCCGGCGACGTGGTCTGGATCGCCCACGTCTCGGGGTGTCCGTCCAAGTTCGCCGGCTCGGCTCGGCGGCACGCGACGAAGTCGAAGACGCCGAAGAGATCGTGCGACTTCGAGAACGACTTGCCACTCGGAAGACGGACGAGCACCGCCGCAGTTCGGTGCGTCTTCCAGCCGGCGATCTGAAGCCACGCCTCGACGAGCCGCTCAAGCTCGCCGCCGCTCTTGGATCCTGCCCGCTTCGCCACGTCAGGACTCCTCGATCCAAGAGACGGTCACGCGGTCGTTGTCGGACCAGTTGTCCCAGTCCTGCCGCACTCCCTCGCGCTTCGGAGCGCACGTCGTCCCGTCGGCGAGCGAGCGAAGCCACGCGAGGTTGTTGCTCGCGTCGACGCCCTGCCCCTTCGCGTCCGCGAGAGCCGCGACGAGCCGCTCGACCTCGTCGCGCGAGATCCGCACCTCGATGCGCTTGAGAACGTCGGCCTCTCGACTCACGCACTCGCTCCCTTCGTCGTCTCGAACAACAGGCGTTGCTTCGCCTCGAACTCGAGCCGCTCGACAGCAGCCTCGGCCGTCGCCAACCGCTCGAGCGTCTCGCGGACGTCGGCGACGGGGACTTGAAAGGTGAGCTTGCGCGGGTCGATCAGGGCGACGCGCTCGCGAAGACGGTCGGGGCCGCTCATGTGAACCTCGCCCACGACTCGTACGTCTCGTGGTAGAAGAAGCCGCAGGCTTCGAGTGCGGCGCGATCCGCCTCGCTCACGTCCTCGGGCTTGATGCCGCCGAAAAAGAACTCGTCGTGTTCGGCCGCGAAATCCGCGTCAGGCTCGTAGCGCAAGAGGATCTTCAGACCCTCCACGAGTTGCTCGGCCCGCGTTCTCACCATGCCTCGTCACTCCCGCCGAGCGTCCGCAGAGCGCTCGACACCGGGTTCTCGTTCTCGGGCGGCAAGACCGGCCTACGCATGGCGACGGCGTGATCGCTCCTGACTGGACGAGCGGGCTCGGCGACGGCCTCGATCTGCACGACAACGGGAGCCGGGGGCGCGGCAGACGACGACGCGGCGGGGGTGGGATCCGCCTGCGTTGGGGAAGCGCTGCACGCGCCCCTGGCTCTCTCGGCTTTCGACTTGTTGGCGGCGATCGACGCCTCGAGCGCCGCTTTGAGATCCGGCTCGTCGTCGTTCGTGGTGTCCGTCGCGGCCTCGAGCGTGAGCGCCCCCGACCCGTCACGAACGAGCGGGACGACCTGGGGCGTCGTCTTCGAGCCCGCGGCCCACGCCGCCTCGGCGCGCGCGATCCCCGCCTTTCGCACGCCCGCCGGGACGCTCTCGAGATCGACGAGTCGGTCTTCGGGGCCGGGCTGGCACGCGTTCTGGAACTTGCAGAAAGAGCAGAGCGAGTAACGCGACTCGTGGGCCTCGATACGCCCTTTCGTCTTCCAGACGTAGAGCGCGAGCGTTGAGGGCGCGCGCTCGGGCGCCTCGGTCGCGGTGACGAGGTAAGCCTTCTCAGCCTCACGCGCGACGATCTGCTCGAGCGGGATCAAGAGATCGTCGGTGAGTTGGATCTCGACCATGCGATGGTCGCCGCCTCGGTCCACGAAGATCCATGACGCCGTATCGACCAGGCCGCGAGCCTTCGCCTCGTGAAAGTAGGCGCTGGCCTGGAAACGGTGCCCTTCCGTGACTAGCTTGCGAGGGTCGTTCAGCGCCTTTGCAAAGTGCTTCGTATCCCGCGCCTTCACCTCGAAGAGATGCCGCCGGTTCGTCGAGATCGCGTCCACGTGACCCGGCGCGAAGCACCACGCAGAGGGCCTCAACGGCATCATCTCGACCTGGGTCATGATCTCGTGCCCGCTCCGGCGAAGGGCTCGAATCACGAGCGCCTCCCAGAGCTTCCCGGCCTGCTTTCGGAAGATCGACTCGGGCGCCTCCTCGTCCCACAGGTCGCGCGGGAGGTGCAGGCCGAACCAGTCGCGACGGTGGCACGTCGAGCCAAGCTCGCCGTAGTGGAGGCGAGCGTGGTCGTAGCCGCTGCGGGACTCCTCGGCCTCGAGCTCGTCAAGCACGGCGTCGTTGACGTCGGTCACATGGCCGTCCTTGCTGCGTTTCTGGCTCGCCAACGCTCGTTCGCTGCCGTCCGACATGCCCTGCAATTCCTGCCACCCTTGACGATGACGAGGTTGTGCCCAGACAGCGGGTGGCCCCGCAGGCAATGCGTCTTCCTGGCGTTTTGCGCATTGGGAGACGTGCCGCGCAGCTTGTTCGTCTTCTGAGTGACCGGCTGGAGATGCTCTGGGTTGACGCAGGCTTTCGAGCACGGAGGCCCGGTCCAATCCGGATTCATGCGCACGTGGTCAAGAACGAGCCCGTCGGGAATGCGACCGACCAGTGCTTCGTACGCAAAGCGATGCGCCGGCATGTGGCCTCCGCCCCTCTCGCGGCCTATCACGCCGTAACCGTTCGCTTTGGCTCCGGTCCATAGCCAGCACCCGTTGGGGCTGGATGTCTTGTCAACCTTGGGCCAAAAACGTTCAGCAATGGGTTTGTATGCCCAGTCGCGACCCACGTGTCACCCGCTCTCTGCCATCGCGAGTCTTTAGACCGTCAGACACCGTTGCTTGAATGCCCGCCGCGGGGATCGAACCCGCATCAGAGGCCACCAGGCCCGGGCTACCGGTCTTCACCGCAGCGGAAACCGCGACTCTCTGCCGCCATGCGGTCCGGGCGACGGCCCGGCTCTCGAGAATCAGAAGGGAATCTCGTCATCCCCGATCTCGTCCGGGCGCGGGTCCATGTTGTCGGTCCCCGACGCCGAGCCCTGCGGTGCGAACGCGGGCGGATCACGCCTCGGCTCGGGCGCGCGGCGCGGAGCCGGTTGCGGGCGCGAAGCCTGAGCGCCCGCCGTCGCCATTCCCTTGCGCGACGCGATCGCTCGCCCCTTGAGACCGGCCGCGATCGCAGCGGCGGTGTCGGGCGCGAGATGGGCCGCCCCGCCACCGAGAGCGTTGACCCACTTCACCCGGGGGTAGGTCTGGCCGTTGTAGTCCTCGTGCTCGACCACGATCTCGACGTCGTTCGTATCGATCCCCGAGAGGTCGCGCACGTCGTCGCTCTGCCAGCCGCAGAGGCGCAGACCCTCGAACGTCCGATCGACCGCCGCGGGCGTGAGCCAGCCGTCCCAGTTCACGCTCTCGCCAGCCTCGGTTCGGAACGAGACGACGACCACGGGCGTCCCGCGCGAGCCCTTCGTCGTGAGATCGCCGCGCACGGCGCGGGCAATGTGCTTTCCGGACTCGATCATTTGGACACCCAATTGATCTCGAGGAGTTCGCCGAGCACGGAGACCGCCCGCTCCCACGCCTCGCCCCCCGCCGAAGGCGGGTCGGCGTCGGCGGCGGCGTCGGCGGCGTCGGCGGCGTCGGCGGCGGCGTCGGCGGCGGCGGCGTCGGCGCGGGCGTCGGCGGCGGCGGCGGCGCGGGCGGCGGCGGCGGCGGCGGCGGCGGCGGCGGCGGCGCGGGCGGCGGCGGCGGCGTCGGCGGCGTCGGCGGCGGCGGCGGCGGCGGCGGCGTCGGCGGCGGCGGCGTCGGCGGCGTCGGCGGCGGCGGCGCGGGCGGCGTCGGCGGCGCGGGCGGCGGTCAGGGGCTCGAGACCCTTCAGCGTCGCGGCGTGCTCGAGGAGCTTCTTCGCGTGGTCGTCCAGTCCGACCACGCCCAGGGCGCGCGCCGCGGACTCGAGCGCCGAGGGAGCGAATTCGCGAACCGCCACGTCCGCGAGCTTGAACGCGCGCGCACGCTCGACCTCGGGCGTGGAGCGCGACCCGACGAGGCGCGCCACGTAGGGGCCGAGCAGCTTGGTGCGGAGCCGATCCGGCATGTAGTCGTTGAGCGTGCGGCCGTAGCTCGCGACCACGGGACAGACGCACTCGGGGCTGTCCGTGTGAGGCTCGCGACCGACCCAGGCGGCGGCTTCGAGCAGGCACACTCCCTCGTCGCGAGAGGCGTGCTTGCCGTGGAGCAGGACGAGCGTGGCGACGTCGGGGGTATCTTCGGTGGACATGGGCTAACTCCTCTCAGCGGGTATGACGCGATCCTTCGAGCCGACCTTGGCGCGGAGGCGGTCGCGGATCCGGGCGAGCTTCTCGGCGTCCTCGCCGGCCGCGACGAGCGCCTTGTCGAGGGCACCCACGTCCACCGAGCCCTCGGGCGCGTAGGCGCGGAACTCGGCGATCTCGTCCTTGAGTGTGGCGGGCGTCGCGGTCTGCCGAGCGAGCCTCGCCGCCTCGAAGTCGGACCAGTCGAGCGCGAGCGTCGGCGGCAGCGAGAGACGATTGCCGGCGTCATAGGCCGCGCTCGGCTGCGTGTAGACCGTGCGCACCCCGTCCGACACGCCTCGGGTGCGCTTCTGCTTGTCCGTCACCTCGTAGGTCTCGAGGCGCGCGAAGAGCACGGCGTCCGCCCACTCGCGGAGGATCGCCGCCGTCTTGGCGTTCATCTTGAGCTGGTACTTCTCGAAGTCTGGCCCGGTCGGGTTCTTGAAGTTCTTGACCTCGGCGTGGGCGAGGATCACGACCGTCATGCCGCGCTCGCGCAGGCCCTCGAGCTTCGAGAGCAGGTAGCGCCACTCGTCGCGGGCCGCGTCGTAGCCCTTGCCGTAGCCGCCCCCGACATCCTCGAGGGCCTTCACCTTATGGGTCCGGCAGACGTGCTCCCACACGAGCGGCTCGATCCAATCGGCCGTGTCGAGCACGAGCGTCTTGTAGTCGTGCTTCGCCGCCGTGAGCTCCTCGACGGCCTCGAGCACCTCTCCCCACGTGTTCGGGAGCGGAAAGCGCTTGGCCTCGGGCGCCCCGCCGTCCTCGGGCCCCAGGAAGACCGGGGAGGGCGCGCCCGCCGCCCACGTCGTCTTGCCGACCTTGTCGTAGGCGTAGAGCAAGACGCGCGGGGGCCGCGCCGTCCCGCCGACCTTGACCGAGCTGAGAGCCATGCGCCGCGCGCTCGGCGCGGCCGTCGGCTTCGTCGCCGCCCCTCCGTTGGTCGAGATCATTGCCCGTCCTCCTCGTCCTCGTGTGTGTCGTCGTCGCTGCGGTTGTCGTTGTGGTCGCGCGTCGCCTCGTGGCACTCCGGGTGGTCACAGGGATCGGCGCAGTAGCCGTAAGCCGCGCGGTGTCGCTCCGCGTCCTCGAACTGCATGGATGCGTCCTCGTGGGGAATCTGCCCGTAGGGCCCGGACATGGAGCCTCCCGTGCGTGGAAAACGTGTGTCGCGCTTGACGCTCAATGCGCGTCGTGTGTATGCTTCACGGACGCGCGTGACTCACACGCGCGATTGGTGCCACTTGCGGCCATCCTCGAGAGCGCGCCTGAGCAACTTGTCCGACACGCCCACGCTGGCGAAGCGCGTGATCGTGTCGGCGTCGAGCCGCGTCGGGTGCTCGAAGACCCACCGCCGGAGTGTGCCCTCGGGCATGTCGGCAGCGCGCGCGGCGGCAGCGAGCTTGCCGAACCGCTCGACCAGGATCGCCTTGATCTCGGCGCCGACCGTCGTCGGGATCTTGCTTCCGCGCGTCGCCATACCCACGTGTGACCTCCGCTCGTCCA
>Ga0105238_10001636_pt1 | contig 22439 bp, 16 predicted proteins | sample KBSC34metaG_FD_81526 | JGI IMG/M metagenome (GOLD analysis project Ga0105238, IMG submission 81526) | Corn rhizosphere microbial communities from Kellogg Biological Station, Michigan, USA - KBS C3-4 metaG | ecosystem: Host-associated > Plants > Roots > Rhizosphere > Soil | place: Michigan, USA...
AGGCGGCGACGCTGGCGCGCGAGGCGGCCGACTACAGCGCCCACGCGGGGCTGGTCTACGACAAGCACTACCTGGCGCGCGCCGCCGCCCTGTGGGCCGACGCGGGGCGCGCCAACGAGAAGGCGGCCGGGCCCACCGACCTGACCAAGAACGCCTTTCACGCCGGCATCGACGCCGCCACGGCGCTGGGCGACCTGGCGCTGGCGTCGCGCCTCTACGACGAGGTGGCGGCGCTGCCGCTGCCCGCGAAGACGCGCGATCGCTACAAGACGCTGGCCCGGCGCTTCGCCAGCGGCCGCACCCAGACGGCGCCCCCCTCGGGCATTCCCGACTACCTGCGCCGCGCCGGCGCCTACCAGGACGTGTGGCGCCAAGACCTGATCGAATGGGAGCTGGACGGCGATCCGGTGGCGGTGGCGGCGGGGCTGGTGGTGGATCGGACGGATCACATCCGCTTCTCGCGGCTGGCCCTGCGGGCGCTGCTGATCGCCGGGGCGACCGGCTTCTCGACCGCCGATCCGGCGCGGACCGCCGAGCTGGCGCAGGCGCTGGGCCGGGTCCAGGTCTACGAGGTGCTGCGGCCGCTCGAGAAGCTGTACGAGTCGATCGAGTCGCCCGAGGTGCGGGGGGCCGTCATGACGGGGGTGGGGCAGGTCTACTGCCGGCGCAGCTTCGGCCTGGTGCGGAAAGGCATCGAGGACCGCTCGCCGCGCGTCCGGGAGGGCGCGGTGGCGGCCCTGCGCGGCCTACGCTTCCGGGACGCCTTCGACGATCTGTCGGCGATCTTCAAGGAGAAGACCGACGTGCGGGTGCGCGTCGCGGCGCTGGAGGCGCTGGCCGACCTGGCGTCGCCGGAGGCTGGCGCCATCCTGCTGGAGGCGGTGCTGCGCGAGAGCGGGCCGGTCCAGCAGGCCGCCGAGGCCCGCCTGCGGACGTTCAGCAGCGACGACCTCGCCCCCGCCATCCGCCAGGCCATCGAGCTGGAAGGCGGCGACGCCCACCCAGCCCTGAAGCGGATCTGGGAGAGCCTGGGATAGCATCGCTCGAACCCGCGGAGGAGACTCACTGGCTGCTGTTCCAGTCGGTGTCGAGGGTGGCGGCGACCCGCGCGGCCACCGAAGCATCGCCGAGGAGAAGACCCAGCTCCCGGTTGTCGTCGAGCGAGGCGCGGGTGAAATTGACCGATCCGAGATAGGTGGTGGCGCCGTCGACCACCATGGCTTTCGCGTGGAGGGTCGGCGAGGACAGCGTCCGGACGGAGACGCCGGCTGACCGCAGGGCGACGATCCCCGCCTCGGTGGCGGCGGAGCGGTCGGTCGCGGGGACCAGCACGGAGACGGCGACGCCCCGGCCGTGCGCCTCGGCCAGCCGCGCCATCACGTCTCCGTCGGACAGCTCCTCGATCTCCAGCGCCAGGGAGGCCCGCGCGGCGTCGATGGCCGCGGTCAGACGCGGACGCGCGTCCAGCGGCGAGACCAGCACCCGCGTGCCGGCGTCGTCCGCCAGAGGCCGGCCTGCCTGGTCGGTCTGGAAGACGCTCTCGGCGCGGGCCACGTCGGCTGGCGCGCGATCGATGATGGCGTACTCGCGGTTCCAGGTCAGACCGGCGCTGGTCAGGTTCGCCGTCAGCACCCATGCGGCGTCGTCGATCAGCAACAGCTTGATGTGCACCAGGCCCCCCGGCATGGAGAACCAGCGGACGTCGATGCCCGCCTGTTGCAGGGCCAGATAGGCGGTCTGGTTGTCGGCGCCGCCCCCGTAGGGCGCCGGTTCCAGCAGCACCCGCACGTCCGCTCCCGCGCGGCGCGCCGCCACGAGGGCGTCCAGCGCGTCGCCATCGGTGAGGAGATACATCTCGACCCAGGCGCGCCGCCGCGCCGCCGCCAGCGCCTCCGGGATGGCCTGGCCCCCGTCGTCGGGCAGCACCAGCAGCGCCGTCTCGCCTTCCGGCGGCCGCAGGCGTGATGGCCCGGTCGGCCAGCCGCAGGAGGCTAGCGCCGCCCAGCACAGTAGACCCAGCCTTCGCTTATCGCGCATCCCCGGCTATCGGCGGGGGCGGTGCGCGATTGCGTCTTTCATGCGGTCAAACGCCGCTGGCGACGCCACGATCGGCGTCGCGGCAGCGCACCTGCGCCGCCTTCTCAGGTCGCTCGTTCGATCAAGCCGGCCGCGCCCATGCCGCCGCCCACGCACATGGTCAGGACGGCGTAGCGCCCTTTGCGCCGCTCCAGCTCGTGCAGCGCGGTCGCGATCTGCCGCGCGCCGGTCGCGCCCAGGGGGTGACCGAGCGCGATGGCGCCCCCGTTCACGTTCACCCTATCGGCAGGCAGCCCGAGCTCGCGTATGCAGTAGACGGCCTGCGACGCGAACGCCTCGTTCAGCTCGTACAGATCGATCTCGTCGATCTTCAGGCCCATCTTCGCCAGCAGCTTGCGAACGGCGGGCACCGGACCGATGCCCATGATGCCGGGCGGCACCCCGGCCACCGCGAAGCCGCGGAAGTAGCCCCGGATCTTCTTGCCCGCCTCGCGGGCCTTGTCCGCCGCCATCAGCACCACCGCCGCCGCGCCGTCGTTCAGCGGCGAGGAGTTTCCGGCGGTGACGCTGCCGCTGGGATCGAACACCGGCTTCAGCCCGGCCAGCTTCTCCAGCGAGGTGTCGGCGCGCGGGCCCTCGTCGCGGTCGAACGTCACGTTCTTCCAGGCGCCGTCGTCGAACACCCGCGCCTGCACCGGCACCACCTCGGCCTTGAAGTCTCCGCGCGTCCAGGCCGCCAGCGCCTTCTGGTGGCTGGAGAGCGCGAACGCGTCCTGGTCGGCGCGGGAGATCTCGAACTTGCGGGCCACGTTCTCGGCCGTGTTCCCCATGGGAATGTAGACGTCGGGCAGCTTCTCGACCACCACCGGGTTCAGGGAGGGGCGCGTCCCGCTCATGGGGACCATCGACATCGACTCGAGCCCGCCCGACACGGCGGTGTCGATCGCACCGACCGCGATGCGATCCGCCGCGATCGACGTCGCCTGCAGCCCCGACGAGCAGAAGCGGTTGATCGTCATGGCGGGGACCTCGTCGGGTAGCCCGGCCAGCTCACCGACCACGCGCGCCACGTTCAGCCCCTGCTCGCTCTCGGGCATGGCGCAGCCAAGGATCAGATCTTCTACCGAGGCGGGGGCTACCTCGGCGCGCGCCAGAGCCTCCTTCACCACCACCGCTCCCAGGTCGTCGGGACGGGTGAAACGCAGGGTTCCCTTGGGGGCGCGCCCGATCGGCGTTCGGACCGCCGCCAGGATCGCCACATCGCGCGTCGTGGGCGTAGGCATGTGAGAGACCTCTCAGTTCCGCAAAGGTTTGCCGGTCTGCAACATTGATTGGATGCGGTCGCGCGTCTTTTGTTCCCCACACAACGACAAAAAAGCCTCGCGTTCGAGATCCAGCATGGCCTGCTCGCTGACGGACGAGCCGGCCGGCACCGCGCCGCCCGACAGGATGCGGGCCAGGTGGCCGCCGATCTTCGCGTCGTGCTCGCTGATCTGGTGCACGCCGGCCAGGCTGTGCAGCGCCGAGCGCAGCGTCGCCCCGCCGGACTCGCCGATGACCCGGATGCGCCGGGGCGGGGGAGGGCGATAGCCGGCGCGCGCCAGCCCCAGCACCGTCTCCTTCGCGTCGGCGATCAGCGTCTCGCGGGCCATAGATACGCCGTCGTGCGCGCGCAGGAACCAGAGATCGCGGGCCTCCTCGGCGCTGGTCGATACGCGGGCGCGCGCGAACGTCTCGAACGGCACCTTCACCAGCGCCAGCAGGTCGAACAGGGGATCGTCCGTGGCCCGCGCCGACGCGCGCGCCGCCATCTCCATGCAGCCGCCCCCTGCCGGGATCAGCCCCACCCCGACCTCGACGCAGCCGATGTACAGCTCGGCCGACGCGCGCACGTTCTGGCAGCCCAGCACCACCTCGGCCCCGCCGCCCAGCGCCAGTCCGAACGGGGCCGCGACCACCGGGACCCGCGCGTAGCGGGTGCGCTGAGCGGCGTTCTGGAAGTTCACCACCATCTCCTCGACGGCGGCGAAGTTCCCCTGGCCCAGCGCCACCAGCAGCGAGAACAGGTTCGCCCCGGCGCAGAACGCCTCGGGCGCGTCGTTGCCGATCACCAGACCCACCCCCTCGCGCTCGGCCCGGTCGACCGCCTTGCCCATCAGCGTGACGATGTCGGGGTCCAGCGCGTTCAGCTTGGCGTGGAACTCCAGGCAGAACACCCCGTCGCCCAGATCCAGGATCGAGGCGCTCGGGTTCCGTTCCACCTCGGCCGTCCCGGCGCCCCGCTTGGCGGCGCGGACGCGGTCGAGCGAGAGCTGTCGCGGGGGCTCCGGCACCGCCGTGAAGCCACCGCGCTGGCCCAGTTGCTCCTGGCCGCCGGCGGCCGCGGGCCGGTAGAAGCGCATGCCCTCGCCCTGGGCGGCGATCTGCTCCTTCACCCAGCCCGGCACCTCGTAACCGGCCGCCTCCATCTTGGCGGCGGTGGCCTTCACGCCCAGCGCGTCCCAGGCCTGGAACGGCCCCTGCTCCCAGCCGAAGCCCCAGCGCATGGCGCTGTCGATCGAGGCGACGTCGTCGGCGATCTCGCCCAGACGATTGGCCGCGTAGATCAGCGTCTCGTAGGTGATGGTGCGGGCCAGCGCGGCGGCGCGATCGTCGCCCGCCAGCAGCCGGCGCAGCCGCTCGTCGACGTCATCCACGCCACGCGTGGCGCCGATTGACGGGAAGCGGGGCTTCGTCTGCGGCACGTACGCCAGCGTCTTCAGATCCAGCTGCAGGATCTGATCGCCGACCTTCTTGTAGAAGCCTTGCTTGGTCTTGCTACCCAGCCACTTTTGCGCGACCAGCTGCTTCAGCACGTCGGGCAGCGCGAAGACCTCGCGCCGCTCGTCGGCGGGCAGGGCGTCGTAGCAGTTCTTCGTGACGTGGGCCAGGGTGTCCAGGCCCACCACGTCGGCGGTGCGGAAGATGGCGCTCTTGGGCCGGCCGCTCGCCGGTCCGAAGATCATGTCGACCTCCTCGACCGTGTAGCCGTGCTGCTGCGCCTCGGCCATGGTGCGCATCATCGCGAAGGTGCCGATGCGGTTGGCGATGAAGTTCGGCGTGTCCTTGGCGCGCACCAGCCCCTTGCCCAGCAGGCGGCCGCAGAGCTCCTCGGCGCGGGCGATGGTCTCGGGCGACGTGGCGGCCCCGGCCACGATCTCGACCAGCTTCAGGTAGCGGGGGGGATTGAAGAAGTGGGTGATGCAGAAGCGCCGCTGAAAGTCGGCGCTGCGCCCCTGCATCAGCTCGGCGATACGCAGCCCCGAGGTATTCGAGGTCACGATGGCCTCGCCGCCGGCGGCCTCCAGCTTCTGGTACAGGCCCTGTTTCACCGCCAGGTTCTCGATGACCGCCTCGATGACCACGTCGGACTTCGCCGCGTCTGCCAGGTGATCGTCGAAGTTGCCGGCCGTCACCAGCGTCTCGAAGCGCGGTGAGAAGAAGCTGGCCGGCTTCGAGCGGCGTGCCGCCTCGAGGCCAGCCTCGGCGGCGTGATTGCGCCGCTGGCCCTTCGCCGGGTCGCCCGGCAGATCCAGCAGGCGGACTCGGATGCCGGCGTTCGCGAGATGGGCGGCGATCGCAGAGCCCATCACCCCGGCACCCAGGACGGTTGCCTCGGAAAGCGGTCTCCCCATGGTAGGAAGAATATCGCAACGGGAAAGTCCTCGCGAATCACGCGCGACGTCGCTCCGACGAGAGCTCATCGGTGCTGCCCCGCCGGACCCGTCGATTGAGGCGCGGGCGGGTGACAGCGCGGGGAATTCGTCAGACAATCCGCCAATGACCAATTGGGGGGCGGCGCGTTGTTCGGGAGCCAGGGCATCCTTTTTGACGCTCCTTCTGGTCGTCGGTGGTTGCAGCAGCGGCAGCGGAGCTGGCAGTGCAGGTCATGGAGGTGGCGGAGGATCAACGGGCAGCGGCGGCCTCGGTGGTTACGGAGGAAGCCTTGGCGCAGGAGCCGGCGGTTCGGGTGCTGCCGGCGGTCGAGGGGGGAGTGGCGGCCAGGGAGGTCGCGGAGGAGGCGGCGCGATGGGAGGGCGCGGCGGCCAAGGCGTCGGTGGCGGTGGCCAAGGCGGCGGTGGTGCCGGTGGCAGTCTCGGGGCGAGCTGCGTAACCCCTCCGACGTTGATGGAGCTCGTCGGGAGCAACATGTGCCCTTCGGGGATCTCCGCGTTGCCAGCGACGCCGTCGGCGGCAGACGTCTGGATCGCCGACGCTGCCGCGCCGGACGGCGGCTATCGCTTGACCCTGACTCTCGACACGGCCGCCTCCGCCGGGGGGCACAGCTACCGCTTCACCAGCGGGGACACCCTGTTCGGCACCGGGCTCAGCAGCGGCGCCGGGCCGGCCATCCTCGGCTCGCTCGACCTGAGCGTGGATGGTCAAGCCAATCAGATCCAGTTTGATTTTGGTGGCTGTGCCGACCAGCGCACCACCCCGGGGAGCGTGGTCGCGCGGGTCTCCATCATGCGAGGTGGCGTCTCGCAGACCGTGAAGCGGACTTACACGCTCACCTCCCCGGGAGGGGGCGTGTCGTACCAGCTCAGCAGTTCCCAGATGCCGGCGGGCTGCAGCACGGGCGTCGATCTGATGGGCATTACGTTCTGACCGCGTTCGCTCGGTAATCGCGGCCTCGGCGGCACGGGCCCGTCGACGGCGCTTGATCCGCGCCGTCGATTGTCGTTACTCTTGGGCCCTCGAATGAGGACTAACTTGATGATTCTCATGGGTTTCGTGCGCTCGCCGCGAGCGCGGGCGCGGGTGGGGCGGATGCTCGCGCTCGGCACCGTTTTCAGCGCGTTCCTGGTGACGGCGCCGGGCGCCTCGGCGCAGATGGCGCCCATGGTCGCGCCGCCGGTGGCCACGCCAGCCGCGGCGCCGGCTCCCGACGCCGACCTGCAAGCGGCGAAGGCCGAGTTCGAGACCGCGCAGACGCTGTTCATTCGCGATCAGTACGATCAAGCCGCGGCGCACTTCCTGGACGCGTTCGCGCGCAAGCCTTACTCGGCGTTCCTGTTCAACGCCGCCGTCTCTTACGAGAAGGGCCAGAAGCTCGACAAGGCGGCCGAGTTCTTCCAGAAGTACCTGGATCGCGAGCCAGGCGCGCCCGACGCCGCGTCCGTGAAGACGCGCATCGAAGCGATCCGCACCATCCTGGCGCCTCCGACGATTCCCGCCATTCCCGGTACACCGGCCACGACCCCGCCGCCGGTGACGCTGCCCGCCATCGAGACGAAGGGGTTGGTGGTCATCGATTCGAAGCCGCAGGGCGCGACCATCTATCTCGACAACAAGACGAACGGCGTGTTCGCGAAGACCCCCTGGCAGGGTTCGCTCGAGTCCAAGCCGGTCAAGCTGCTGCTCGAGGCGAAGGGCTTCAAGCCGGAAGAGCGGAGCATCAGCCCGCGCTCGGACAAGCTGGTCGACGTCTACATCGCCCTGTCCGAGGAGCACTTCCTGGGCTGGGTCGAGATCGTCTCGAACGTTCCGGGCGCCGACGTGTTCATCGATCGCAAGGACATCGGCGCCATCGGCAAGACGCCGTTCACCGGGCATCTGAAGCCGGGCAAGCACACCGTCTTCATCGAACGCATCGGCTTCAAACCGGTGCAGCAGGAGATCGACGTGCTGCCCGGCACGGCCACCCAGCACATGATCCAGCTCGACAAGAGCGACAACGGCTGGATCAACGTCGCGGGACGGGGCGCCTACGGGGCCAGTGTGTCGATCGACGCCAAGTTCGCCTGCGCGGCCCCCTGCCGCACCGAGGTGACGCCCGGCGTGCACCGCGTGGTGGTGCAGAAGGGCGGCTTCGAGAACTACGAGTCCGAGCTGCGGGTCGATCGCGGCGCCGAGACCGCCGTCGAGGTGCAGTGGTCACCGCGGCCATCGAAGCGCACCGCCGTGACGACGGCCGCCGTGGCGGCGGCGTTCCTGGGCGCTGGCCTCTACGTCGGCTACCTGTCGAACAAGAATCACGACGGCATCCAGAACGACATCAAGGCCACCTCGTCCGGTCCGGTCAGCATGGTCGACTCCGGTGACTCCCGGTTCTCGCACGGGAAGTGGGAGGCCATCGGGGCCGACGTGCTGTTCGGCGTCGCCACCCTGCTGGCCATCTCGGCCACCGTGTCCTTCCTGTCGCACGGCCCCGAGAGCGTGGGCGCCGTCGATCAGCGCGTGATCGGCTTAGGTCCGGGGGTATCAAGCGACGGCGCCGGCGTGGCCGCCTGGGGGAGGTTCTGATGCGCGCCGCAGGCAAGACCGTCGGCAAGACAGTGACGGCGGCGCTGGCGCTGCTGGTCACCACCGCTGGCTGTAACTGGACGACGTTCGACGATCTGTCGTCGGGCGCGCCGGTGCGCAGCATCGGTGCCCCCAGCGGCTTCGACTCGCACGACTTCGGAAAGTCGATCACGCCGCTGTCGAACGGACAGGGCAGCGCCGCCGCGTTCATCGCCACCAGCCTCAATGGTCTGCACGTGGCGCTGGTGAAGCTGGACCGCGGCGGGGGGGTGAAGTCCCAGACCGTCAGCGACGCCACCTTGGTGGAGGCCGACGGCTCGTCGATCACGTCGGTGGCCGAGATTCCCGGCACCAGCCCTACGTCACTGTTGCTCGGCTCGCCCACGGTGCGGGCGCAGGAGGACTTCGGCAGGGTCTACAAGTACACGCTGCCCGATCCGTCCACCGGCGCCAGCGACACCGCCGCCACTTTCTTGATCCCGCTCCTGGGCTCGAACGACTCGGGCGAGGGGCGGGGGCTGGCGGCCGGCTATCTGGACGGCGTCGAGACGACGGCGGACTACGTGGTGGGCTCTGACAACGAGCTGGCGGTCGTCGTCGACGGCGCGGTGGCGACCACCGCGCTGGGGACGATCACGGTCGGCACGGCGGCGCCCACGTGCGACGTCTCGTACGAGGTCGGTCAGGACAACCGGTACGGCGTCCACCGGCCCATCCTGGCGGCGCGGCTGTGGGACGATGCCCGCGGGCCGACCATGCAGCAGCTGTTCGTGGGAGCCACGCACGGCACCGGCATGGGGACGCTGTCGATCCTGAACGTGGTGAACGGGACGCTGAACTGCCTGGCCAGCGTGGTCGGTCCGCGGCCGCAGTTCGGGCATGCGCTGGCCGCGGGAGACGCGGACGGTGACGGCGTGGCCGACTTCCTGGTCGTGGGCTCGCCCGGGCAGCAGGCGTTCGTCTATCAGGGGTGGCCGTCGCTCGCCGCGCCGACGGTCCCGCCGGCGCTGCCGATCACGCCCGCCAACCCGGCCGGGGTCGACTTCGGCTACGCGGTGGCGGCGCTGAACGTCGACGGCCTCCCCGGTGACGAGGTGCTGGTCTCTGATCCCCGCGCCACAGTCGGGGGCAAGGCGTTCGCCGGCCACGTGCTGGTCTACAAGTACGACTCCACCTCGAACGCGATGGTCCAGATCGGCGAGATCGCCCACCATTCGCCGGGCGGCGACGAAAACTTTGGCTATACCCTGAACGTGCTGAACTTCTGTCGCGCCGACACCACCGCGCTGGGCGCCGGGCCCTGCCCGAAGGAAGAGCTCTCTCGCGTGCTGCTGGTCGGGGCGGCGAACGAAGTCTTCGTCTACTTCCGCGTGGGCGACAACCTCCCCGTTCCGGCCGCGGACGTGCGAACGCCATAGGGCGCACACCGCGCCACTCCGGGAGCACCTGGTGCAGATCTCGAACCTCCTCGCTCCCGATCTCGAAGAGACGCTGAGGAGCGATCCCGCCCAGGCGGCGGAGCTGGCCGAGGAGCTGCACAGCGCCGACCTGGCCGACCTGATCGACAGGCTGCCGGACGATCTGGCGGTCATCATGCTGGGCGCTCTCGGCGAGACCCACGCCGCGGCGGCGCTGGACGCCATGGAGGCGGGCCGGCGGGCGGAGCTGTTCCAGCGCCTCGACCGCGCCAAGGCGGCGCGACTGGCCGACGACATGTCGCCGGACGAGCGCGTCGATCTGGTCCAGTCGCTGCCGGACGAGGTGGGCGCCGACCTGCTGGCGCGCATGCCGCAGGACGCCTCGCGCGAGGTGCGGGCGCTGCTGCGCTACCCCGAGAGCTCGGCGGGTGGCCGCATGACCACGAACTTCGTGGGCCTGGTGCCGCACTTGACGGTCGAGCGGGCCATCGAAGAGGTCCGCCGCCTGGCCGAGGAGAAGGAGACCATCAACGAGGTTTACGCGGTCGATCCCGAGGGCCGGCTGCTGGGGGCGGTGTCCCTGCGCGAGCTGGTGCTGGCCCGGGCCGGCCAGCCGCTTTCGGTGGTGATGGATCCGGAGGTCGTCAGCGTGCCGCCCGAGATGGATCAAGAGGACGTGGCCCGGCTGTTCGCCCACTACAACCTGCTGGCGGTGCCGGTGGTGGATCAGGACCGGAAGCTGCTGGGCATCGTCACCGTCGACGACGTGGTGACCGTCCTGAAGCAGGAGCAGGGCGAGGACATCCAGAAGCTGGGCGCCGTGCAGCCGACCGACGGGGGCTACTTCCAGACCGACTTCTGGACGTTCGTCAGGAAGCGCGCCGGCTGGCTGATCGCGATCTTCCTGGGCGAGATCATGACCGCCAGCGTGCTCGAGCACTACGAGGCGGCTCGCCGGGCCTTCACCGCCATCGAGGTGTTCGTGCCCCTCATCATCTCGTCGGGCGGCAACACCGGGTCACAGGCGTCGTCGCTGGTGATCCGCGGGCTGGCGCTGGGCGAGGTGAGCGTCCGCGACGGCGCGCGCATCCTGTGGCGCGAGCTGCGCATGGGCCTGGTACTGGGCAGCTTCCTGGGCATCATCGGCCTGATGCGCGCCCTGCTGGTCGGTCACAGCGGCGGCGGCGGCATGGCGCTGGCCGTCGGCCTGGCGCTGATCGCCTGCGTCACCTTCGGCTCCGTCGTGGGAGCGATCCTGCCCCTCGCCATCAAGGCCCTGGGCTTCGACCCCGCCGTCTCCTCCGGGCCCTTCATCGCCTCCCTGGTCGACGTGGCCGGCATCGTCATCTACCTGAAGATCGCCATCTTCATCCTCGGCGCGCCCTAGCTGTTTCAGGTAGAGGCCCGATCACCCAAGGCCTCAGGCTCGAAGCCTGAGGCCTTGCTCAAGGGGGCGAGGACACCCCCGCGGCTTACCCGATGATGCGCTTGCAGTCGGCGCCGCACATGACGCCGGGCATGCCGTTCAGGTTGCCGAGATCGCAGTCTTCCTGCGGGTCGACCACGCCGTCGCCGCAGAAGCTGGGGCGCTGGCACTTCTGGGTGCAGCCGTCGGTCGGGCTGGTGCTGTACGAGGCGCCGTTCTTCGCGCCGTCATCGCACGCCTCGTCCGGCGAGTCGGTGTTGCCATCGCCGCAGTACGGACCGAACTTGCACTCCTTGGTGCAAGCGCCGTAGACGCCGTCCATGTTCTGATCGCCGTCGTCGCACTCTTCGCTGCCCGAGATGACGCCGTCGCCGCAGACCGGCATGCAGACGGTCCGCTTGGTGGCGAAGCCGCTCAAGGTCAGCTGGTAGTTCGACTCGGTGGGGTGACGATCGGCGCCGAACACCGCGATCTCGTAGGTGTTGCCCTTGCTCAGGCCCAGCTTCACGGTGCGCGTCCGGCAGTCGCAGTTGGCGATGGTGCAGTTGTTGTGACCGTTGCCGTCCGAGTTCGTCATGCTGTTCATCGTCAGCATGGTGTACGGATCGGCGGACGGGCAGGGCAGGATGTTCGCGCCCGCGGCGTCCAGCGAGCCGCCTTCGATGATCGTCGCGGTGCCGTAGTGGCGTTCACGTCTACTCGACCGGGAAGACGCTGGTGCACGCCACCCAGATCGACGACCAGTATGCCGTTGATGTAGATGAACATGTCGTCGTCGCCGTAGAACTGCAGGCTGAAGGCGTCGTTGTAGTTGAACAGGTAGCGCACCTCGGTCGAGTACCACGAGTCGTGGTACCAGCCCTGCATGCCGGTCATCCAGGCCCCTGCCGCGGTGGTGATGCTGGGCGGGAACAGGTACTGGTCGCCCTTGCATCCGTTGGCGGCGCCGAACGACGTCGAGCCGGTGTCCCAGTAGGGCCACAGGTTGCAGAGCAGCGCCTCGCTCCAGGGTGCCGGCATGGTCTTCACCGTGCCCGGACCGGTGGGCGCCGCCCCGTACAGCGGGAACATGTTCGCCATGGGGTCGAGCGGGAAGAAGCCGCCCAGCACCGCGTTCGGCTGGCTGGAGAACTGATACTGGTTGGCGGAGCCGTTCGCCGCCAGCTCCAGCGTGCCCACCGAGTGCGTCATGCCCGGGTTGTACATGGTGTCGCGGAACCACTGCGCGAACGTGTCCTTGCTGGTCACGATGGGCGCGGGGCCGTGATAGATGGGGTGGCCCATGGCGCCGTCGACGTAGGTGGGCATGCCGTAGGTCGGGCTCTTCGAAGCGACCGCGCCGGGGACGTGGCCGCCGTTGCCGTCGTGGCTCCAGTCGATGAACTGGCAGTCGCAGTTCGTGCCGCCGGTGCGGGCGCTGTTGAACACCGGCTTGCCGTCCTTGTCCAGGTTGGCGGTGGCCAGATCCCAGCAGCGGTTGACGGAGTCGTTCTTCTTGGCCGGGCCGCCCGAGTTCGGCACGCAGTAGCGCTTGCTGAACGAGATGGCCCCCGATTGACCCTGCACGCCCGACTCCATCACCGGATTGGCGACCGTCGCGCCCAGGTAGAAGAAGTCGGGGTGGCCGCCCGAGACGCTCTCGTTCTTGAAGTCGCGGTAGATGATGGGCAGCTCGAGGCACTGCTTCCCCGAGTTCGCCGACTGCTTGCAGTCGACCGTGTCGGGCAGCATCTGATCGGTGCAGCTGAACTTGCCCTGCTCCTTCTTGCAGTCGTGGGAGCATCCGTCGCCGTCGGCCGTGTTGCCGTCGTCGCAGTCCTCGCCCATCTCGACGTTTCCGTTGCCGCAGGTGGTGTCGCAGGCGCGCGTGGTGGCGCCGTCGCGGCACTTCGGCTCCTTGGTGCAGGTCTTCGAGCAGCCGCTGCCGTCACCGTAGAACAGGCCGTTCAGATCACCGGCATCGCAGGACTCGCCCGATTCGACCGTGCCGTTGCCGCAGACGGCCGGCTTGCACTTGTTCGGGGTCGACTTGTCGCAGCTGGCGCCCGGCTCGAGGAGGCAGGTGCTCGAGCAGCCGTCACCGCTGTTGGTATTGCCGTCATCGCAGCTCTCGGTGCCGGTCAGTATCCCGTCTCCGCACAGAGGCGTGCACCGCTTGCCGGGGACGCGGCACACCCAGCCCTTCTCGATGCTCTTGCAGTCACTCGAGCAGCCGTCGCCGTTGTCGGTGTTGCCGTCGTCGCAGCTCTCGTTGCTGGTCAGGTTGCCGTCGCCGCAGCGAGGGGGGTTGCATTGCTGACCCGCCGTGGGGCAGGTCCAGCCCGGCTCGGTCTGGCAGAGGCTGGTGCAGCCGTCACCGGACGCCGTGTTGCCGTCGTCGCAGTCCTCGCCCGTGTCGAGCTTGCTGTTTCCACACAGGGCGGGGTTCGAGAAGGTGTGGTCGGCCTTGGAGGCGTCGAAGTTGGTGACGCCCCCGCCGTCCGAGTGACTCCCGGCGTCTCCCGGCGACTGCGAGATGGAGGCGCAGCCTCCCATGGACAGACCAGCTACGACGGCGAAGATAAGGCGCTGCTTCGACATGTAAATCGATCTCCTCGGACCCCCTTCCGACGCGTTTGGTCGCCGCCTTCCAGGGGCCTGGTTGTTACGCGATCCTTGGACAGATCAGGCTAGCACTCCGTGACCAATTGGCAGTTCTTGTCGCAGACGACGCACTGCTGACCGCCCTTGTCGACCTTCTCGCCGTTGCTCTGGCCCAGGTCGCACTGCTCGCCGAACGCGGTGTCGGTGTTTCCGTCGCCACAGAAGTGGGGAAGCTGGCACGTCACGCTGCATCCGCCGGCGCTCGGATCCTTGATGTAGGTGGCGCCGTTGTTCTTGCCTTCGTCGCACGCTTCACCCGAGTCGGTGTCGGCGTGGCCATCGCCGCAGAAAGCCCCGAACTTGCACTCCGTGGTGCAGCCACCATAGGTGCTGTCGTCGTTCGGGCCCGAGCAACCGGAGGGCGTGGCGCCCGACCCGTCACCGCAATCGCACTCCTCGCCGCCCGACACCGCGCCGTCGCCGCAGCGGGGCGTGCAGACCGTCTCGTTCGTGGCGAACCCGTTCAGGCTCAGCTGGTAGTTCGACTCGGTGGCGCCGCGATCCGCGCCGAAGATGGCGATCTCGTAGGTGCTGCCCACCTTCAGGCCCAGGTTGACCGAGCGCTGACGGCAATCGTCGCCCGTCACAGCCTTCACGCCACAGACAGTCAACATGGGATCGGCGGGATCATTGCTGGGGCAGGCGGTGATGTTGCCGGCCGAGTCGATGAAGCCGCCCTCGGTGATGGTGGCCGCACCCGTGCTGTCGACGACGACCTTGCCCGGCAACCGCTGGTGGATGCCGCCCAGGTCGACGACCAGCACGCCGTTGATGAAGATGAACATGTCGTCGTCGCCGTAGAACTGCAGGCTGATACCGTCCTGCGTGAGCACGAAGTAGTAGTGGACCTCGTCCGTGAACCAGGCGTCGTGCCACTTCCCCTGCACACCGGTCACCCAGGTGCCATTGACGCAGCCTGCCGGTGTGCGGTTCGAACAGTCGCTCCCGCTGACGATGGCGGCGGGAATGCTGGGCGGGAACAGGTACTGATCGCCCTTGCAACCGGCGCCGGCGCCGAACTGCGTGCTGCTGTACCAGTAGGGCCACAGGTTGCAGAGCAGCGGCTCACCCGCGGCGGTGTTGCCCATGGCGTTCGGCGCGGGCGACGTGTCGAGAGGGAAGAATCCGCCCTGGACGGCGTCCGGGTTGCTGGAGAAGCGGTAGCTGCCGTTCCCCTGATCCGACAGCTCCAGCGTGCCGACGGTGTGTTTGTTGGCCGGGCTGGACGCGGACGAGTCGTTGTACCACTGGTTGAAGCTGTCGGCGCTCTTCACGGCCGGCACGGTCGCGGTCACCCGGGGCGCGCCCATGTACTGGGTCGCGTTGGGGATGGGGCTGTTGGCGCCCGTGTAACCCGGCACGTGGTTGCTGTCGTTCTTGTAGCTCCAGTCGGTGAACTGGCACTTGCACGTGGGCGAGCCGTTCAACTGGGGCTTCCCGTTCTTGAGGTTGTCCTGGACGATGCCCCAGCAGCGCGACATGGCGTCGCCGCAGTGGGCCGGGCCCGACGAGTTCGGGATGCAGGGGCGCGAGGTCGAGTGATACATGAAGTCCGGGTGGCCGCCCGACTCGTGCTCGTTCTTGAAGTCACGGTAGACGACGGGGAGCTCGAGGCACATGCCGTTGTTGCCGGCCTGGGTGCAGGGGACGACGTCGGGCTTCTTCATCACGTCGCAGGACCAGCCCATCTCCTTCTTGCAGTCCTTCGAGCAGCCGTCACCGTCGGCCTGGTTGCCGTCGTCGCACTCCTCGCTGCTGCCGTCGCTCATGTCGACGTTACCGTCGCCGCACACGGACTTGCAGGCCTGGTTCTTGCCGCTCGAGTCGCGGCAGTTGGGCTCGGTGGTGCAGGTCTTCGAGCAGCCCTTGCCGTCGCCCAGGAAGACGCCGTTCTGGTCGCCGTTGTCGCAAGATTCACCGGCCTCGACCTTGCCGTTGCCGCAGACCGACTTCGTGCACACGTTCGGCATGTCGGAGTTGCAGCTCGAGCCCGGCTCGACCAGACAGGTGCTGGAGCAGCCGTCACCGTCGTTGGTGTTGCCGTCGTCGCACCCCTCGACCCCCTTCACCACGTAGCCGTCGCCGCAGAGGGGGACGCAGCGCTTGCCGGGCACGCGGCACTGGAAGTGGGGGTCGATCGTCTTGCAGTCCTTCGAGCAGCCGTCGCCGTCGTCGGTGTTGCCGTCGTCGCAGGTCTCGCTGTCGGCCAGCACGCCGTCACCACACTGGGGCGGCTTGCACGCCTGGCCCTCGTCGGGACAGGTCCAGCCCGACTCGATCTGGCACAGCCTGGTGCAGCCGTCACCGTCCGTGGTGTTGTGGTCGTCGCACTCTTCGCCGTCGTCCTTTTTCCCATTGCCGCAGTTTCCGGCGACGATGGGCGTCTCGAAGCGGGGCCCGGCGTCCAGCGAAGGCCCGAGGCCGCCTCCCGAGCCAGAGCTGCCGTTCTTGCCACCCGAACCGTGATTTCCTCCCGACCCAGGGCCTTGGGGGGCCGAAACGTTGGCGCAACCGACAGCAAAGACGAGTCCGAGGGTCGCGCACGTGAGGAGGAGGCGGTTCGTGGTGTTCATAGATTCCCCGCTGGCGTGGAGGGTGGGAGGGGCCGGCACAATTCGGGACGCGGTCGGAGACTAACAGATCGAACAAAACGGCCCGGTCGAAATGACTCGCCGGGCGGGGGGACGGCGCTTACAGGATTTGCTCGTCGATCAAGTACGGGGGGACCGAGAAAAGGAAGCCCGATTACAGGCCTCAGCAGATCGCGACATATATACACCGACATTGTGAATTGCGAGAAGGCTCAAGCTTCGAAACGCTCCCGTTCCCCGATACCGGCGCCGATGTAGGTTCATGTCGTGCGCGCGCCGGACCCGCCGACCCGCGCCGGAGGCAGTCACCCGTCAGTTGTCGGGGGCGTGTCCGGAATGCCGTTTTTCGACTCGCGGCGCGATCTTTTTCCGGCTACGCCGGCAGCCCGCGGACCAGAGAGGTGGCTGCCCGGATGCACTCGTTGACGCCCACCCCCCGGACGGCATGACCCAGCAGGAACAGGCCCTGATGCCGGCGCAGCCCGCCGTCGACCGTCGCGATCAGGCGAAGGTGACCCGCCCGTGGTTGGGGGATACCCGCCGGGTGTCGCCAGACATGAACGAAGTCGGGCTGTCGCGCCAGACCGGTGATGGCCTTCAGGTCACCCACGGCCTGGGAGACGAGCTGGTCCTCGGGGCGGTCCACGACCGACGGATCGAAGCCGGGCCCGGTGCCTCCCAGGATACAGCGGAGCAGCACGCTGCCTTCGGGGGCGCGGCCGGGAAAGGTCGATGACTCGTACTGGCAGCCGAGCATCTTCTGCGGCTCGCCCCTGGCCACCAGGAAGCCGTAGGCGTCCAGGTCCATGTTCAGCGCCCGCCCGGAAGCGTCGCTAAACCCCAGCGAGCAGACGACGGCAGGCGCGGTGGCGATCGCGCCGAGCGCGGTCGCCTCGGGGACGACGGGACCGAGCAGGGCTGCCGCCGTGGCCGCCTCCGTGGCGACGATGACCGCCTCGGCTTCCATCTGCGCGTCGACCGCGGCGCCGCCCGTGGGCGCCACGGCCACCCGCCAGCCCCCGCCGGCCCGCGGCTCGATGGCGGTGGCGCGACCCTGATGCAGCCGAGGGCCGAGCTCCCGGGCGAGGGCGGCCGGAAGCTCGCCCAGGCCTTCGGGGAAGGAGAGCGGGCTGGTGCGGGTCCGCCCTCCCTTGCCGGTCTGGCCCGCGTGGCCCGCCTTGGCGGCCTTGCGGAGGGCCATCAGGCCCCGGAACAGGCTGCCGTGCGTGCGCTCCATGGCGGCCAGGCGCGGCAGGGCGGCGGCGACCGCCAGCTCGTCGGCGGCGCCCGCGAACAGGCCGATGACAAAGGTAGCCAGCAACGTCCTCGAGACCTCCTCGCCCAGGCGGCGTGCGCCGAAGGCGGCCACGCTCTCGTCATCGTCGGGTGTGGCGAGAGGACGGACGAAGGGCTCGCGCAGCAGGCGCAGCTTCGCCGACCACGACAGCAGGTCGGACCGCAGCAGGGCTGGCGGACTGGCCGGCAGCGGGTGCAGGCGCCCGCGCATATAGATGAAGCGACGGGCCGCCGCCGCGCTCCCCCGCACCGCCCGCTCGGTCAACCCCAGGGAGGCGATCAGGGCCAGCGTGTCGGGCGCGTTGTCGAGCACGGCCTGCGGACCGACCTCGCACAGGAAGCCTTCGTGCCGCTCCGTCCGCACCAGGCCCCCCGGGGGGCCCGCCGTCAGACAGTGGACGTCGTGGCCAGCGCGGCTGGCCAGATGAGCGGCCGTCAGCCCCGAGATGCCGCCGCCGACGACCAGGATGCGCACGGCCCGTCCCCTCAGTTCCAGCCGCGCGCCGTCGCCACGTCGCGGACCAGCCCGGCCAGCGCGTCGATGAAAGCGGGATGCGTGCCCACGGTGCGGGCACGGGCGAAGTGCGTGATGCCGTGCGCGGCGGCCCGCTCCCGGTAGACGATGTCCAGCTCTTGCAGCGTCTCGACGTGCTCGCCCGTGAACGCCACAGGCACGACGATCACGGCCTTCTCGCCGGCGCCGGCCAGCTCGTCCAGCGCCTCCTCCGTGTAAGGTCCGAGCCAGCGCTGGCGGCCCACCCGGCTCTGGAACGACAGGCGGGCCCGCTGGCCCAGCGCCAGCTGGCGCGTGACCGCCGCAACGGTGCTGCGCACCTCGTCCAGATAGGGATCGTCCTTGCGGATGTGGGACTCGGGCAGCCCGTGGGCCGAGAACAGCACCGTGGTCGTGTCGCGCAGGGACGGGGGCAGGGTGGCGGCCGCCTCGGTGATCGTCTCGGCGATGGCCGATACGAAGCCGTCGGCGATCGGATAGCTGTGGATGTCGGCCAGCCGGATCTGCGCCTTGGCCTCGGTCAGCGCGCGCTGAAAAGCCTTCATCGACGAGGCGGTCGTCGTGAACGAGTACTGCGGAAACAGTGGCACGGCCACGGCGCGCTGGATCCCGTCGCGCTGCATGGCGGCTACCGCCTCGGCCGAGAAGGGATGCCAGCAGGCCATCGCCACGTAGGGGCGCGCCGGCACACCCAGCGCCGCCAGCCGCGCCGCCACCGCCTCGATCTGCGCCTTGGTCTCGGCGAGGATCGGCGAGCGCCCCCCGATCTGTTGATAGGCGGCGCGCGACAGCGGCGCGCGCCGCCGCGAGATCAGCCGCGCGAACAGGGGTTGTAGCGGGCGCGCCCAGCCCAGCTGGATGACGTCGGGATCGCCGAACAGGTTCCTCAGAAAGGGTTCGACCGCCTCGAGGGAATCGGGCCCGCCCAGGTTCAGGGCGACGACGGCGAGGAGAGGGGCACCCGCGGAGTCGGTCACGGCGGCCTCAGGCGGTGCGGACCGCACGGACCAGCGCCTCGACGCTGGCGATCGGCGTCTCCGGCGTGATGCCGTGGCCCAGGTTGAAGACGTGACCGCGCCGTCCACCGCGGTTCACGACGTCCGCCGCGCGGGCGGCGATCACCTCGGGGGGCGCCAGCAGCACGGCCGGATCGAGGTTGCCCTGCACGGCGAAGGGGCGCGTCGCCGTGGTGACGAGGCGCGCCCGCGCCTCGTCGAGAGGCAGGCGCCAGTCGATGCCGTACACGTCGGCGCCCAGCTTGGCGATGCGATCGAGAATGGTGGTGGCGCCGTTCCCGAAGTAGATCACCGGGGCGCCCTTGGCGCGCAGCGCCTCGATCAAAGCGGCCGTGGGGGGGAACACGAACTCGGCCCAGTCGTCCGGCGACACCACGCCCACCCACGAGTCGAACAGCTGGACGGCGTCGGCGCCCGCGTCGAGCTGCGCCTCGAGATAGGCGCGCGTGGCCTCTCCGATGGTGGCCAGCAGCCGGCGCGCGTGCGCGGGATGCCGGTAGAAAAACTTCTTCGTCTCGGCGAAGGTCTTGGCGGTCTTGCCCTCGATGGCGTAGGTGGCGACCGTGAAGGGCGCCCCGGCGAAGCCGATCAGCGGCGTGGCGCCCAGGGCCGGCCGCAGGCGGGCGATCGTCTCCAGCACGAACGAGGTCGCGCCGCTGGGATCGAACGTGTGCACGCGGGCCAGATCTTCCGGCGTGCGAACGGGCGCGGGCAGGGTCGGGCCCTGCTCGGTGAACTCGACGGGCAGCCCCATCGCCTCCAGCGGCACCAGCAGGTCGGAGAACAGGATGGCGGCGTCGAACCCGAAGCGCCGGATCGGCTGCAGGGTCACCTCGGCGGCCAGCGCCGGGTTCTTGCACAGCTCCAGGAATGACACCCCCTGGCGGATCTCGCGGTACTCCGGCAGGTAGCGGCCTGCCTGGCGCATCATCCACAGCGGTGGATGCGGGGTGGCCTCGCCGCGGCAGGCCCGCAGGAACAGAGAGTCTCCGCGCGTCGTGGTCATGGGCCGACCACGTAGTCGCCGATCTCGACGTACTTCTTCTCGGTGTCGCTCCAGGCGAACTGCTTGGCGGCACGCGCGCCCGCGGCGGTCACGTCCACCACCACGTACTCGACGGGATAGGCCGGCTCGCCGTCGAACTGGGCGGCGGCCTGGTCGGTGTCGCTGAAGTAAGCGCCCACGTCCACGTGCGAATGGTAGACGATCTTCGCTGGCGCCTCGCCGCGCAGGCTCTTCTGCAGCTTGAAGATGTCGCGCGCGTCGAAGTTGTAGGCGGTGCGCGCGTCGCGGGTGAAGCGCGCCGGATCCTCGGCGTGCAGGCGATCCTGGATGTTGTCGCAGGGCGTGGCCTGATCCGCCACCGCCTCGCCCTTGGGGCCGAAGATGATGCCGCAGCACTCGCGCGGCGCCTCGCGCCGGGCGTGCGCGCAGATCGCCTGCAGGGCAGCTTCGGTCAGGACGGGATGGGGAGCGATCGGTTTCGCCATCGGCGGGGCACTTTCTTCGCGCGGAGTGGTCAGGGACGAGGAGCCTGGGGCGTTTTGGCGTTCGGCGTTTTATCCTTCGGGCCCGCTCCTGTCGAGGCGGCGCGCGGACGCCCGGGGGCGTGCGCCGCCCGGAGCTCGTCCATCGCAGCATCCAGCACCGGATCGCGACCGGCCAGGTAGGCGGCGCGCGTCTCCAGCACGCGCTGATCCGGCTGCACGCCGCGTCCCTCCAGCAGCACGCCCTTCGGCGTCTTGAAGTCCGCCACCACCACCTGCATGACCGCGCCGTGAGGCAAGGACTCGACCACCGAGGGGAGCACGGCGCCCAGACTGGCGTCGCCGACCACCCGGGCCCGCCCCGCCTCTTGAAGACCGGCCGCCAGGATCTCCGAGGCGGACGCCGTGCCCTCGTCGGTGAGGATCACCAGCGGTCCGGCGTAGGCCTGCCGGCCAGGAGCGGGCTGGACCGAGAACGTCTGCGAGAACGTCGCCACCGTATCGGTGCGCGTGTTGTCGCGCATCAGCATGCTGCCGAGCGAGGTGGGCGTGGTCACCAGCTCGGCGGCCACGGGGATGGCCATGGCGGCCATGCCCCCGGGGTTGCCGCGCAGATCCAGCAGCAAGCCCTTCACCTTGTGCGCCGCGAAGCGATCCATGGCCGTCTTGATGTCGCCCAGCAGGGGATCCAGCAGGAAGAAGTTGAAGGCCAGCACGCCCACCCCGTTCACCTCGTACGCGCGCAGCTCCGGGTGCAGCGGAGGCAGGTAGCCGACCTGGCGCAGGGGCCCGGGCGGGGGATCCCGGTCCAGGATCGCCTGTCCCGGCCGGTCGGCTCGGTCGAGATAGGCGAGGGTCACCTTGCTGCCGGCGGGACCCTCCAGCCGGTGCAACGCCGCTCGCCGTACCGCGAAGCGCTCCTCGACCGGGCGCAAGGAGCGGCGGCTGGGCGCCACCGCGGTCAACGGCCGGCCCCCGATGGCGGTGACGATGAACCCCGTCTTGATGCCGTGCTTCTCGGCGGACGAACCGGGGCGCACCACGGTCACGGTGGGCCTTCCGTCGATCACGCGCACCAGCAGGCCGGGATCGCCCACGTCCGGGGGACCGGCGGTGTCAGCCGGCGCTCGCGCTGGCCCTGGCTGCTCCTCGTCGGGCTCGCCGTCGTTGGCCCCCGGGCCGGTGATCATCATGTGCGACTGACCGAGCTCGCCCAGCATGTCGTTCAGCGTCCGGTAGAACGTGCCCTCGTCCGGCGCCGAGAGCGCGCGCGGCTCGTACTTCTTCAGCATGGCGTCCCAGTCGACGCCGCCCAGCTTCGGATCGTAGTGCTTCTCGCGCACCGTCCGCCACATGGCCTCCGCGATCTCGCGCCGCTCGCGGGTGCGCTGATCTTCCCGCGCCGCCGGCGAGGCGACGGGCGGGGCGGCGAACGCGGGTGGCTGCAGGGTGGGGTTGGGCGCGGCGGGCGCGGGCGCGGCGGGCGCGGGCGGCGGCTCGGTGGCGCACGAGGGAACGACGGCGCCGGCGAGGAGCCCCAGCACGGGGCGACGCTGCACCTGACCCGCGAGCAGGCCGCCGATCTCGGCCGCCGCCTGATGGAGGCCGCCGCCCGCTGAGGAACAACTGGCCCTCACCCCCGCCTAACTCGCAACCGTCGGTTGCACCCGAGGTCGGGACTGGCCCGCCTCTGCGCCTAACCCGAACACCCGCCGCCGGGTCGGA
>Ga0105238_10001638_pt1 | contig 22438 bp, 20 predicted proteins | sample KBSC34metaG_FD_81526 | JGI IMG/M metagenome (GOLD analysis project Ga0105238, IMG submission 81526) | Corn rhizosphere microbial communities from Kellogg Biological Station, Michigan, USA - KBS C3-4 metaG | ecosystem: Host-associated > Plants > Roots > Rhizosphere > Soil | place: Michigan, USA...
CGCTGGCACGCTGGGGCCTCCTCGGCATGAGGGACCTTCCTACACTGGCAATCCGTTCTGCCGCGCCAGTTCCTTCAGCGAGATCTGCGGCCGCGCGCCGATGTGCTGGATCACTTCGGCCGCGGCGAGCGCGCCTAACCGTCCGGCATTTTCATGACCGGCGCCGCGCACCAGGCCGAACAGGAAGCCGGCGGCAAACAGATCGCCGGCGCCTGTCGTGTCTACCATTTTGTCGATTGGAAATGCCGGCACGGCGGTGACGCCGTCTTTTGAGACCACGACGCAACCTTTCTCGCTGCGGGTGACGACGCCGAGTTTCGCATCAACCCGCAACTGCTTCAGCGCCGCATCGAAATCCGATGTCTGGTAGAGCGAATGCAATTCTGCCTCGTTGGCGAAAACCAGATCGACGGTGCCGCCCAGCATCAGATCGAGAAATTCGCCGCGATAGCGATCGACGCAAAACGAATCCGACAGCGTCAGCGCGACCTGGCGACCGGCGTCGTGCGCAATGGTCGAGGCCTTGACGAAAGCTTCTTTGGCGCTCTTCGGATCCCACAGATAACCTTCGAGATAGATGACGCTTGATGCCGCGATCTGGGCAGCGTCGATATCGTCGGGCGTCAGCTCCTGCGCCGCGCCGAGATAGGTGTTCATGGTGCGCTCACCGTCGGGCGTCACCAGAATGTAGGAGCAGCCGGTGGCGGGGCCATCCGATGCCGCCCTGGTTTCGAACGCGACGCCGGCGGCGCGGATGTCATGGATGTACAAGCGTCCGATCTGGTCATCCCTGACCTTGCCGACATAGGCCGCCCGCGCGCCAAGGTTGGCGACCCCGACAATGGTGTTTGCCGCCGAGCCGCCAGATATCTCCACCGCCGGGCCCATATCCCGGTAGATCGCCGCGGCGCGGGCTTCGTCGATCAGCGCCATGCCGCCTTTGGTCATGCCGTGCGCGGCGAGAAAGCTCTCGTCGGTCTTTACCAATATGTCGAAAATCGCATTGCCGATCCCGAGAACGTCGTATTTCGCTTCTGTCATGCATCAGTCCTGTTGCGGCGATTGCGACGGCGCGGAAAGTCCGCTCCAAGTCGGTTTGGTCGGGGTGCAGCGGCCTATCACGATCAACCCTGCGCCAGCAAGCGACGCGGTATAGGTGTCTTCATGATCCGTTCCTTCCTCACCGTTTCCGTTGGCACGCTTGGCTCGCGGCTGCTCGGATTCGCGCGCGACGCCATGATTGCGGCGCTGCTCGGCACCGGCCCGGTCGCGGACGCATTCCTGGTGGCGTTTCAGCTGGTCAATGTGGTCAGGCGGTTGTTGACCGAGGGCGCGTTGAACGCGGTATTGGTGCCGGCCTGGCTGCGCATGCGCGAATCCGAAGGCGCGGTCGCGGCGGCCGCGTTCGCAGGGACCGTGCTCGGCACCGTCAGCGCCGCCTTGATCGTGGCGGCAACATTGATCGGCCTGCTGATGCCGTTCGTCATTACCGCGCTCGCGCCGGGCTTTGCCGGACACCCGACGCTGCAACTCGCCGTCGACGATGCCCGCCTGATGCTGCCTTATCTCGCCTTCGCAGGTCCCGTCACGGTGATGATGGCGCTATTGAGCGCGCAAGGCCGCTTCGCGCTGACGGCCTTCTCGCCGCTGCTGTTCAACGTCGCGCTGATCGCCGTGATGATCGCGCTGCTCGGCTGGCGGCAGGATGCGGCTTATGCCGCGCTGCTATTGGCCGCCACCGTGGGCGTTGCCGGGCTCCTGCAATTGCTGATCCTGCTATTGCGCCGTGGCGGCGGCAGCATCGCAACGCCGCTGCGGATCTCGTTCGGCGCCGACATGCGCGGCTTTTTCGGCCAGGCGATCCCCGGCATGATCGCCAGCAGCGGGCCGCAATTGCTTGTCGTCGGCGGCGCCGTGATCGCCTCGGCGTCGCCATCGGCGGTGTCATGGCTGTACTTCGCCAACCGCCTGATCGAACTGCCGCTCGGCATTGTCGGCGTCGCCATGGGCACCGTGCTGGTGCCCGAACTGACGCGCGCGCTGCGCAGCGATGACCGCAATGCCGTCGCGCACGCCGAATCGCGCGGCCTCGAACTCGCGGTCGGATTGGCTTTGCCGGCGACGCTGGGATTGATCGTGCTCAGCGAGCCTGTGGTGCGGATGCTGTTCGAACATGGCGTGTTCGCCGCATCCGATACCACGGCCACCGCGCAGGCGCTGATGTGGCTTTCGCTCGGCCTGCCCGCGCATGTGCTGGTCAAGGCGCTGTCGCCGGCATTCTTCGCGCGCAACGATACGCTGACGCCGCTTTGGGCGACGCTCAAGGGATTTGCCGTGGCGCTCGTTTTGGCCATCGTGCTCGGTCAGATATTCGGCGCGAGCGGAATCGCCGCCAGCATCGCGTTGGGGGCCTGGAGCAGCGCGCTTACGTTGATCCGGCGCGGTGCTTCGATATCAGGATTTTCGATCGATGCCGCGGCGCGCCGGCGGCTGCCGCGCATTGTGGTGGCCGGGCTGGCGATGGGTGGGCTCCTGTGGCTGATGGCGAGGTTCGTGCTGCCGCTGACCGCGACCGCGCATGGCATCGCGCAGGCCGTTGTTCTGCTGATGCTGATATCGGGCGGAATCGCGATTTACGGCCTGCTTCTGGCCCTGTTCGGCGTGATCCGGTGGGGCGAGGCGGTTAGCGCGATCCGCCAAACCACGGCCTCCGACTTGCGCGACTGATGCGCTCGTGGCAATGGACGGCGCGTCGCGCCTATTGGCAATGGACGGCGCACAGCGCCTGATGACTGTTGAGGGGCGCGAAGCAGCAGGCGTGAGAACTGACAATGGCGATCGTTGAACGGGTTTTTTCAGGCGTCCAGCCGACCGGCAATCTGCATCTCGGCAATTACCTCGGCGCGATCGTCAATTTCGTCAAGCTGCAAGAAACCCATAACTGCCTCTATTGCGTGGTCGACATGCATGCGCTGACGCAGCCGGTGTCGGTCTGGGGCGGTCCGGCCGAACTCGCGCGCAATACCAGGGAAGTGACCGCGGCCTTCATCGCCTCTGGCATCGATCCGAAAAAGCACATCGTCTTCAACCAGAGCCAGGTCTCCGGACACGCGGAACTGGCGTGGATATTCAACTGCGTGGCGCGGGTCGGCTGGCTCAACCGCATGACGCAGTTCAAGGAAAAAGCCGGCAAGGATCGCGAGGCCGCGTCCGTGGGCCTCTACGACTATCCGGTCTTGATGGCGGCCGACATTCTGCTCTATCGCGCCACCCATGTGCCGGTCGGCGAGGACCAGAAACAGCACCTCGAGCTGTCCCGCGATATCGCGCAGAAATTCAACAACGATTTCGGCGACTCGATACGCGGCCACGGTTTCAACGACGGATTGTTTTTTCCTCAGCCCGAACCCCTGATCACCGGTCCCGCAACCCGGGTGATGTCGCTGCGCGACGGCACCAAGAAAATGTCGAAGTCCGATTCGTCCGACAATTCGCGGATCAACCTCACCGACGATGCCGACACCATCGCGCAGAAGATTCGCAAGGCGAAGACCGATCCGGAACCGTTGCCGTCCGAGGAAAAGGGTCTCGAGACGCGGCCTGAGGCCGACAATCTGGTCGGAATTTACGCCGCGCTGTCAGGCCGCACCAAGTCGGACGTGCTCGGCGAATTTGGCGGCGGCCAGTTTTCGAACTTCAAGAATGCGCTGGTCGAACTCTGCGTCGCAAAATTGTCGCCGATCGCCGCCGAAATGAAACGGCTGGTCGCCGACCCCGGGCATGTCGATTCGATTTTGATCGACGGCGCCGACCGCGCCCGCGCCATCGCCGCCGAGACCATGAAGGCGACGAAGGACATCGTCGGTTTCGTCCGCAAGAACTAGCTTTCCTTCCCTTCGCCATAATTTGACGCAGCGCACTCCAGTGCTTGCGCGTACTTTGATCGCAAAACCGGTATCCACTTTTCCGGAATACGCGCCGGCGTTGCCGCTTGTCGAGGACGGCTGCGCCGTGGCAGCATGCGGCCTGCCTGGCGCAGCATCGGGACATGCATGACCACCCAGCGACGAAGCTACGAGACGGGTCACAAGCCAAAATGTCTGGTGATCGTTGATGACAGTGCGGAATGGGACCGCGCGGTCTACTACGCCAGCCGCTGGGCGATCCGCGTCGGCGGCGGCGTGGTGATGCTGCGCGTCATCGAGACCGAAGACCAGAACCAGCAATGGCTGGGGGTCGCCGACATCATGCGCGCCGAGGCGCATGAGGACGCCAACGCCGCGCTCGATCGTGCGGCCGGCCGCGCCAACGGCATCGCCGCGATCACGCCTGAGCGGGTGATCCGCGAGGGCGACCCGACCGACCAGATCCTCGACGTCATCGACAAGGACGTCGATATCGCGATGCTGGTGCTGGCCGCCAATCCGGGGCCGGAAGGCCCGGGCCCAATCATCACCACAATGGCCAAGACGGTCGGCGCGTTCCCGATCCCCGTGACCATCGTGCCCGGCGGTCTGAGCGATGAGGACATCGACGCGCTGTCGTAAGCCACCGGGTTCCCGATCATCGGGGCTTTATCTCTTGTTTTGACGCGTTTTCTTCACGCGAACCGGTCCCCGCCCCGGATCGCGTCCGGGGCAGGCTTTCGCTTGAAAACACTATGTTTTCTGCGCCCCTTGACCGTGCGTTTGCCGTCGCCATCTGCTAAGGAGAGCCACGCGCCGGCCTTGAACCGGCGACGCCGGAGAGAACCATGTTCATTCAGACCGAAGCCACACCCAATCCCGCCACCCTGAAATTCATTCCCGGCCGCGCCGTGCTCGACAGCGGCACCATGGAATTCGTCAATCGCGAGGCAGCAGCACGCTCGCCGCTGGCCGAGAAACTGTTCGGCGTGCCCGGCGTCACCAGCGTGTTTTACGGCTCCGACTTCGTCACCGTGACCAAGGACGACAGCGACTGGCAGCACCTCAAGCCGGCGATCCTCGGCGCCATCATGGAGCACTACATGTCCGGCGCGCCGCTGCTGGCCGACGGCAGCGCCGCAAGCGATGAGGCCGCCGACGAGGGCGACGAGTTCTTCAGCGAGGCCGACGCCGAGACGGTTGCGACCATCAAGGACCTGATCGAAACCAGGGTGCGCCCGGCGGTCGCCGGCGACGGCGGCGACATCACCTTCCGCGGCTTCAAGGACGGCATCGTCTATCTCAACATGAAGGGCTCCTGTTCGGGCTGCCCGTCATCCACCGCAACCCTGCAGCACGGTATCCAGAACCTGCTGAAGCATTTCGTGCCCGACGTGGTCGAAGTCCGGCCGGTGTGATTTTGGGAGCAGCGAATAGTGAGTAGCGAATGGCGAATGGCGGTTTCGACTGACTGTCTATTCGCTATTCGCCACTCGCTACTCGCCCGCCCCCGATGCTGATCCTTGCCATCGATACCGCCCTCGACGCCTGCGCCGCAGGCGTTCTCGACACCGGCGCCGGCAAGTTGATTGCCCAGGAATCGCAGGCGATGAAGCGCGGTCATGCCGAAGCCTTGATGCCGCTGATCGCGCGCGTCATCAAGGAGTCCGGCATCGCGTTTTCTTCCCTGGACCGCATCGCGGTGACCACCGGCCCCGGCAGTTTTACCGGGCTGCGGGTCGGCCTTTCCGCCGCGCGCGGCATTGCGCTCGCCGCCAACAAACCGGTGGTGGGGCTCACCACGCTGACGGCCTATGCCGCGCCCGTGGTCAGCCAGAACGCCGAACAACCGGTGATATCCGCCATCGATGCGCGGCATGACCATGTGTATTTTCAGGTGGTCAGCGGCGATGGCAGTTCGTTGATCCGGCCGCGCGTCGCGCCGATCGAGGAGGCGCTCGGCGCATCGCGGTTCGGCGCGCCGTACCTGGTCGGCAACGCCGCCAACATTCTCGCCGAGCGCTGGCCGGCGCACGCGCCGCCGCCTTTCCAGGTCGATGCGCAAGCCGCGCCGGATATTGCCTGGGTGGCGTGGCTCGGGGCCGCGGTCAGCCCGAACACCGCGCCGGCCCGCCCGTTTTATCTGCGCGCGCCCGACGCCAAACTGCCGAAGGACCCGCTGCAGAAAACCTCGCAGCCGTCAGCGTCATGATGGCGTGGCTCTCCGAACTGTGCGGCGGTGGCGCGGCGGCGATCGAACCCGCGACCCTGCGCGATGCGGCTCGTTTGGCGCAATTGCATGGCGCATCGTTTCATCGCGGCTGGGGTGAAGGCGAATTCGAGGCCATGCTGGCCGAGCGCAACACGCTGGTTCACCGCCTGAGGATCGGCCGTAAGACGATCGGCTTCGCGGTGTCGCGCCTGGCGGCAGACGAGGCCGAAATACTTTCGATCGCGGTGGCCTTCAGCCATCGCGGCCGCGGCCTGTCCCGCAATCTGCTGCTGACGCATCTCGGCCATCTCGCCGGCCGTGGCGTGCGTACCGTGTTCCTCGAGGTCGAGGAAAATAATCAGCCGGCGCGGCGGCTTTACGACCGCGCCGGATTTACCGTCGCCGGGCGCCGCGAACGCTATTACCGGCAGGCGAGTGGGGAACAATTGAACGCGCTTCTGATGCGCCGTGACTTGTCGTAACGCGCGCGTAGTGGCACAACAGACACGTTATTCAAGGCGAAAACCATGACCGCACTGAAATCCACGCCCGCGCTCAAGGCCACCGGTATCGAGGCGCGCTGCGCCGCCACCGGGATGCGCATGACCGACCAGCGCCGCGTCATCGCGCGCGTGCTGGCGGAGGCTCTGGATCATCCCGACGTCGAGGAATTGTATCGCCGCTGCGTCGCCGTCGACGACAAGATCTCGATCTCGACGGTATATCGTACCGTCAAGCTGTTCGAGGACGCCGGTATCATCGAACGGCACGACTTTCGCGAGGGCCGCGCGCGCTACGAACAGATGCGCGACAGCCACCACGACCACTTGATCAATCTGCGCGACGGCAAGGTGATCGAATTCACCAACGAAGAGATCGAAAAGCTGCAGGCCGAAATCGCCCGCAAGCTGGGCTACAAGCTGGTCGATCACCGGCTCGAACTGTACTGCGTTCCGCTGGACGACGAAAAGTCCTGATAGTCAGCGTCATTGCTCGATGTGCAATTGCACAGCGGGGAATCCTTGGATTCCGGGTTCGATGCTGACGCATCGCCTTGGGAATGACGATTCATATAGGTTCTCACGCTGGATTTTCCGCGCTTTAGCCTATATTTGAACCCCATGCCGGCATGGCGCCGTCTCACACACAGCATTCAGGTTCCATGAACCCGCCGCGCAAGCTGCATATCAAGTCATATGGTTGTCAGATGAATGTCTACGATGCGCAACGCATGGTGGACACGCTGGCACCGGAAGGCTTTGTCGAGACCGCCAGCATGGATGACGCGGACCTGGTGATTCTCAACACCTGTCACATCCGCGAAAAGGCCTCCGAGAAGGTTTACTCGGAACTCGGGCGCCTGCGCGTCGTCAAGGACGAAGCCGCGCGCAATGGCCGCCACATGAGCATCGCGGTGGCCGGCTGCGTCGCGCAGGCCGAGGGCCATGAGATCATCCGCCGCGCGCCGGTGGTCGATGTCGTGGTCGGTCCGCAAAGTTATCATCATCTGCCGCAACTGCTGGTGTAGTCCAAGCGCCGCGGCCGTGCGCTGGAGACCGAATTTCCGGTCGAGGACAAGTTCGGGTTCCTGGCCCCGCCAAAGCCGGATGCAATCCGCGCCCGCGGCATTTCGTCTTTCGTCACGGTGCAGGAAGGCTGCGATAAATTCTGCACCTTCTGCGTGGTGCCCTACACGCGCGGCACCGAGGTGTCGCGGCCCGTTGCAAAGATCGTCGACGACGTGCTCAGGCTTGCCGACAATGGCGTGCGCGAGATCACGCTTATCGGGCAGAACGTCAACGCCTATCACGGCGAAGGACCGGACGGACGGATTTGGTCGCTCGGCGCCTTGCTGCAGTGCCTGGCCGAAATTCCCGGCATCGTTCGCTTGCGCTACTCGACCAGCCATCCCCGCGACGTCGACGACACCCTGATCGCGGCGCATCGCGATTTGCCGGCGCTGATGCCGTTCGTGCACCTTCCGGTACAGTCCGGTTCCGACCGGATTCTCATGGCGATGAACCGCAAACATACCGTCAGCGATTACCGCCGCGTGATCGACCGGTTTCGTGCCGCCCGTCAAGATATTGCATTTTCATCGGATTTTATCGTTGGCTTCCCCGGCGAGACCGAGGAAGATTTCGTCGCCACCCTCGCACTGGTCACCCAAATCGGCTACGCTGGCGCCTATTCGTTCAAGTATTCGCCGCGGCCCGGAACGCCGGCGGCGGACATGCGGGAGACGGTTTCAGCGGCTGAGATGGACGAGCGATTGGTGCGGCTCCAGGAATTGATCGACAGCCAGCAATCGGCCTTCAATGTGGCGACGATTGGCAACACTGTGGATGTGCTGTTCGAGCGCGCCGCCCGCAATCCCGGCCAGATCGTCGGCCGCACCGCCTATCTGCAGCCGGCGCATGTGATGGCCTCGCCCGATATCATCGGACAAGTGTTGCCGGTGACGATCGAACGCCTCGAGCGCTACAGCCTGCTGGGCGAACTCGCTGGCCCTCATGCGCGGCCCGCGCAACCTGCTTTTCCTCACACGACCGATTCTTCTCAAACGACGATGGGAGCCTGAACCCTTGCCAAAAAGCGCATCGGATTCGCCTTCGCTCGCTCCCAGCCGCAAACTTGACCGCGACATGCAGATCCCGCCCGAAACGCAGGTCGTCATCGACTTCGACGACAACCGCGCGGCCTCGGCGCTGGTCGGACCCTACGGACAAAACCTGGCGCTGGTCGAGCGCCGGCTCGGCGTCGTGGTCGATTCGCGCGGCAATCACATCACCATCGCCGGCTCGCGCGACGGCTGCGACGCCGCGCGGCGCGTGCTGGAGACGCTGTATGCGCAGGCGACCCAGGGGCACGATCTGGCGCAGGGCGATGTCGAGGGCGCAATCCGCGCCGTCATCGCTCAAGGCTCGCTGTTCGAATTCGACGCCAAGACCGTCAAATCGTCGTTCGAGACCATCAACTTGCGCAAGCGGCCGGTGCGGGCGCGCACCGCCGCGCAGGACTCCTATATCCGCGCGCTCAAGCGCCACGAGATGGTGTTCGGCATCGGCCCGGCCGGCACCGGCAAGACCTGGCTCGCGGTGGCGCACGCCGCGCAATTGTTCGAGCGCAAGGAAGTCGATCGCATCATCCTGTCGCGGCCCGCGGTCGAGGCCGGCGAGCGGCTGGGTTTCCTGCCCGGCGATTTGCGCGAGAAGGTCGATCCCTACCTGCGGCCGATCTATGATGCGCTGTACGACCTGATGGATTCGCGGATCGTCGAGCGCGCGCTGCAAGCCGGCGAAATCGAGATTGCGCCGCTCGCCTTCATGCGCGGCCGCACCCTGACCAACGCCGCCATCATTCTGGACGAAGCGCAAAACACCACCTCGATGCAGATGAAGATGTTCCTGACGCGGCTTGGCGAAAACAGCCGCATGATCATCACCGGCGATCCCTCCCAGGTCGACCTGCCGAACGGCCAGACTTCGGGGCTTGCGGAAGCCGCAAAGCTGCTCGACGGCGTCGAGGGCATCGCCCAGGTGAAATTCACGGCCGAAGACGTGATCCGCCATGAGCTGGTGGCGCGGATCGTCGCCACTTATGAAGGATTGCCGCAGCGGCCGGCAACCAGCAAAACCTGATGCCAACATCTGCCGCCGAGAGCGCGCTGGAGGCGAGCTCCGGTCGCAAAAGAGATTCCGGACCGATGCCGCCCTTTACCCTTCCCATTACCGAGGTTCTCGTCGTCGCCGAGTGCTGGCAGACCGAACCCGGCGCCGAAGCCGTCATCTACCGCGCCGTCGCCGCCGCGGCCGACATGGTCGATGCGGGTATAGGCGAAGCCGAACTCGCGGTCATGCTGACCGATGACGCCGGAATTCGCACGCTGAACAGCAACTGGCGCGGCATCGACAAGCCGACCAACGTGCTGTCGTTTCCGGCCTTGCCGCCGACCGGCCCAGCCGGACCCGACGATGCCCCGCGGATGCTCGGCGACATTGCCATCGCCTATGAAACGACGCGAAAAGAGGCGGATGACGAACAAAAGCCGTTCGATCATCATCTCAGCCACCTGGCGGTGCATGGCTTCCTGCATTTGATCGGTTACGATCACGAAAGCGACGGCGACGCCGAGACCATGGAAACCCTCGAGCAGGAGATTCTGGCGCAACTCGGCATTCCCGATCCGTATGCGGATCGGGAGCGGATGGACTGAAATGGCGGACTCCGAACCGACCCACGACAATCCGCGCAACACGCGCAACCTGCCGGCGGTGGTGCCGCAAGGCGAAGTCGCGCGCCCGGCCGCCGAGAACTGGCTGACGCGCGCGATCCGCACGCTGTTCGGATGGAAGCCGGGATCGGTCCGCGACGATCTGCAAGTCGTGCTCGATGCCTCTACCCCGGACGAGGTGGGCTTTTCCGCCATCGAGCGCACCATGCTGCGCAATATCCTCGGCCTGCATGAACGGCGCATCGCCGATGTCATGATCCATCGCGCCGACATCATCGCGGTCAAGCGCGACATTCCGCTGGGCGAATTGATGAGCCTGTTCGAAAGCGCGGCGCATTCGCGTCTGGTAGTCTACAACGAAACCCTCGACGATCCCGAGGGCATCGTTCACATCCGCGACCTCCTGGCCTTCATGACCGCGAGAGCGCGCGTGCCCGAGACAGGCAAGGCCAAACGCAAGAAACCCTTCCCCGCCGGTCTCGATCTGCGGGCGGTCGATCTCGCGATGCCGCTCGCGGACGCCAACATCATCCGAAAACTGCTTTTCGTGCCGCCGTCGATGCGGGCGATCGACCTGTTGGCCCAGATGCAGGCCTCGCGCATCCACCTGGCGCTGGTGGTGGACGAATATGGCGGCACTGACGGCCTGGTGTCGATCGAGGACATCGTCGAACAGATTGTCGGCGAGATCGACGATGAGCACGACAGCGACGAGCCGCCGGCGATCGTGCGGCAGGCGGATAATTCCTTCATCGCCGACGCGCGCGCCAGCCTCGACGACGTCCGCTCCGTGATTGGCGAGGATTTCGTCACCGGCGAGGCCGGTGAAGAAGTCGAGACGCTTGGCGGCTATCTGGTGACCCATGTCGGCCGCCTGCCGGTGCGCGGCGAAGTCATTTCGGGCCCCGGCAATTTCGAGATCGAAGTGCTCGATGCCGATCCGAGGCGCGTAAAACGCCTGCGCATCGCCACGCGCAAGGAACGCCCCGCGGTGCGCGCGCAGCGTGAGAGCCGCCGCCGCGAGGCACCGCCGGAAACAGGTCAACCCCAGGCCAATGACAATGCGAGCCCGCCGCCCGGCGATGGAGCCGGCTCGCAGTGAAAACCACTGGCAAACTCCGCGCGGCCGGGCTTGCGATCATCCTGTCATGGGGATGGAGGCGCGCCGCCATTGCGCTCGTCGCAGGGGCACTGTCGGCGCTTGCGATGGCGCCGTTCAATGCATGGCCGGTGCTGTTCTTGACTTTTCCCGTGTTGGTCTGGCTGATCGACGGCGCGGGCGCCGGGCGCCTGCGCGGCGTGCCGGCGGCGGCGATGGCCGGCTGGTGGTTCGGCTTCGGTTATTTCGTGCCGGGATTGTACTGGATCGGCTACGCCTTCCTGGTCGATGCGCCAACCTTCGCATGGCTGATGCCGTTCGCCGTGCTGGGCCTGCCGGCCTATCTGGCGCTGTTCACCGCCTTCGGCTTTGCGCTGGCACGCCTGATCTGGACCAGGGACGCCTCGCGGGTGCTCGCGCTTGCCGCAAGCCTTACGTTAAGCGAATGGCTGCGCGGTCACGTGCTCTCGGGCTTTCCATGGAATGCGTTCGGCTACGCCTTGAGCGAACCGCTGGCGCTGGCACAGACGGCGTCGCTGATCGGCCTGTGGGGTCTGACATTCCTGAGCGTCGCGATCTTCGCAAGCCCGGCCGTGCTGATCGATGGAAGTTCACGCGGACGCAAACCCTGGATCGCGCCGGTGATGGCGCTATCGCTGCTTGCGGCCATGGGCATCTTCGGCGCCGTTCGCCTGGGCCTGCAGCCGACCGCGACGGTCGCAAACGTCAAGCTGCGGATCATGCAGCCCGATCTGCAGCAGGACGTCAGGTTTAATTACTCCGCCAAGGCGGAGGTGATGCAAAAATATCTGACGCTCTCCGACCGCGCGTCCGGGCCGCAATCCATCGGCGTGCGCGACGCCAGCATTTTGATCTGGCCGGAATCGGCGTTCCCGTTTTTCCTGACGCGCGAAGCCGACGCGATGGCGCAGATCGCCGCTCTGTTGCCCAAGGGCACCGTCCTGATCACCGGCTCGGTGCGCGCGCCCGATTTGCCGCCCGGCACAAAGATCACGCGCGCCTATAATTCGATCTACGTCATCGACCACGACGGCAGCGTGCTGTCGGTTTACGACAAGCTGCATCTGGTGCCGTTCGGCGAATATCTGCCGTTCCAGGACTGGATGGAGAAGCTCGGCTTCGTGCAGCTAACCAAGGTTCAGGGCGGATTTATTGCGGGCACGCGGCGCCGCCCGATGGAAATACCAAACGCGCCGCGCGCGCTACCCTTGATTTGCTATGAAGCGATATTTCCCGGTGACGTTGCGGCGCGCGCCGATCGTCCGGGCTGGATCGTCAACCTCACCAATGACGGCTGGTTTGGAATCTCGACCGGCCCCTACCAGCATCTGCAGCAGGCGCGGCTGCGCGCGGTCGAGCAAGGGCTGCCGGTGGTTCGTGCAGCAAATACGGGCATTTCCGCCGTGATCGATCCGCTGGGGCGGATCGTCGCACGGCTCGGCCTCGGTGTCGAAGGCGTGCTGGATTCCAGCCTGCCGTCGGCGATTCCGCCGACGGTTTATGCACGCAGCGGCGACATTCCCGCCGCGATCATCGTTACCGCCGCCCTGATTTTCGTGTTTCGGCGGCGCGTTGCGAAGCGGCGTTCCTGACGCCGGCATATCAATGCCGCTTTCGGCGGTCGGCAAAAATCTCGACAGGCGGAAACCCAGCAGTTGACAGACCGACTATGCAATTCGCATTCTGGCGCACTCGTCGAGACCAGACCCGGTCAGTTCGTTGTTCAAATTGCTTGCATTCCTCACCGACGAGCAAGATTTGACGGTTTTGGCGCCCGGGGCATCCATGTTCGCGTTGCCTCGCCTCTAGGGCGTAATCCCAAGGAGTGCTGGAGATGTCGACCAAAGCGCCCAACCCTGTTGACAGATATGTCGGCAGTCGCGTGCGCATGCGCCGCATCATGCTGGGCATGAGCCAGGAAAAGCTCGGCGAAGCATTGGGCCTCACATTCCAGCAGATTCAGAAATACGAGAAAGGCACCAATCGGGTCGGAGCCAGCCGCATTCAGCAGATCTCCGAAATACTTCAGGTTCCGGTATCGTTTTTGTTCGAAGGAGGACCAAGCGGCACCACGAGCGCCGAAAGCTTCCGCGAAGGGACCTCGCCGGCTTACGTTTCCGATTTCCTGGCGACCTCCGAGGGCCTGGCGCTAACTCGCGCGTTCACGCGCATCACCGACGCCAAGCTTAGGCGCAGCATTGTCGAGATGGTCGAACAGATCGCCGCGCGCGAAGGACCCGACAAGCGCTGAGCTCACAGAGCGGATTGCGCCGCGCGCGAAACGCGCCAGAGCATGATCCGGAAAAGTGGAAACCGGTTTTCCTAAAGGATTATGCTCCAACAAAAAATACGCTAGAGTCTGATTCAACTGAGTTGAATCAAACTCTAGCGTCGCGTTGACGCCGGTCCATTGATCCTTCCCACTGCAAATGAACAGCCACATGCTGACGACAGCCAATCCCTTCGATTCCAAAGCCATCCTCGACGGCATCCGCCGCTGGGTCGAGATCGAAACCCCGACAGAGGCGCCCGAGCAGGTGAACAAGCTCGTGGCCATGGTCGCTGAGGGCTATCGCGACTTGCCCGTCACCATCGAGCGCGTCACGGGTCATGGCGGCTGCGGCGATCATATCGTGGCGCGTTCGTCATGGGGCCGGGATGAGCCGGGAATCCTGGTGCTGAGCCATCTCGATACGGTGCACCCGATGGGTTTCATCGAGCGTCTGCCGTTCAAAATAGACGGCGACAGCGCTTTCGGCCCGGGCATCTATGACATGAAAGGCGGAGCCTATCTTGCTTACCACGCGTTCCGGCAGCTTTGCGCCACGGCTGAGCGTTCGCCGCTTGGCGTGACCCAGCTCTACGTCTCGGACGAAGAGATCGGCAGCCCGACGTCGCGCACGCTGAGCGAGGCCGAGGGGCGCAAGGCCAAATATGTGCTGGTCACCGAGCCCGCCCGTGACGGCGGAAAGATCGTCACCGGGCGCAAGGGCGTTGCGCGCTTCGAGGTTTTCGTACACGGCGTCCCCGCCCATGCCGGCTCGCGGCCCGAAGATGGCCGCAGCGCCATCCGCGAACTCGCCAATATCATTCAAACGCTTGAGGCGCTGAACGATATGAAGCGCGGCGTGACCGTCAATGTCGGTGTTGTCAGGGGCGGCACAAGGCCCAACGTCATTGCGGAAGAGGCCTATGCCGAAGTCGATCTTCGGGTTCCGACCACGGCGGATGCCGACGATCTGGTTGCCAGGATCCTCAGCCTGAAGTCGCGCACCGAAGGCGTCAGCATCAAGGTCGTCGGCGCGTTGAACCGGCCTCCTTACGAGAAGGGCAATGCCGGCGCCGCGCTTTACGAACATGCCAGGACGCTCGCCGCCGAAATCGGCTTCGATCTGGTGGATACATTCACCGGCGGTGGTTCCGACGGCAATTTCACTGCACCTCATACCGCGACGCTCGACGGCCTCGGCGTCGATGGCAAGGGCGCGCATACCCACTATGAGCAGATGTATATCTCGTCGATCGAACCGCGGGCGCGGCTGTTGCATCGGCTCTATCAGACGTTGCGATGAGCATGGCTGCGTGCGACCCGGCGAAACGCGATGCATCGTCCGACGATGGTAGTGCCGTTCACCCGCACGGTTCGTTATTCGGGCGGCGCAAGGGCCACAAGCTCCGTTCGCACCAGGCCGATCTGATCGAGCACCTGCTGCCGCGGCTTGCGCTCGACATCGGCCAGCCCGTCCCGTCCGATCTGGCTGACCTGTTCGAGCCGCCGGCCGATGAGATCAGGCTCGAGATCGGATTTGGCGGCGGCGAGCATCTGATCGCGGAAGCCCTCGCCTTTCCGAATGTCGGATTCATCGGTTGCGAGCCCTACGTCAACGGCATGGCAAAAATTCTGACACAGATCGAGGCCCATAACATCGGCAACATCCGGCTGTTGGCCGGCGATGCCGCTGAACTGCTGGCATGGGCGCCCCCGCATTCGCTGGCGCGGATCGATCTGATCCATCCCGATCCCTGGCCGAAGCGGCGGCACTGGAAGCGGCGCTTCGTGCAGGACGCAACCGTCGCCGCCATGGCGCGCGCGCTCAAACCGCATGGCGAATTTCGCTTCGTCAGCGATATCGCGGATTACTGCGCATGGACGCTTGAACGTCTCGCACGCTCGCCGGATTTTTTCTGGACCGCGGAGCGCGCCGGCGACTGGCGCCTGCCATGGGCCGATTACACGATGACGCGCTATGGCCGCAAAGCCGAGCGCGAAGGCCGCCATGCGGCATATCTGCGATTCCTGAAGATCGGCTAACTTCTTGGTGTCTTCAGGGCCGCGCGAAAGCAGCGAACCGATGTGCAATTGCACATCGGGGAATCTCGAGATGATGAAGCGAGGAGATTCCGGGTTCGATGCTTCGCATCGCCCCGGAATGACGAACTTCGTCACGCCGATTGGCGAGTCTGCCAGAAATTCACCACTCGCTCGGCGGTCGAAGGCATCAGGCGCGCGAAATTCACGCGCGCGCTCTCGATATCCGCTGGGGCCGGCACCCGGTGGCGGCCCAATCGAAGCAAGATCAAGGCGCGCACGGTGGCCCATTCCAGGCCGAGGGTCTTGCCAACGATCAGGATCGGATCGTGGCGATCGCCTGCAATCAGGCGATCGAGGGTTGCGATTTTCACCCCCGACATCGCGGCCAGCGCGGCGATCGATTCCTCGTATTGGTGGCTTTTGGCAAAGCCGAGCAGCGCGGCTTCATTCAGTTCCCCGGCGCTATGCAGCGCAAGGATTGTGCGCTGCGCCGGCGCGAAGTCGCGGCGGCTCTCGACGATCTCGAGGACGCCGGAGATTTCGCTCATCGCCTGCTTGATGGCGGCCTGCCTGCCGGGCTTGACCACCTCGAACAGGCGGCGGCGGATGATATCGATCGATCCCGCCAGCAGATCCTTCAACTGCGGATCGGAGAGATCGTCGCGCTGGCCAACCGTGAGCGTCAGGACGCCATCCTGGTTGGCGCGCTTGATCAGCGTCGAATATCCTGCTTGCGAAAAAAGCGCCCCCGCATTGCCGGCGGCGCGCCTGACCGTATCGCGGTCGCCGCGGCGCACGATCACATCGGTGAGATCGGGAGATAAGGTGGGCCGTTCCGACATCGCCAGCAGATGGCCCTGACCCTTGATGCGTGCGATTTCGATCAGGGCCCGCTCATCGATCACAGGCGATCGGCGCAGCAGCGGCCCAGCGATCAGTATCTCGTCCTCGCGCGCGAGTTGCCCGACCAGGGTGCGCGGAGCGTTGGCGATGACGGACAGCCGCTCTGCCAGATCGGCACGCGCGGCGAGTTCGGTGTGAGGAACGAGACCGATCAGAATGCCGTCAAACAGATCGACGTGATCGGGCCGGAAATTCGTGGCCCCCGTCAGGAACAGTTCGGTGATCCGGCGGGCGGCCTCGGCGAGGCGTTTGGGGTCGCCATGCCTGACGATCTCATCAAGCCCGGGGATCAGCGATGTCGCGACTGTCATGAAACGCACTCAAATCCCGCGCACAGGCGGGTTTTCCGGCAATTTAGGCGGGCTTCGTGAAGGAAGGGTTAGGTTTGAAACCGCGCCCGAACGGCCCAAAATCGTGGCTTCGGGCCCCGCGGGCCTTGCCGGATCGCGAGAAAACCGCTATATCAGCCGCAACTTATGGTTCTCATACGATCGCGTATTGAGAGTGGGCCCCCCGGGACCCGCTCTTTTTTATTACCTGAACGAGCCCGCGGGAGTGCGACGGCGGGCGCCTCAGGCAGCACCGCCGGACCGGCTTTCCGGCCCGGCCCCAAACCAACGCAAGTTAGACTGATTTTGACCCTGGATATGACCGATCCAACGACTGGTTCCGTGGACACCGATCTGCTTGCCGAGCCGCGCCTGGTTGTCGAGCCGGGCATGGCGGCGCGGGTATCGGCGGTCGCAGGCCCGGTGCTGCAGGGCATGGGCTACCGGCTGGTTCGGATCAAGATCTCCGCCGAATCCGGCTGCACGGTCCAGATCATGGCGGAGCGGCCCGACGGATCGATGCAGATCGAGGATTGCGAGGCGATCTCGAAGGCACTGTCGCCGGTGCTGGACGTCGCCGATCCGATCGACCGGGCCTACCGGCTGGAGATTTCATCGCCCGGGATCGATCGGCCGCTGGTGCGCCGATCCGATTTCGAGCGCTATGCTGGCTATCTCGTGAAGATCGAGATGGCGGTCGCGCATCAGGGCCGCAAGCGGTTTCGCGGCAAGCTCGGGGGCGTCGAGGGCGATGCCGTGCGGTTGCATCGCGAGGACACAAGCGCGGGCGAAGCTGCCGAGATTATGCTGGTGATGGAGGATATCGCGGATGCCAGGCTGGTTCTGACCGACGAACTGATCGCGGAATCGATGCGGCGCGGCAAGGCCGCGGAGCGCGAGCTGCGCCAAAATCTCGGGCTTGAGCCGCCGCCACCGCCGCATGCCAGGAAAAGCGACCCCGCCAGGAGCAACAAGCCGAAGCCGAAATTGAAGTCAGATAAAAAGAACGCCCCGAAAAACACCAAGGAACACCGCCTCGCCGCCGAAAGACTGCGGAGAGGCGAGATCGATCCCACCAGAGGAGACTAAGCCATGGCAGCTGTCAGCGCCAATAAACTTGAACTGCTGCAGATCGCAGACGCGGTCGCGCGCGAAAAATCGATCGACCGCGGCATCGTGATCGCGGCGATGGAAGATGCCATCGCCAAGGCGGCGCGGGCACGCTACGGCAGTGAGACCGACGTTCACGCCGAAATCGATGCCAAGAAGGGCGAGTTGCGGCTGTCGCGTCACATGCTGGTGGTCGAGCAGGTCGAGAATTCGGCGAACCAGATTTCATTGATAGACGCACAACGCGCCAACCCGGGCGCGCAGGTCGGCGACACCATCGCCGACACCCTGCCGCCGCTGGAATATGGCCGCATCGCCGCGCAATCCGCCAAGCAGGTAATCGTGCAGAAGGTGCGCGAAGCCGAGCGCGACCGGCAGTATCAGGAATTCAAGGACCGCATCGGCGATATCGTCAACGGCATCGTCAAGCGCGTGGAATATGGCAGCGTCATTGTCGATCTCGGCCGCGGTGAAGCCATCGTGCGCCGCGACGAGATGCTGCCGCGCGAGGTGTTCCGCAACGGCGACCGCGTCCGCGCCTATATTTTCGACGTGCGGCGCGAAACCCGGGGACCGCAGATTTTCCTCTCCCGCACCCATCCGCAATTCATGGCAAAACTGTTCGCGCAGGAAGTGCCGGAAATCTATGACGGTATCGTCGAGATCAAGGCGGTGGCCCGCGATCCCGGCTCGCGCGCCAAAATCGGCGTGATCTCGCGGGATTCCTCGGTCGATCCGGTCGGCGCCTGCGTCGGCATGCGCGGCTCGCGGGTGCAGGCCGTGGTCAATGAATTACAGGGCGAAAAGATCGATATCATTCCGTGGTCGCCCGACATCGCGACCTTTGTCGTCAACGCGCTGGCGCCGGCCGAAGTCGCCAAGGTCGTGATCGACGAGGACCGCGAGCGGATCGAAGTCGTGGTTCCCGACACCAATAACCAGCTGTCGCTGGCGATCGGCCGGCGCGGACAGAATGTGCGCCTCGCCTCGCAACTGACCGGCTGGGACATCGACATCCTCACCGAACAGGAGGAATCCGAGCGGCGCCAGGCCGATTTCGAAAACTCCACGCGGGTGTTCATGGAATCGCTCAATGTCGACGAAGTCGTCGGCCAATTGCTGGCGTCCGAAGGCTTCACCTCGGTGGAGGAACTGGCGCTGGTCGACGTCAAGGAGCTGGCCGGCATCGAAGGCTTCGACGATGAAACCGCGAACGAACTGCAGAGCCGGGCCCGCGAATATCTGGAACAGCTCGAAAGCGAGCTCGAAAACAAACGCAAGGAACTTGGTGTGGATGACGCTTTGAAGACGGTGCCCGGCGTGACCTCGAAGATGCTGGTCAAGTTCGGCGAGAACGAGATCAAGACGGTCGAGGATCTGGCCGGTTGCGCCACCGACGACCTGGTCGGCTGGACCGAGCGCAAGGAAGGCGGCGAGCCGACCAAGCATCCCGGCATTCTCGATCCCAACGAAACCTCGCGCGATGATGCCGAGAACATGATCATGCAGGCGCGCGTCATCGCCGGCTGGATCACCGAGGCCGATCTCGCCAAGACCGAGGAGGCCGAGGCTCCCGAAGACCAGCCGGTTTAACGCGCGTGTTCCGCAAACGTGGACACCGGTTTTGCGCAACCGTCGCGCGCAAATGATAGGAGCGATGTCGCCCGCATGCTTGCTTTCGCTGACCCCGATCTCGACAACGGACCGCGGACCGACAGGTCCGCGACGATGCGGATGTGCGCGGTCACGCGCGAGGTGCGGCCGATCGGCGAGCTGATCCGGTTTGTGGTGTCGCCCCAGGGCGAGGTGATCCCGGATTTGAAGCGCAAGCTTCCCGGCCGCGGCCTGTGGGTTTCGGCCCTGCATCGGGCGGTTGCAGAAGCCGTCCGGCGTCACCAATTCAGCAAGGGCTTCAAGCGCGACGTCCGCGTTGCGCCGACGCTGGCCGCCGATACCGAGGCCTTGCTGGTTCGCAGCATGATCGAGGCGCTCGCCATGGCCGCCAAGGCCGGCCAGATCGTCTCCGGCTTCACCAAGGTCGAGGATGCCCTTAGGCAGCGGCAGGCCGTGGCGCTCCTTCACGCCTCGGACGGGGCCGCGGACGGAATCCGGAAATTGGACGCCATCGTCAGGCAAAATGCCGGGATTAACGATGAATCGCCCGAATTTCCCGTTGTCAGGGCGCTGACCTCAGAACAATTGGATTTGGCACTGGGCCGGTCAAATGTGATACATGCTGCGCTGCTCGCGGGCCCGGCGAGCAAGACGTTCCTGTCGCGCAGCCATGTCCTGGTCCGATACCGGATGGCGGATGACGACGGAACAGCCGGCCATGCGACCAAGAATTCGCCGATACAGACTGTGCGGACACGCACGACTTAAACAAGATTAGGACTGCTGAATGGTTGATACGAAATCTCCTGGCGACAAGACACTCAGTGTCCCGACCAAGACCTTGACGCTCAAGCCGCGCGTCGAGACGGGCACCGTGCGCCAGAGCTTCAGCCACGGCCGGACCAAACAGGTCGTGGTCGAAAAACGCGGCAAACGCCGCGTCGGCGGCGAAACACCCGCAACCGAGACCCATGCCGCCGAGCCGGTCGTCGCCAAGGCGACGCCGGCCAAGGCGCCGCTTGCCCGTCCCGCGCCATCGGCGCCGCCGCGCAGCAGTTCGGGTGTGGTGCTGCGCACGCTGACCGAGGACGAGCGCACCGCGCGCGCCAGCGCGCTCGCCGACGCCAAAATCCGCGACGTCGAAGAACGGCGTCTGGCGGAAGAGGAAGCCAAGCGCCGCAACAGCAAGGAAGGCATCGAGCAGGCCGAGCGCGAAGCCGCCGAAGCCCGCCGCAAGGCCGAGGAAGAGCGTCACCGGCAGGACGAGGAAGCCAAGCGCAAGGCCGAACTCGAAGCCAGGAAGCGTTTTGGCGAAGCCGAAGCCCGGGCCGCCACCGCAGCCCGCGCCGCCGCGCCCGCCGCGCGGGCGCCCGGTGTCGCTGCCGACATCTCTGACGAGGACGAAGGTCCGCGCCAGGTCCGTCGCGGCCCCGGCGGCGTTGTCCGCCCCGCGGCTGCCCCCAAGACGACCGCCAAGCCGGCGCCGCAAAAGCAGCGCGGGCGCCTGACGCTGGTCACCGCGCTCAATGCCGATGACGTGCGCGAGCGCTCGATCGCATCGTTCCGCCGCCGCACCCAGCGCCTGAAGGGACATCAGTCGAACGAGCCGAAAGAAAAGCTCATTCGCGAGGTGATCATCCCGGAAGCCATCAATATCCAGGAACTCGCCAACCGCATGTCCGAGCGCGCGGTCGACGTCATCCGGCTTTTGATGAAGCAGGGCGCGATGCACAAGATCACCGACGTGATCGATGCCGACACTGCGCAGTTGATCGCCGAGGAACTCGGCCACACGGTCAAGCGCGTTGCCGCCTCCGACGTCGAGGAAGGGCTGTTCGACATCGTCGACAACTCCACCGATACCGAGCCGCGTTCGCCCGTGGTGACCGTGATGGGCCACGTCGATCACGGCAAGACCTCGCTGCTCGATGCGCTTCGCCATGCCAACGTGGTGTCCGGCGAAGCCGGCGGCATCACCCAGCATATCGGCGCCTATCAGGTGACCTCGCCGGAGAGCGGCAAGAAGATCACCTTCATCGACACCCCCGGCCACGCCGCGTTCACCGCGATGCGCGCGCGCGGCGCCAAGGTGACCGACATCGTGATCCTGGTGGTCGCGGCGGACGATGGCGTCATGCCGCAGACCGTCGAGGCGATCCATCACGCCAAGGCGGCGAAGGTTCCGATGATCGTCGCCATCAACAAGATCGACAAGCCCGACGCCAGGCCGGAGCGCGTGCGCACTGAACTGCTGCAGCACGAGGTCCAGGTCGAATCCCTCGGCGGCGACGTCGTCGATGTCGAGGTCTCCGCCAAGAACAAGACCAACCTCGACAAGCTGCTGGAAATGATCGCGCTGCAGGCCGAATTGCTCGACCTCAAGACCAATCCGGCGCGTCCCGCCGAAGGCACCGTAATCGAAGCCAAGCTCGATCGCGGCCGCGGCCCGGTCGCAACCGTGCTGGTGCAGCGCGGAACGCTGCGCGTCGGCGATATCGTGGTGGCCGGCGCCGAGATGGGCCGGGTCCGCGCGCTGATCTCCGATCAAGGCGATACCATCGACGAAGCCGGACCTTCCGTACCGGTCGAGGTGCTCGGCTTCAACGGGCCGCCGGAAGCCGGCGACCGTCTCGCCGTTGTGGAAAACGAAGCCCGCGCCCGCCAGGTCACGAGCTACCGCGCCCATCAGAAGCGCGAGA
>Ga0105238_10001645_pt1 | contig 22403 bp, 17 predicted proteins | sample KBSC34metaG_FD_81526 | JGI IMG/M metagenome (GOLD analysis project Ga0105238, IMG submission 81526) | Corn rhizosphere microbial communities from Kellogg Biological Station, Michigan, USA - KBS C3-4 metaG | ecosystem: Host-associated > Plants > Roots > Rhizosphere > Soil | place: Michigan, USA...
GTCATGAATCGGATGGTGACGCCGCGATCGTCTGAATGGTCGCAATGGGTGATCTTGCTGGCCTTGGGTGGGTTCGTGGGGAACTTTTTGTTCAGCCTGACCGACCACGCTCAAAACGGCTTTTACCATTGGACGGAATGGATTCCTGTCGTCAGCAGTGCGATGGCTGTCGGCAGCTTGCTGTCTTTGTTTGTCACGCCGGTGAGTCAAAGGTATCTGTGGTTGTGCGTGGTGGTGCTGGCGATTCAAGCGGTGGTCGGTGTCTTAGGTTTCGTGCTGCACACCAGTGCCAACATGCACGGTCCATCGGCCAGTTGGCAGAAGAACTTCATCGAAGGCGCTCCGGCATTGGCACCGCTGCTATTTCCAAATCTGGTTCTGTTGTGCTTAATCGGGTTGCGCGAGTTGGCAGGACATCTGTCGCCAACCAGTACGGGTGAGGTTGCCGTCGCTGAGTGACAGAGGCGTTCCAATCTTTGGACACAGCCGCGTCAAGTAGAACGAAGATGGTGGGACTGCGCCCGAGGACCGGCTTGTCGCCACCCTACCACGATACGATTGTCACCACCCTACAATTTGCGGCGCTGCCGTGTTGGGATGAACCTGTCTCCGGGTGGATTTGTCTCTATGATTGTCTTTACCTGAATTGTTTTTGCGACTTCCAAATTAATGTCTGTATGTTTGGAAAGCCATTCGGATGTCGGTGGTCGGGTTTGTCGAATCGTTATTGGCGGGTGGGCAGGTGAAAGTGCCTCGCGGGGCGGACACGGCGGGACGCTTGTATCAACCTGCATCCGCTGAGTTGGACGACATCGCGGCGGTGCTGGTCGCGTTTGAAGCCGACTATCGAGACTCGTTGGCTGGTCACCCGCCGCGCTTGAATCTGCCCGCCATGATGTGGGCAGCCATGACCTCGTTCCGTGTGTGTGCGTTTTTGATTCAACGTGACTTGGATGAGAAAGCCATGCGGACGGCGCTGGAGGTACCTTGTCCTGAGGAACCGTCGCCCGCAGTTTGTTATTCGGTCGATCTGACACTGCGATTTCTGCCCGATTTTGTGCGGTTGGCCAAGGCGATGTCACCAACCGATCCATTGGTCGTGATGCTGAAGGAACTGGCGCGTCGCTGGCCGTTGTCGTCGGTGGGAATCGCGGACTTGGGGGAAGTTGATCCGGCGCCTTTTTTAGGGGATCGATGTCTGCGAACGCTTTACGTAGACCGTATTATTGCCGCGAAGGACCGTTCTCGTGTCGAACATCCGGTCGTCCGCGATGCGGTTCAGTCCGCTGTCGGCATCCATCAGGAACTGGGTTTAGGAACGTGTTGATAAACGTGGACAGGCGACCGGCGAGAGCCCTGGTTGTGCATGATCTCGATGACTCGCAGAGGACCAGGCTTTAAATCGACAGAAGGAACGAAGTGATGGAATCGGCGGGTCAGACTGATGCGGAGCTGGAACTGGGGCGGCGTCTAAACCAGGACGTGCTGGCTCCGATGAAAGAATGCTTTGTTGGCAAGGACGAGATTGTTGATCTGCTGGGGATCTGCCTGGTCGGTGGCGAGAACCTGTTCATTCTGGGACCGCCTGGAACAGCGAAAAGTGCGTTGGTGCAGGAACTGGCGGCCCGGCTGGACGGGCAGATGTTCGATTATCTGCTGACGCGTTTCACCGAACCCAACGAGTTATTCGGGCCGTTCGATATTCGCCGCTTGCGCGAGGGTGATCTGGTCACGAATACCGAAGGGATGCTGCCCCGCGCCGACTTTGTCTTTCTGGATGAACTGCTGAATGCCAACAGTGCGATTCTGAACAGCCTGTTGATGGTGCTCAACGAGCGCGTGTTTCGTCGAGGCCGCGAGACCTTTGACCTGCCGACACTGATGGTGGTGGGGGCGAGCAATTCGTTACCGCAGGACGACGCATTGGGAGCGCTGTTCGATCGTTTCCTGCTGCGCGTCAAATGTGACAACGTACCGACGGAACGATTGAATGACGTGTTGCGGGCAGGTTGGAATCGGGAAGCGACAGCAAAGACGCACCGCGCGGCGATGCACGTTGATCGCGTCCGCGCACTGCAACGTCAATTGAGCGACGTGAACTTTGACGAAATCCGCACGGCATATGTTGATCTGGTCAGGCGATTGCGATTGGCCGGGATCAAGGTGTCCGACCGACGCGCTGTCAAACTGCAGCGGATGATCGCCGCGAGTGCCCTGTTGTGTGAGCGTCGCAACGCGCTGGTGTCGGACCTGTGGGTGTTGCGGCATATCTGGGATACGGAAGAGCAACAGGAAGTGATTTCGGCGTTGGTCAACAACACGATCAAGGCGGAGGGAGCCGTCGATCAGACAGGCAGACACCCTCGAGCGAGTGACCAGGACGCACCCAACCCCGAATTGCTGGCGCAGGAACTGCGCCGGCTGACAGCGCGATTGGATGAGTCTGGTTTGTCGGACGCGGAACGGGCACAGAATCGTGACGAGTTGGGGCTATTGGCCTCGCGCTGCGAGTGGATCACCAACGCTCAACAGCGCGAGTTCCTGCAGACGGAAATCCATTCGTTGTGGCAGCGATTTGATGAACGTGTCGGATCGCGGTGAAACTCAAACATGACAGAAACAAGCGTCAACTTGAATTCTGCGTCGCGTTGGGCCATCCGACTGCCCATTTCGCAAGCGTCGTCGTTGGGAGTGCTGCGGCTGGTTCCAGGTATTGACGTTCTTGCCGATCAACCGCACGTCTGGGCGCGAGGTGAAACACTGCCGGCTGATCTGTTGCGTCGGATTCGAACGATTCCAGATGCGGAACTGTTTGCACGCCAGGGTGGTGATCAGCTGTCGTTATGGGGAGCAATCGTCCCGAGTGAGAGATTACCCGGCGGATCGTGGAAGGCGCTGGGAAAATGGCTGGAACTGGAGTTCCCACGCGCGGGCTTTGCGGGCCGTGTCACGTCGAAGCTCGCTCTGTCGCTGACTCGTACGGCTGCGATGGCGACAGCGAACGCCATCGCCACGACATGGCCTGTCTGGATGGAATATGCGATCACGGCACCGATGGTCCGGTTGAATCGCTGGTCGTTTGCCGTGTCGAGGGTTCAGCACGGGCTTTGCACAAAAAGGGATCAGATCCCTGACCACATGCACCCATCTGAGCTCACCGCCACACCGGATAAGGGGTCGACCCCCTTTTTGAGCAACGCCGATCGGCAGGTGCTGATTCTGGGGACTCCATTGCCGCCGTTAAGCGGTCAGACACTTGTTGAAGAGAGCCGTGTGATCGTGCCGAGTGGTTGGCGATTTGAGCCAGACCTGGGTCACCGCGCCATTGCTCAGGTTCTTAACTTGACTCACTCTGAATACGCCGTCTTTGACCAGGATGGGTCGTATACCCGGATCGCTCGATCGTCATTCGTCAAAGCCACTCGGTCCGCGGTGAGGGCCAGCAATGGATGACGAATACAAAATCGCCCTGGCCTATCTGTCGACACCTGCAAACGATTCGTTCTGGAAGTGGGACTTCGAAAGCGAAGTGATCGTCTGGTCGAGCGGATCCACGATCGCATTCCGCGAAGAACTGGCTGTCGTCCTAGCCAAACTCTCTGGCGAGGGACTGCCACCGATCGATGCTGTGTTGTTGTTGATCGCCGCAACACGTGCCTACTGGGCCGAAGACTCGCTAGCCTTGCAGCACGAAATCCGCAGTCGAGCATCACTGCTGGGCAAGCGAGAAATGGACCACGACTGGTCCGCGCTTTTCGAGCGGCTGGATGTCGTGCATGAACTGCCCGACGAGATGATTCGGACGCCGGAAGGCAAGGCCAACCTGGCCGCAATCGTGTTTGAAGGGGCGCCACGTTTACTCGGTACGGCGGCATCCAGGATGGTTTGTAACATTCTGGCTCGACGGACCAGCACGACGCCGCTGTTGTCGGCGAACGTGAACAGTCGCTCGCCGTCGACCTCGCTGCCTCACGATCTGTGGCCGTTGCGGCGTGGCTTAGAGGGAGTCACGAGGGATTCGCTGCGTCTGAGAAAGCAGACAGGACTGGATGTCGAGCCAACCGCGGCTCCGTTGGATCGGGCGGTCGATCAGTCGACGGTTCGCAGTCTGTTACAGCGGCTGACAGACGATCAGGAATTGAGCGGGTTGTCACGACTGGCACGGAATCTGGCGGCCGTCGTGCAGTTACCACGTTCCATTAATGATTCGGACGAACTGCCAGTGGGGGGCGTTTCCGATCTGACCAACCGCGGATCGCTCGACCGATTGCTGATCAGCGAATTGGCGCACGACGATCTAATGCTGGCGACACGGGTGGCGCTCAATGAAGCGTTGTACCTGCGGCGTGAAGTTCAGCCAAATCATCCCCCCGAACGTTGTCATGTGCTGATCGATTCAGGACTGCGGATGTGGGGAGTACCTCGAGTGTATGCCGCGGCTGTTGCGTTAGCGCTGGCTGCATCGGCCGAGAAGCAGACGACGCTGTGCGCCTATCGAGCGGCTGAATCGACGCTGGTTGGCGTCGATCTGGCCACACGAGATGGTCTGATCGCGCATCTGGGTGAGCTTGAGCCCGAGGCCAATCCGGGTCTGGCCCTGCCGGAGTTCTTCCATCACATCAGCCGTGCCGACACAGCCGGAGATGCGGTCCTGATCACGACTGAAGCGGTCGTCAACGATCCTGACTTTCAGCAGGCACTGGCCAATATCGATCATCCCACGTTTTACCTGGCCACGGTGAATCGCGAAGGCGGTTTTGAGCTGTGGTTGCATGGGCAACGGGGTCGCAAGCGGTGCAACCAATTGAAGCTGGACCTGGACCAGATCCTGAACGCGTCACAGTCGGCCAAACGCAGCCTGATCGATTCAGAAGCGGACATCCATTTTCCGGCGATCTTTCGAGCGACGCCGTTCCCATTTCGATTGCCGTGTCCTAACTACCACCATCTGTCAAAAGAAGTGTTGTGGAGTTTTCCGATCCGCGATGCGCGCGGTCAGTCGATCGTGGTTTCGGCTCAGACGCAGCCCGTTGCACAAACCGAATATGGTGTCGTGCTTCTCACACGCGATCATCATTTGCAGGTGATTGATGATCGCGCGCGTGGGGCGCGGCAGTTTCACCACAGGATGCCGTTTGGAAAGTACCTGACACACTGGACCAGTGCCGACTGGACGCAGACATTCGCCGTCATTTACCAGGAATCGCAACTGGCGATTCACTTTCTGACCGTGGATCTGGTGGAAGGGAGGGCCCAGGTTGAGCGACTGACATCCAGGCACTTGCTGGGTGAAGCAACCAAAGCCAGACTTCGCGGGGCGACATTCGATCGTGGCGTGCTGTATTTGATTTTTGAAAAGCGGGTCGAGGCATTCGACGTCGCATCGCTGGAACTGCTCGATTCCGAACCTGCGGCGCGATTTGGCGAATGGAAAGGGGGACGGTACTTTTGGGGACCCGTGCTGCGGATCGGAAATACGACGGTCAGAGAGGCCTGGCATGCGATCTCTTTCGATGGATCAAGAATTGCGGTTGACCTGATCGATTTGAAGCATTTTTCGAACGAGAAAATGATCAGTCTGTTTGATCGTCAGGGCCGCGATGGCGCATTTGGAATCGACAATCGTGGTGTCATTTTTAATATCACCGATCAAAAGGCATCGACTGTCGCGAAGCACTTACCGCCTGTGACCAAGGTGCTGAACGTTGACCCCGACGGACGTCGCGTACTGGTGGAATGTGCCAACCATCGATCTGTCGGCTTTCCGTCGGTGATCGATGCCGAAAGTGGTGAACGGACAACGGTCGCTCGCGGACAGACGCTCGCCGAAGTCGATGCGTATCGGCTGCATTCGGGTCCGCATTCGATGCGCCGGTTCATCAGGATCGGGGTCAGGAATCAGACGTTGGTGCTGTTCAGCAAGCGAAACAATGCGTGGAGCTTTGTCGCAAGGCACGATCGAGTTGTCATGCAGGAATCGAGCGACACCGAGCCCACGCAACAGAGCCGCAACTTCGACCAGCTGGGCAAAACGAATCCCGCCAACCTGCTGAGCATGGCGCGGTGGTCAGATGGCAGTCGAGCATGGCTCGATGTGAGAGGGATGTTGCACCTGCAAAGCTCGGATGAATCGATCCCCGAGATCTCGTTGACATTGACCCCATCGGGCGTTGCGATCTGGACATCAGATGGACGAATGAATGGGACGAATTACTTCATTGATGGCGCCGATTCGATTTCACCAACCCAGATCGTGACGACCATCCTGGAGCGGTTTGCTGCCAGGTTGGGTTCGCACTGATTCATGGAATGATGATGCGTATCACGTTAGACCTGATTGCTGCCGAGACCGCCAACCGCGAGGTTGCCGCGTGGTTTGTGCCAGGCGACGATCCGTCTGCGTGGTTTGCCGAATTAGGACGCTGGCAGATTCCGTTAGAATTGCTGCGCTACCTGCCGATTCCGCGGTCGAACGCCGACGTGACCGCGGTCGGCGTGCTGGTCACATCCGAGTTGAGCGGTGCGGGCTCGCGCGTGCCTACTGGCAGCGATTCGAACTGGTCCAGTCGAACTCAGAAACGGGCGATACCCTATGCACGGATCGCGCGTCGATTGTTGATTCCGATCGATGCCGAGTTCTCATCGCCGGTGCTGGAACCGGAACTCGAACAGTTACTGATCGATCCGACGGGCGAGTATGTGTGGCATCCGGTGGCGGGGCTGGTTCATTTGGAAGAAGCCGATCAATTGCGCCTGGGAGACTTGTTGCAAGTTCCACCGGAGCGAACTCAGGATTGGGGTTGTGCCAGTCCCGGTGTTGCCTTTGCCTCCCGGCTCATGTCGATTGAGGCCGAGCAGGCTTTAAGTGTCGAACAGATTCTGAAGAGTGCTGCGTCCGATATCGGGTCTCGCGATCTGTCGATTGATCAACTGCCGCCCATGCCCAATGAATTGTTTGGCGGCAAGCTGAACAAGTGGACTCAATCGATCAAGAACGCGTGGAAGAAGCTGATCGGTGGTAATCCCAAAGACGCCAATAACAAACAGCCGCCGGGGACGTCTGATGGAACAAACCCCGCGGGGTCGGGCGCAGATGAGTCTTGGGGAACCAAGGCAGCCGGCCTGATTGGAAAGGGGCTGGGAGTGCCGTTGGCTGTATTGGCTGCACCTTTGGCAGCGATCGGTGCATTGGGTGCCGGCGTTATGAAAATCACCGGGCTCAATTCGCTGATCGACCAGGCCGCTCGAAACCTGGAGATCGATCGTCTGCTGCACCTGTTGAAATCGGATCCTGACGCCGGCTTACAGTTCGCCTTGCCGATGGGGGGTGACGAGGGACGTGGAATGGCGAGCCCGTCGAATCAATTGTTCGGTCATGCCGTCAATTTCAGTCTGAGTGGATTACAAATTGGCGGCGCGCGCGATGCATGGGAAATTGAGGCCGATAAACAGCGCCAATTGATCGAGAACTACCGTGAACTGGCGGCGCGTGAGATACGGCTGGGGCGACATCGTCGCGCGGCCTACATCTATGCTCATCTGTTGCGCGACCTGGTCTCGGCAGCCGGTGCCCTGGAAGCCGGCCACCACTACCAGGAAGCCGCCGTGCTTTACCGCGACAAACTGAATCGGCCGACGGAAGCAGCTCGCTGTCTGGAACTGGGTGGGCTGTTCGATGAAGCCGTTCAGATCTATCTCGATCAGGGAATGTTCGAGAAGGCGGCCGAGTTGTATGTCCGGCTGGACCGGCCTGATGAAGCGGAGAGAGTACTGCGGACATGGGCCGATCATCTCGCGAGCCACGGTGACTATCGCAATGCCAGTCGTGTGTTGCATGACAAATTGAACGATCTGGATGGGGCGTTGCAGGCGCTCGCCATGGGTTGGCCATTGTCGAATGCCGCTCAATTCTGTCTGGAAGAAACGTTCCGTTTGTTAGGTCAGCATGCACGGCATGATTCAGCTCTGGAACGGATCGCCGAATTTCAACGTGACGCGACGATCGGTCAGATCGTCAAGACGGCAGTGGCGGGCCTGACGACGGTGGCCACGACTTTTCCGGAGCGGACGGTTCAAGCGCAGGCGATCGATACGGTCTACATGCTGGTGGGACGAACGCTGCGCAAATCGAGTGTCTCCGACGCCGGTACGTTACTCAGTTCTGTGCGGCGTCTGGGCGCCGAGGATCGATTGCTCGGTCGAGATTGTGGTCGATATCTGACGGTGATTCAGAAACCGAAGACGCCGGTTGTCACGCGACGGTTTCGTGGCATCGAACCGACCGGATCGTTTCTGGTCTCGTTGGATCACGTCAAGTGGAAAACGGCGAAATCGACGGGTAAGTCGGTGTATCTCGCTGGGTACGGACGCAGTTCATTGATCGTCCAACGATTGGAATGGGACAACACTGCGAATCAGAGCCAACGCGCGTTCTGGGCTGGGATCAGTGATGCCCGGTCGTTGATTCTCGATCCATACCCACACGATGCGGGTGATGTAATCCTGCATGCCATCGATTCCAAGCCGCTCGACAAGCGAGGTGTGCTGACTGCCAAGGGCAACCGCACCAGCACGACCAAGATTGGTTCACCTACCTGGGCGACCGATTCGACAGTCGCCATGGGGTATACCGAGGGTGGTGTGGGCTGGCGAATCCGCGTCGATTTTGGATCGTTGGTCCTGGCCAGTTTCAGTCCTCAAGGCGAACCATGGATGGCCGAGGATTTGAAGATTGGCATTGGGCCACAAGATGTCAGTCAGGCACACATCAATCTTGTGACGATTAACAAAGAGGTTCGGTTCAGCGTCGAGCATTTCATCTGCCGGCCTGTCTGGCGAACCGATGACGAGCTTCAGCATGAATCCGTCGGCGCGACTGTGCACGGGCTGGCTGCGAGCCGGGCCGAAGACGGGCCGTGGTTGCTGGCCATGTTTGAAACAGGTGCATGCTTGATTAACGATCAGGACCTGTCCGTCCAGATTCACGTCGGGCAGCATGTGGAATCGCCGCGAGGCACGTTCCTGCGCGGCGGTCAGTTCGTCCTGGTGGGCGGTCGGGAGGTTCAAGCATATGACATTGTCAGATCCCAGCCGGTCCTCGTTGGCGAATGCACACTGACGATGAATCCGATCGCAGTCACTGCGACGGACGAGCTGGACCAATTTGCCGTTTTTGGTGAGGACGGTACCGTCGAAAAGTTTCGTATTCGACACTTGTAACCGCCGCCTGGTGACTTACGGAGGCATGTCGCGCCTTGTGTCTGACAACTGCCAATTATGAGGTTTGGTGCGATTCGATTTTCGTTCGTCGACGAAGCGGGCGAAGCGTTCTGAAACGCGGTTGAAATGCGTTTGCCTTTTGCTCATCATGACCTCGGGCCTCATGTCGAACGCGTATCACGTCCCAGGATCAGCGACGCTCCAACTTTGGTGGCATCGCCGATTCAATGAACAGTGTTCAGGCACGAACGGCCCTTCAAACCGAGGAACCGTCGCCACGTGTCCGTCGTAACAAGACAACCTGCCTCGACGATCAGAGCGTCGAAGGGTCGGCGTGCCTTCAATCCTTGGTTGGCAGCGCTGGCGGCGTGGGTCGTGTTGTTGTTGCTGCATCCGATTGTCGCCCCCGATTTCTGGTGGCACATGGCACGCGGACGAGTTGTCTGGTCCGGAAATGACGCTCCGTCGCGAACATTGCTGGCGAACGAATTGAACGCCGACGCCGACTGGCTGGGCGGGCTTCCCTGGTATTTGCTGTATCAGAACGCTGGTCCCGCGGTTCTGAGCGTGCTGGTGTGCGGGATTGCACTGATGCTGGCGGTCCAACTTGCGAGAAGCCCTGTGCGATTGCATGCCACTCAATCCTCCGGCCGAGCGAATTCATTGCGGGTCGTCGTGGTATTTCTGGGCTTTGCGGCGGCTCGACAGAGTTGGGAGCCAACGCCAGCCTTGTTTGATCTTTGTGGTGTCATCGCGATTTGGTCGCTGGTGGGGCGGTTACGCACAAGGGCGCGCTGGATCAACGTAGGAGCGCTGATCGGTTGCGAACTGATCTGGGCCAATCTAGGAACGCTGCCGTTGTTGGGACCGCTCGTCGCACTGTTGCGATTGAACATGACTGAGCGAGACCAGATCAGGCCGTGGCATGTGCGGTCGCAAACGACGTTGATTGGCATTCTCCTGGTGATCGGATCGGTGACACCGCGGGGAATCTGGACCGACTGGGATTGTGTCCGATTGCTGTTGCCCTGGATTTGTACCGATTTGGAGACACTGCGTGCCGCGGGAATTCTGCCCATGTTTGCCTGGCCGCTGACTGCGGAGGTCGCCGCCTTTGTGATCCTGATCACCATCAATCTGAGGTGGTTGATCAGAACGTCCGCTGCCGCCAACTGGTTGGACCTCAGCCTGACCCTCATCTGCGTGGTAATGACATGTTCGTCAACGACAAATCTGGGTCCGTCTTCACTCTTACTGCTGCTAGGCACAATCCAGTTGATCAATCGTCCTGATGTTGTCGCTCCGGCAGCAAATTGGTTCGGAGCGATGAACGCGATTGGCGCGACCGCTTTTGCGATCGCAGTAGCCGCGGGTTTCTGGCCGGGCATGCAAACACGATTAGGCTGGGGATTGGCACCTCAATTGGAACCGTCAATCCTGGAACGGACGGTGTCGGGGTTGAGTTTCGATGGCAACGCCTATTGCACGGGCGCACGCGAGACGGGATTTCTGGCGTGGTTACGACCCGGTACGGTGAAACCTGCCGACTTCCCGACGCGAGCATTGCTATCGGGGCGGTTAAAAGATCACCTCCGTCTGGGATGGGAATTAGCGCATGGTTGGCGCGACCAGCATCGCCGGTCGGATGGGAGTTGGGGCGGCTGGTCGAAACGATTTCGCGAGAGTCATATCCGACTGCTGGTCATCTCGGCTGATGACGTCGCTGTGATTCGCGGGCTGGAACCAACGACATGGAAACCGCTGGCGATTGACACACCTTGTTTGCCGTACGGAGCGACTGTCGATCCGTCGATCAATCGACGATTGGTAGAGATCCAGAACCTGCTGGATGTTGCCGATCTGGGCGAATGGACCTATCCACAACCGTCGTCAGCGGGAGTCGGCTCGCACTTTGATCTTTGGGGCTTATTAACTGGTGAGCATGACCTGAGAACGGATCTTCGTCAGTCGCGAACTCTGGCGGCCATGAACCGTTACATCAGTGCCCTGAAGGTATTGACGCCCGGTTTGCGCCGAAACGATCCGAAAATTCGTCGCGAGTTCTGCTCAATCCAATTGGCACTCGCCTATCGAGACTTTCTCGCCGCTGGCCAAGCGACAGGCTGGCATTTGAGCGCCTGTCTGGAGACGGGTGCCGATCCTGCCGTTGTCGGACACTTCAATCCGAAGGGTAACGCCGTCTTTACTGCATTGCCACAAGGGTTTCAGGGTGCCGTCACGGCTTATGTCCGTCGCGATTTTGAAGGAGCGAAAAAGGTATTGTCCGATGGTTCGCCGGAGTCGCTCCTTGCATTGTCGCAGATTTCACTCGAGGAAGGCAGCCCCAAGCAGGCCGGGCGTTGGCTGAAAGAATTGGAATCGAAGTATCCGGATTCAACGGAATACCAGGCCGCTCATGACGCCCTTGCGCCGTTTTTCCGATAGCCAAGACTATGGAATAGTGATCCAGATCAATCTGGAAGGCATTCAGGTAGACCCTAGCCGAAAGGGTGGGTAGACAAAGCCCAAAGGGAGTTTTAGAGTCAATCCAACGCCATTCCGTGTCCGAATCTTACGGTGTGATGTATGACTCTGCAAAAATCAGATTTCATGTGGGCTGCACTCACGATTTCAATTGTCGGTCTTGCCATGAACCATCGCTTGTGTGCTGACAATGAAGTCTCGCAACCGCTTCAGAGTTACTTGAAAGAGAGAACGGCCGAATTTGATCGAATTCCGACTGAGCGTAAGGCTGACCTGAAGAAGATTGCCGACTATGTCAAAACACAGTCGGATGCAAAACAGACGTCGAAGTTGACGTTTATCTGCACGCACAATTCTCGACGCAGTCATTTGTCTCAAATATGGGCTGCGGTCGCGGCAAACTATTACGGCGTCACGGGCGTCGAGACCTATTCCGGCGGCACCGAAGCCACGGCATTTAATCCGCGCGCGATTGCAGCAATTCAGCGAGCAGGTGTGTCGGTGGAAAAGACTGACGACGGTAAGAATCCTCGCTATGGTGTCCGGTTTCAAAAGACGGGCGATTCGTTGATCTGCTTTTCAAAGGTGTATGACGAAGCCCCCAATCCCAAAGAGGCCTATTGTGCTGTCCTGACCTGTTCTCAGGCGGACAAGAACTGTCCGATTGTCAATGGGAGCACTCTTCGGGTGGCAATTCCATTTGAAGATCCGAAGGTCGCCGACGACAAGCCGGAGGAAAAGGCGACCTACGACGAACGATGCCAGCAGATCTGTCGTGAGATGCTGTATCTGTTCTCGCAAGTGACCCGGCCGCGGGTCGGCGGAATTCGCGATTGACTTGGGATCAGAATAGGGGTACTGCTCGCGCGTCGGAAACGTGATGTCGTGCAGGGTAGGACAGGTGACCCGGCTGCGGGTCGGCGGAGTTTGCGATTGAGTTGGGATCAGAATAGTAACACGGCTCGCGCGTTGCGGGTGACGTGTTACCGCTTGTATCGAAATTCACTGTCACGCGGTCGGTTCATCGTCATATGGACGCAGCATCACAGATTCGACGTCGGATTTGAACTGACCGGTTTTCAGCCAGGTGTTCCAGCCCAATCGTGGCCCGATTCCACGTCGATCGCCCGATCTTAGTTCGGGGATCTCACTCGTTTTCAGTTGCAGTTCTAGATCGAAATCGAGATGCATTCCCACATAAAAGCGGGTCATTTGGGCGAACGGCTTGTGCGCGTCACCGATCGGTAGCAGTGCACAGAATTGCTCATAAGTCAGGGGGCCGATTCGTAAGCGGAATTTACCTTGCGCCTCCCACACTTTTTGTCCTGCGACAGTCTCTACTCCGAGCCGAGTGTTGCCGTCTAACGTCAATCGAGTGCGATCGGCAGGCTCCAATTGCAACCAGCGACCGCATAGCGGCAGCACTCTGACCTTCAGTCCGAAGTGATCCGACAGCATTCCTTCCATACTGATGGCCGGACGCAGTCGATTGGAGAGGAGTCCGGCATAGTAGCGCCAGGTCTGATCGGGGATCTCAGTCCGCGGCTGCAGGCGATCTCGTTGGGGCAACGAATATCGTGTCGCCGGACTACCCAGACCAGATAGACACAACAACATCTGGCCGATTGGATCGAGTTGCGGGCGCTGATCCAAAACGTGCGCTCGCAATTCTTCCGGGCCGGCATTTGCGGCATTCCGATCCTGTAACAGAGCACGCTCGCCCTGAATCCAGAACTGGTATTTCTCCCACGCTCGATAGAACAACGACACGAGCCGATGGTTGAAGAGATCGAGAAATTCGAGCAAAGTCCGATCTTTGCGAGACAGCCGTTCGAGAATCAGTTCCGTGTAGTGCTGCGGCAGAGCACCTTGTGGGCCAGACATGCCGAAGAAATTTACGGTCATCCGATGCGGCTTCCCGTCATCCTTGGCGAGGACGATTTCGTCGATCTGGCTGGGAGGAAACTCCATCGAAGCATGAGCTCCGATCCGCACAACTTCCTGTTGCGGAGACGCGTCATGCCCAATCGGGGCGCGCTCGGTTTCCCATTGCTCGAGCAAACGGACCGCCTGGAAAAAGCTGAAGCGATAGCCTGCATTGAACAACTGGCCAACGACGCTCGCAGCAGGTGGCAGATTCTTCGGGCTCATCAGCAAGTTACTCGGCCAGTTATGGAAAACAGCAAGTGTCGCGGATTGTGAAATCAGATGATCGTTTGATCGCCAACTCGGTACGGCCAGACTTTGAATGGTTCAGGCGAGTTGCGGAGTCGCGTGCTCAGCCGCGTGAACGAGTTGATCGATGCGTACAGTCCCGAGAATTTATCCAGCACGCTGGCCAGCAAGAATGCGCCCACGCCCGCGAACTTCTCGGGATCGAAGGTGATTTCAAGCTCGATTCCGCGGCAGAATCCGACGGCTGAACCGCCTGTGATGCGCGCCGTCTTACGCCGGCTGGTGATCGAGTCGATGCCCGAAATCTGTTGTGTTGTCGCGCGCGTGTTGCTGTAGTCGTATAGCTTCAACAGTTCTCGCAAGGCATCAGCACCCGCCTCACCCTCGGTAATCGAAAAGTGATTCAAGGCCAGATGTGAAATTAATCGCCAACGAAGTTCGCCTTCTGCCAGACGGCAGGGATGCGTCGGCGGCACGATCGGATCGATGCGTTTGATGGGAGCCTGTCCTTCGAGCTGAAAGCCCCAGCTCTCGCCACCGGATGTTCGCAGTTCACCCGGCAGATCGCGATTACTGCACGTCGTCGAAATGCTGAGCACTTCGGTCGGAGGCAAGGTGGGATCGAAATTAATGTCGACCAGCGACATCCAAATCTCAGTTCCTCGATCGTTCTTGATCGTAGAGGGAACTCGTTTGGAATACCAATAGGTCGGAGACAGGTTGTTCGTGCGACCATGTCGACAAGCGAAGAACGGCAGGTAATCAGTGATCGCTCCGTTGTTCAGGTTCGTGCTGGTCACGCCGTCGACCGAGTAGACCTCGTATTCGTTGCGGTGCCGCACATCGGGAACGACGTGGTATTCAGTTTGAGTTTGCGTGAGGCGAATCGGCTCGGCGTGTTGGCTGAACAGGTTTACGATCGGCGTACAACCCAACCGGAAGACATCGCTTTCGACGCGCGCCTCGAGCGCGCGGTCTGCCTTTTTCAGCAGGATGCACAAATCGATCTTTTGACTGGTGGCGCGCGACGTGACGGCTCGCAGTCCGGTGAAATCGGCGAACAGAAACTTTTGAGGAAACGCAAAGTATTCGGTCAGCAATCGGTATCCCAGAAATGATCGCGCGTCGTACGGCAACAATCCTTCATCACGTCCGAAACCGACCTCGTGGATCGAATCGGCGGGCAGGACGGTCGACACCGGACCACTTGCTTCCTGTACGAAGACACCGGCGCAATTGTTGAAGATCAATTCATACAACAGATGAGTTGTCTTTTCGTCACCGCCCAGAAACACGCGCAATTGGTCCAGATTCAACGCAGACCAAGGCAGGCCGCCTTGCGTACGGAGTTCGACGCGCAGCATCGCTTCGACGTTCGACAGACCGCCAGGCAGTTTGATTCCCGCACCGAACGGTGCCGTCATATAACGCGTGGTCAGTTCCACGGGCCACAGTGTCACCGGATATGCCGTCCGAAACCGACACGGGACGCCACGAACTTCGCGCGAGATCATGCGACTTTCGCGCGGGATCGTAAACCCGTCGGTCAGTTTGCCCTGACTTGGATCGAGCATGAACTGCGCGATGGAGAGTGACGGGATGGGGGCGAGGTAGTGCGGATAGAGTAGACCCAATAGCGAACTGGTCAGTTCGGGGAATTCATCTTCCAGCTTCAATCGCACACGCGCCGTCAGGAAGGCAAACGATTCGATCAGTCGTTCGACATGCGGATCGGAAGACTCACGGATTTCCGGGCCCAGCGCCAGCCGGTCTGCAATTTTGGGGCGATCACGAGCGAAGTCAGCCGCCATGCGGCGAATGAAGTACAGTTCGTGCTCGTAGAACTCTTCCAGACGATCACGCATGCTCAACTCCGTCGGGGTCGATTCGGTGGTCGTTGCGAGACAGCGCTGCCAATTTTAAATCCTTCACCTCAGCCAGACGGTAATTAAGTGGAGCGAACGTCGCATGTACAGGACGATGCTTCGACGGTCGTGTCGAAGGTGACCAGTTCCACGATTGGATCAACCCAGAGCACTGCCTGAATGGTCAGGCGGATATTTCGTTCAAATTCATTTTCCGGTGGGCGGACCATGACGACCAGGTTGGTCAATCGCGGTTCGTAGTCTCGAATTGCGCGTTCGACGACGGAACGTAGATGTTCGCGATTTTCGATTCCGCCGCCAATGATGCCGGTGAAGTCGGGCAGTCCAAATGTCAGCGTCGAGACAGCCAACTCCGGAGAGTGGGCGACCAGGTCAAAACGGCCATGCCGGGTGTTCAACAGGTGTTCCAAGTCGCGCCGAACGTGCTCTCGCAGATCCTCCAGTCGATAGCTACCGCGCCACAACGGTTCGCTCGACTGATCCGGCTCGTCGTCGATCAATCGATCGAGCAGGGAAGGAACTAGCGGTTGTTGCGTGTTGGCAGGCGGCATGCGCGAAATGATTTCTGGAGGAAAAAGATGCCAAGCAGGTGTCGTCGATGTCGCTTCGGTCTTTTAGCACGTTATCCGCGATAGCCCGTTGAGGAAAGTCCGAAATCGATTTCAGACTGTGGCCAAGCCCACATCATGATCTCCAACAAAACGTCATCACGTCGTGTCGTGTGGCGACAAGCCCATCCTCGGTCGCAGTCTCACCATCTTTGCTCTCGAAGTCCGTGAGCGTCCATTCGAGGGTTGCAGGTATCCATAGCTCCGTCAGTAACGTGAACTCATCAATTCCGCGACGTAATCGCGGACCGGATTGAACCACGCCGTCGACGATTCCATTGCCCGGAACAGTTTCGGTTCCAACTGCAGCATTCGGGCAATGGCGGGACGGTAGTCAATCGCGAACTGCTGACTGTCGTTGGGGCCGCTCAAGGTTGAAATTTCCCAAAACTTGAAATAAGCAGGATCGGTCGCGTTGGCCGGGGTCAGGATATTCCAGTTCGTGCGCAGGATCTTTTTCCCCGATTCCGCCGCGTAGACGTTTTCCGTCACGATCGCGATCCATTCTTCCCAATCGGGGAAGCGTTGCAGCAATTCGGGATTCCGGCGAGCGCTCTCCGGATTCACAAATCCGGCCATCGCTGTCTTGGCAAATCGACCACTGGCCGAGCGATACGCATGCGTCATTTCGTGCATCAACAAGACTTCGCCGGAGACGCCACCCGCCAGCCAGCCCAAATTGGCGTTCATATTGAATTTCACCCGGACCGGAGTACCTTGTCCGTTGGTCGCGTCGGCCGATCGATTGGGATTTTGTGGCGTGCTGGGAAACGTCTGAGCGACGGCATCGTTGGTCAGCGTGGTGGGAACGATCACAATTGGTTGCTGGTTGTTTCCAACGATATCCAGCCACCGCAATCCGAATGGTTGGCCGACGATCTTTTGACGCAGCCCCATGATGTCTTGTTCATATTTGGCGGTTGCAGACGGCGAATTCGGCTTGCCGATTGCGTCGTCTTCATCGTAAATCGTGTCACCGATGACCATGACATTGGGGGCAAAGAATTGCATGCTGATTGGCCCTGACTACGTGTTGAAAAACGGGGGACTGGCTGATTCGAGGTGGCAAGCTGCAATCAATTCCACTGGATGGATGTGCCTGGTCCCGTTTCTCAATAAACGTTTGAAGGATCGCGACTGCGCCTAGGGATGAAGTCGATAATACTCACGAAATGGATTGAACGGAATCCAATCTATTGCCGCGACGGCACGTGTAAATCGCGGCAGATCGGTGCACATAAATGTGATCATCGCTTCGAACCGCGAATAAAACGTCGTGATTTCCTCCGCCGTCATCGTCACATGACCATGATGGTCGCGACGTAACGGCCGGTTCCAGGCTGAACAGTAGATGTTTGTCGTCATGACCGACCACATTTCTTCCTTTGTATCGAAACCGGGGGCCGCGATCGAACAGTTCAAGACACCCGCCATTTGACGGACCGAGTGCACCATTTCATGGAATAGAACTTCATCACGGCGAGCTGCTGCCAGGATTGCTTTGTGCTGACTGTCGGCAACACCCGAGGTCAACCATTGATCGGGGGTGAATGAAATAATGGAATCGCTGCCGCCGCCTGAGCCGCGAAACTGATTGCCCAAGGGATCCATCCGCGGCATGCCGGTATCGCAACGATAGCTCAACCGTCCGTTGACCTCGGCCGCAGGACGGTTTTGTGCCGCGGAAGTCGCGTTGAGGTCTGTCCCTGTATACGGCTGGATTTTCAGGCCACGGTTGAATTCTTGTACCAGTAGTGCTCCGACACGATTGAGCCGAATGGTGCTGAACGTGCCGTTGACCTCGGCTTCGTACTGGTCCCCTTGTGGCTGACCGAGCGAACTGCCGTCAATCGTCACCCCCGCGATTGGTGTCAATGCCATGATTTGTCTCCTGAAAACGAACCGCCGAACGTGGGAATGCGGCCCGCAGAACCATTGTCGGGCCGCGGTCCGAAAAGTTGCGTTTCATTCGGGAACTTGACAGGTCACATTGGCTACCTGTTGAGCCGTTACCTTCAGCGGCTTCAGTGGGAGCGTCGCCGTCGCTGATGACAAATGGCCATCGGCATGGTCATTTAGACAAATGGAATCCGATAACGGGTCGTCAAATCGACATCATGAGCACCACCAGCGGGACACAGACCGCCATCACCAAGTCCGCGGAAGAAGACACACTGGCATGCTTTGCAGCGATACCAGTTTGATTGGCCTTGCACGTTGGCATTGTTGTCGACGGCCAGTGCGTACTTCCAATGCGATGACGGAGTGTGAATGCCTCCGGCGGGACAGACACCAGGTGTCGTCGCATCGAGTGCATAAACGAGCTCTTTGCAGCGCGTGCAAAACCGCCAGCCGCCTTCACCGCGACCGCCACCCATCGCGAGGACATAATCAGCGCGACTGAGCGCATAATGGCGATTGCCAACGGGACAGGCATTGTCTTCTGCCACCCCGAAATACAGGCCTCGACAGCCATAGCACATGCGCCAGCCATGTTCTCCTTCTAGGTTGGGAGGCGGGTTGAACGAGTAGCCATCATCCACGAAGAAACCGCGATAGACTGCGTGGCTGGATTTGTGGACGAAGCCGTTCGATTCGCGGGCCAACGTGACTGTTTCGTTCGGACGGTTGGGATCATAAATCTTGATCACCAGTGGATGCGTGTCGATCGCCATCGCGATCACATGATGGCCGTTGCCGCGTCCCACCAGGCAGATTGGGATCGGCATGTCTGACGACATGAACTGAACCAGCTTTTCGATTTCGCTCGACTGCGGCACCTCGGTCATGAGTGGACCGATGATCGGAGCCCATGAGCCAACGAACCGAGGCACGGTCACCAGATGGGCATCAATCTGCCTTGAATAGATATAACTGTGCAGCGTCGATTTCTCGACTGGCACAGCGGTCTGCCGCGGAATGGCGAAGTCGCTATTGTAGTAGTCGAGGGCTGCGTAGGACATGCCGCCGCACAATTGTGTGTTGCTGAAAGGACCAAACGTCCATTGGATATGGGCGTTCGAGAATTGAAATCCTTCCGAGGTTGGATCAAAACTGGTGATCGGCATGTCAGGCTCTTTTCATCGAACGGTGATTTGAATGTCATCCTTGGCTTGAGAATCGATGCGCGAACTCGGGTCTCGGTTGTCGTCATTCCAGCTGTTCATTGAATCGCGACGCCCCGAGTTGTTGAAGAAGAATCCGCTCTTCGGGGCGCGAGGCCGAACGAGCGTCAATTATGACATGATGATTTTCCAGTTGTTCGGAGACGGTGCGCTGGCTAATGTCCGCCTGCAGTGAAGTACAGCCCGACCGACTCTTGATGATCTTTGCACAGAATGTCCCGACAGGTCTGGTCCGCTTTCAGACTGAGAACCCAGTCGGGATTCTTGTCGGCGTTGCCTCCTGAGACCAGACGCAACGTCGCGACGTTTCTCATACGGGCATTCGTGCTGAGCGTGAAATCGACTGTCGTTTCGAATGATAGCCGTGGAACACCCGATCGCAGATCCCGACGCGTCGAACCTCCTAGTTCCACGCGAATCCCCAGTCGCGGAACATATCCATTGACCGAATTGGGCAGAACCGGATGCAGGGCCTGAAGAACCGACGCCATAAATGTCATGTTTTTCCGCCTGAGCCAGGTCATCGGCAGACGGAACCACAACTCATCGACAATGTGCTGGCCCGCATCCGGACCGATGATGATATCGCCATCGGGAGCGTGGAATTGAAACGCATAACTATCGATGTGCACGCTGGAGATGTCGCTGCGGATGGCGACATGCAGACTGGGCGTACTCACTTCGCGATAGCCTTCTCCAATCGTCGATGATGCCGCCTCACGGCCAAAAAAATCGCTACGATCATCATGATGAAAGACTTGACTATCCGTGATGGCAGTCGTCAGTTCCGCCGCACTTTTCGGTCGGAATGAAATTCCTTCACCCAAGATGTCGGACGCGTAGCAGACATAGTCGATATGGCTGTCGAGATCGATCTTCATCCCGCGCGCTTGGAAGCGTTCGCTGATTGGCGCAAACGATTTGACTTCGTTGATCGCTTTAACGGGAATTTGTTTCGCCGGGTTGCCAGAACTGTCGAGTGCGACAAGCGAAGACCCGGGCTTCAGCCCCTTGATGCTATAGCGATAGTCACCCGGTGGGGCACCTTCAAGTGAGTCTGATTCGACCGTACCGGGACCGTTGGCGACAAGGACCTCGGTCCGGCGCATGTTGAAGCCGAATCCCGAGCTGTACATGATGTTCGCTTTGCCACTCGATGAGATGTACAGCACATTGATCGGCTCTTTGGTTTCCGCGTTGTAAAATCGACCCATCGTGTATCTCGGCAAGTGAATTGATCATTCGTCCGTTTTGAACCCATATCCTCGTCCTGACCAGGTGACTTCGACCTTGTCCATCATGCAGGCTGTTCCGATCAGTCTGGCATCGGCCTCACAAGTCACCTTCTCGAGAGGCTTCTCCTCGAGAGGCTTCTCCTCGCGAAACCGATCGAAAACCGTCTTGCTGGACTCAAAGGCAAAGAATTCGAAAACGGCAGGAGCAAGTGCGTGACGCGACACTGGTCGTACACGACGTGTCTCTGCAGCCGCTCGGGCAAGGTGTTGAACCGAGATTCAGCACATCGCCGGCAGTCGTACAGCAAAGGACTTCAGCAGAGTTGTCCAGCGTTCAGTTGAACGTGAGATCCTGCAGATCGAGTGGAGTCGGATCTTGTTCACCGGCGACAAACTGTTTGCGCCCCATGCCGCCGTAGACACCGCCACCGACGTTCACAAAATGCGTTCCATTGCCCAGCTTCAGGGACGTATCCGGCGCCTGATAACTGGTCGCATACAGGACAGGTGTAAACCCGCGCTGTGTTTGTCCACCTTTAAAAATCAGTTGGCAGGGTGCCCAATAAAGATCACGTGGTCGAACGGGATCGGGCAGGATCACCTGCATGTGAGCCAATTGTTCGAAAGGAACCCAGTAGTACTCGCGTCCCTGCTGGAACTCGAGGACCGAACGCGTGACATCATTGGCATCGGCGAAATCGTCGAATGCTGTTCCGTTCAAGGTACCCGCGGTTTCAGGTCGTTCCTCTTCGGCCGCTTCGAGTAGCGCAGCGGCTTCGTCGAATTTTCGTGCCTGCAACAGATTAATTGCCTGCCGGTGCTTTTCCAGCCGAGCGGGTACATCTTCGAAGAATTTGGGTCGCAAGCCTTCGGTCAAAACTTTACGACGTGTCAGTTCGGCGTCGATTAGATTGCTATAGGCGGGGGCTTCAGACAAGGCCGCCTGGTTTCCCACAACATCCAACTGCTTGCGAGCTCGTTCCAGATCACCATCGAAGCAGAGCAGAGAAAACAACAGCGTTCGCCGACCCATGTCGCCAGGTTGATCTTTGACTTCCTGGATGGCCGTTGCGATCGCCTCACCGAGTCTGCCTGACTGAAACAATTCGCCGGAATTCATGGTCCACTTGCTTTCGTTGAATTCGAAATCCGAAAAAGGATTCAGCCACGGCCCGCGTTGCTTGTCTGAGGAATTGGAAGCGATAAGAAAGGGGTCAGTTACCGAATCAGGTTGTCACGATCAACGATGAAAACGATCGTTGATGAACCAGGACTTGTTGGCTGACCCTTCGAAAGACCAGAGGAACGAATCCTCTGCATCCTTGACCGGGCACATGGTCGATTGCGTGCCCGGGCCGACACCACGCGATCAACTACTCTTTCTTGTTCTTCGCGATGTTGAAGGTGACTTCCTTGACATCGCCTTGAGTACCGTCGTCGTTTTGTGGCCAGTAACTGACCTTCAGTTTGCCGCAGGACAGGCTGACGCCTTCATTGGCAAACTGATCGCCACCACCGGACTGGTGCCAGCTCGAGACATACACTTCAGTCAGTTCGTATTGCAGGTAAGGAACTTGCACGGCGTTGTCACCACCAGCCTTCATAAACACCAGGGTGGCCGTATCGTAGTGTTCCCCGGTGCAAGTCTTGAGGAAAAAATCGGGCGAGGCA
>Ga0105238_10001646_pt1 | contig 22395 bp, 17 predicted proteins | sample KBSC34metaG_FD_81526 | JGI IMG/M metagenome (GOLD analysis project Ga0105238, IMG submission 81526) | Corn rhizosphere microbial communities from Kellogg Biological Station, Michigan, USA - KBS C3-4 metaG | ecosystem: Host-associated > Plants > Roots > Rhizosphere > Soil | place: Michigan, USA...
GACGCCTTGGAACTCCAGTTGTCCCTGCTCGAGGCCAGGTCGTGGATGTCACAGACGAACCCGGCGCTGGCAAATAAAATCCTCGACGTCCTGCTGCAGGCGCATCCCGGAGCCCCGATGTACACGGAAGCGGTGTTCAATGCCTACGTGGCCATGGGCGAAGCGACCAAGGCGTTGGGGATGGTGGAAGCCGAACTGGCCAGGGCACCGGACAACTTTGGCGCGCTCAATGACAAGGCGGTCATCCTGATCCAGATCAACAAGCCGGCGGAGGCCATCCCGTTGCTCGACAAGGCACTGGCACTGACGAATCTCCCGGCCATCCGGTTGAACCGCGCCAACGCTTATCTACAGTTGAAGAACCTGGTCGCGGCGGAACAGGATCTGGTCTTGCTGGAAAACACCACAGTGGACCAGGCCAGCGTCCACTTTGGCCTGGCACAGGCCGCCTTGGGCCGAGGTGACACAAATACTGCCGTGGTTCATTTTGAATTTTGCCTGTCTAACACCCCGCCAGCGGGCCCCGCGTGGCGGGAAGTACGCACCCGGATGGAGGCGTTGGGCCGGTGACGGCCTAGCCTCCTTCTGCAAAGCCCCTGCAAAAACTTGGTTTCTAATGACGATTGAACCGTAATTTCCAAAATGATTTATTGCACAGAGGAAACATTTTTGTAAAAAATAAAGGAACGCAGGCTTATCAGCCGTAAGATGACCAGTAATCCTAACATCAAAACTAATAACCAGCAGGCGCAACCCCGGATTTCCGCGCCGCTGAAACAGGGGCTTTACGACCCGCAGTTCGAACACGACGCATGCGGGCTCGGTTTCGTCGTCAACATGAAGGGCAAGAAGTCCCATCAGTTGGTCAGCGATGCGCTCCAGATCCTCGTCAACCTCGACCATCGCGGCGCCTGTGGCTGCGAAGCAAACACGGGTGACGGCGCGGGCATCCTCATCCAGGTGCCGCACGAATTTCTCGCGGCCCAGGCGGCCAAGCTCGGCTTCAAACTGCCGGCGCCCGGCCAATACGGCGTGGGCCAGCTGTTCCTGCCGAAAAATCCGGCCGAACGCGAAGGCGTGAAGGCGGAACTCGCCAAGATCATCGCCGCCGAGGGCCAGACGGTCATCGGCTGGCGCGATGTGCCGGTGGACAATTCATCGCTCGGCAAGACGGCGGTCGCCGCCGAGCCGTTCATGGCGCAGGTTTTCGTCGGTCGCAGCGAGAAGATCAAGGACGATCAGGCATTTGAAAGAAAGCTTTTCGTCATCCGCAAGGTCGCGGAACGCAAGATCCGTTACGGCGGGAAGATCCCCGGCGGCAGCTTTTTCTACGTTTCCAGCCTCTCGGCGTGCACGCTCATCTACAAGGGCATGTTGATGTCCGAGCAGGTGGGAAAATATTACCCGGACCTGAGCGACGAGACGATGATCACGGCGATGGCGCTGGTGCACTCGCGTTTTTCCACGAACACGTTCCCGAGCTGGGACCGGGCGCATCCGAACCGCTGCATCGCGCACAACGGCGAAATCAACACGCTCCGCGGCAACGTGAACTGGATCAAGGCGGCGCAGGCGAATTTCAAGTCCGCGACGCTCGGCAGCGACATCAAGAAGGTCGTCCCCGTCATCAACACGGACGGCAGCGACTCCGCGCAATTCGACAATTGCGTGGAACTGCTCGTCATGGCGGGCCGCGAACTGCCGCACGCGATGATGATGATGATCCCCGAACCGTGGGAAAATCACGAAAGCATGGACGCCGAACGCCGCGCGTTCTACGAATTCCATTCCTGCCTCATCGAGCCGTGGGACGGCCCGGCCTCGATGGCGTTCACCGACGGCATCCGCATCGGCGCATGCCTGGACCGCAACGGCCTGCGCCCCTCGCGCTATTACGTCACGAAGGACGATGTCGTCATCATGGCCTCGGAAGCCGGCGTGCTGCCGGTGGCGCCGGAACGCGTCGCCATCAAGGGCCGTTTGCAGCCCGGCCGGATGTTCCTCGTGGACACCGAGCAGGGCCGCATCATCGCGGACGAGGAACTGAAGAAAAAATACGCCAGCGAGCATCCGTACCGGCAGTGGCTGGATGAACATCACGTTTTGCTGGATCAACTGCCCGCGCCATCGCAGCACACCGAACCGGCGCACCGGAAGGTTTTGCAGCAGCAACAGGCGTTCGGCTACACGTTCGAGGACCTGCGCTTCATCGTCGGCCCGATGGCGAACGACGGCGTGCAACCGCTCGGCTCGATGGGCACGGACACGCCGCTCGCGGTCCTCTCCGAGAAGCCGCAGCTGCTCTACAATTATTTCAAGCAGCTGTTCGCGCAGGTGACCAACCCGCCGATCGACCCGATCCGCGAGGAGATCGTCACCGCGACGCACACGATGGTCGGCTCACGTGGCGGCCTGTTGAACCCAACCGCGGAAAGCTGCCAGCTCATCCGCCTGGAGCAGCCCATCCTCACGAACGAGGAACTGGACAAGCTGCGTTTCATCGACCGCGCCGGCTTCAAGGCCGAGACGTTGCCGATCCTGTTCGAAGCCGCGGATGGTGCGGAGGGCCTGGAAACGGCGCTGGAAAAACTTTTTAACGCGGCCGACGAGGCGATCCGCGACGGCGCCAACATCCTGATCCTGTCCGACCGCGGGGTTTCCCAGGAGATGGCTCCCATCCCCGCCCTGCTGGCGATGGCGGGCTTGAATCATCATCTCATCCGCACGGGCACGCGCGGACGCACCGGCCTGGTGCTGGAGTCCGGCGAACCGCGCGAAGTGCATCACTTTGCGCTGCTCATCGGCTACGGCTGCAGCGCCATCAATCCGTATCTTGCGTACGAGACGATCGACGATCTCATCCACGAGGGCCTGTTGCAGAAGACCGAACACAAGACGGCGGTGAAGAAATTCATCAAGGCCGCTATCAAGGGCGTCGTCAAGACCATGGCCAAGATGGGCATTTCGACCATCCAGAGCTATCGTGGCGCGCAGATCTTTGAAGCCGTGGGCCTCAACAGCGAACTCGTGGAAAAGTATTTCACCTGGACGCCGACCCGCATCCAGGGCATCGGCCTGGACGTCATCGCGGAAGAAGCCCTGTCCCGTCATCGCCGGGCGTTCCCGCCGGTTCCGGTCAATCCGGAGCTCGAAGCGGGCGGCCAGTACCAATGGCGCGACGGTGGCGAGCAGCACCTGTTCAATCCGCAGACAATCCACAAGCTGCAAACGGCCTGCCGTTTGAACAGCGAGAAGATCTACCGTGAATACGCCGATCTCCTCAACGACCGCGCGAAGTCGCTCTGCACCCTGCGCGGCCTGCTGGATTTCAAGTTCGCCGAAAAACCGGTGCCCATCGAGGAAGTGGAATCGGTCGAAAGCATCGTGAAGCGGTTCAAGACCGGGGCGATGAGCTACGGCTCCATCTCGAAGGAGGCGCACGAAACGCTCGCCGTCGCGATGAACCGCCTGGGCGGTCGCAGCAACACCGGCGAAGGCGGCGAAGACCCGGCGCGCTACATCCCCGAGGCCAACGGCGACTCGAAAAATTCCGCGATCAAGCAGGTCGCCAGCGGACGTTTCGGCGTGACCAGCCATTATCTGGTCAACGCGAAGGAACTCCAGATCAAGATGGCGCAGGGCGCGAAGCCCGGCGAGGGCGGCGAACTGCCCGGCAAGAAGGTCTATCCGTCCATCGCCAAGGTGCGCGGCACCACGGCGGGCGTCGGTTTGATTTCACCGCCGCCGCACCATGACATTTACTCCATCGAGGATCTGGCGGAGCTGATCCATGACCTGAAAAACGCGAACCGCGATGCGCGCGTGAGCGTGAAACTGGTCGCCGAGGTCGGCGTCGGCACAATCGCCGCCGGCGTGGCGAAGGCGCATGCGGACGTGGTGTTGATCTCCGGCCATGACGGCGGCACGGGGGCATCGCCGCTCTCGTCCATCAAGCACGCGGGCGGACCCTGGGAGCTCGGCCTGGCCGAGGCGCACCAGACGCTCGTCTTGAACGGGCTGCGCAGCCGCATCTACGTCGAAACCGACGGCCAGTTAAAGACCGGCCGGGACGTGGCCGTGGCCGCCCTGCTGGGCGCGGAAGAATTTGGTTTTGCAACCGCCCCGCTCGTGGTGATGGGTTGCATCATGATGCGCGTCTGCCATCTGAACACCTGCCCTGTGGGCGTCGCCACACAGGACCCGCGCCTGCGCAAGCGTTTCACCGGCGAGGCAGACCATGTCGTGAACTTCATGCGCTTCATCGCGCAGGAATTGCGCGAGATCATGGCCAAGCTCGGATTCCGCAAGCTGGAAGACATGGTGGGCCGCACGGATAAATTGGTGCCGTGGAAGGCCATCAACCATTGGAAGGCCAGCGGGCTGGACATCACGCCGATTTTGCACCGCCCGGACATGGGCCCGGAATTCGGACGTTTCCGCTCCGAAAATCAGGATCACGGCCTGGAGAAATCCCTGGACGTGACCAAGCTGCTGGATATCTGCAAGCCGGCCATCGAGCGCGGCGAAAAAGTGCGCGCCGAACTGCCGATCATCAACGTGAACCGCGTGGTGGGCACCATCACCGGCAGCGAGATCACGAAGAAGCACGGCCCGGCGGGATTGCCGGAGGACACGGTGCACCTGAAATTCAACGGCAGCGCCGGCCAGAGCTTCGGGGCGTTCATCCCGAAGGGCATGACGCTGGAGCTGGAAGGTGATGCCAACGATTATTTCGGCAAGGGCATGAGCGGCGGCAAGCTGATCGTGTATCCGCCGAAGACTTCAACCTTTGTCGCCGAGGACAACATCATCATCGGCAACGTGGCGCTTTACGGCGCAACGGCCGGCGAGATTTTTGTGCGCGGCATGGCGGGCGAACGCTTTGCCGTCCGCAACTCCGGCGTCAGCGCCGTCGTTGAAGGCGTGGGCGACCACGGCTGTGAATACATGACCGGCGGGCGCGTCATCATCCTCGGCAGGTCCGGACGCAATTTTGCCGGCGGCATGAGCGGCGGCGTGGCTTACGTGTTGGACGAGGCGGGCGATTTTGCCACGCGCTGCAACATGGAACTGGTCGTGCTGGAAAAACTGGTGGAAGCCGATGAGATCGAGGAAGTCTGGAAACTCATCCAGCGCCATCAGACTTATACGAAGAGCGAACGCGCCGGAAAGATCCTCGCGGACTGGAAGAATTTCGTGCCGAAATTTGTGAAGGTCATGCCGCAGGATTACAAGCGCGTGCTGATGTCGCTCAAAAAAGTCCAGTCCCAGGGCCTGAGCGGCGACGATGCCATCATGGCCGCATTTGAAGAAAACGTGAAGGGCGGCCACTAAAACGAAACGCAGAGCTGCCGCCAAAATTTAATCCTAAAACAAACCAAAGATGGGCAAGCCAACTGGATTTTTAGAGTTCAAACGGGAACTGCCGACCGACCGCACACCGCTCGCGCGGATCGCGGACTGGAAGGAATTTCACCACCACCTGCCGGAAGCCGACCTGAAGAAGCAGGGCGCGCGCTGCATGGATTGCGGCATCCCCTTCTGCCACACCGGCCAGCTCGTCAGCGGCATGGCCAGTGGCTGCCCCATCCACAATCTCATTCCCGAATGGAATGACCTGATCTATCGCGGCCTGTGGAAAGAGGCGCTCGAACGCCTGCACAAGACGAACAATTTCCCGGAATTCACCGGGCGCGTCTGCCCCGCCCCGTGCGAAGGCTCCTGCGTGCTTGGCATGAAGGAACCTGCTGTCACGATCAAGAACATCGAGTGCGAGATCATCGACCACGGCTGGGAAAACGGCTGGGTCGTTGCTGAACCCCCGAAGAAACGCACCGGCAAGAAGGTGGCCGTCGTCGGTTCCGGACCCGCCGGGCTTTCGGCCGCCGCGCAATTGAACAAGGCCGGCCACGAAGTCACCGTGTTCGAACGCGCCGACCGCCCCGGCGGCCTGCTCATGTATGGCATCCCCAACATGAAGCTCGACAAGACGGAAGTCGTCCTCCGCCGCATCGCCCTGCTGGAAAAGGAAGGTGTGAAGTTCGTCTGCAACACCGAGATCGGGAAGAATTACCCGGCGGAAAAATTGCAGAAGGAATTTGATGCCGTCATCCTCGCGACCGGTGCGACCAAGCCGCGCGACCTGCCGATTCCCGGACGCGAACTCAAGGGCGTCCACTTCGCGATGGATTTTCTGACCGCCAACACGAAGGCGCTGCTGGATCAGCACAAGAACGGCAGTTTCATTGACGCCACCGGCAAGGACGTCGTCGTCATCGGCGGCGGCGATACCGGCACGGACTGCGTCGGCACGTCCATCCGGCACGGCTGCACGTCGCTGGTGCAGGTGGAGATCCTGCCCAAGCCGCCGCTCGAACGCGCCAAGGACAATCCGTGGCCCGAATGGCCCAAGACCTACAAGCTCGACTACGGCCAGGAAGAGGCCGAGGCGAAGTTCGGCGCCGACCCGCGCATCTACCTGACCACCGCCACGAAATTTGAAGGCGACGCCAACGGCCAGGTCAAGGCCGTCCACACCGTGCAAGTCGAGTGGACGAAGAACGACAAGGGCCAGTTCATTCCCAAAAATGTTCCCGGCACGGAAAAAGTTCTGCCGGCGCAACTCGTGTTGCTGGCGATGGGCTTCCTCGGACCGGAACAGCCGTTGCTCGAATCGCTCGGCATCGAACGCGACCAGCGCTCCAACGCCAAGGCGGATTTTGAGAAGTACAACACGAACCTCAAGGGTGTGTTCGCCTGCGGCGACTGCCGTCGCGGCCAGAGCCTGGTTGTGTGGGCCTTCAACGAAGGCCGCGGCGCGGCGCGTGAGTGCGACAAGTTCCTGATGGGGAAGACCGATTTGCCGTAATAACGAATCATTTCATCTCAAGCCGCCTGAAGAAATTCGGGCGGCTTTTTTTTGGCGCCGTTGCAGTCTAAGCAGCCAGTTTATAGCCCACGCCGTGGATGGTCAGCAGATGTTTCGGTTCGCCACCGTTGTCACCAAGTTTTTTGCGGAGTTGCACGATGACCTGGTCCAGCGTACGCGTGATGCCGTAATAATTGTAGCCCCAGACCTCGTTCAACAGCTTGTCGCGGGACAACACTTCGCCCGCGTGGGCATGGAAAATTTGCAGGAGTTTCAGTTCCTTGGGCGTCAGTTCCTCGACCGCCCTGCCCCGCTTGAGCTGAAAGGTTTTCGGGTCGATCGTAGCCTGACCAATCTTGAAGGCGGCATCGGATTCGATCTTGTCCGGGGCGGCCGCCGTCCGGCGTAGCAGGGCCTGGATGCGCGCCAGCAATTCGCGCACGCCGAATGGCTTGGTCACATAATCGTCCGCGCCGAGGTCCAGGCCGATGACCTTGTCGATCTCCTGCCCCTTGGCGGTAAGCATGAGGATGGGCACGGAAATCTTCTTCGCGCGAAGATGCTTGCAGATGTCATAGCCGCTCGCGCCGGGCAGCATCACGTCCAGCACAACCAAGGTCGGCTGGAATTTGACGACGGCGGCGACCGCCTCATCGCCGCGATTGCACGAGGCGGTCTCGTAGCCTTCGCTCTTCAGGACCTCCTCCAGGCCCAGCAGGATGTGCGGGTCATCCTCGACGATTAAAATTTTAGTTTTCATAACTCTTTTAACCACGGATGGACACAGATGAACACGGATTGCAGAGCCCCGCTATGTGACCCGTAGAAATTTCGCCAGCCCGGCGGGCAACGAAACCGCTCAAAAGACAACCACAGGACAAAGCTGGCAGGGCGGGCAGTCCCCTGCCCGCCGAACGTGTGGGTTGACAGCCGGCGGCGCGCGCGGAGCGACGCGCCCTACCCGTCTTGGTTTCCATCCGGGCGATCCGGGTTCCATGTTCGACACAGTTCATTTTTGATTTCAGTCAACCTTGACCGGCAGGCGCAGGATAAAGCAGCTTCCGCCGCCTTCGCGGGGTTCATAGACGACATCGCCGCCGTGGGCGCGGGCGATCTGGCGGGCGATGGTCAGGCCCAGGCCGGAACCCTGGATGCCGCTGCCCAGGGAATCGTGTGCGCGATAAAATTTTTCAAATATCTTCTCCTCGCTGCCGCGCGGGACACCGGGGCCGCGATCGAGGACGCATATCTCCACATGCGGCAGCGGCGACTGTTTCCGCGTGAGTTGCAGGTTGATCTCTTTGGCTCCCCCGTTCGCGCCGTATTTCTCCGCATTCGAAAGCAGGTTCACGAGGACCTGGGAAAGCGCATCGGCATCGCCATGGATGGGCACGGGGGAATCCGGCGGTTCACATCTGAATTTAAAGCCGGCGGCCTCGAGATGCGGGCGGAAGGTCTGGGCCGTGGTGCGCAGGACTTCGGCAAGATCACACGGTTGAAAATTATATTTCTTCTCACCACGTTCCATCCGTGAGAAATCAAGCACGTTGTTGATGAGCCGCGTCAACCGGGCGGCCTCGGCGGTGATGATGTTCAGATATGAGCGCTGCTTGTCAGGATCGGCCACGCGGCCATCGGCCAGCAGCTCGGAAAACATGCGGATGGAGGTCAGCGGCGTCTTGAGTTCATGCGAGACATTGCTGACGAAATCGGTCTTCTGGCGCGCGAGCGTGAGCTCGTGGTTCAGGCTGCGAACAATGAGCCAGCTGCCGATGACGATGGCCAGCACAAGCACGGCGATGAGCAGTCCGAAGATGATGTTGACGATGCAGGCAGTGCGGGTGAACGCGGTAGGGTCAACCAGGTAGGCGGCGATCTCCCAATGCGGCAGCGCATCGCCGATCTCGGTGGCGACAAATGGACGTTTCCAATTCGCCTGAAAACCGGGCTGCGAGAGGAGCACGGGATGGGCGTTATCATCCAGCAGAACGAGACAGATTTCATTGCCCAGGTCGGGGTCGGTCTGCACCAATTCGCGCAGGTCACTGACGACGCGGGATAGATTCACCTGGGCGCCGAAAACGAGGTCGGGTTGCGCGCCGAGCCGGTGCCAGTACATGAGCTTGAGCTTGTTCTGGAGAAAGCGGGCAAGCATGCCATCGGTCTGCCCGCCAATGAGCTGGGCAAATTCGGCCTCGGCGGGGACGACACGGGAAAGGTTATTATCGATGTCGTCGGTGGTCATTTTGGAGGCCTTGGATTTGCCACTGCGTTGATAGCCCTGGCTTTGCGGGCTGACTTTGCGGGCCTCAGCAGCCTTGAAGTTTAAATTATTCTGCAGTGGAGACTGGATCGCGGCATCCTTTTGCTGTTGCGGCGCAGCGGCGGCAATGGATTGCCGCGCGTCCAGTACGCTACCTGACACCTGGCCGGTTGGGGTGAGTTCCTGCTTGTCCTGAGCAAACTGTGCAGTCTCGGAGTTCGCGTTCCGATAAAATGAACTGTTATTCGGGCTGGAGGAACTACGCGAACCAAAGCTTCCTAACCAGCCGTTGCCGCCACCCGATGAGTTATTATTGTATCCGTTGTTACTGGCGACATTATTCGCGCCGTCGGCGGCATTCGCATTCCAGTAAACTTCGGCCACTTCGCGGTTGCCCAGAAAAGCGCTGTTATCGAGATAGAACTGGCGGGCATCGGACCGGCTGCTGGCCGCCGGCGAAAGGATCTGCCCGGACAGGGTGACGCAGAAGCCGACCTCGGCCAGCGGCCAGTTATCCCGGATGAGACCGTCGAACTGGCTGCCGTAAGTGCGGGCGTCCCGGCCGGCCGCGAGCTTTTCCACCTGGCTGCTGAAATCGTGCTGCTGTTGCGAGAGGCGGTCGGCAATGCTTTGTGCGAGGGTATCGGTCACCCGCTGGCTGAGGAGCGATTGCTGGCGCTCGATGAGAAACTGCTGGTCGCGCAGGGAACGCACGGCCAGCCAGGCGAGCACCAGGCTCGGCACGATGACGGCCAACACAAAGACCAGGGCTACTTTTCGCATGGCGGATTTCATCATCCATATTCCAGGGGCGCTCGTCCAGCGGGCAGATGGAATTATTCAGGTTTCGAGGACACGAGGCCGGAGGGTTGCGGTGTCCCGGACAAAATCTGGTAGCCCACGGAGAGGGCATTGTTTGAGTTGTCGGGCGGGCTGGCCAGACGCAAGGCGGGCTCGGCAAAACGGCCAAACGCCCTGAGCTGATGGGCAGCCAGTTCATGGGCGGGTTGATCGCCCTTGGCAGCCCGGGTCAGGTTGCCGGACAACTCCGAAGCGGCCTTTGGAGTGATGATTTCGGCGCGCCCGACCATGACCCGCACGAGCTTCATCGGCTTCGGGTCCAAGGTCAGCGGCAGAGTTTCATCCGTCCACGCCCGCGGCAAAATATAGAGCACGCGGTCACCTTCCTCGGAAAACCAGGAGTCCTTCCAGGTATTGACCATCGCAGCAGCTTCGGACTTGAACAGACCGGCATCAATGAGCGCGGCCCGCATCTGGTCGGAGATCTCCGCCTGAAATTTATCCAAGGGCACAAAGTTCGCCGGATGCAGTTCCGGACATACGATGGAAGCGCCGGGAGCAACGGTCTTCAAGACGGTGAACGCGGCGGTTTTTCCCCCGCCGTTGTCGTGTACACTGACCAAAAACAGATGTACCAGATCGTCCGTACCGGTGTTGGCGGCGGTCACGGCATCAGTGGCATCCACTTTGACACGCAGCGGGGTCTTGAAACTGCCGGCACCGCGATAGAAGATGAATTTGTCGTATTCAGTGACGGAGTTCGTCAGCCCGGCGTAATCCATCTGCACCAGATCACTTCCGGTTTCGCGCGCGGCAAAGTAATGACTGCCGGATTTGTCCTGTGGTAACCGGGCGGCGTCAACGGTGTAATCCATTTTCGGGGCCAGCAGCCGGAGGTTTCTCCAGACGGCGCGGCTCTGTACGAGCGTGGCAGCGGTATGGATATTGGGGTCGAGCGGCCGGGATGGCCCAATCTGGGTGGCTTGCGGATACCATTCCGTGATGAGCCCCCGAGGGAAATCGACACTGACGTCCACGTTCATGTCGTAGCTGGAATAGAAATAGATCACCGGCGTTTCCATCCGTTGCAATGTCACCATAGCGACCTTACTGCCCGTGGATGGGCCCACGTGCAACCGGTTCAGTCCGGGCCGGTTCCAATTGTAGACAAAGGCGGGCAGTTCGGAGGTTTGCAGCGGCCGCCACGACAACAGTTCGCCGTCCCCGCCCTGGACCGACGTGAACGTCCCCCACTCGTGCACAATGTAATCGCCCTGCGCATGGACTGACACCGAAAATAGACCCGATACCATGAGAGACAGGCCGCTGAGCCAGATTGATGTTTTCATACGTTTTTTTGTTTTGGGCTGCTTGTGTTTGAATACTCCAATTCATTTTACCTCCGTGCCCTCGAACGGGATCGCGGTGGTATGCACATCCAACAAAGGCCCCAGCTCATAAATGTTGGTGTAGCCGTAGGATTTCAGCGAGGTGTACGTCGAGAGGTTCAGCGAGGCTGACGCAACCTTGGAGGCAAACGCGGCCGGGCTGCCCACGAAGTTGTTATTGCAATAGATGAGAACCTTGGTGCCCTTGGTGGGGATGACCTTCGCCAAAGTCCCGGCGGTGAAATCCGTGAAGGGCAAACTGACCGCGCCACGGATGTGCCTGAGATCATATTTTGAAGCCGTCCGGGCATCCAAAAGAACGGCGTTTCCCTCGGCCATGGCTTGGATGAATTGTGGTTCGGTCAGACGATGAGCTTCACGCTCAGCGGCGGAGGCGACTACGATCTTTTGAAATTCCTTGTAGTCGATGAGCCGATTCGGGATCGGTTCATTGGCGAGGGCAGAGCCGATGATGGCGAATAACATGAGGAGTGTGGTTTTCATATATTTTTTATTTTGAATTGCGGAGGCCCCAAGACTGCGACTGCATCGTCTTGCGCGAGGCGGAACCGTATTCTCCCCCGTCAAGCTGGCGGTAGAATATGGTGACGTTGTTCGTCTCGGCCCGGATCTGGCCCTGCACCTCGGCGGGCGCTTCAGCATAGGCGCGGGAGAGCGAGGCATTTTGCGCGGCCAGAATCGTTGCCGCCTGTTTATAATTCCCAGCATCGGCCTGCGCGATGGCGTCGTCCTTGGCGACGGCGGTGAGCATCAATTCCTTTTGGGCGATGACCGTGCCGTTGACGGATTTTCGGGCAACATCCTGGTCCACTGTGTAACTGATCTTTGCCACGTCATCAGCGAACTGAACGGTGCCGCCATTGATTTCGTCGGTATAATTGACCTTCACCCGGGCGACTTCCGGTTGCTCGCCGTTCACCACGCAACGCAACAGCAGGTAGCGATTTTGCCCGGTCGTGAACTGGCTTAGATTGACGCTGGCCTTCTGGCTTTCAAATTTTTCCGCGCGCCCAATGAACCCCAGCGGTTTTACACCATCGGGACAGATGATCTCGATGCGGACATCGCGGGCGGCGACCTCCAGCATTTCACCGAGTTCCTTCGCGAAAATCTCCGGCAGCTTTTCCGTGTCCTTGACGTAGTAATAATTTGCATCGCTCGACTCGGCCAGGGCCGCCATCAGATCCTCATTGTAATCATCGCCCACACCGATGGTCGTGACGGAGATGCCGTGCCCGGCCAGGTCGCCGCCGAGCTTGCGCAACTGGCGGGGCGTGCTGGGACCAACATTGGCCAGCCCGTCGGAAAGCAGGATGACGCGGTTGATGCGCTTGCTGGAAAGGTATTCCTGGATCTGGTCCGCGCCCATCTTCACGCCGGCGTAGAGCGCCGTGCTGCCATCGGCCTCGATGCTTTCGATCTTTTCCTTAAGCGCATCCTTGTCCGTGACCTTCTGCGCGGGCACGAGCACCTGGGCATGGTCGCTGAAAATGACGAGCGAGAAGACATCATCCGGAGTGAGGCGATCCACCAGCAGCGAGGCAGCCTGCTTGGTCTTCTCCAATTTTGCGCCGGTCATCGAGCCGGATTTGTCCAGCACCACGGCGAGGTTCAATGGCGTGCGATGGGATTTTTTCCTTTCGGCGATGGCCGAGAGATCGATCTTCAAAACGACCTCCTGCGGCGAGCCTTTCAGGACGGTCCCGCGGTCGGGAACGAGTTTCAGGTTCAAGGTTTCTCCGGCGAACAGGCTGGCGGTGACAACCGTTGCCAGACCGATGGTCAGCAGTATTTTTTTCATATCTTCACTTTGCCGGAAGACCACGGGAGGGTTGTCAGGGGCACGTGAAAGGTTTGTAAAAGAATTGTGAGACCACTGGGATGACCGGGCGGCCAAAACAGCTTTGCAATTTGCCCCGTCTCCGGCCAAGCTCACGGCATGACGCAACCCTTCGCGTTGGTCTTTTACGAACGCCTCATGCCCGGCAGCCAGCTCGTGAACCGGTTGCAAGACCTTAACTATCGCGTCCTGACCGTCACCAACGCCGCCCTCCTGGCCGCCACCGCGAAGCGCGAAATGCCCATGCTGTTGCTTGCAGACTTTGAGTCTCAGGCGGATGTCCGGACGGCCATCGAGAAGATCAAGGCCGACCCGGCCACGACGCACATCCCGGTCATCGCCTTCGGGCCGGACGACAAGGCGGAACTGCTGGCCGCCGCCAAGGCCGCCGGGGCCAACCTGGTCATGGGGGAATCCGCCCTAGGAAATCATTTCCCCCAGGTGCTGGACCAAGTTTTGCAGCTTGAGTGAACAACTTTCCCTTGACTGCCCGATAAATTGTTTTCATAGTCAGCGCACAACACCGAGGCATGAGTATATGGGAATAGTGATGTTTCACGGACGCGGCTGAACCAGCTGTGTCCGTTTCATTTTTCCCCGGCCTCGCAAATCAGGAGCAGTATGGCCAGTGGCAAAGTAAAGTGGTTCGACAACAAAAAGGGGTTTGGCTTCATTGCCCAGAGCACCGGGCAGGACGTATTCGTACATCACACATCCATTGCCGGTGGAGGTTTCAAAACCTTGAATGAAGGTGAAGAAGTCTCCTTTGACGTCATTCCCAGCGACAAGGGGCTGAAAGCCCAGAATGTCCAGCGGGTGAATCCGGCGTAAAGCCGTATTTGCCGGTTTAGCATCCGCCAAGCGGAAGTTTTTCGTTCGCCAGCAAGGAACGCGAGGGGTATTTTCACCCCATGATGGATTCAAGTCCGCCGCGTATCACCAGCCTTTATGTGCACGTGCCGTTTTGTGCCCACAAATGCGAGTACTGCGCGTTCTATTCCGAGGCCTCGTCCGGCGAGCTCATCAACCGCTACGTCGCCGCGCTGGTCCGCGAACTTGAAATCGTCGCCCACGACCTGAAGCCGAGGACCATCTTCTTCGGCGGCGGCACCCCTTCGCTCCTGAACCTGCGGCAATGGGAGACCATTTTGCGGGCGATGGAAAAACTGAACCTGCTGGGCGCGGAGGAATTCACCGTGGAGAGCAACCCGGCGACCGTTTCGGCCGACAAATCGAAACTGCTCCGCGACTTCGGCGTGAACCGCATCTCGATGGGTGTGCAGTCGCTTGATGAAAAACTGCTCGACCGCCTCGGCCGCATCCATTCGCGCGAACAGGTCTTCAAATCATACGACACGCTGCGGCAGGCCGGCTTCGAGAATGTGAACCTCGACCTGATGTTCGCCATCCCGACGCAGACAATGGAAACCTGGCGCGAGACCTTGAACGAGATCATCGCCATGCAAAGCGAGCATCTCTCCAGCTACGAGGTGATCTACGAGGACGATACGCCGCTGTTCCACCAGTTGCAGGCGGGTGAATTTTCCGTGGATGAAGAACTCGCCTGCTCAATGTATGAGGAACTGATCGCGCGTTCAGCGGCGGCGGGATTCCGGCAATATGAGATCGCCAATTTTGCGCGCACCGAAGAATCAGCAACGGAAAATTTGAACCTGAGTCTCTCACCCAAGATTCCCACGCGTGCCTGCCAGCACAACGTGAACTATTGGCGCGGCGGCGACTACCATGGGCTCGGCCCCAGCGCCACCGGCTATGTGCGGGGCGTCCGCACCAAAAACTGGGCGAACACGCCGTTGTACTGTGATCAACTGGAGAAAGGCAAGCGCGCAATCGAATCCAGCGAGGAACTGCCGCCGCTCAAACGGGCGGGCGAAACGGCGGCGTTCGGCTTGCGAATGAACGCGGGCTGGCCGTTCGCGGATTTTCAGCGGACGACGGATTTTGACCTGCGCCAGGAATGGAACGGGGAAATGAACCAACTGGCCGAACGCGGCTGGGGCAAAATTTCCGGCGAGGGTTTTCACCTCACGCATCAAGGACTGCGCTTCGCGGATGCGGCGGCGGAAATGTTTTTGCGGTGAGCGCTTAAACCGGCAGGCGTACGGTAAAGGTGCTGCCGGAGCCAGTCACGCTGGCGATCTCAATGGTGCCGCCGTGCGCCTCGACGATGGCTTTGCAGATGGAGAGGCCGAGGCCGGAATTGCCGGCGCCGGTGCGGGACTTGTCGGCCCGATAAAACCGCTCGAAGACGCGGGGCAGGTCTTCCGGCAGAATCCCCTTCCCCGTGTCCGCAACGGTCAACACCGCGAGCCCGTTTTGCGATTCCAATTTTATCCGCACCTCGCCATCGGGCTGGTTGTATTGGATGGCATTGGTGAGCAGGTTCGTCACGACCTGCGCGAGCCGTTCAGAATCGCCGTTGATTTCGAGCGGCGGCAGTTCGCAAATGATTTTCACCCGGCGCTCTTCCGCCAGGGTCTGCACCATTTCAACGCTGTCTTTCACGGTGCTGGAAAAATCAAAACGCAGCCGCTTCAAAACTTCCTGCCCGGCGTCGAAGCGGGCGAGTTCCAGCAATGACTCGATGAGCTTGCGCATCCGTTGGGCAGCGCGCTGGCAGGCTTCGACGGTCTGTTTGTAGCCGGCGGCATCGCGTTCGCGTCCCAGCGACATCTGGGTCTGGGTGAGGATGACGGAAACGGGCGTGCGCAGCTCATGCGCGGCGTCGGAGGCAAATTGTTTCTGCTGCGCGAAGGCGGTTTCGAGACGCGCAAACGTGGAATTCAAGACGGATGCAAGCTGGCCGAGTTCGCTTTCGGCCTCCGCCGTGTTGATGCGCTGCGAGAGGTCGCCGGAAGAAATTTTTGCGGCAGTGGAGCTGATTTCGTGAATGGGACGCAAGGCGCGGGAGACGAACCACCAGCCGCCGGCCAGGCCAAAGAACAACACCACCGCCCCCACACCCGTGAGACGCCAGGCGGCCAGACGGAGTTCCTTCAACTCCGGCTGGATTGAGCAGCCCACCAAGATCTGTTCGCCTGATGGCAGGGTCTGAACGGTCTCCCGGTAGCCGATCAGCGTATGGATGGAAAAATCATTTTTAGGTTTTGCAGGGGCACCGTCCGGAGGGCCGTCGGCAGGGGGCTCAGATGCCACAGGGAAACGGGCGTAAACATCGAGCAATGTGGGAACATTGGTGGAAGCGCCGAGCTGTTTGCCGTCACGCGTCTTGATGATGAAATAAAAACCGTTCGGATCATCGGCGGCAAAAAAATGGACGTCCTGGTCCGGCAGGTGGAATTCTGTGCGCGGCCGGAAATTCTGCCCGGGCGGGCCATCGTCGGGGAACTGACCACGTGGCGGGCGGTCGAAAGGCGGGCCACCTCCATCTGGTCCACCGCCATCCGGACCGCGCGGCGGCGGACGATGCAGGGCGTTTGCCAAAACACCGACCCGGCGATGCAGTTCATCGTCAATGTGGCGGAACTGGCGGTTGCGCTCCAACTGGTAAGACGTGAAGCCAAAACCGGCCAGCACCACGACCAGAATCAGGCCGTACCAGAGTTGCAGGCGCCACTTGATGGATTTGAGGAGTTTCATGGGGCACTCATCCCTTCACCCCTCACCGTGAACCCGAGGGTCAAATGGCGGCACCAACGAGCATCCTGGCTGTTGTAAGCGCCGGTAATATTTAGTTTTACGCTCGCCCTCACCCCGGCCCTCTCCCCCGGGGAGAGGGAGAAACGTTTGCCGCGTGCGGGCGAAAAAGTGGCGTCTTGGTTCATGGGTTCAATGCGCGAATACATTGGGAGAAATCTCACCCGATCCTCCGAGGAGAGAGGGAATCAAAAGCGCCAGAGGGCTGGCGCACTCCAAGACCTCGCGGAAACAGGTCACCACAGTGAAATTGTTCGCGCTGGTTTTCATCCTTCAATGCAGTAGCCGTGGCCGCGGCGGGTGGCGATGAAGTCCGCGCCCAGTTTCTTGCGGACGTTGGAGACGTGGACGTCGAGCAGGTTGGAAAGGGAGCTTTCGTTCTCATCGAAGAGGTGCTCGTAAAGTTGCGTGCGCGTGACGACCTCGCCGCGATGCAGGGCCATGAATTCCACGAGGGAATATTCGCGCGCGGTGAGTTCCACCGGCCTGTCCTTGAGGGAAACGACGCGCGCGGCGGTGTCCACCTTCACATCGCCGATCTCGATGACGTTGCTGGTCTTGTTGACGCTGCGGCGGATGATGGCACGGAGACGCGCGAAAACTTCCTCGAGGTCGAAGGGCTTGACGACATAGTCGTCCGCGCCGGTGTCCAGGCCCTTCACACGGTCGCGGGTCTGGTCGCGCGCGGTGAGCATGAGGACGGGGGTCTTTTTGGTCTTGCGAAGGCGCTTCAAGATTTCCCAGCCATCCAGGCCGGGCAGCATCACATCGAGAACGATGGCGTCGTAGTCCGTGCCTTCGGCATTGAAGAGGCCGTCGTCGCCGTTATCGGCGGTGTCGACGGCGTAGCCTTCCTCGCGCAACGCCTGGGCGAGGCTGGCAAGCAGGTCAGGTTCGTCTTCGACAATCAGGATTCTCATGGCGGCGCGCGGATGTTTTAACACAGCCGGATGCTGCCGTCACCTTCGCAGAAGCAACCTTAAGGGGAGATGAAGAACAAACATCCAAGCACCAGAGAAGCTCCAAATTCCAACATCCAAGCTCCAACTCCAGTTAGTTTTGACGCTCGCCCTCATCCTAACCTTCTCCCCCGGGGAGAAGGAACAGCTTCGATGATCGCCGGTTTTTTGGATGATTTTCGTGCGAATCCTGTCGCGGTTAATTCTTCGCGCGACATTTTTGCGCAGGTGCGCGCAAAAAATGCGCGGCTTCACGTTTGCTTAAGGTTGCCTCGCGTAGAGTAGCCACATGAAAGCTCTAATTCATACCCACTGGAAGTTGAACTTCACAGCCGTACTGGCGTGGATGTTTCTCGCGCTGCTGCCGGTCGCGCGCGCGGATGATCCGCGCACGAACTCGTGGTTCACCACCTATTCCGGCAAATATGCGCGCATCTATACGAGCGATGTGAACAAGACGAATGGCACGGCGGTGACCACGTGGTCCACGGGCACGACGATACAGGCGAACCCGGTGTATTGCGGGGTGCAGGAGGTTTATTCCTCGAGCAACTGGGTTTATATCCGCAGTTCGGGCCTGGGCAGCCATGTGATGGGGCCGTGGTATCTGAATGCACAACACACACAGGCGTTTCCGAATTACCCGACGAACGAGCATATGCTGTACAAGATTTCACGCTACCCAACGAACCCGCCGACCAAGACGGCGAACAATGGCGGGCCGATCGGCTATTTCGTGGATGGCGTGGCGATGTTCAACAGTTGGGATGCGTACACTTACAATTCCACCAGCGGCACCGAGGCGCAGAACACGACCGGCTACTGGAACCGCGACGCGTATGTGAACGAGGGCGCGAGCTTCGATCAAAACAACGCGCACCAGGCGGGCGGGCAGCATCATTATCACGTCAACCCGCCGGCGCTGCGCTATCTGCTGGGCGACCATGTGGATTTCAACGTGACGAACAAGGCGTACACCGAATCCACCAGCACGCCGACGAAACATTCGCCGATCCTCGGCTGGGTGGCGGATGGTTATCCGATCTACGGACCGTACGGTTATTCGATTTCCAATGACGCTTCCAGCGGGGTGCGCCGGATGATCAGCGGGTATGTTTTGCGCAACGGACAATATGGTTCGCAAAATCTGGCGAACGCCTCCGTCAACCGCGCCAACCTGCCGCAATGGGCGGTGCGGCTCTACGGTGTGGCGTCCAACTCCGCCGCCGGCCCAGCGGTCAGTACGACTTATCCGCTCGGCCGCTACATGGAAGATTACGACTGGCTGGGCGACCTGCATGTGGCCGCCGGTCCGAACACGTACGACCTGGATGAATACAACGGGCGCTGGTGCGTGACGCCGGAATTTCCGGGGGGCACCTATGCGTATTTCGTGTGCATCAGTTCCACCGGCACGCCGCTCTTTCCGTACAACATCGGGCGCGGGTATTACGGCAGCCCGACGGCGGCGAGCACCGCGAGCATCAGTGAAAGTGTGGCGACCAATTTCCTGGGCGGGCCGAACGCGGTGCCGTCGCTGAATACACCGACGGTGAAGAACGGTGCGGTGACGCTGACGTGGAGCGCGACGGAGGGCGGCACGTACATGGTGCAATCCACGACGAACTTCACCGCGTGGACGACGAATTCCACGACATCAACAGCCGTGCTGACCAGCGCGGGCTATACGAACAATCCGACGGACAGCTTCCGCTTCTATCGCGTGGCGCGGACGGCGCTGGCGACGTATGACTCGCCGGGGACGGGCGGCGGCGCCAGCAGCGGTGGCACGGGGCCAACGTATGCGGTTCCCGGCAGCAGCGTGGTCAGCAAGGGAAACGGCACGAATTTCACCTTGAGCATCACGCTGCCGGGCACGCCGCCATCGCCGCCGACGACCGATGCGATCACGAGCGTGACGCTGGGTTCGACGGTGGCGACGAGCACGTCCTATCCGGTGCAGGGAACGGTGCTGGCGAATTTCTCCCTTGCGTCCACCAACGCGACGGGGCTGACGAACGTGGTGGTGACGTTTTCGCCAGGACCGCCGCCGTACACGTTCACGGGGGCCATCACGATCAATCCGTAGCGATCATTTGCACCAACCCCATACTGCGCGGTGCGGGCCGGGACGAAAGAAGGCGTCCCGGCTCTGCATCTCATTAATCGCCAGGACGTATATGAGTATGAACTCGACGGCGACCGAAACTTGCCAGCAAAATTTGGGAACACCAAAACACCAAATCAAAGCACTACGCTTCTTGAATGAAAATTTCTCGACAAGCTGGAGGAATGAGCGTATTCAGGTAAGCAGAATTCAGCTAATGGGAATGAGCAAAATGGAAAATGGGCTCCAAACAAAGGCATTCAAAGTTGAACATGGGTTTTTCAATGCAAAATATGGATGATCTAAAAATACCGCTAGCATATCTTGAGCGCCTTTTTAATTGGATGCTTAACATCGATGACTGGGGATCCTTAAAAAGCTGGTTGGCACGTCTGCTGTTTTTCCTTTTCTTGGTTTGTATGTTGCTATGGCTTTTGAGGCAGGTGGTCGAATTTTTTGCAAAACTTGTAGAAGCCTGGTGCAAACTTGGTCTCCGCATCAGAACATCTCCGGAAGAAAAAACTGCATTGCGACGCAGGATGCAGTTTTGCAAAGTACTTGAAGGCGATCTAGCGACGTTGGCGAAATCAGAAAACTGGAACGACCAATGGTTTACTGATTTGGAAGCTGAAGTTGAAATAGAAGGGAGATATTACGAGCGCTACTGGGATCGGCTAGTAAGAAAATCCACTAAAGGCTTACGCCGAATACCAGCATTGATTAAAGCAATAGAATCAAGCGATGAACAATTTCTGTTTTTGGTAGGTGAACCTGGCAGTGGCAAAAGCGTCGCGCTCCGGCATGTGGCCTCAGAGTTTGCGAATCGAGCCACAAAGTCCAGAGCCAAAAAAGTGGTCATCCCGCTTTATATAAACCTTAAGGAATTGCCAAATAGGCACATCACACGTCTGGCCCACAGAGATATTCCATAAATTTGAATCCACTTATCTCAAGCCCGAAACAGCCCTCAAGGTTTACCAAATACATGATGTCTGGACACCGTTGGCAGCACAAGCCGTACAGCATGCAGTGCAAACAGGTGGATTTGTCACGCGCTTACAGCGCTTGGGGAATTTAGGGACCCGATACCCAGGCCTTCAGCCTGGGCTGTAATATGGCGGGCATTCAGCCCTTCCAATCCGAATCTCAGGGCAGCTAGCGCAAACAGAATATGTCGCTCCTGACGGAGCTTAGGAATTTTTTTAGGGTGATTCTACAGAGATGGCGCGCCGATGGCGCTCGGAAGGGGCAAACCCGTGGGGCGGCGGGTCCGGCGGTAAGCGGAATCAAATCCGACGCTGCCAATGCCGGTCATGCCGGGCGGCATGCAACACCGCCGCCACTCTCACGTTTTTTTCCGATTCGTTGACTACATAAACGACGCGATAAGGAAAACGATCGGGATAACGCCAGCGGATGTTCTTGACCGGGTGGCGGCGACAGTTGAGCAAGGGATTTTCCGCCAGCGCATCCCAGACGCGGATGATTTCTTCCACAAATTGCGCACCCAGCCCGGGCTGGCGGGATTCATACCAATCTGCCGCCGCCACGACATCAAATTCGACTTCGGGGGCGAACTCGACGCGCCAGTTCATTTATGGTAACGCGTACGGAGGCGGCTCTTCATTACATCGAGCGGGACGGCCGATGCCGGGGCATCGCGCAGGGCAGCGAGCCGGGATTCGACCAGAGATTCAGCGGCAGGATTCAGCGGGGCATCGTCCAGCTCCAAGGTGCGGCGAATGAGCAGTTGCCGTTGCTCGAGGGTCAGCGCGGGCAGTTCAAGGAGAACTTCATTAAAGCTCATGCAGAGACTTTAATCCAAGTTACGGGGCGCGTAAAGAGGGCATAAGGGAACCGTCCCAAGATTCTAAAGAGATGGCGCGCCGACGGCGCCCGGACGGGCGTAGGTGGCAGCATTGCCAGCGCGGGCCGGGATGGAAGAGATGCCCAACAGAAAGTTAGTGAAACGACCGTCCTCACCCCCACCCTCTCCTCCAGGAGAGGGAGAAACGCTCGCCGCGCCTTTGAAAATTCACACCGTGGATTGGAGAAAAATTCATAAAGAGGTCCCCCGTGAGCACAGGCCGAATATGTCGCTCCTGACGGAGCTTGGGAATCTTTTTCAGGCTGATTCTACAGAGATGGCGCGCCGACGGCGCTGGGGCATGAAAAAAAGTTGTTGGCACATAATGGGCGGGAAGGGTTCGCTTTTGCCCGCCACCCTCCGCCCCTGGGGTGAATGAAGAAGGTAGAATGAAGAATGAAGAAAATAAAAACGAGGTGACACGGATTTCACGAATTGGCGCGGATGGGAAGGACCCATGCAGAGGACGCAGGAACGAGTGTGGGCTTGCTTTGAAAAAACGGACAATGAAGTTGGGTCATTTGGTTAGTTGTTATTGAGTTCGAAGTCAACTGGGGACAGATAGTTTAAAGCGCTATGGGAACGTTGGCGGTTATAAAAGGC
>Ga0105238_10001648_pt1 | contig 22392 bp, 20 predicted proteins | sample KBSC34metaG_FD_81526 | JGI IMG/M metagenome (GOLD analysis project Ga0105238, IMG submission 81526) | Corn rhizosphere microbial communities from Kellogg Biological Station, Michigan, USA - KBS C3-4 metaG | ecosystem: Host-associated > Plants > Roots > Rhizosphere > Soil | place: Michigan, USA...
AGACGGTCGCATCTTGCAGCGCAATTTTGGCGGGCACCGATATCCGCGTCTCGCTCACGTGGGAGACAGGACCGGACTCGAAATGATCCGCACTTTGCAGGATCACGGTATCCATCAGGGCATCGACGTGTATGCCGAGCACACGGTTCTCACTCTGCTGATGGATGGCAATCGCTGCACCGGAGCTTTTGGTTACGATCGCGAGCGCGGACGCTTCAAAGTGTTTCCGGCCAAAGCCGTAGTGCTGGCGACTGGCGGCGTGGGCCGCGCTTTCAAAGTCACCAGCAATAGTTGGGAATACACGGCCGACGGACAGGCGCTGGCTTACAACGCCGGTGCTGCGCTGCTCGATATGGAGTTTGTGCAGTTCCATCCGACGGGAATGGTCTGGCCTCCCAGTGTGAAGGGCATTCTGGTGACGGAGGGGGTTCGTGGCGAAGGCGGAGTGCTGCGCAACAAAGAAGGCAAGCGCTTCATGTTCGACGATATTCCGGAGAACTATCGCAGCTCGACAGCCGATAACGAAGAAGAAGGCTGGCGCTACACGCAGGGCGACAAGAGCGCGCGGCGTCCTCCGGAACTGCTGACGCGCGATCACGTGGCCCGTTGCATCAACCGCGAAGTGAAGGCAGGGCGCGGGAGTCCGCACGGCGGCGTGTTTCTCGACATCGCGTGGATCAAGGAAAAGCTGCCGAATTCTGTCGAGCACATCAAGAAAAAGCTGCCCAGCATGTATCACCAGTTCAAGCAGCTCGCGGATCTGGATATCACCAAGGAGCCGATGGAGGTGGGTCCCACGACACACTACATTATGGGCGGGATTCAGGTGGATGGCGATTCGCAGATGACTTCCGTGGCGGGTTTGTTCGCGGCTGGTGAATGCGCGGCCGGGTTGCATGGTGCGAATCGTCTGGGCGGAAATTCGCTTTCCGACTTGCTGGTGTTCGGCAAGCGCGCAGGCGAGTACGCGGCGAAATTCTCCAAGGAAAATGGAGCAGGGAGGCTGGATCAGGGGCAAGTGGATGCGGCCGCCAAAGCGGCGCTAGCTCCTTTCGAGCGCGGGGCGGCGGGCGAAAATCCGTTTGCCGTGCAGAACGAGTTGCAGGATGTGATGCAGGGTCTGGTCGGGATCGTGCGCATCGAAAGTGAAATGCAGCAGGCGCTTGCAAAAATTGACGCGCTGCGGGCGCGCGCGGCGAGGGCTGGAATCACGGGCAATATCGAGTACAACACCGGGTGGCACACGGCGCTGGATCTCGACAACATGCTGGAGATTTCCGAAATGATCGCGATGGCGGCTATTGAACGCAAAGAAAGCCGCGGCGGGCACTTCCGCGACGATTATCCCGACAAGCACGCCGAATGGGGCGAGTGCAATCTGCGTATCCGCAAAGGCGCGGACGGGCAGCCCAAGTTGGAGCGCGTGCCGGTAGTGCCGCTCACCGAGGAATTGAAACAGGTGATCGAGGAGAATAAGTAAGCATGGCCGATCAAGCGACCTTTCGCATCTGGCGCGGCGATAACGGCGGCGGCAAGTTCGTCGATTACAAGACTGAAATCTCCAGCGGGATGGTGGTGCTGGACGCCGTGCACAGTATCCAGCAAACGCAGGCCAACGATATCGCGGTGCGCTGGAATTGCAAGGCCGGCAAGTGCGGATCGTGCTCGGCTGAAATCAATGGCAAGCCGCGGCTGATGTGCATGACGCGTTTGAACACTCTAGATCTCACGCAGCCCGTGACCGTCGAGCCGATGAAGGCGTTCCCGCACGTCAAAGATCTGGTCACGGATGTTTCGTGGAACTACCGGGTCAAGATGAAGATCGCGCCGTTCAAGCCACGCAAGCCTGACGCTGCAGATGGCTCGTGGCGCGTGCAGCAGGCGGATGTCGACCGGCCGCAGGAATTTCGTAAGTGCATCGAGTGTTTCTTGTGCCAAGACGTGTGCCATGTGCTGCGCGATCACGGCTTGCACGAGGAGTTCATCGGGCCACGGTTCCTGATCTATACCGCGCAACTGGAGATGAATCCGATCGACTCCGGAGACCGGCGCAAGGCTCTCAAGGATGAGCTGGGAATCGGCTATTGCAACATCACCAAGTGCTGCACTAAGGTGTGTCCGGAAGAAATCAAGATCACGGATAACGCGATTATTCCGCTCAAGGAACGCGTGGTGGACGTGTTCTTCGATCCCATCGCCCGCTTATTCGGCAGCGGCAAATAGCGGCGCGACTTTCGTGTAGAATCGTTCTGATCTACAGGGAGGCGCACGCTGCTCAGCTACTCAAAAGGACCGGAGATCCCGCTGCTCGACCGCACGATCGGCGAGCAACTGGAGATCAACGCCAAACGCTGCCCGGATGAGCTTGCAGTGGTATCGTGCCACCAGCGGAAGCGGCTCACGTGGGCGCAATTGCTGGATGCGGCGGACCGTGTTGCGAACGGTCTAGCGAAACTTGGCGTCGAACCTAAGGACCGCGTCGGGGTCTGGGCCATGAACTGTTGGGAATGGCTGGTGGTCCACATGGCGTGCGCACGCGCCGGCACGATTCTGGTGAACGTCAATCCTTCCTGCCGCGCTCATGAGCTGGGTTTCATCCTGCGGAATTCTCGTATGAAGGTTTTATTTCTGCGGGAGCGCGACGCGAAGGCCAACTATGCGGCGGTGCTGGACGAAGTGCTCGACGCAGTCAACGACGGCGCTGAATTCGAATTGCGCAACGCGGTTTATTTCGACACTCCTGCTTGGGAGGGCTTGCTGGGCGAAGAGCCTCAGGGCACGGCGGCCCAAATCGAAATCGACGATGTCACCAATATTCAATACACTTCGGGCACCACGGGTTCTCCCAAAGGCGTGCTGCTGACGCATCGTAATATCCTCAACAATGGATTCTTAAGCGCGCGCACGTTGCGCTATACCGAACGCGACCGCATCTGCCTGGCGGTACCTTTCGCGCATTGCTTCGGGAACGTGATCGGCACCATGTCGGCGCTCGCGAGCGGGTGCGCGCTGATTCTGCCGAATGACACGTTCGACTCGAAGGCGGTGCTGGCGTCGGTAGAAGCCGAGCAGGCGACGGCTATCTACGGCGTTCCGACCATGTTTATCGCGGAGCTGCGCCATCCGGAGTTCTCGCATTTCGATCTTACGAGCCTGCGTACCGGCGTGATGGCGGGCGCGCCCTGTCCTATCGAAGTGATGAAGCAGGTAATCGCGGATATGCACTGCCGCGAGATGATCATTGGCTATGGACTCACGGAGACCGCTCCACTGGTCACTTTGTCGGAGTTGGATGACGACCTCGACCATCGTGTGTCTACCGTCGGCAAAGGCATGCCGTGTACGGAGCTCAAGGTGGTGGATCTGGAGACTCGCGAAACAGTGGAGCGGGGCAGGCAAGGCGAGATCTGCGCGCGCGGCTACATGCTGATGCAGGGCTACGACGCAGATCCCGACGCGACGGCACGGGTGGTGGATAGCGACGGCTGGTTCCGCACCGGCGATCTGGGCGTGATGCGCGAGGACGGTTATCTGAATATTACTGGCCGTGCCAAGGACATGATTATCCGTGGCGGCGAGAACATTTACCCACGCGAGATCGAGGAGTTTCTGTACACGCACCCTAAAATTGCCGAGGTGCAAATCACGGGTCTTCCGCACGAGTGTCTGGGTGAAGTTGTGCTGGCCTGGATCCGCGTGAAGCCCGGCGAGACTGCCACCGCCGAGGAAATTCGCGACTTCTGTTGCGGGCAGATCGCGAAGTTCAAGATTCCGGAGTCGATCCGGTTTGTGGATTCATTCCCGACTACGTTGAGCGGGAAAATTCAAAAGTTTCGCATGCGCGAGATTGAGATCCAGGAGCAGGGCCTGGAAAAAGTCGCGCAGAGTAAGACCGCTTAGCGGTCCTGCCAATGGGGCGGGCGTTTCTCGAGGAACGCGCAGATGCCTTCCTGTGCATCGGCGGCCAATGCATTCTCGGTCATCACCTCTTGGGTGAAAGCGTAGGCGTCCGCCTGCGGCAGATCGGCCTGCCGGTAAAACGCCTGCTTGCCGATTTTGATGGTGAATGAGCTGGCATGCCCGATGCGGTCGGCGAGAGCCAGCGTGGCCGCCCGCAAGTCGGCTTGCGGGACGACTCGGTTCACCAAGCCCCACTCTGCGGCGGCACAGGCGTCGATCGCGTCTCCGGTCAGAAGCATTTCGAGCGCGCGTTTGCGTCCCACGGCCCGGCTCACGGCTACCATTGGTGTCGAGCAAAACAATCCGATACGGACGCCGGGCGTCGCAAAAGTGGCGCGGTCGGATGCAATCGCGAGATCGCAGGTGGCCACCAACTGGCATCCCGCCGCGGTGGCCATACCATGCACTTCCGCAATCACAGGCTGCGGGACCGACTGGATCTTGGTCATCATTTCGGTACACACAGCGAAGATTTCGCGATACGCATCTGCGCTGAGGCCGGTCATTTCGCGCAGATCGTGACCAGCGCAGAACGCCGGTCCAGCTGCGGCGAGAATAATAGCGCGGGCTTCGCGGTTGCCCTCCAGTTCACTGAGGCACGCGATCACTTCGCGCATCAGCGCAAGCGACAACGCGTTGCGCTGGGCTGGGCGATTCAGCGTGATGATTGCTATCGGGCCTTCCAGCGCAACGGTCAGATGAGAATACGGCACGGCGTGCCTCCTGCTTTTATGCCCGGGTGAGAAAGACCGGCAGTCCGAGTTTGTCGGAATAGTTGGGCCGGTAGCGCGCGGTGTTGTACATCGTCGCCACATCCAGGCGGCGCGGGCCCAGCTTCGGATCGGGCAGCGGAACCATGGCGTAGCAACCTTCGTGAATCGCCGCCATCAGACCGCTCTGGCCGGCCTTCGTTGCCTCGTACGCCATCGTTCCGAACGTCGAGGCGATGAGTTTGTCCATGAAATCGGGCGCACCCGCGCGCAGGTCGTAGGTCAGGTCGCTGACCACGGTTTCTTCCTTGGTTCGGGCCTGGATCTCATTGCTAAGAGTCTCCGCAATGCTGGCCTTTTTGCGATGGCCATAGGCGTCGGGTTCGCCGTATTCCTGCAGCTTGTAGCCCTCCCACTGTGCACCTTCCGAAAGAATCACCAACGCGTAATTGCTGGGATTGCGGCGCTTGTCGGTCATGATCAGTTCGATGAGTTTGTCGAGATTCACTTTGTACTCGGGAATCACGCAACGGATCGACGTTACCCATGCAGTGTAAAGCGCTGTGTAGCCGGCATCGCGGCCGAATACGCGGAAAATACCAATGCGCTCGTGCGAACCGACCGTCGTGAGCTGGCGGTCGATGGCGTCCGAGGCGCGCGTGATGGCGGTGGAAAAGCCTACGCAATACTCAGTCCCGTGGACATCGTTATCCATAGTTTTCGGCACGGCGATCACTTTCATGCCGAGCTGATTCAAGCGGTGCGCGAAGCTGAGGGTATCGTCACCGCCGATGGCGATCAATGCGTCGATGCCCAGACTCTCCAGGTTCGACAGTACACGCGCGCTCATATCGTAGCGGCCGTCATTCTGCGGGAAACTGTCTTGAGCCAGGAAATCGGGCAATTTCTTCATCTTCGACGGATTGGTGCGGCTGGTATGCAGCATGGTGCCGCCGTCGCGGTCTATGGTGCGGGTATTATCGCGGTCGAGCGGAAGAATGTAGCGCTTGCGGCTCTCGGGATCGTTGAGGTTGACATGCGTCAAACCTTCCCAGCCGCGCCGGATGCCGGTGACTTCAATACCGTTTTCCGCGCCGCGGTAAACCACGCTCTTGATGACCGAGTTAAGACCGGGAACATCACCGCCCCCGGTGAGGATTGCAATTCTGCGAGGTGACATGTAGGGACTATTGTAAGTTGGCGCGCGTGCATTTTGCCACCGCTCAACCGCAGGGGAGGGTGCTGGGAGAATTCTATTCGGGCAGCTTCAGCCAACGCGAAACCGCGGCCCACAACGCGGACGGCGTGACGGGTTTAGAAAGGAAGTCCTGCATGCCATTATCCTGGCACTGTTTGCGAATTTCGTCAGAGTAGTTGGCCGTAAGTGCAAGGATGGGCACGTTCTCATAACCGGGAAGCTTGCGGACGGCGGCTGTAGCTTCTAGACCGTCCATATGGGGCATCTGCAGGTCCATGAGGATCAAATCATAATGGCGCGTGGCGGCGGCGCGGACGGCTTCTGCGCCATCGGTTGCGGTGTCCACTTGTACCGCGCGGCTCTTGAGCGCGTGGCGCAACACGGTTAAGCCCACCGGATTGTCTTCCACCGCCTGAATCGCGGGAGCGCCGGGAGCAGGGAGCGGGGCTTTATCCCGTGATGCCGCAGGCCGCCGAATGGGAAGGCGCACCGTGAAGGTGGAGCCCTTCTCGAGGGCGCTTACCGCTTCGATCGTGCCACCCATCAGTGCGAGCAGCTTTTGAACCAGTGCCAGGCCCAACCCCAGGCCAGCGTAGTTTCGCGACAAGCCGCTATCCACTTGATGAAAGGATTCGAAGATGTGACTCTGCCGATCAGGCGCGATGCCGATTCCCGTGTCGCGGACGGCGATCTTGAGAACTTCACTTTCGCGCGTCAGAGTAAGATCGACACTGCCGCGATGGGTGAATTTTATTGCGTTATCTAATAGATGTCCAAGTAGATCCTGGATTCGCGCTGCGTCGCCAAAGATTGTCTGCGGCAGGGCGGCGTCAAGTTTGGCGGCCAGAGTTAAACCCTTTACTTGAGCTTTTTCCCGTTCCTTGGCAAGCACTGAATCCACTAGTTCCGACAGCCCGAACTCGGTTTCATCTAGCTTTAATTGGCCGGCGGTTAGGGCAGAATATTCAAGCGTCGCATTCAGTAAATGAAATAGGTTTTCGGCGCACAGGCGGACGGTAGAGACATAGTCGCGCTGTTCTTCGTCGAGCGTGGTTTCGAGCAGTAGATCCGTCATGCCCATGATTCCGCTGAGGGGCGTGCGGACTTCATGGTTCAGGTTTGCGAGGAAAGTCCCCTTCAAACGATCGATTTCGGAGCGCTCGGTGTCCGTGGTCGAGATTGTCCCCATGCCCTTAGTTGATCGGCTGAGACGGGCTCGGGGATTAGGGTGTTCGTCTGAGCGCTGCCGCTACGGCTTTTTAGGAGGCGCTGGGGGCTGAGCAGGTTTGGGGTCTTCCTTAGCCTCGTCCCCGAAGGTGATCTTCGTTTCCGCGCCAAACTGCTTGTAGTCTTCGTAGCGGATCGTCTGGCGGATACGCTGATCACCGCTCTTGAAATGGAGCGTGTCGTTGGCAACAGTGTAAGTGGGGAACCAGTATTTCCCGTCGATCTGTTCACGGTAGGTTTCGAATTTAGGGAACTGGTTATCGCCCTTGCGGCTGGCGTTTCCCACGCCGCGCCCGTAGCTCTTCACGATCTGCAAATCGCGATCGTCCACCCATACTTGGCCAGAAAAATAGCGCTGTGTGCCCTCGATTTTGACGGGCTTCACGGCGAAAACATAGCAGCCAATCTCGTCTACGTTCTGGTGGCCCAGATAGCGGATCTGATATTTGGGCAAGTCCGGGGTCGTCAGAACGAACGGCTGGACGCTGCGCATATCCTCCAGATCCTCGGGAGTCAGCGTGATGTTATGGAGCGTGGGTACCGGCGAGCGAACCACGTGTTCCGCGCGCTTCCCCTCGGGGCTGAATACGATGTCCGAGACGGTCTCCCAGCGGCCGGTGATGGCTCCGCTGTCCTCAAGCTCCTGGATGCGCGCGGTCTGGCGGTAAGTGTAGACCTCACGGGCCTTGGAGAACTGGGCCTCCTTGGCCGCGAACTTTTGAATGATGTCGTCGATCTGCGCTTGCGAAAGATCGTACTTGGTGTTGTCGGCGGCCAGCGCGGCGGCGGCGAAGATCAGGATCGAGCCGGAAATTCCAAATAGAGTGCGCATACCTACTCTCACTATAGACCTGACGAAGCGGCTGCGCCGGAGGTTTCCGTGAAGCGATTCGTCACCCCAAAATCCCTTTCGCGATGGTCAGACGCTGCATGTTGCTGGTGCCTTCGTAGATACGGCCGATTTTCGCGTCTCGGTACAGCTTCTCGACCGGGTAATCCTTAGTGAACCCAACGCCGCCGAAGACTTCGACGGCTCGTGAGGCCACCCGCTCCGCCACCTGCGACGCGAAGTATTTCGCCATGGCCGCTTCGGTGACAAAGGGAAGGCCGGCGTCCCGCAGGCGCGCGGCGTTATACGTCATCAGGCGCGAGGCTTCGACATCCACGGCCATCTCGGCCAAGTCGAACTGCACGCCCTGAAACTCGGCAATACGCTTGCCGAATTGCTTGCGCTGGTTTGAGTACGCGAGCGCGTGATCGAGGGCGCCCTGGGCGAGACCGGTCATCTGCGCGGCGATACCGATCCGTCCTTGGTTCAGCGTCTCGATTGCCACCTTGTAACCCTTGCCGACTTCGCCCAGGACGTCGTCCTTTGAAACGCGGCAGTCGTCGAGAATCACTTCACAAGTTGACGACGCGCGGATGCCTAGCTTGTCTTCTTTCTTGCCGACGGCTAGACCCGGCGTGGTGCGTTCGACGAGGAAGGCCGTGATGCCGCGATACCCTTCGGCGGGATCGGCGTTGGCGAAAACCAGGAACAAGCCGGCTTCGGCCGCGTTGGTGATCCACAGTTTGCGGCCGGTGAGCCGGTAGCTATCGCCATCTTCGATAGCGCGCGCCGACATCGCAAAGGCGTCCGAGCCGGCGCCGGCTTCGGAAAGCGCGTAGGAGCCAACGGTGTCGCGCGCGAGCCGTGGCAGAAAACGGCGCTTCTGATCTTCGCTCCCCCACCGCTGGAGCGCCGCGTTGCAAAGAGTGTTTTGAACGTCGACGATCACCGCCGCTGATGGGTCCACTTTTGCAATTTCTTCGATCGCGAGAATCGACTGGAAGAAACTGCCACTCTGTCCGCCATATTCTTCCGCGATATCGACAGCCATCAGCCCGAGATCGAACAACTCGTCCAGCAATTCCTTGCGGAACACGCCGGATTCATCCATCTGGCGCACGTGCGGAGCCAGGCGCTCACGCGCAAACTGGCCTACGGTGGTTTGGAACAGCTCCTCTTCGTCGCTAAGGCGTGTGAGAGGCTGCATACTTCAGTTTAACCGTCCTTTATATGCGCTGGGCTTTAAACTGGACGAATGGACGATCTTCAGGGTCTGGCCGCGGCGCTGCGGGCGCGCAGGGTGTCATCGCGGGAACTGGTGACGCAGTCTTTGCGCGAAATCGAGCGGCTGGATCCGAAACTAAACGCTTTTATTACGGTGACGGGCGAAGCGGCGCTGGAGGAAGCGTCGGCGCGTGACGAGGAACTGGCGCGTGGCATTGACCGCGGCCCACTCCACGGAATTCCCATCGCCCACAAAGATTTAATGCGGACCAAAGGCGTGCGTACCACGGCTGGCTCGAAGATATTCAGTAACTATGTTCCGCAGTGCGATGCCTACATCGTCACGAAGCTGCGCGAGGCAGGGGCGGTTTCAGTGGGTAAAACGGGGCTGCATGAACTGGCCTATGGGATCACGTCCAATAACCCGTACTTCGGCGCGATTCATAACCCGTGGGACTTGAAGCGCATTCCTGGAGGATCGAGCGGTGGATCGGCCGCAGCCGTCGCAGCCGGCATCTTGCCCTTCGCTACCGGCACCGATACCGGCGGGTCCATTCGCGTGCCCGCCTCATTCTGCGGTGTGGTGGGTTTAAAGCCGACCTTTGGCCGGGTCAACATTAGGGGAGTGCTGCCGCTTGGGTTTTCGCAGGACCATGTGGGGCCGATCACGCGCACCGTCCGGGATGCCGCCATCGCTTTTCAGGCGATGATCGACGATCCCACGGATTATGTTCCTCCAGCCGATTCGGATCTCACGGGACTTCGCATTGGTTTCCCCCTCAACTTTTTCACGGAGCAGGTGGATTCGGAAGTGGAGGCTTCGATTCGTGCTGCGTTCGATATTGCCGTTGGCATTGGGGGAAGCGTGGTCGAAGTTATAGTCCCAGATATGGAAGCGCTTCGCTCGGCGGCAACCACCTGTCTGCTGGTCGAAGCGGCCTCCTCGCTCAAGCCATTTCTCGATCGCCGTGCGGACTTCAGCGCTGACGTACTGCCTAAGTTGGATCAGGGCGAAGCCATTTCTGCTATTGACTATATCGAGGCGCAGCGCACCCGCCGTCGCATAGGCCGCCAGTTCGCCAAGTTGTTTGACAAGGTGGACTGCATCTTTACCCCTGCCACGCCGATGCCTGCGCCGAAGATCGGGGAAACCACCGTGGAAATCCGTGGAGTGCCCGAAGAGGTCCGCGCGGTGGCTACGCGGTTCACGCGCGGCATGAATGCATTGGGATTGCCCGCGATATCGATTCCGTGTGGATTCAGCCTCAGCGGCTTACCCATTGGACTGCAGATCATCGCTGCGGCGCGGCAAGAGGACCGTCTGCTGCACGCCGCTGCGGCGATGGAAGATGCCATGGGATTGACGGCGCGCTACACGCAGCTATAAATGACCGGCGACGCAGCGAGTTTCCGCAAGGTCGTCGGGCGCGTGCGATAGCCGGGGCGCGCGGCGATTTTCTCTCGTTCACTCGCTGCCAAGCGCGCGATCTCGGCCGACTCTGGACGGAAGCCGAGCTTGTAATAAAACCAGAACGATCCGGATTCGATAGCTTCTTCGTTTTCGTGCCCCAATTGGTAGGGATCGACCAGGAACGATGTCACGCGATAGCGCTCGCGGTAAAGCTTTAGCAGACGCGCGTAGAGCCATGCCGTCTCGCCTTGGCGAAATGTGTAATAGAGATTGAAGCCCACTTCCATGCCCCCGCCCTTTGGCTGTCGGGGCCAAAGCACTTCGACGTAGCCGATCGGCACGCCATTCTTGAAATACATGCCGCAGCTATAGTCGCGTTGCGGCAATCGCCATTTGCGCGCGACGCCGAAGAAGTAAAAGTCGATACCGCGCCCGAGGTCGGCGTGATAAACATGGGCGGCGTCCGGGTAGAGAAAGCCATATAGCTCGCGATAACGCACGGCCGATGCATCTATGATGATGTCGATGATTCGTTGGGCGCCGGCGCGGGGTAAACGCTCGACCTTGATCTTCGGCGTGGCGAACTCGGACCCCATAGACACGTCTTTGCGGCCGAGGAATGGCCCGTCGTGATAGAAGATATGTTTCCGCGGAATACGTGCGCGCGAACGGGAAGCCGCCGAATCGTCTAACTGCCAGCGAAGCGGCAACTCCAGCAGGTCATACACCTCTGGCGCCATGCCGCGCATCAGCCACGGTAAAGAACCCTTGGCGCCTTCGTACCAGCGCCGCCAGTCGGGGTGCGGAGCTACAGCCCAGTCTTCGAATGATTCCGGGATGAGGCGCGCGAGAATCGGGCCCAGGCGGTCCGCATGCTGATACTGTTCCCAATCGATGCGGACGCGACCTCCATGCCGGTCAGCGAGACTCTTTGCGAAGGGATAACTGAAGTTGGTCGCTAAGCTGGTGCCCGCGATGCCCGAAACTTCGGCATATTCGAAATCTTCGCGCGGTAATCCTCGCACACGTTCGGCAAAGGAAGACAAGATGCGATCCGCGAGCCGCAATACTTGAGCGCTCTGCGGATAGGCCCGCAGGAACAGGACGGTCTCGTGAAGTTGTATCGCTTCCTGCGCATCTCGAAACCGCAATCGCTCGACGCGTTTCAGCAGCCCGAGCACCTCACGGGCGGCGTCGAAACCGGATTTTCCTTTGCACGCATCGAGGCTTGGCAGCAGCGACATTCGCTCAGTTTAGCGCGATGCTAAAGTAAAACTACATGCACACCACGAGCGATGTGACGGAACTCGCGGCGATTTCAAAACGCATGCGCCGCGAAGTAATCGAGATGATCACCGAAGCGAAGTCCGGTCATCCGGGCGGGTCGCTTTCGGCGGTTGAATTGATTGTGACGCTGTACTTCGACGTGATGCGCCACGATCCCGCCAATCCCAAATGGAAAGACCGCGACCGCTTCATTCTTTCGAAAGGGCACTGCTGTCCGATCCTCTACGCCGTGATGGCGGAGTGCGGATACTGCCCGAAAGACCAACTCAACACGCTGCGCAAGCTGGGCTCGATATACCAGGGGCATCCCGATATGCGCTTCCTTCCCTCGCTCGAAGCGTCTACTGGGTCGCTTGGTGAAGGGCTGTCGCTGGGTATCGGTATGGCGCTGGCGGCGAAACTCGATAAGAGTCCATCGCGAACGTTCGTGATGTTGGGCGATGGCGAGATTCAGGAAGGCCAGATCTGGGAGGCCGCGATGTTTGCCGGCGCCAAGAAAGTAGACAATCTGGTTGCGATCGTCGACACCAATCGCATCCAACTCGACGGCTTCGTGAAGGACATCATGGACGAGAACCCGCTGGGTGACAAGTGGGCGAGCTTCGGATGGCACACCCTTGAAGTTGAGGGCCACGATATTGCTGCTCTGCAGAAAGCTTTTGCCGAGGCTGCTGCGATGAAGGAACAGCCCACCGTGATCATCGCGCACACCATCAAGGGCAAGGGCGTGTCATTCATGGAAAACAATCCCAAGTTTCATGGGACGGCTCCCACGGTGGAAGAAGAAGCCCGCGCTCTGGCCGAGTTGGCATAGGAAGGGATTGCGATCATGGCCGCGAAAACCAAATTCGAATTGAAAGCCGGACTTGCGACCCGTGAGGCCTTCGGTAAAGCACTGGCCCAATTGGGCCGCGTGAATCCGAACGTGGTGGTTCTGGACGCCGATCTTTCGAAATCGACTTACACTGCTGAATTCGGTCACGCGTTTCCCGAGCGGTTCTTTGAATGCGGCATCGCTGAGTCGAACATGGTGGCGATCGGTTCCGGCCTCGCCATGGGAGGCAAAATTCCATTCGCCTCGAGTTTTTCCGTGTTCCTGCTCAACAAGGGCTTCGAGCAGCTTCGCGTGACCGCCGCCTATCCCAACGTCAATCTGAAAATAGTGGGAACGCACAGCGGCATTTCGATTGGCGAAGACGGACCATCGCAGATGAGCATCGAGGATCTGAGTCTCGCGTGTTCGCTGCCAGGCTTCACCGTCATTTCGCCGGCCGATGAAGTGGCGACCATGGCGCTGGTAAAACGTGCCGCGGAAGTGTTCGGGCCTATTTTTATCCGCACCGGCCGCCTAAAGGTGCCCGTGGTCTATGCTTCGGATCAGGCATTTGAAATCGGCAAAGCTATCCAGTTAATCGATGGTTCGGACGTCACTTTAATCGCGACTGGCCTGATGGTTGCCGAGTCTATCCGCGCTTCCGAGACTCTCGAAGCCGAAGGCGTCTCTGCGCGTGTGATCGACATGCACACCATCAAGCCGCTGGATCGCGATGCAATTTCACGCGCCGCTGCGGAAACCGGCGCCATTGTGGTCGCGGAAGAACATCTGCTGGACGCGGGGTTGGGCGTACGCGTGGCCCAGGTGGTCGCGGAGACCCATCCCGCGGTAATGGAGTTTGTGGGCATACACAATACTTACGCGGAATCGGCAACGCCCGATCAATTGCTGGATAAGTATGGCCTCCGCGCGGTGAATGTTGTGGCCGCGGCCCGGCGCGCTCTCTCGCGTAAGCGTTAGCCCGACTCTCCAACGACGCCATGCCCAAAAAATCTCCGGCCGACGAACTGGCGCGGGAATGCGTTGCCACCTACGTCGAACTGCGCCGCGCCTCAAGTTTGTTACATGACGAAGTAGGCGCCTTGCTGGCAGTTGCCGGACTGCGGCTGCAACTACTCAGCATGGATTTTCCCGACGCTGGACCACGCGTCACGGAGGTGGCCGAAGCACTCGAGGGCGCGATGGAGCAGGTGCGCAAACTCAGCCGCCAACTCGAACCCTCGCCGGTGCGCCGCACAGGATTGAAGAATGCGCTGATCGACCTCGCCGAGGAATACGGCGCCGTCACGCTGCGCTATACGGCGAAGGCCGTTCTCGCTCCGGTGGCGGTGGATGCGCTGTATCGCGCGATCGCGAGTACTGTTGCGGCGGCCTCAACTGCTCCCGGAGTCAACGGCGTCACTGTTTCCGTCAGCGGATCTCAGTCGGTGACGGCGCGCATCGCGTGGAATGGCGGATTTCGAAGCCCAGGAAGGGACTTGACGGCCGCCGCCCTGCTCGCCCGCCATTCGGGGATGAAGTTCGACATAACGGCGAAGCCTGAAATAACACGGCAGAATAAAACAAAGCAGGGTACAATCGTTGTAATCCAATATGCCGGTCGACGTCCTCCTGGTGGATGACCACAAGATCATGCGGGATGGTATCAAAGCCATCCTTGAGCGAGATCCCGAATTTCGCGTGGTCGGAGAAGCCGAATCAGGCGCTGACGCCCTGCAGTTTGTGAAGCTGCGACGGCCGGAGCTGGTCCTCATGGACATAGGCCTGCCCGGATTAAATGGCGTTGAGACCACTGCGGAAATCCTGCGCTATCACCCGGAATGCAAGGTCGTGATCCTCTCGATGTACGACGACGAGAATTCGGTAGTCGGGGCCGTGCGCTCCGGCGCTCGCGGCTTCATTCTCAAGAAAGTCTCCGACAGCGACTTGCTGGAAGCGTTGCACGTGGTGGCGCGGGGCGGGGCGTATCTTAGCCCGCAAGTGTCCGATCGACTGTTGAACCGCATCCAAAAAGGCGATCTCGAATCCAAGCAGCAGTCTTCCGTCCTTGAGGGCCTCTCTCCGCGCGAAGTACAAGTTCTGCGCATGGTGGCCGAGGGTAAGACCAGTAAGGAAATCGCCACGCTGCTGGATCTTCGCGAGCAGACGGTCCGCAGCTACCGCAAGACGATGATGAAGAAATTGGGCATCAATAACGTCGCGGGTTTGACGCAACTTGCACTGTCGAGCGGGCTCACGCAGTTGACGTCCAACGATGGCGCTTACGGCGCCCATGAGTGAACTCGCACCCGATCAGCGCATAGCGCGGCAGTCGCCGTGGGGGCCGCTGCTGGTGGCAGACGCCCATGTACATTTCTTCTCGCACCACTTCTTTGAACTCATTGCCGCGCAGAAGCCCGGGCTCACGCTAGAAGCCATGCAGGCGACGCTTGAATGGCAATTCCCGCCCGCTGAGCCTGAAAAACTGGCCGAGGTTTGGGCGCGTGAACTGGATCGCCACGGTGTCGATCACGCTGCTCTTATCGCCAGTATTCCCGGTGATCATGAATCCGTCGCAGCCGCCGTGCGCGCCCATCCCGATAGGTTCTTCGCCTTCGCGATGGTAAATCCGAGCACCTGGAAACCCGAAACATTTTCCGACATCCGCGTCGCATGCCTGTTTCCAGCCATGCACGGCTACTCGGTTCATGACCCTGTGGTTGAGCCCGTGTTCAAGTGGGCCGCCGAAGGCCATCGCGCGGTTTTCGTACATTGCGGGGCGCTGAGCGTGGGCATTCGCCAGAAGCTGGGGCTCCCGTCGGTGTTCGATCTGCGCTTCTCGAACCCTATCGATCTGCATGCGGTGGCTGCTCGCTACCCACAGGTGCCCTTCATCGTTCCGCATTTCGGGGCCGGTTATTTCCGCGAGGCGTTGATGCTGGCCGACCTCTGTCCCAACGTGTATTTCGATACCTCCAGCAGCAACCGCTGGATGCGCTACCAGGAATCTAATGTGGATCTGCGTCAGGTCTTCCGCCATGCCCTAGATGTTCTGGGCCCGAAACGCTTGTTATTCGGCACCGATTCGTCGTACTATCCGCGGGGCTGGCACTATCAGATTTTTGAGGAACAGGCCACCGCGTTGTACGAGTTGGGCGTGAGCGCGGCCGATGCGCGATCGATCTTCGCCGAAAATCTGCTGAGAATAATGGCGGCCTGATTCAACGATTTATTCGTGACTGGCGTTTTATTCCGCAAGGGACGGCGTGACTCGTTTGTATACCCCGTCCACCCCGCGCCGCGTACGGCCATCCTGGTGCCCTGGTTTCATGAGAATGCTTTCGAGAACCGCCCCCTGCGTGTTTTTCGCGATGGGTGGAATGAGGACGCCGCGGCGTTCGCACCTGCCGCCGTTGCTGGCACGTTCGAGCAATTGAAGAGTCTCGCGCGCAGCAGTATTCCGTCGCTAACGCACTCCGTGATCGTCTTGTGGAGGGCGGGGGAGTCGCGGTTGAGCGAGACAGATCGCGACACTTTGTGGGCCGCGTTTAGAGTACCGGTGTTTGAGCAGGTGATTGGGAAGTCGGGCAAACGGCTAGCCGCCGAATGCGAGGCTCACGACGGCCTGCATATTGAATCGCCGGCATTGCCGCTTGAGAACGAATCCGTCGAAGAGGCGCCTTGCCCGTGCGGCCGCAAAACGCCGCGCGTCGGTGTCGCGCAAGGCGTGGCCTCTGAGCGCCGCATCGCGGCCTATGCTCGTTGAAGGCGCTACTCGGCGAGAAACTTCTTCGTCTCGCGCAAAAAGATTTCGAGCTGGTCGTGATGCAGCCAGTGGCCAGCCTGGTCCACTTTCACGATTCTTCGATTGGCGACTTCCTGGGCTAATGGATCGGTTTCCGGGTCCTTGGCAAAACTTTGCCGTCCCCAAAATAATAATGACGGGCACGAAATCTGACGAAGAACTTCAGCGGCTTCCTGCAGATTCGCGCCATAAGGCGGGAACACACGGGCGTAGTTGTCGAACTTCCAGATGATAGAACCGTCCGCGTTCCAGTTGGTTCCATGCAAGGTCAGGTGCTCAGCGACTTGATCGGATAAGAACGGATTGGCTTCCTTCATGCGCGCCACCGCCGCGGCAAGGTTTGGATAGCTGCGCGGCGCCCGGTCTTCAAGCGCGCGCACTTTCTCGATCCAGCGGCGAATGCGCTCCGGTGCTGAGTAAAGCGCTTCCTGAATCGGCAAGCCCAAGCCCTCAATCGCCACCAGCTTGTGAACGCGCTCGGGCTGCACCCCGGCATAAAACAAAGTCGTAATCGCGCCTAGCGAATGTCCGATGATACGCAGGGGAAAACGATTGACAATGTCGGCGAGCACCGATAGATCCAACACATGCTCGGCGACGCTGTAGAGCGCTCCCGGCGCCCAGGCGCTGTTGCCGTGGCCGCGCAGATCGAGCGCGTAAACATGGTAGTCGTCACGCAGCGCCTTGGCAACCCAATCCCAGTTGCGCGCGTGGTCCAGACCGCCGTGCACCAGAATCAAGGCCGGCTTGCCGTCCGTGCCCCAATCCCAGAATTGGAGCTTCAGGCGGTCGGAATAAAAGAAGTGAGAGACGGGTTCCAAGATTCCTTTATGCTACACGCCGTGCGGAGCATTCGAAGGCTGAACGTGGAGTCCAGCCAGCCGGTACGCTTCGATTAACGCTCCCGCAGCCGGGCCCATTTCGGGGGGATGAACGGGCGCGTCGCTTTCCAGCTGCACCAGCATTTCGAAACGCTCGCGCAGGATTTCACTGCGAAAGACACCGCCGATATAGGAAGTACGCGCCAGCTCGTTGCGATGAAAAAGCTGCCTGCGCACCGCCGCCGCAAAAGTTGCAAGGGACTGGGCCGCGTTTTGAAGAATCTCGCGCGCCGTGGCATCGCCGTTGCGGGCGGCTTCGTCAACCAGCGCCGCATAGGAAGCAACGCGCGCGCGTGGATAGGCCGGAGTGTAGAAGTGATGGAGCAGGTCGTTCATATCGGGCGCGCCGGTTGCCTCGAGCAACGCTTCGCGCAACGCGGTCGCGTGTCCCCAGCCTTCTTCCTTCCGCAAAGAGGCGCGTACGGCCTGCCGCACGATGTCGAAGGCGCCACCCTCATCGCCGAATGCGTATCCCCAGCCCCCGGCGCGCGCGGTGCGGCCTTCCGCGTTACGGCCGTAGGCGATGGAGCCGGTGCCCGCGATAGCGATAACACCGGGCTCGCCTGCCGTTGCGCCCAGGAGCGCGATCACGGCGTCGTTGGTAATGCCATAGTGTTCCGCGGAAATGAGTTCGCGCACTAAGGCGTCCTTGTCGTGAGGTCCGCCGCTCAAGCCCAGGCAGGCCGCTGCGAAACGCGGTTCGGTAATTCCGGCCGCCTGGCACGCGGCGTTGACCGCTCCGCCAATGGCTTCCCTGAAACGGGCATGGCTTTCCGCGGTGCTTACGTGATTGCAAGGTCCTGCATGACCGGCACCTACCACCTTGCCGGATTCGTCCCCAATCAGCGCCGCCGTGCTCGACTGGCCGCCATCGACGCCTAGAAACCAGCGGGTGCTCATGGATTCACCACGTAAAGGGTGGCGCCATACGCATGTTCCAAACGAGTCAGCCCCCAATCGCCGGAAAATTCCGCATAATCACTCGCACCGAAATCATCATCTCGTATAAGGAAATAATCCACACCTCGCAGGTGCGCTTCGTAAGTCGCGGAACGCCTTATTGAACCTGAATATCTCACGGGACGCTCCTCGATAGTTGCATTGACCGGAACCCAGCGGCCATTCTCATCGTTGGTTTCGATGCGCATTCTCGCGTCCCATTCATCGCCCGACAATTCCAACTGCACGCGGTCCACGGCCTCGTCGCGTCCCAAGTCCAGCGAGATCCACATTCCGGGATGCAGCGTATCCCAGCTTCTCCAGCGTGTCGCTTCCGAGTTGTCGAACGCTCGTTGCACTCCCCAGGGATTAGGCCATGCTTGCAAGCGCCACTCGGGCCGCCGGGGCAGCTCTTGCCCGCCGTGGTAGAGCCTGATCTCATGGATGTTCCATTGCTCCTCGGGAAATGTCGCAGCGCCGGTCTGCACCACGCGCAGGCGGCGATATTTCTGGTCGGGCAAAATGAAGCTGGATAGTTTGGCCGGCTGCCACGGCTTGCTCCAGCCGGTGGTGAGGGCGTCTCCGACGTCGTTACTGAGGCCTCCCCAGTAGCTGATCAGAATCTCACGCGTCGTATACGAGTCCGGAAGCCCGTTCAAAGTAAAAACCAATTTTCCCGGCGGAACGTGTTTTTCGACCATTCGCGCCCATTGATACTGGGGATAAGCCCCCAGATACTGTTCTTCCGGAATGATGCGCAGCGCCGCCTTGTAAGGCATCCCTTGAAGGGACCATGCGTGGGTATAACGCATCACAACGGTGGGCCACGACGTCACTGCATGGAAGATAATCAGTAGCGCCAAGGCGGGCGCCACCGTCTCTAGCGCGATCAACATAGCCAAGGACAGGAACGGCAAGCACGGGATCAGAAAGCGTGTCCCGATATTGCCGAAATACGTGATAAGGATCAGAGCGCAGGGGACCACCAATTTGCGTCCTTCACGGCTCCACAACGCGAGCAGGGCTAGCGGCGCGGCGAGAAAAGCCGGGCCGATCAATCCTTGCGTGATCTCTCCGCGAGTGGTGACCTCCAGCGGAAGCATCCATAGATTTTGCAAGCCGTATGTCCGCATGCGCGTGGTCCACAATTTCTCGATCAAAACATAAAAATAGGGATTCGGAAACCACTGGTTCGCAAACGGCGCAATGGGATTTTGCAGATAGATCCAGTCTTTTGCCATCCACGGGATAACCATCGTCAGAGAGCATCCGGCGAGCAATGCGGCGGGCTGCCATCTCCGTGTGCGCCAAGCGACAAATCCGACCGCGTAGACCAGCATCACAAAGGCTGTGTATTTTGCCGCGTAGCAATATCCGGCGAGCAGGCCGGCGGCCAATAACAACCGGCTGTCGCGATGCTCGTCCCATAACTGAATCCAATAGAACACCGCGAACATGATCGCCGCTGTTGCCACGTCGGTGTAAGCGATGGTTCCGTCGAGCCCTACGATGGGACTCAGATATACCATTAGCGCGGCTGCTGCCCCGGCCTGTGGCTTACCGATCCGTTTTCCATAAGCCAGCACAGCGAGCGCCAACGCCAGAAGAAACGCGAGATGTACCAAAGCCGCAGCGGAGTGCCGGCCAATGGCGAAGGCGGGAACGTACAACATTTCTACTCCCTCGCTAAAAGCCAGCAGCATGCTTGTAGTGACACGCTCGAACCCGTGTGCGCGCAGATAGCGGCTCACCAGTCCCAGGTGGTAGCTGGAACCATCCGGACTGATCTCCGGCACCCAGGCGTTGAACAAATAAAGCACTGTGAACGCGACTGCGATGATGCCGAACAGGTAGCGGAGGGCGCCCCGCAGCGGGGTATCCTCTTTCGCGGGTAACCTCCAATCACCTGTGACAAGCGCTGCCACGACGCATACCGAGAGCATCGCGATCAGGACGGGTTTATAGGCGATCTGCAGAGCCATCACTGCGAAGATCGCCAAGTGTAAAACGGACGCGCCCAGTACGAACGCCAGCGGGAACTTTTCGCCACGCCGCAGCCCCGCTCCCAGCCGCGCGGCGAGGATGGAACCCAATCCGTAACAGGCCGCGACCGTGAATGCCGCGCCCGCCAGAGCGGCCAAGGCCTTCATTTTGACTCCGCGCCCAACTGCTCCAAACCTAGCGACACTAGGATGAATCCCAGAGGTGGTCCGCCCGGCGCAGGCGGCGTCCACATCTTGTCGATCTCGGCGGCAAGGGTTGTGCTTTCGTTCGGCGCCAGCCACTCTGCGGGGACCGCCTTTTGGAAGTGCCGCCGTCCTTCTGACGTATAGCGGACGCGATCCAGAAGATGATCGTTGACGAAAAATGTAAGCGTCACCGGGCCGGTTTGCTGAAATGTCGATCCAGCGATAGCAAAGTCGATCGAGTAGACTAGCTGCCGATTCGCGTTCGGACGCAAACGAATCGTGGGACGCTTACCAGTCCAGCGCCAGGTGCCGCCTTGAAGCGTGGCGTCAATGTCTTTAACAAAGTGGTGTTCTGCGTCGCCGTCCGACATATTAAGTATGCGCACGGCTTCGGTCGAAGCTTCAAAGAAGGGCCGCTGCGCGGGCGGAGGATAGGGCTCCGGGAGATTGCTGCAGCCAAACAACAGCCCGCATATCGCGCCGAGCAAACCCAAACGGAAAGACACTTCTCAGTTACTATAGCGAACTTAAGCAACGGCTCAGGCGGTACGTTCAGTTGGATTACACGTCATGTTAAGTTGAAGGGGAACACCATGAAACACCTTTTTATCTTAGTTATCGTTGCGCTTGCCTGCACGCCGCTGGTTGCCCAGACGCTGCCCGGCGCGGTCCCCGACGACACTGTAGTTGCGAACGTAGACGGAAAGGACGTTACCGCCGGGGAAATCCGGCAAAGTATGGCATTCATGCCCAATGAATTCGTACAGCTCTTCCAGCAGAATCCCAAGTACGCGGTGCAGCAGTTGTTCATGCTGCGTTATCTGGCCGACGAAGCCGAGAAGGCCAAGCTAGGCGAGCAGAGCCCGCTCAAGGAACAACTGGCCTTCCTGCGGGCCAACAGTATGGCTTCTGCAATGATCAGCCACGAGCATAACTACTACAAGGTTTCCAACGACGAGATGAAAGAGTTTTACGACAAGAATCAGGCGCGCTATCAACAGGCCAAGATCAAGGTGATCTATATCGCATTTAAGCCCTCGGCGCCTTTGACCGGACAGGTTCCAAGCGGTAAGTCTTTGGAAGATGTTGCGCGCGCGATTTCCGAGGGCGGATCGAGCCAGACGCAACGCACGGAAGCGGACGCCCGTAAACTGGCCGACGATCTAGTGAAGCAAATTCGCGGCGGCGCGGATTTCACGAAGCTGGTGGCTGAGTATTCCGAGGATCCTACTTCGAAAGCGGCCGGTGGCGACTTCGGTACCGTCAACATCAACAGTTCCTACTCGCCGGAAGTCAAGAAGGCAGTGCTTGCTCTAAAAGCAGGCGAGATAACGGAGCCTCTGCGCCAGTCCAACGCGTTTTACATTATTCGGGTGGAAGAGAAACACATACAGCCGATGGGCGACGTGACGACGTCAATCAGTGAGGAAATACGCGGGGCCCATCTAAACAAGTGGATGGCCGAGGTGAATAAACGTTTTGAACCTAGCGTAAAGAGCGTTGAATTCTTCACCCAGCCGAAATTGGCCCTTCCGGGTGCAGCCGGGCCAACCGTTCCTGCTCCAGCCAAGCCCGGCATCGCCCCTACGCGTCCTGCGCCTCCGGCCAAATAGATTGTGCTTCCACCGCTGGCGGGTGCTCCCATTCGCGTGGAAATCCGGCGCTCGCTGGGATCGCATTTAGCCGGTGCTTCCATTCCACGGCGTCTGATTCTGCTCGACGCAGCGGTTTTAGTGCGGCGCGGCGAATTTGAGCGCATCTTGATCCACGAGTTGTTTCATTTCGTATGGGTGCGCCTTTCGAACCAGAAGCGCATTGCCTGGGAACAGGTGCTCGCTGGCGAGTTGCGGAAACGGATCAAAGGTGAACTCGGCTGGAGCGCTGAGTGGCGCAAGAACGTGCTAGCGCGAGCCGACGC
>Ga0105238_10001649_pt1 | contig 22390 bp, 28 predicted proteins | sample KBSC34metaG_FD_81526 | JGI IMG/M metagenome (GOLD analysis project Ga0105238, IMG submission 81526) | Corn rhizosphere microbial communities from Kellogg Biological Station, Michigan, USA - KBS C3-4 metaG | ecosystem: Host-associated > Plants > Roots > Rhizosphere > Soil | place: Michigan, USA...
ATCGGCGTTCGCGGCACCACGCTGGATATCCTCTCGGTCCGCGGGCAGACCGTGGTCGTGCTGCAGCACGGCGCCGCCTCGGTTTGTATCGCAGCCGGCCAGTGCATCGATCTTTTGCAGCCTGGAGACACCGCGGTCATCACCTCGGTCGGCGGCAAGGTCACCATTACCAAGACCAACACACCGCCCTGGACCTTCGCTGCTGCCTGCGCCTCGGCGGCCGGACTTTGCACAACGACTCAATACGCCGACGCCTCCACCGTCACGCCGCCGGTCGAGGACGATCCCACCGGCATGCTCTGCGGGCGATAGCAATGGTCAAGTTCAACCGAACCTTCATGTTATCGGCCGAGCTCGCAGCGGCCACGGTTTCGCTCGCGTTGATAGGAACGGCGCATTCGCAGCAAATTTTGGACTGCGAAGGTCCCTGCCCGCCAGCGGTGACCAATAATGGCGTCAACGACCTTGGCAACCAGCACCTGAACCAGATCGTAACCAATCGGGTTCTCGGTTCGGTGCTGTTGGGCGTCAATGAGCAGATCAACTGCAACGACTGCGTCAGCGCGTTCGGCTCGGTTGGCTCCTTCTCGGCCGGTGTCCACGGGCGCAAAAACCTGACCTCGAACCTCGCGCTGCTGGCGGGCCTCGCCTACAGCCATTACGGTGAAAATGGCTATAGCGTCACCGCCGCGCCCATCGGCGCCCTGGCATTGCGCTATGACTTCACCGACTGGGGATCTCAGCGGCCGTTCTTCGACGTCGGCACCATCCTGACGCCGTATGAAAAGGTCCGCTATCTACGCTCCTACACGTCGATCCTGGGTCCTGTCAGCGTCAACGGCGAGACTACGGCCTCCAATTATGGGATTTACGGTCGGGCCGGCTGGATCAACCGTTTCTCGCCTCGCGACGAAATCGCATATTCAATGGAAGTCTGGCAGCTTTGGCAGCATGTGAACGGCTACCGCGACAATGCGATCGCCTTTAACCCGTTCGATGCCACGATGAGCGGCGGAACCGACCGGATGGCCATGTTCAAGGTCGGCGGCCAGTGGACCCATCTGCTTCCGGGCGACATCGAAGCCAATGTCAATGTGGGTTACGCCCAATCCTTCGCCATGCATTCCGGGATTGTTGCCACGGTGACCGGGGACGGGGTGATCGTCCCGACGTTCGGCAACCAGGGCTGGTGGGAATATGGCGGCCGCCTCGGCTTCCGTATCGCGAAGGGGTGGATCGCCGATCTCTTCGTCAACGGCACCGCCGGCCAGCAGCCGATCGGAGCCACGCTTCACGGCGGCATTGGCCTGCGGATCAATTACTGAGAATCGACATCTGCGGTTCTGGTCGAGCCGAACCGCAGATCGCGCACTTTCCGACCTAAACGATCGCAAAAACTATCCGGCTTTGCCCTCATAAGCGCGTTGCAGGGCTGCGACATCGAGCTTGACCATCTCCATCATCGCCTGCATCGCCCGCTGCGCGGCAGCGCGATCGGTGCCGGCAAACAGTCCCGGCAGAATGGTCGGCGTGATCTGCCACGATACGCCGTAGCGATCTTTCAACCAGCCGCATTGCACGGGCTCGCCTCCATCGGCACACAAGGCGTCCCAGAGCCGGTCGATTTCGGCCTGCGTGGCGCAGGGGATCATGAACGAAACCGCATGGGTGTAGTCCACATGCATCCCGCCATTCAGCGCCATGAAGCGCTGGCCCGCGAGCGTGAATTCCACCACCAGCACGGAGCCCTCCTTGCCCGAGGGACCGTCCATAATATTTCGCTGCACCTTATCAATGCGGGAATCCGGCAACAGCGACACGTAGAACTTCGCTGCTTCTTCGGCATCGCCGTTGAACCACAGGCACGGCACTATTTTCGACATCGGCGTCACTCCCTTTGCAGAACCACCTTGCACGCCTTCAGGACGTTCGGCGCCAGGCTGATCCGACATCGAGTAACAATTTATTGCCTGCCGGTTGGCCGTGCGATTCCTTACCTCGTCAATCCGTGAACGTCCGGTTCCGGTAAAGGGCGGAACATTCCTCCACCCGGTGACTTGTCCCCGCGAAGTCAATCATCCGACAGGAGATCATTATGGGTGCGACAGCCGACAAGATCAAAGGCGCGGCAAACGAAGCGATGGGCAAGGCGAAACAGGGAATCGGTGAGGCCACTGGTTCCGATCGCCTTCAGGGCGAGGGTGCCATTCAGGAAGCCAAAGGCAAGGGTCAGCAAGCGATGGGCGATGCCAAACAGGCGACCAAGGACGCGGTGAACAAAGCTGCGGACGCCGTTAACAAGAACATTTGATCAGCAGATCGTTCAGAGACGAAAAGGCCGCCCCATCGGGCGGCCTTTTACGTTGGAGTCGTTCCCTGGCCCGAACAACCTATTTGACGGCGAGCAGTTCCACATCAAAAATAAGCGTGGCGTTGGGAGGGATCACACCGCCAGCGCCACGCGCTCCATAACCGAGCGCGGGCGGAATGATCAGCGTCCGCTTGCCACCGACCTTCATGGTGGCGACACCTTCGTCCCAACCGCCGATCACCTGTTGCTTGCCGATGGCAAACTCGAACGGCTCGTTACGATCGACAGAGCTGTCGAATTTCTTGCCTTTCTTGCCGTTCTCGTAGAGCCAGCCCGTGTAGTGCATGACGCAAATCTGTCCGGGTTTCGGTGTGGCGCCCGTTCCCACGACCGTGTCTGTAATCTGCAATCCTGAAGCTGTGGTCATGATTTTTCCAGCGGACTGTGCCGCGCTTGGGAAAGGGTGAAGTGCCGCAAAGCCGAGGGTAATGGCCATGGCGACGAATGCCGATCGCATCGAACTACTGAAATGCGGGCCACCCCACATCATGCACAACCTTTCACTGTTGAACATCTATAATGGAGCACTACCCCAAGCCTGGCCGCATTACCAGTGCTTCCCCGCAAAGCGAGTTTCATTTTTCGGAGAGGCGCCCCTGCTCTTCCGCTCATCGATCAGGTTCATCTGCGGACGCAACCGACGAAATGTCTATCTCGCTGGGAACCTGGACCTTACAGATCTCATTGCCGGTCTCATCGATCACCACGACAGCCCGCTGCTCGTCGTCGGCGCCGAGATCGATGGCAATCTGCCGCGCCATTTGCTCGGCTGTGGAACGCGCGACGTTCTCATCCGGACACTCGAGTCCGACGGGGTCTTCAAGACGAAAGCAGTCTTCAATATCGAAGTGAAATATCGGCATCCCTTCCACCTTCCGAAGGGACAATGTCGCGAGGGTTTTTTCCGTTCCCGCCACATTCGGCGAGTTGGCAGCAGTTGAAAGGCCGCCCCGAGGGCTGGTAAACGAGACCCATGTCCTATCGCGTCGCCGCCTTTTACCAATTTGTTGGCTTGCCGGATTTCCGCGCCTTGCGTGATCCGCTTCGTTCCGTGTGTGCGGCACTCGACTTGAAGGGCAGCGTGCTGTTGGCGGAGGAAGGAATTAACGGAACGCTGGCGGGAACGCCGGCAGGGATCGCCGCCATGGTCGAAGAACTGACGTGCGGAGACCTATTCGGCGGTAGACTGGACCGTCTCGAACTGAGACTCTCCGACGCCAGCGCGACGCCTTTCCAACGCCTGAAAATTCGGCTGAAGAAGGAGATCATCACGTTCGCGGACACCTCAGCAGACCCGACGCAGCGCGTCGGCGCCTATATCGATCCCGAGGATTGGAACAATGTGATCAGCGATCCCGCCACGCTCCTGGTCGATACCCGCAATGAGTTTGAGGTCGCGATGGGAAGTTTCGAGGGCGCGGTCGATCCAGGCATTCGCTCCTTCGGAGAATTCAAGGACTTCGTTGCGCGCCATCTTAAGACGGAGCGGCATCGAAAGATTGCCATGTTCTGCACCGGCGGCATCCGTTGCGAGAAAGCCAGCGCCTATTTGCTATCGCAGGGCTTCGAGGACGTGGTTCATCTGAGAGGCGGCATCCTCAAATATCTGGAGACGGTGCCCGAACAACACAGCCGCTGGCGAGGCGGATGTTTCGTCTTTGACGAACGCGTTGCGCTCGGTCATGGCCTTCAGCCTTATCGCGATCCGGCCCGTCACACGGGAGGAACCCATGAATGAGATGGAAAGGCTGGGTGCCAGGATCGACGAACTGGAAGCACGATTGACCTTCCAGGACGAGACGATCGAGACACTCAACCGGACCATCACCGACCAGTGGCTCAAGCTCGATCGCCTGACCCGTGAAATCTCTGAACTTACGGAGCGGCTGCGCGAGGCCGAAGACAAATCCCCCGGTCCGGTGAACGAGGTGCCGCCTCACTATTAGCGGAACACCGCCTTCACCTTCTCCCACAGCGAGGGACTTTCGGCCTCCGCGTCGGCCTTGGTCGGCGTCGGCTGGGCCGCGCTGACCGGGTCGGATGCCGGGAAGGTGTCAATCAAGCCGGCATCGAGCCGGGTGCGAACGTCCCGATCGGCCTTGATTGCCTCATCCGGATCGACCGCATGCTTGTCATAAGGGGCGGGATTGAACTTCTCAGTCATGATCCATCTCCTTGTCCGAGGTAACGTGGCGGTGCTCCTCCGGTTCCGCTAGAGCCTGATACCGGCAAGGGTCTCCGGGTAACCTTTCCGACCTTGGCCCCGGCCGGCGCGGCGTGTATCAGGAACCGCAAATTGCTGCCCTTTCCATGATCGGAACCCGCGCTTGACCCATCCTCCGGCCGCCAAACCTTTCCTCGACGTTCTCTCTGGTCGCCGCCAGGCTCCGCCCCCGATCTGGATGATGCGCCAAGCTGGTCGCTATCTGCCGGAATACCGGGAGCTTCGCGCCAAAGCCGGAAGCTTTCTCGATCTCTGCTTTACTCCCGAATATGCCGCCGAGGTGACGCTGCAGCCGATCCGCCGTTTCGGCTTTGACGCGGCGATCATCTTCTCCGACATCCTGGTGATTCCCCACGCGCTGGGTCAAGCCGTGCGGTTTGAAACCGGCGAAGGCCCCCGGCTTGATCCGCTGGACACGCCAGAGAAGATCAAGACCTTGGCGCGGCAGGCCGACTTCTCCAAGATCGAGCCGGTGTTCGAAACCCTGCGCCGGGTGCGGAGCGAACTCGACGGCCAGACCGCGCTGATCGGATTTTGCGGCGCGCCCTGGACAGTCGCCACCTACATGATTGCCGGCCGCGGTACGCCAGATCAGGCGCCCGCCCGCATGATGGCCTACACCCAGCCCGATGCGTTCGCCTCGCTCATCGACGTGCTGGTGGAAAATTCTGTTCAATATCTGCTGGCCCAACTCAAGGCCGGCGCCGAGGCGCTGCAGATCTTCGATACCTGGGCCGGCGTGCTGCCGCCCCGGCAATTCGAACGCTGGTCGATTGAGCCGACGCGGCGCATTGTTGCAGGCATCCGCGCGCAGGCACCGAACGCACGCATCATTGGTTTTCCGCGCGGCGCAGGCGCCCTGCTGCCGGCCTATGTCGAAGCCACCCAAGTGGATGCGGTGAGCATCGACTGGACCACCGAGCCCTCGTTGGTGCGCGAAAAAGTGCAGAGCCGTGTGGCCGTGCAGGGCAACCTCGATCCGTTGGCCCTGATTGTCGGCGGCGCCGCGCTCGATCAGGCTATCGACGACGTGCTGGCGAACTATGCTTCCGGCCGCCTGATCTTCAATCTCGGCCACGGCATTCAGCCGGAAACCCCGATCGCCCATGTCGAGCAGATGCTGAAGCGGGTGCGAAGCTTCAAGGGCTAGCAGCGCTAATCTTTAATGCGTACTTCGGCGATAGCGCAATCCGAGGCTCAATCGGGACGGCTGCGCTCGATCAGATCAGCCGCACCTTGCATCAGAAGATCAAGACCGACGGCTCGGCCGAGTTCGCGCGGACGATCCACCGGCCCCCGGCGCGACGCCTCGATGAATGTGCCGCCCGCCTCATCAAGTACCGAAGCGGTCAATGTCATCTCTGCTCCGTCAATGGTGGCGAAGCCGGCAACCGGCGAATTGCAGTGGCCATTGAGCACCCACAGCACTTCGCGTTCGGCACTCGCGCATTGGTGCGCGGTGGCATCGTCGATCGCCGAGAGAAGCTGCCGCGTCGCCCAATCCTGAGCGGCACATTCGACCGCCACAATGCCTTGACCGACCGCCGGCAGCATTTCCGACGGCGCGAACTCATAGGCGATCCGATCGGCAAGCCCGACGCGTTCCAATCCGGAACGCGCCATGATCAACGCATCAGCCGGGCCAACCTCGCCGCCGTCTGGCAGCCGCTGCATTTCAAGACGATCGAGCTTGCGAACCCTGGTGTCGGCGGCGCCGCGATAGTGAATGACCTCGACTTCCGGAAACAGCCGCCGCGCATAGGCGGCGCGGCGCACCGCGTTGGTCCCGAGCTTGAAGCCGCGACCGCGCGCCTGCCGAAAAGTCTCCAGCGAAATGCCCTTTCGCAGCACCAGCACGTCGCCTGGCGGATCGCGCGACAGCGTCGCACCGATCACAAGCCCCGGCGTGTCTTCATTGCCCGGCATGTCCTTCAGCGAATGCATGGCCGCGTTCAATTCGCCGGCTAGCACCGCACGGCGGATCTCGGCGACAAACGCCCCGCCCTTGCCGCCATGGGCAAGCAGCTTGCTGGTCTGGTCGGCATCGCCCGAGGTTTCAAACTTGACGATTTCCGCCGACAAACCGGGCACCGCCGCAGTCAGCCGCCGGACGATTTCCTCCGTCTGCGCCAGCGCCATGGCGCTTTTGCGCGTTCCGATTCGGATCGAACTGGCTGACACCTCAGGATTCCTTTCAGATGAGCGCGGAATCATCGCCGCGGCAACGTGTCGGCACGATAACGGTTTTGCCGCGCGAAAGGTAGGAGGCTTGATTCACATCAATCCGGAAAAGCCGGCTCGCTCCTAGGCTGCCGTCATGAGCTATCGGCAGACCATTCTCGAAGAATTGCAAGCGCTGAAGCGCGACACCGGTCGCCTTATGCAGGCGCAAGCTGACGACTGCCAGCAAATATCGCACGAAAAGGCGCATGCATTTGCTTCCGACCTCAAGGCGCTTGTTCACGATCTTCGCAACACGCTCGAGGCGGACGAGGCCGAGATCGAGCGGGCCTTTGCAGGCCGCGCCGCACAAGCCCTGGGTACGGCGGTTGCCGTGGGTATCGTGCTCGGCTGGATGTTTCGGAGAAAGCCATGAAAGCAAGCCGCCTCGTCCATCATGCGCATCTGGTCTGGCGGAGCGAGCGGATGATCGCCGAATTGCGTCTCAAGCGACTGTTGGGCAGTCTCGGGCTGCAGGCGCTCGCGATGTTTGTGCTGACCTTCGCCCTGCTTTCGTTTGAGATTGCCGCCTATTTCGCGCTGGTCCAGGTCTGGAACGCCATTCTCTCGGCCGCCGTGCTCGGGCTCTGCAATCTCCTTATCGCCGTGCTCCTGATGCTGCTGGCGGCGCGACGGCCGCCAAGCCACGAACTCATCCTGGCCCAGGAAGTCCATCGCGACGCCTTGGTGGGTTTTACCGCCGAGGTGCAGCACGCGGAAAACGCCATTCCGACATCGCTGCTCGCTACTCTTGAAAGCACCGCGGTGCCGCTCTTGTTGCCTCTGATTCCGCTCCTCATCCGGCATTTCAGCAAACCAAAATCGGCGGACGCGGCTCCCAAAGCGCCGTGAGGTCCGACACATCAAGTTGGAAATGGAGAGATCGATGAATCGTTCATTTGCGCCGCTTCGCAACACCTCGCTGCCGCGCAATTTCCGGCAGGTCCGTCTTGAACGGGCGCGTGACCACGAACATCCTGAAGGCGACCGCAGGATCGCGTATGTCCTGATCGCTCCGGTCGATGCGAATTCCAGGATCGATGTAAAAAGCTGGCGCCAGCACAAGGAGGCCTGCCGCGTAGTCCGCGAGCGCCCGGATGGCGAGGACAATCTCGGTCATCTGCTCCATGGTCCGGGCGGAAGCTGGCGGTTTCATTATGACGTCACCGCTGACATGGCGGATGAAGCCGGCTACCATTTCGAGGACGAAAAACTCGAGCCCGGCGAATATCTGTCCATTCGGGGAAGCGACGGCGAGCATTCCTATCGAGTGGTTTCGGTGCAGCCGCTGTAACGCTTATTGCGCGGACAGGTTCTTCGCCAGGTCGAGCGAAACCAGCGATACGCCGCGCTCCGCCGGATCGCGCCTGACGTCGAAGCCGAGATTTCGGCACATCGTCAACATGGTCTCGTTTTCGTTCAGCACTTCGCCGAACAGTGATTTCAGGCCTTCGGAACGCGCATACGCAATCAAAAGCCGCATCAACGCCCAGCCGAGTCCCTTTCCCTTGAGATCGGAGCGCAGCAGGATGGCGTATTCGGCCGATTCATACCGGGAGTCGGAATGCAGCCGCACCACGCCGAGGATATCGTGGGTCACCGGATCGAGCGCAACGAAGGCCATCGCGCGCGCGTAGTCGAGCTGGGTCAGACGCGCCACAAAGCGGTGCGAAAAGTCCTTCATCGAATGAAAGAAACGGAGCCGGAGATCGTCAACCGAAACATTCTGCAATAACTGAATGATGGCCGGTTCGTCTTCGGGCCGCATCGGTCGAACATCCACCTCCCAACCATCCCTCACTGGCAGGCGACGCTCCCATTCACTTGGATAGGGACGCACGGCAAAGCGCGTCTGGCCGGCAAACAGCCGTTCCGGCTTGCGAAGCCCGACCCTGGCGTCGAGTGCGATGACGCCCTTCTCGTCGGCAAGCAGCGGATTGATGTCGAGTTCGTGAATTTCCGGACAATCCGCCGCCATCTGCGACAGCTTCACCAGCGTGAGCGGCACGACGTCCGGCGGCACAGCCGCGACATCACGGTAGGCGGACAATAGCCGGGAAACACGGGTTCGGCCGACGAGTTCATGCGCCAGGTTCATATCAAGGGGCGGCAGCGCCAGGGCCTTGTCGCGAATGATCTCAACCGCGGTCCCACCGCGACCAAACGCCACCACCGGACCAAACGTGGGATCATCGGCAATGCCGAGGATCAGCTCACGCGCACCAGGCCGCACCACCATGGGCTGCACCATGACGCCGTCGATGCGCGCGTCAGGACGAGCCGTGCCGGCTCTGGCCATCACCGCCGAGGCGGCATCCCGAACCTGCTCCGCCGTCGTGAGACCCAGAACCACGCCGCCGGCATCGGATTTGTGGGTGATGTCGCGCGACAGCACCTTGATCGCGACCGCCAGGCCATCGGCAAGAAACGCCTCAGACCTTGCAACCGCCTCCTCCGGCGTACGGGCAGACACTGTCGGCACCATGGGAATAGCGTAAGCCTCGAACAGGGCCCCGATCTCGATCGGGTCGAGCCATGTTCGCCCCTCCGTTAACGCACGATCCAAAAGCTTCCTAGCGGCATTCACATCGGGCCGAAATAGCGAGGAAACACTGGGCGGCGTTGCCAACAACGCCTCATTGGCTTCGCGGTGCTTCACCAGATGCATGAAGGCGTGCACCGCATCGTCCTCGGTCGGAAAATGCGGGATCGCCGTGCCATCAAAGATCGACGCCACCTGCGCATCGGTGCCAACCCAGGCTGCAAGCACGGGCTTTGACAACAGCCCCTGGCTGTCGCGGTTCTGCTTGACCCGAGCTGCCACCGCCTGCGCCAGCACGGGCGCCGGCGTCACAGCCGTTTCAACATTCATCACCAGCAAGGCATCGAAGGCCAGATCGGCCAACAGCACATCCAGCGCCGCCTGATAGCGATTGGCATCCGCATCACCGGAAATATCGACCGGGTTCGCCCTCGACCAGGTGGCCGGCAAAATGGCATCAAGCCGTTCGGCGTTCTCCGGGCTGAGCGCGGGCGCCGTTCCGCCCAATTCCACCAGCCTGTCGACCGCGAGGATTCCCAGCCCGCCCCCGTTCGTCAAAATCCCAAGCCGGTTGCCTGCTGGGGGAGGAATATGGCGGCCGAGCAATTCGGCGCAATCGAACAATTCGCGAAGGTCGAGCACGCGAAGCAAACCGGCCCTGCGGAACGCTGCGTCATAGACGGCATCGGAACCGGCGAGCGCGCCGGTGTGGGTGGCGGCGGCCCTCGCTCCCTGCGCCATGCGTCCCGATTTGACGACCACTACCGGCTTCAAACGTGCCGCCGCGCGAGCGGCCGACATGAATTTCCGTGCATCCGAGATGGCTTCAACATAGAGGATGATCGCGCGCGTGTTGTCGTCGAGCGCGAAATAATCGAGGAGGTCGGCCACGTCGACGTCGATCTGATCGCCGATGGAGACGATGCCGGAAAAGCCGATCGATCTTTCCGCTCCCCAATCGACCATGGCTGCGGCGATGGCGCCCGATTGCGAAATCAAGGCAAGCGACCCGGCGGAGGGATGACGTGCGGCGAAACTCGCATTGAGGCCCACGTCCGGGAACATCACGCCAAGACAGTTCGGCCCCACGATCCGCATCTTGTGGCGACGCGCCGCGCCGCTAACGGCCTCGGCGATCGAACCCTCGCCGTGTCCGAGTCCGGAGGAAATGATGACGGCTCCGGCCACCCCCCGCCTTCCCGCTTCCTCGATAATGTCAGGAATAGCGGGCCCGGGCGTCGTGATCACGATGAGATCGGGCACGAACGGCAGCTGGCTCAAGTTGGCCGCCGTCTTGCGGCCCTCGATCTTCGGATAATGGGGATTGACGACGGCGAGTTCGCCGGCAAAGCCGGCTCCCAGCATGTTGCGAAAAACGATGGCGCCGAGCGATGTGGCACGGGGGCTGGCGCCGACCACCGCCACCCGCTTGGGGTCGAAGATTCGCTCAAGACCGAAGGTGGACATCAGGCCAACTCAAGACGCGGCCGGAGAATTCCGCTTCAGCACCGACCGTTCCATGGCCCGCATGATATCCTCGCGCGCGATGATGCCCAGAAGATTGCGCCGCTCGTTGACTACGGGCAGGCTTTTGACCCGGTGCTTGACCAGAAGTTCAAGCACACGCTGCAACCTGGTTTCCGGATCAACGGCGATCACTTCGCGCGACATGATGCTGTCCACTGTGCTGTTCATTCCGTCCCGCAAATGCGGCAGGATCTGATCCTGTCCGAGCGAAAATACTTTCAGCGCGTCGAGCTTGGACACGACGCCAACCACGACCTCATCCCGCACCACCGGATAGGCCTCGAAGAGATCGACCGCAAACAGCCGATAGAGATCGGCGATCGTAGTCTCGGGCGACATGCTCTTCACCGCCCGAGTCATGTTGGCCTCGACGGTCTCCTGCAGAAATTCATACATGCCGGCCCCTTTCCTTGGGTGCGAACGCGTCGCCTCGAGGCGGCGGGTCAATCTTTATCTCGACTGTCGATGGTTTATCTTGACCGAGATCAACCTTCGACCGGAAGAAAGAGCGAGACTGGATCGCCACATAAAGGGAATGTGATGGCAGGAGTGCGAAGGCCGTGCCCGCAAGATGGCGTCAAATCAACGAAGAGCAACCAAAAAGAGGCAAGCCCACGCTATGACCCTCGGATTTCATTGCGTTGATGCTTTTGCAAAATCCTTCCACACCCCTGCACGCCGTCGCTGGGTGGCCGTTGGCATGGCTTCCGCCGTCCTCGCCTGCGGCACCGCACCGGCGATCGCCTCGAATGCAGAGCAAGGCAAGCGCCTGGCCCTCACCTATTGCGCCAGATGCCACGCCACCGACAGGGTGAGCCCTTCTCCGCTTTCGATCGCGCCGCCCTTCCGAACGCTGCACGAGCGTTATCCGGTGGACACGCTGCAGGAGGCGTTAGCCGAAGGTATCGTGACCGGCCATCCGAGCATGCCGGAATTCCGTTTCGATGCGGACCAGGTCGGCGACTTCATCGCCTTCCTGAAAACGCTGGAAACGCCGGCGCGATAGCAGTCGCGGTGACGCTCGAATTCAGAGCGTAAAGCAAATTCAAACCACTCATCACGACGGCTGGTTTTCGGTGGGAAGCCGCCGGTTCGATGAAAGCGGGCGAAATCCAATCCTCCATGAGTTGAGGCAGGTCAAGGCTCGAGGGCCCTTTCGAGCCTAGGGTCGGCGTGTCATCGAGCGGGAGACTTCCATGCGCGCACACCAGATTATGACGAAAGACGTCATCACCGTTACGCCGCAGACCACAATCGAACAGGCGGCCAAGACCATGCTGCAAAGACACATCAGCGGCCTGCCGGTCGTAGACAAGGCGGGCAAGCTGGTCGGCATTGTGTCGGAAGGCGATTTTCTCCGCCGGACCGAAATCGGCACCGGTCGTAGACGGCCCGCATGGCTGCAATTTCTCGTTGGTCCCGGCCAGGCGGCCGCGGATTTCGTTCATGAACGCGGCCGCAAGGTCGAGGATATCATGACGCGTGATCCGATCACGGTGAAGGAAGAAACGCCGCTCGAAGACCTGGTCCGCCTGATGGAAAAGAAAGGCATCAAGCGACTGCCGGTCATGAACGGCAGCTCGCTTTGCGGCATCGTCACCCGCTCGAACCTATTGCTGGCGGTCGCGACCCTAGCCCACGAAATTCCCGACCCGACCGCCGATGACGACCACATTCGCGACCACATCCTGCGCGCGGTCGCCAAAACCGACTGGAGGCCGGTCGGGTTTGAGGTGACGGTACGAAACGGCGTGGTGCATCTGCATGGCATCATCACCACCGACGAAGCCCGCCGGGCCACGATCGTGACGGCCGAGAACACCGCCGGAGTGAAGAAGGTGCATGACCACCTGTGCTTCGTCGACACCTGGTCCGGGTTCTACGTGGAATCGCCGGAAGACATGAAAACCAGCCGTTGACGTCTGCAGGCGTTAGCCCTTGGGAGGCTTTCGGTGCCGAGCTGGATCGTTCGAATTCTCTTTGTGGCGGCGGCACCCATCGCCGCTCTCCTCGTGACCCGTGATTCCCTCAACTTCGGGATCATCCAGGTCTTTATCGCGATCATTTTAATCGTGGCCTGCGTCGGGCTTGCCACCGCGTGGACCTTGCATCGGGACCGCACATCTTCCTGAGTATTTTTGATCAAGATCAAAAACCCCAAAGCGGTTTCAAGCCAGATTTCATCTTGATTTTTTGGAGGAACGAAATGCCCACGGATTCCCTTATTGTTGCTCTCGCCGTATGCGGCGTTTTTCTTCTGTTCGGCGCGGTGGTTGCCTGGATTGACTACAGCACCACCGCCTGGCGGCGCAGCCAGGATGCGGCAAGGCCACTAGCGGTGGCGAGCCCGGATACCAAGCGAGCCGCCTGAGCCGTTCAACCAAGCACCGATATCCCGAAGATTGACGGAAGCCGTGCCTGCCTGCGCCTGACGGCTGGAGTACACAATGGCCCATCGTCCGCGCTGGCGTCCTATCCTGTTCGTCTGCCCGCAGACCGGCGAGAAGGTTCAGGGTCTGGTCGCGGAGAAAATCGACAGCACCCACGACAATCAGTTTGAAGCGGTGACCTGCCTCGCCTGCTCGGGCGTGCATTTCGTCGATTCCGTCAGTGGCGAGGTGCTGGGCGCCAAACGAAGCCCGGCCGGACAAGGCCAATAGCCTTCAGGGGTCCGAGGCCAAAAAGCAAAACGGCCTGTCCTTTTGGGCAGGCCGTTTGCTTTGTGAGCGCCGGTGGGTGGGCTTGCTCAGGCGTTGAGCCGGCTCAGTGCCGCGCGGTTGCGGAACATGATCCGGCGCGAGCTTTCCAGCGCAATGGCACCGGACTGCACCAGCTGGGTAAAGGTACGCGACACCGTCTCGATCGTCAGCCCAAGATAATCGGCGATGTCCTGGCGGGACATCGGCAGTTCGACGGTGGTCCCGCCCGTGCCGCGGCCTGCCATCTCGAGCAGGAAGCCGGCCACGCGCTCTTCGGCGCTCTTGATCAAAACCAGCGAATGCTCCTGGACCCGGCGCAGCTCCCGCACCGTCAAGGTCCAGAGCTGCCTTGCGAGATCCTTTTCATGCTCGGCGCGCTTGAGAACGGCGCTCCGCTTCACCACCAGGATATGCGCGTCCGCAATCGCCTCCGCCGATGACAGATGCACATCACCGGCCTCGACGCCGAAAATATCCCCCGGAAGGTAGAACGCAGTGATCTGGCGGCGACCGTCATCCAGCATCCGGTAGGAGCGAACGGCACCGGAAATCACCTGGTAGAAAAACTCCGCCGGCTCCTCTTCGCCGTAAATCTCGCTGTTGCGGGAAAACCGAAGGGGAGCGCCCATCAAACTCAATGGCCCTTCATAGGTTGCAGCGATGCGAGCGGGAGCACCGGAACGGTTGGCAGCTGACTGATTGGCGGTCGCGAGCATGGCAGGTCTCCGGTATGCTTGTTTCGTGACCCGGAAGTTCGCCGATTTCTCACGATGAAAAAATTTGGATATTTCCCCTAAGTAGAAACCCGTAGGACGCCCGTAAAGATACGGAAAACCGGGTTCATTTGCAGGCCGGCGGACCGGCAAAACGAGCTGCTTTCGGATCTCACAGGCGCGCGCACCCAGCGAAGCACTCGCATCAGTCGGCCGAGGTGGAGGCGGCTAGCGCAGTGATGACGATCGATTGGGGGGTGGGCTGGCGTCCTTCACGGCGGGAGGACCAGGCTCGTCATCCGCGATGGCGCGCCACGCCGCGCCGTCAAGATCATCATACTGGCCGTTGCGTAGCGACCAGAGAAACGCCACCAGGCCGAGTGCGCCAAGCGTGATCGCAAGCGGAACGAGAAAGACCAGAACTTCCATCACACATGCCTCCTGATTTGACGCGCCCTCAGCGCGTTCAGCATGACGAGGAGTGATGAACCGGACATGGCGGCCGCCGCGATCAGTGGCGTCACCAATCCTGCGATCGCGACCGGCACCGCCAGCACGTTGTAAAAGACGGCAAGCCACAGATTTTGCCGCATCAACCGCAACGCGGTACGCGAAATCCGGACCGCCGTTGCTACTGGCGCCAACTGATCGCCGAGGAACACGGCATCGGCAACCGCCTGACTGACATGCGTGGCGGTGACCGGGGAGATGGAGGCATGAGCCGCAGCCAACGCCGGCGCATCGTTGAGACCATCGCCCACCATCAGCACCTTGCGCCCTTGGCGCGATAGCTCGTCGATGCGCGCGATCTTGTCGACCGGCGTTACCTCGGCGCGCCATTGGGTGATGCCGAGCGCGCGGGCCGCAGCGCGCACCGCAGGCTCGCGATCGCCGGAAATGACCTCGACGGCCAGTCCCATGCGGCCGAGCGCGGCAATGATATTGGTCGCGTCCGGACGCAGTCGTTGGCGGACGGCGAAGACCTGACAGGTGTCGCCGTGCCGTAATGCCACCACAGAGGCTTCCGGATCGCTCGCCATTATCGCTCTGGCGGCCTCTTCCGCCCCACACCAGCAGGGGCGCCCGAGCCGAACCTTCACGCCGTCAACCTCTCCGAACACGCCTTGCCCCGGCTCCCCCTCGATACCCGACAGCGGCGCCTTGGCGCGAGCCGCGCGTGCGACGGCAGCGGCCACGGGATGACGGCTCGACAACGCAAGCCGTCCAGCCATTTCAAATATCTCGGGAGAGACGCTCGCGGCATTGGCTACATCGAGCTCCGGCAAAGTCAGGGTGCCCGTCTTGTCGAACAGGACGTAATCCACCTCGGCCAGGCGTTCGATCGCGTCACCGGTATTGAGTAGAACGCCGGACGAGAACAAGGCGCCGGAGGCGACCGTCTGTACGGCGGGGATTGCGAGCCCGAGCGCACAGGGGCAGGTAATGATGAGGACGGCAATGGCGGTAATAATCGAATCGTGGACGGTGGCACCGGCAACCAGCCAGCCGATCATGGTCAGGAGCGCGGTGACGTGAACCACCGGCGCATAGAGCCTGGAGGTGCGCTCGGCCAGCCGCAGATAGCGCGACCGCGACTGCACGGCGTTTTCCAGCAGCCGCTGAATTTCGGAGAGCAAGGTTCCCTCCGACGCCGCGGACACGCGGACCCGCAAGGCGCCGGAGCGAACCAGAGTGCCGGCATAGATCGCGCTGCCGGCAACCGCGATGTGCGGCAGCGTCTCGCCGGTAATCAAGCTCTGGTCGATTTCAGACCGCCCGCTGATAACGTTGCCGTCCACCGCTGACCGCTCGCCAGGCCGCAGCAAAACGATATCGCCGGGGCGAATGGCGGCCACAGGGACCGTACGGATTTCATCTTCGTTGACGTATTTGGTTGCCGTTTCCGCCTTCAAGGCCGCCAGATTTCCGGCAAACGCGCGGGTACGCCGGCGCATGTTCTGGTCGAGATAACGCCCCGCGAGCAAAAACGCGATCAGCATGATCGCCGCGTCGAAATAGGCGTGGTCGGCATGGGAGGCTGTTTCGAACAGCGACATGCCGAGCGCCAGCGCAATGCCGACGCTGATCGGTACATCCATGTTGACGCCGCGGGCCCGCAACGCCGCATAGGCCGAGGAAAAGAATGGCTGCGCCGAATAGGCCGCCGCCGGCAGCACGATCAGCGCCGAAAGCCAGTGAAAGAAATCCCGCTGTTCGGGTAGCATGTCGCTGCCATTGCCGGACCAGACCGGGACCGATAGCATCATGACGTTCATCGCGGCAAAGGCGGCTACCCCAAGCCGCCGCAACAGGGCGCGCGACCGCTCGACCTCAACGGCCTCGGCGCCGGCTATCTCGAACGGATAGGCTTTGTAGCCGAGTTCGGCCAGGCGATCGACAAACAGCGAGGGATCGACGACCCCTGCCTTCCATTCCAGCGCAAGCCTTCGATCGGTCAGATTGACGCGCGCTGACGTCACTTGAGGAATTTCAGACAGGCTGCGCTCGATCTTGGCCATGCAACCGGCGCAGCTGATGCCCTCGATGGCAAGGTCCAGATGCAACAGATCAGGACCGGCCTGCTTGAGATAGTGCGAGAAATCGATGCTCGAACCCATTTCCCGTACCCTCAGTCGAGGATGACGCGATTGCGCGACAGAAACAGCCGTTGACCGTCCCGGCCGGCCTCGATGACCAAGTCCCACTGGCCTGCAGCCACCCCCTGCGCCGCGCCGCGATAGCGGCCCGCGCCGAGCTCGGTGATATCGAACGTCTGGTCCGCCCGCCGATCCGTCGGTCGCTCGAGCCGGCCGGAAAGTTGCATTCCGCTCAGAACCGCGCCGTCCCGCGTCCTTGTGTCGACGCTCAGGCGGGCACTGCCATCGGCCTGCCGTTCTATGTGCGCATCGACTTTCCACTGTCGCCGATCCTGCTGGTCGGCTGCCTGGATTTCCCTTTCATAAGCGAGGCTTGCGGCGTAGGCGCTGTCGACCTCAGTCCCCGGCAAGGTCATGATCGCCAAACGCATCATCACCCCGTTCACGCCAATCACGACGGCGAAGAACGAGACAATGAGGATCAGAACAAGCCGTCCGGTGACGGGGCGCGAAGTTGACGCTGAGATCATGCTGGCCTCTTCATCTCTCGGGAGCGACAAAGTGGTCGGTAGCGGAAGTGACTTCCCCCAACCCGACATCGGTGATGCGGAACTTGATCGGCACGCTACCGCCCGCGACCTCGTCGAGCGGCGCGGTCACCGTCAAGCGAACCTCGGTGGTCTGATCGCGGCCGATAACGATCGCCGGCCGGTCGGGCGTGATGGAATCGATGCCAATGGCGCGGAGGCGCGCATCCTCGGGACCGTCGACATCGATGGCGATGACCCGGTCGAAACCCCGCTTGTTGAGAAAGCGCAGCGTATAGCCGTTGCGGATGGATCCGTCGCTCAGCTTGACCGCGACGGGATTGCGATCGTGCAACACGCTTACATCCAACAGCGACCGGGTCAGCAGCGCATACAGCATCACCGAGCACACCACGCCGATCAGCGAGACATAGACGATGGTACGGGCGCGGATCGGCTTGAATATTTCCGGCTTTCCCGCGATGCGGCGCTTGACGTTGATATCGTTGTCGTAGCCGATCAGCCGGGTCGGCCGGCCCACCTTCTTCATCACGGTATCGCAGGCATCGATGCACAGGCCGCACTGGATGCAGCCGAGCTGGGCGCCATCGCGAATATCGATGCCGGTTGGACAAACCGCGACGCATTGATTGCAATCGATGCAATCGCCGACCGTTTCGCCTAGCGCGCGCAGGTCGATCGCCTTCTTGACCGAGCAGCGAGGATCACCGCGATCATATTTGTAGGTGACATTCAGCGCCCACTCGTCGGTGAGTGCCGCCTGAATCCGCGGCCACGGACACATATAGACACAGACCTGTTCGCGCGCATAACCGGCCAGCAGATAGGTCGTGGCCGTCAGAATACCGATCCAGACATAGGCGATCAGCGGCGCCTGGAAGGTGGCGAGATCCTTCACCAGGGTCGGCGCATCGGAAAAATAAAGCACCCAGGCGCCACCGGTCCACCAGGCGATCATCAGCCAGATCACATGCTTGGCCACGCGCCGCGCCAGGCGGGCTGGCGTCATTGCCGAGGCATCGGCCTTGATCCGCTCGCGACGATCCCCTTCAGTCCATCGTTCGACGGCATAGAACAAATCCGTCCAAACCGTCTGCGGGCAGAGATAGCCGCACCAGATGCGGCCGCCCAAGGCATTCATCAGGAACAGCGCGAACGCAGCCAGGATCAGGAGCCCGGTGAAATAATAGACCTCCTGCGGCCACAGTTCGATGAAGAAGAAATAGAACCGACGATTCGGAAAATCGATCAACACAGCCTGGCTGGGCGCGCCAAGGCCACGGTTCCAGCGGATGAAGGGCAACAGGTAATAGACGGCGAGGCAGGAGGCCATCAATCCCCATTTGATCCGGCGGAAGGTGCCGGAAACCCGCTGCGGATAGACCTTCTTCTGAGGCGCATAGAGCGGCACGTCGTCGTCATCGTGCGGCAAGGCGCCCGGGGAGATATTCACGTTCATCGGAAGGTCCTGGGTCATCTTCCGATCAGGCATAGGTGAAAAACAGGCGCTGGGGCTTGACCTGCGTCAACGGCCAAAGCCCCGCCGCCTCTTGCCGGTCAACTATTTCCCGCCGCCCAGCGAGTGAACGTAGACCGCCAGGGCCTTGACCGTGAGGGGATCGAGACGTCCCACCCAGGCTGGCATGACGCCGGCACGCCCGTTGGTGATGGTCTCGACAAGCGCTGCCTCGTCGGAACCATAGAGCCATATCTGATCGCTGAGATTGGGAGCGCCCACTTCCTGGTTGCCCTTGCCGCCATCACCATGGCAGCTCACGCAATTTTCCTCGAAAATCCTCTTGCCGGCGGTCGCGTCGTAACCTGACGCGGTCGAGAGTCCCGAGAGCGAGCGGACGTAATTGGCGACTGTGACGACCTGGTCCGACTTCAAAATGCCGTCGCGGCCAAAGGCAAGCATCTGCCCTTCATGCGTCTTGGCGTGCCCGGAGCGCGCGCCAAACTGGATTGTCTGCATGATCTGGTCCAGCGAACCGCCCCAGATCCATTCGTCGTCATTGAGGTTTGGATAACCCTTCGCGCCAGCGGCACCGCTGCCGTGGCAGGGTGCGCAATTGTCGGCGAACACCGTCTTGCCGCGCGCCCGGGCCAAAGCGAGGAGGTTCGGATCCTTCTCGATGTCGGCAAGCGAGGCATTGCCCAACACCGCCATTTTCTCGCCGCGCAACTGTTCGAGCGTGGCGAGATCCTGGGCGACGGCCTCGCGGTTGGTGTAATGCAGAATGCCCGCGGTATAGCTACTCACCATCGGCCAGGCCGGATACACCACCCAATAACCAATCGCCCACAGGATTGTGGCATAGAAAGTGAGCACCCACCATCGCGGCAGCGGCGTGTTCAATTCCTTGATGCCGTCCCACTCATGGCCCGTGGTCGTGCGGCCCGTGACCTTATCGAGTTCGTTATCTTCGCTCATGATCTTCAGTCCTCCCGCAGCGGCATTCTTGCCGCGGCGTCAAACAGCGCCTTGTTGCGGGGACGCAGCGCATAGAAAACGACGGCAATGAAAATGCCGACAAAAACCGGCGTCCAGAGACTGAGGACAAACTCTGACGCCAGGTTTTCGATGGAAACAATCGCGTTCATGGAAGGCCCCCTCAGCGCAGATTGGCTTTTTCGTCATACAGCTTGAAATCGACAAGCGTGCCCAGCATCTGCAGATAGGCAACCAGCGCATCGAGTTCGGTCGGCTCGCCACCCTTGCCGTCGAAATTGCGGATCAGGGCTTTCGGATAGCGCTTCTGCATGGCGTCAGCGTTCGGGCTGTCGGGATCGAGCTGCGCCTTCAGATCGGCCTTGGCGTTGGCGATCTGATCCTCGGTATAGGGCACGCCGATCATCCGGTTCTTGCGGAGATGGTCGCCGATATCGTCGAAGGATAGCTCGGTGGTGGCAAGCGAGGGATAGCCGGGCATCACCGATTGCGGCACGATCGACCGGGGGTCGACCATATGCCGCACGTGCCACTCATCCGAATATTTGCTGCCGACCCGGGCAAGATCGGGCCCGGTTCGTTTCGACCCCCACTGGAAGGGATGGTCGTACATGCTTTCGGCGGCTAGCGAGTAATGACCATAGCGCTCCACTTCGTCGCGCAACGGACGGATCATCTGCGAGTGGCAGAGATAGCAGCCCTCGCGGACGTAGATGTTGCGGCCGGCAAGCTCGAGCGGAGTGTAAGGACGTACGCCGTCCACCGCCTCGATCGTGCTCTTCAGGTAGAACAGCGGGGTGATCTCCACGAGGCCGCCGATCGCGATCACCCCAAGAATGCCCGCGATCAGGATGATTGAGTTTTTCTCGAAGATCTTGTGTCGATTCCAGAAAGACATGACAGACCCTATTCGGCAGGCTGGAGCAGAGCAGTGGCTTGGCTTTCCTCGGCTTCACCCGCATTCACCGTCAGCCAGAGATTGACGGCCATGATCAGGGCACCGATCAGGAACAGCGCGCCGCCGGCAGCCCGGATGATGTAGAAGGGGTGCATGGCCTCGACGGATTCGATGAAGGAATATTCAAGGAAGCCGAGCGAGGTGTAGGCGCGCCACATCAGGCCCTGCAGGATTCCCGACACCCACATCGCCGAAATGTAGAGCACGATGCCGATCGTCGCGATCCAGAAGTGCCAATTGACGAGCTTCAGGCTGTAGAGGCTCTTCTTGTTCCAGAGCCAGGGCACCAAACAATACAGCGCGCCGAACGAGACGAAACCGACCCAGCCGAGCGCACCGGAATGCACGTGGCCAATGGTCCAGTCGGTATAGTGGCTCAGCGAGTTCACCACCTTGATCGACATCATCGGACCCTCGAAGGTCGACATGCCGTAGAACGCAACCGACACCACCATCATCCGCAGCACGGGATCGGTCCGCAGCTTGTCCCATGCGCCCGACAGCGTCATCAGACCGTTGATCATGCCGCCCCAGGAAGGCATCCACAGCATCACCGAGAAAGTCATGCCGAGCGTCTGGGCCCAGTCCGGCAGCGCCGTATAGTGCAGGTGGTGGGGTCCCGCCCAGATGTAGAGGAAGATCAGCGCCCAGAAGTGGATGATCGACAGCCGGTAGGAATAGATCGGTCGCTCGGCGCGCTTGGGGATGAAGTAGTACATGATGGCCAGGAAGCCCGCGGTCAGGAAGAAGCCGACCGCATTGTGGCCGTACCACCACTGAAACATGGCGTCCTGCACGCCACCCCACGCGACGTAGGATTTCGAGCCGAGCAAGGACACCGGCAGCGCGGGGTTATTGCCGAGATGAAGCACTGCGATGGTGACGATGAATGCCAGATAGAACCAGTTGGCGACGAAGATGTGGGGCTCCTTGCGCTTGATCAGAGTGAGCAGGAACACCAGGAGATAGGTGACCCACACAATTGTCAGCCAAAAGTCCGCATACCATTCCGGCTCGGCGTATTCCTTCGATTGGGTGACACCGAGCAGATAGCCGGTGCCGGCGATGAGAATGAAGAAGTTGTAACCGAGCACGACGAACCACGGCGCGATATCACCGGCGAGCCGGGTGCGGCAGCTCTTCTGGACGACATAGAAAGAGGTCGCCAGCAACACATTGCCGCCAAAAGCAAAGATCACCGCCGAGGTGTGCAAAGGCCGCAATCGCCCGAAAGTGGTCCAGGGCAGATCCAGATTGAGCGCCGGCCAAGCCAGCTGGCAGGCAATGATCAGTCCGACGGCAAAGCCGGCGATGCCCCAGAACATCGCGGCGATCGAAGCAAACTTGATGGGACCAAAATTATAGTTCGGCCGCCCGTCGATCTCCTGCGGTGTCAAGTTCGCCGGCCGATCATAGTAACGGTTCAGAATGAGAAACGAGGCGGCAAGTCTCGCAACGCAGGCAAGCGAGGCATGGAATGCAAATGGTGCATCATGCGCCAATGCGGCGGCAACCAGCGACAGGAAAGCCAGCACGGCA
>Ga0105238_10001650_pt1 | contig 22390 bp, 21 predicted proteins | sample KBSC34metaG_FD_81526 | JGI IMG/M metagenome (GOLD analysis project Ga0105238, IMG submission 81526) | Corn rhizosphere microbial communities from Kellogg Biological Station, Michigan, USA - KBS C3-4 metaG | ecosystem: Host-associated > Plants > Roots > Rhizosphere > Soil | place: Michigan, USA...
CGTCACCTTGTTCGGTTTCAAGCTGCCCACCTTCGACGGCAGCGACGATTCAGGTGAGGGCCAGACGGTCAAGCTGGCGCCCAAGCTGGTCACCCAGGTCGATTCGACGGTGAAGAGCACGACCAGGGACATGGCCGGCCATCGGGTCGTGACCCTGGAGAACGGCCAGTCGTGGCGTATCGAGGACACCAAGCCCGCCGCCGGGCTCAATACGCCCGGCACTCAGGTCCAGATCGTCCGCAACGTGTTCGGCGGCTTCTACATGGGGCTGGGCGGCGACAACAATGAATTATCAGTCACCCGAATCAGGTGATGCCGGGCGTCGACCAGGGGCTGTTGCAAAAAGGCGACACCCGCCTGATTTCTGATTTTTCCCTTTGAAAAACTGTAGCGTTCTACTCGGCATTCCGCATAGGAAGGGATGCTATGCATATTCAGTATGACTGGGAGAAAAAAGAATGTCGGTCAGTTTGACGTTCCTGAGGTCAGGAACTTCGCGGCTCGCCATGTTCGGCGCGGCCGCGATCAGCGTTTTTGCGTTCGCTGAAACAGCGATCGCGCAAGACCAGCCGGCCGCGGCCGGTGCTGGCGCCGCCCCGATGGAAGAGATCGTCGTCACCGGTTCGCGTATCCGCACCAGCGACGTGACCTCGGCCGCCCCGCTGACGGTCGTCTCGTCGGAGCAGATCGCGAAGACCGAGGCGGTCACCGTCGAGCAGTTCCTGCGTAAGTTGCCGGACATCGACTTCTCGGGCGGCATCACCTCGAACGACAATAACGGCGGTTTGGGCGCGGCCCAGATCTCCATGCGCAACCTCGGCCCGGCGCGTACGCTGGTCCTGGTGAACGGTCTGCGCTTCCCCTACACCGACACGCAGGGCTCCACCTCGGCTGTCGACATCAACAACATCCCGACCGCGATGATCGACCACGTCGAAATCCTGCGGGACGGCGCCTCGTCGATTTACGGCGCGGATGCGATTGCCGGCGTGGTGAACTTCATCACGAAGAAGAACTACAACGGCCTGGACGTCGGTGGTTCGTTCGGCGAGACCAGCTACGGCGACGGTCAGCGTTACTCCGCCAACCTCACCCTGGGTCAGAATTTTGCCAACGATCGCGGCAATATCCTGATCAACCTGGACTATACCCACAACAGCCCGATCAATGCGGCCAATCGCTCCTGGGCGACTGACGAGCATGCCGATTCCGGCACCGCCGGCTATGCCTATGGCGCCATTTCCAGCCGCGTCCGCGGCCTGATCGCCGACATGCCGAACGGCAACCAGTTCTACTACTACGGCGGTCCGGGCACCGGCGTTGATCTCGGCGGCAGCCCTGCCTCGATCATCAAGGCCCTGGGCGCCCACACCACCGACGGCATCGGCTATACCGGCGGCCATCTGGCGCCCGGCGATACCTACATTCCGGCTTACGGCGGCGTGTACTTCAACTACCTGCCGACCGAATATCTGCAGGGCTCGCTGGACAGCAAGCAGGCGAACTTCACCGGCCACTACGACATCACCGACGGTATCACCGCCGTGATGGACGGCTTCTACACGAACCGCCAGTCCAAGCAGCTGCTGAACCCGGAACCGCTGGGCTTCAACGTGTTCACGCCGAAGTTCCCGGACGGCATGGAGGTCCCGCTTTACTACCAGAAGACCGCGGGCGGCCCGTTCCTTCGCAACCCGTTCTTCCCGTTGACGGATTATGCGGCTAACTCGACCGGTGGCATCCCCACGATCGCGGCGGTGACGGCCAACCCGTCGCTTAATCCGCTGCTGCCGGTCCTGGTTCGTCGGTTCGAGAACGGTCCGCGCGTCTATTCGGACGATATCGACACGTACCGCTTCCATGTCGGCCTCGAAGGCACGGTCTGGGACGATGCGAACTGGGAGTTCGGGTATTACTACGGCCGTTCGGACGCGACCTATCGCGTGCAGAACGAGGCCAACCTGTACCACCTCGAGCAGCTTGCCGGCGCCATCCCGTGCGGCCCCGACGCCTTCAACGGTTGCTCGGTCGGCAACTTCTTCTCGACCAACGGCCTGACCAAGGCCCAGGCTCGCTATCTGGTGTTCAACAACACCGACACCAGCGAGTACAGCGAGAGCGTCGTCTACGGCAACATCTCCGGCACCGTTCCCTATCTGCCGGAACTGCCCGGCGGCCCGATCAAGGGGTCGATCGGCTTCGAATACCGGACTGAGAACGGCTTCGATAACCCGGATTCGGTGACTGCGGCCGGCGATGGTGCAACCTTCTCCAGCCCGACCTCCGGCGGTTACACCGACGCCTCGCTGTATGCCGAAGTGAAGCTGCCGGTCCTGAAGGATCTGCCCTGGGTGAAGAGCCTGGATGTCGATGCTTCGGCCCGGTACGACTACTTCAACACGTTCGGCCGCGCGCTGACGTATAAGGCGGAAGTCGACTACGCGCCGACGGATGACGTGCGGTTCCGGACGACGAACTCGACCGGCTTCCGTGCGCCGCAGATCCGCGAACTCTTCGGAGGTCAGTCGGTCTCGGCCATCGGCGGCGCCAATGCCGATCCGTGCGCCCCGGGTGGTGCGTTCGCGAATGCTCCGTCCTGTACCGCCATCAACGGTATCCAGAAGGTCGGCAAGAACACGCTGACCCAGGTCAACCAGATTTCCGCCCTGATCGGCGGCAATCCTTCGGTCCGGCCGGAAACCTCGCAGCAGTGGACGATGGGTGCGGTCTTCACGCCCAGCTTCGTGCCGAATCTGACCTTGACGGTCGATTACTACACGATCCTGATCCGCAGTGAGATCGGCTCCTACACGCCCAGCTCGCTGCTGAACGACTGCTATGGCGGCGTGCCGTACGTGCTCTCGCAGGCCGCGGCCTGCGCGCTCATCACCCGGCAGCCTTCTGGCAATCTGGGCTTCGTGAAGGCGATCGACGGCAATATCGCCGACGAAAACACCAGCGGCATCGACTTCACCGCATCGTACGACTTCGATGCCAAGCAAGTCGGTATCCCGACGGAAGGTCACTTCCAGGTGAAGGGTTCGGCCAACTACCTGCTGGCCGACGACATCACCGGTCAGGGCGCCTCGTTCGACAACTGTAACTTCATCCTGGGCTGCGTGCAGCAGGCTGGCAGCTACAGCAACACCTCCTCGGGTGTGAACGGCGGCGAGCCTCGCTGGAAGGCCCTGGTCGAGATCGATTATTCTCAGGATAATTGGTCGGTGGACTGGACCAGCCGGTATTACGGTGGCCTCAAGAACATCAATGAGGGCACGTACTGCCTGTTCGGCAGCGTGGCCTGCCCGAAGAACGGCGCCGGCGACTTCTACGGCAACGAAGCGGCGGGTATCTTCTACCACGACATCAGCTTCACCTACACGTACGACAACACCGCGATCACGGTCGGCGTCGACAACCTGTTCGACAAGGACCCGCCCTTCGTGCTCAGCGGCACCGGCGACGTGTATCTGAGCGATGCCGGGTACGATAACACCGGCCGGTTCGTGTACATGAAGTTCGACGTCAAGTTCGGCGCCGAGACTGCCGCTCCGAAGGAGGCTGCGGCCTACACGCCGCCGCCGGCTGCCGCGGTTGCTCCGGCTGTGCCGCACAGCTACCTGGTCTTCTTCGACTTCAATAAGTCGGATCTGACGCCCCAGGCGACCCAGATCGTGGACCAGGCTGCCGCCAATGCCGAGACGACCAAGGTCACTCAGCTGACGGTCACCGGTCACACCGATACGGTCGGTTCGGACGCCTACAACATGCGTCTCAGCCGCCGCCGTGCGGAGTCGGTTGCCGCCGAGCTCGAGAAGAAGGGCATCGCGTCCTCCGAGATCGAGATCGTCGCCAAGGGCAAGCGTGACCTGCTGGTCCCGACCGCCGATGGCGTCCGCGAGCCGCAGAACCGCCGTGTCCAGATCGTCTACTCCGGCGGTCCGACCTCGTAACAATAAGAATGATGAAGCAGGCGCCGGTTCGCCGGCCCTGCGATCATCGCAAGAAACTGACGGTTCGGCGGGTGAGCGATCATCCGCCGAATTTTTTTGGCCAAATGGACGCGGCGGCACTTGGGCACGTTCCCACGCGTCGGCAGTGGAGTTACTAAAGTATCACGTCTTTGAATTGGAGTTATGTTGTAACGGTCTAGCGGGAGGTTACGATGGGGCGACCGGCAGTTCCGCCGCGCCTGACATTCGAAGATGCCATGTCTGTGCACGTTCTGCGTGCGCATGGGGTCATTTTCAGTGAGCTGAAGCGCCTGTTCGGCGTCAATCCTGCCCGTTTCTACGAAATCCTATGCGGCGCCCTGTTCCCCGGAAGCTGGGAGGCCGCGGCCGACCGCCTGAACGCCCAGGAAGCCTGGCACCCCGAAATCGCCCGCCTCGTCGAGCAGCACGGCTATGGTCCGGTGCTGGCGGCGCTGGCCGGCGCAAATCCCAATAAGAAGCATTTCGAGAAAGAGTTGCGGCGGCTCCGCAAATCGGCCTCGTTCAAGGGCACCGGTTCAACCCCGCGGCCCACCGCGCCGCGCGGGCCGGGGCGGCGTTAGCGATAGGCCCTGAAAAAGCCCTGCATATCCTCAACCAGAAGCGGCCCATTCTCGAACACCGCGAAGTGTCCACCACTGGTCCATTCACGCCGGTGGGCGACGTTATAGACCCGACGGTTCCAGCTTTCCGGAGGGGGCGGCAGCAGGTCGTTGGGGAACAGGAACAGGCCGGTCGGCACCTCGATCCGTTCGCCGGGCTTCAGGAAGAAGGCGTCGCCGTCGATCAGGGCAACATAGAGCCAGGTCGAGGCGTTGATGCCGTTCAGCCAATAGAGCATGACGTTGGTCAGCATCCGGTCGAGATCGAACGGCGGCGGCTCGGGCGAGCCGCGCGGCACGGTCCAGCCGTGGAACTTCTCCAAAACCCAGCCGGCCAGCCCAACCGGCGAGTCCGTCAGCCCGTAAGCCAGGGTCTGCGGCTTGGTGCCCTGGATCTGCTGATAGGCCGATTCCAGCCGGGCGCTGTCCTGCGATGCCTTCAGCCAGGCCAGTTCCTCCGCCGTCATCGGCGCCACGCCTTCACCCTCGCGCGCCGGCAGCAGCCCCTGCATGTTGAGATGGATGGCGGCCAGATGCTCGGGATGATCGAAAGCCAGCCACGAGGTGACGCAGGCGCCCCAATCGCCGCCCTGGGCGACGTAGCGGTCGCAGCCCAGCACGTCGACCATCAGCTCCCGCCACAGCCCCGCCACCTGGCGCGGGGTGATCGGCGCCTCCGGCGCGCCGGAAAAGCCATAGCCGGGCAGGGACGGGACGATCACGGTAAACCCGTCATTGGCATCGCCGCCGAACCGTTCCGGATGGGCCAGCGGCTCGATCACATCCAGGAATTCCACCACCGAGCCCGGCCAGCCATGGGTCAGCAGCAGCGGCAGCGGATTGTCTCCCGATCCACGCTCCAGGATGAAATGGATATTGATCCCGCCGACCTCGGCTTTGTAGTTGGGGAAGCGGTTCAGCGCCGCCTCCCATGCCCGCCAGTCGTACCGATCCTGCCAATGCGCGACGACCGACTGCAGCCAGGTCTTGTCAGTGCCGTAATACCAGGGCTGAGCCTTGGCCTCGATCGGCCAGCGCGTGCGGGCCAGCCGTTCCTTCAGGTCGGCAAGGACGGCGTCGGGAACGGCGATGGTGAAGGGTTCAGCCTGGAACGTTTCGCGCATAGGTGGCCTTCCCATGAGTAAGAATTTTTATCCGCAGATTTCGCAGATTAACGCAGATGATGAATAATCTGCCGAAGGCGATTTCCGTCGGATTTAATCTGCGAAAATCTGCGTTAATCTGCGGATAAAACCTTCAGATCACACGTAATACGACCCGCCATTCACCGTCAGCACGCTGCCGGTGGCGTAAGACGCCTGGTCGCTGGCCAGGAAGGCCACGGCGGCGGCGACTTCGGACGGTTGCGCCATGCGGCCCAGCGGGACTGCAGCTTCCATCGCCTTGATCATGTCGTCGGGCAGGTTCTGCATGATCGTCGTGTTGGTCGGGCCGGGATGGACGCAATTGACGCGGATGCGGCGGGTCGACAGCTCGCGCGCCAGGCCGCGGGTGAAACCGACGACGCCGGCCTTGCTGGTGACGTAATGCAGCGGTCCCTCGCCCGACGCGGCGGAGGTCGAGGCGATATTGACGATGCTGCCCACCGTGCCGTTCTCCACCATGATCCGCACCGCGGCGCGGGCGCAGTAGAACTGGGCGGTCAGGTTGACGTTCAGCACCCGGGCCCAGCCTTCGTCCGACATATGGATCATCTGGTCGGGATGGGCGGTCGGCTCCTCGCCGCGGCCGATCTGGGCCTGGCGCTCGGCGATGCCGGCATACATCTCGTTGCTGCCGTCATTGGGGCCCCGGCCGATGCCGGCATTGTTGACCAGCACGTCGACCGTGCCGAAGGCGGCCTTGATCTTGGCGAACACGGCATCGACCGACTTGCTGTCGGCGATATCGCAGGCGAAGCCCAGATGCCGCGCAGCCTCCGCGCCGGTGAACACGCTGGTCGCGAGCTCTTCCTTGATGTCCAGCACCGCCACGCGCGCGCCCTCGGCGGCCAGCCGCTCCGAGATCGCCCGGCCGATACCCTGTGCGCCGCCGGTGACGACGGCATGCTTGTCTTTCAGCAGCATGGTTTTCTCCTCAATCCGGAACGTGCATCTGGACGGACTTGCCACCGTCGACCGGCAGACAGACGCCGGTGACGAAGGTGGATTCGTCGGACAGCAGGAACAGCACTGCGTCTGCCAGCTCCTTGGGCTGTCCGCCGCGCTTCATCGGGATCGCGGCGGTCGATTTCAACGCGCGCTCCGGATTGTACTTGGCGAAGTTGTCGACCGCTGGCGTCAGGATCTGGCCGGGCGCGATGACATTGACGCGCACATTATGCTCGGCCGCTTCCATGGCGGCGATGGCGCTGAAATGGATCAGCGCGGCCTTGGACGCGGAATAGCTGCTCATCGCGGTCATCGCCAGCAGGCCGTTGGTCGAGGCGATGTTCACGATCGCGCCGCTCTTGCGCGGGTACATCAGCTTCAGCGCGGTCTTGGTCCCGACGAACACCGCGTCGGCATTGACCCGGAAGTCGGCCCGCCAGTCTTCCAGCGAGGTCGACAGGATGTCGGAGTAGTGGACCGACATGGCGTTGTTCACCAGCCCGTCCAGCCGGCCGTGGCGGGCATGGGCGTCTTCGATCGCGGCGGCATAGGCGTCAGTGTCGCTGACATCCAGCTGCAGCGCCTCGACATGGCCGCCGACGGCCTTCACCGCGGCCTCGGCCTCGGCCAGATTCTCCTTCCTGCGGGCGCAGATGATGACCTTCGCCCCTTCCTCGGCCAGCCTGATCGCCGTGGCGCGTCCGATCCCGTCGCTGCCGCCGGTGATGAACACGACCTTCCCCTGCATACGATCGCCCATTGCCTATCCTTTTCTCGCTGGTCTTCCCAAGGCCCCGTTTGCCAGGGCGTTATTCAGAAACGAACGGGTAGTCGGTATAGCCGACCGGACCCGGAGTATAGAGAGTCTTGCGGTTGAAGTGCGCCAGTTCGCGGCCCTCGCGCAGGCGCCGGACGAGGTCCGGGTTGGACAGGTAATAGCGTGCGAACGACACCGCCGCCGCCTCGCCGCTGTCCACCATCGCGTTGCCACGCTCCAGGCTGATGCTGTCGTTCAGGATCAGCGGACCGGTGAAATTGGCCTTCGCGACTTTGAGCCCGTCCACCTGTGGGCTGTCCAGCAGGATCAGGTGCAGATAGGCCAGCTTCATCGGATCGATGGCCTTCAGCAGCGCGGTGTAGGTCTCGGTCGGATCGTCGTCGCTGATATCGTTGAACAGCACGCCCGGGCAGATGCGGATGCCGACCCGGCCGGCGCCGGCGGCCTTCACCATCGCTTCCAGCATCTCGACCACGGCGCGGATGCGGTTTTCAGCCGACCCGCCATAGCGGTCCGTGCGCTTGTTCGTGCCGGTCGACAGGAACTGCATCGGCAGATAGCCGGAGGCGCAGTGCAGCTCGACCCCGTCGAACCCGGCCTTCAGCGCGTTCTCGGTCGCTTGGCCGAACTCCGCGACCACGCCCGCGATCTCGTCCGTCTCCAGCGCCCGCGGCATGTCGAAATCCTGCATACCGGCGGCGTCGGTGAACATCTGGCCGGCGGCGCGGACCGCCGATGGGGCGATGGTCTCGCTGCCGGGCGCCTTGTTGGCCTGCGCGGCGATCCGGCCGCAATGCATGATCTGCAGCACGATCCTGCCGCCCTCGGCATGGACGGCGTCGGTGACTTGTCTCCAGCCGGCGATCTGCGCCGGTGTGTGGATGCCCGGCGTGCGGCAATAGCCCTTGCCGTTCTCCGATGGCTGCGTGCCCTCGCTGACGATCAGGCCGGCCGTGGCCCGCTGCCGGTAATATTCGACATTCAGCTCGGTCGGCACGTCGCCGTCGCCGGCCCGGCTGCGCGTCATCGGCGCCATGACGATCCGGTTGGCGAGTTCCAGGTCGCCGAGCTTTACGGGGTCGAACAGCGTGGTCATCAGCGGACGCGCACCGAGGGAAGCTTGTGGCCGCGCCGCATCGTCTCGATGAATTTCTCGTACGGGGCAGGGGGCTCGACCGGCCCGCTTTCGGGTTCGCTGCGCGCCCAATATTCCTTCCAGGACGGGAACAGGTCGTGGAAGCTGCCTTCATAGGGCTCGCGGCCCGGCCAGCGCATCTTGCGGTTGCCGATCGGCGGCTTGTTGAGGTCGGTCGCGTACCAGTAGAGCGGCAGGCGGCGGCGGAAATACCAGCGTCCGTCGATCCGCTCGTACTTGTCGAAATACATCATCTGCATGATGACCCATTCCGCCCCGGTCTCATGCTCGTTCTTCGAATAGACGACGCCCTGGGCGTGGTCGGGATCGTCGAACTCGATGATATGGCCGCCGATATGATGCGAGGTGCCGTCGAACTGCATCCGGTGAGTCTCGTCGAACCAGGCGCGGAGTTCCGCCCGGCCGGTCTTGCCGCCGCCGACCTTCACGTCTTCCGGGAACAGGTTGGCCCAGGCGTTGCAGTCCCGCATATCCAGGGCCAGAGAGTACTTCGCCGCCAGCTGGCGGATCGCATCGATCGATTCCAGCCGGTCGATGCGGGCTTCGAGCGAGGGTTTATCGGTCATGGCTGTCCTTGAGGCTGGGCGAGATCTTGCGGCGTCACGTCCTTGGACATGGGCTCGGCGGATTTGAGGAAGGTGATCAGGGCGGCCAGATCGTCCTTCGACAGGCCGGTCAGATCATGGGTGTAAGGCGGTGTCGCCGGGGCGGGGCCGACTTTGGCGCCATAGAAGCTGCGCAGCACCGGTGGCGCAGACGACAGGTCATAGATCTGCACGGCGGCATCGGTCTTCGTCTTCAACAGGCCGGTCGCGGTCTGCCCGTCCGGGGTGGCGACGCTGACCATCGTGTAGTCCGCATTCGGCACCGTCGGCTTGACCATGGCCTGATAGATGTCGCGCGGCATCCGCTTGGCGATCCCGGTCAGGTCCGGTCCTATCGGCCCGCCCTGCTCCTTATAGGAATGGCAGGCCGCGCAGGCGCCCGGGCGCGACAGGTCGAAGAAGATCGCCTGTCCCGCCTGGGCTTTGGCCGACAGCGGCGCGGCGGGCGCAGCCGGGGCAGGGGCTACGCCCCCGGTATCGGTGGCATGGTTGTTGGGCGACAGTGACATCACATAGGCGACGATCATCTCGAGCTCGGCCGGGGAGACCGAATCCTTGAAAGACGGCATCGGCGTTCCGGAGCGGCCGTTGATCACGGTGCTGCGGACGAAATCCGGCGGGAAATTGCGGTTCCTGAGCGACGGGCCCTTCGCCCCGACCCCGGCCTCGCCATGGCAGAAGGAGCTGCTGCAGGTGATCGAGAACAGGTTCCCGCCCTGCGCCACCTCGGCGGCGGAGGGGGCGGCCTGGGCGTTGCCGGCGATGAGAGCGGCCAGCGCGCCGAGAAGAAGATTAGTGCGCATCGGCCGCCCCCTTGCCCGCCTGCGGCAGGGCGAAGACGAACAGCGTGGAGCCCACCGGCGGCAGCTTCTTGGCTTCCTCTGGCCATAGCGGCGCGATCAGGGTCGCCGGGGCGCCCTGGAGGCCGGAGGGGATGGCGACGAACTGCCGCCCGCTGGCCGAATAGCTGATCGGCGAACCGGAGATGCCGCTGCCGGTCGAGAACGACCACAATTTCTTGCCGGTCTTGGCGTCCAGCGCGAAGGCGTCGCCGAACACGTCGCCGCTGAACACCAGCCCGCCGGCGGTCGCGGTCAGCGGCGCCACGCTGGGCAGGCCGGTCGGATAGGTCCATTGCCGCTTGCCGGTCAGCGGGTCGAAGGCGGCGATGAAGGGCTTGGTGTCTTCGGACCGCACCGGGCGGATGAAGCCGCCCATGAACATGTCGCCTTCCTTGGCGGCCGACACCGGCACGCCCTTGGTATAGGCGCAGACCTCGAAGGAGGTGTTGTACCACCAGCCGGTCTTGGGGCTGTAGGTCGAATGGTTGCCGGCGCGCGAGCCGTAGAGCGACGGGCAGATCAGTTTCTCGACGCCCAGCTCGGTCCGCACCGCGTCGACCGGGTGGCCGTCCTTGTCCAGCCCCTTGTTCCAATTGATCTTGTCGGCATGCGGCCAGCCGGCGACGAATTTGCCCGTGGCGCGGTCCAGTATGTAGGTGAAGCCCGACTTGTTGGCATGCAGCAGCAGCTTCTCGACCTTGCCGCCGCGGTTGATGTCGAGCAGCGTCGGCTCGGGCGCAGAGTCGAAGTCCAGGCTGTCGTTCGGATTTTCCTGGAAATACCATTTCAGCTTGCCGGTCGCGGCGTCGATGGCGACGACGCTGTCGGTATAGAGATTGTCGCCTTTGCGCGCGTCCGCGTTCAGCATCGGCTGCGGGTTGCCGACGCCCCAATAGACCAGGTTCAGCTCGGGATCGTATGAGCCGCCGTACCAGGTCGAGCCGCCGCCGATATTCAACAGGTCCTTAGGCCAGCTGTCGGCGCCGGGTTCGCCCGCTGCGGGAAGCGTATAGAAGCGCCATGCCATCTTGCCGGTCTTGGCGTCGTAGGCGCTGATATAGGCGCGATGCGCGATATCGCCGCGCGCGCCGACTACCACCTTGTCGCCCGCCATGATCGGGGTAAAGGACGTGGTGCATTTGCATTGCCGGTAATCCTCGATCTGGACATCCCAGACCTCGTGCCCGGTCTTGGCGTCGACCGCGACCAGATGGTTATCGCGGGTGCCCTCGAACAGCATGCCGAAGCCCATCGCCAGCCCGGTCGAGCTGCCGACGCCGCCCAGCGTGCCCGACGGCACTTCGCGCGGCAGGGACCAGATCACCTTGCCCGTCGCCGCATCGAGCGCGAAGAGGTGGTTATTGGGGGCCAGCAGGTACATCACCCCGTCGACCACCAGCGGCGTCGCGCCCAGCCCGCCGGGCTCGCCGGTGGAGAAGGCCCAGGCGACACCCAGGTTCTTGACGTTGCCGCTGTTGATCTGGTCCAGCGGGCTATAGCTCTGCGCCGTGTTGTCGCCAAAGAAGCCCGGCCAGTTGGCGCCGGCCCGGTCGGCGGCCATGGCGGTTCCCGCAAGGCATGGCAGGATCGCACTCATGCCCAGCCAGGCACGCGCTGCCTTTGCCCATTTCTGACGAATCATCCCCGTACCTCTTATGACCCGCGCGGGTCTTTATCGTTTTTGAACTGTCGGGCAAAGCGTAACTGAATGTCCAGTCATTTTTTCGTCCGCAAGTTTTATGATGGCAAATCCGATGCGGGGAGGGCAAACATCTCGCGTAAGATTATGAGCGCCTGCCGCCACGGGAGGACGCTTTGAGCGATTTGGTGGCAACAATGAAGCTTTTTGGTTTGTGCGCGCTGGCTGCTTTGGTTGCACCATCCGCATTCGCGCAGGCGCCGGCCGCTCCGATCGAGATCGACTATCTGGGCCTGAAGGTCGAGCGCACGCTGCAGTTCGCCTATCTCGACCAGCCGCCGCCCGATGCCGGCCTGCAGGGCGCGCGGGTCGCGTTGGCCGACAATCAGACCACCGGCCAATTCCTGAACCAGACCTTTCATTTGACCGAGGATATGGTTGATGACGCTGCTGGCGCCGTCGATGCCTTCAAGAAGCGCGTCGCCGCCGGAACCAAGCTGTTCGTGACCGACCTGCCGGCGCCGATCCTGCTCCAGGTGGCCGACCTGCCCGAGGCCAAGGGCGTAACCCTGCTCGACGCCACCACGCGGGACGATTCGCTGCGCGCCGAAAGCTGCCGCCGGAACGTGCTGCACACCGCGCCCAGCCGGGCGATGCTGGCCGATGCGCTGATGCAGTACATGACGATCAAGAAATGGGGGAAGATCGCGCTGGTGATCGGCGGCGACCCGGAAGACAAGCTCTATGCCGACGCCGTCCGCAACTCGGCGCGCAAGTTCCGCATCAAGATCGTCAAGGAAATCCCCTGGACCTTCGATCCCGGCTCCCGCCGCACCGATACCGGCGCCTATGCCGAAGGGGCGGAGGTCGCGCGCATCACCCAGGATGTCGGCGACTACGACCTCCTGGTGGTGGCTGACGAGGCCGACAATTTCGGCGACGAGCTAGGCTATCGCACCACCGAGCCGCGACCGGTCGCCGGCACCCAGGGGCTGGTGCCCACCGCCTGGGCCCGCCCGTTCGAACAGTGGGGCGCGACCCAGCTGCAGGGCCGGTTCCTGAAGGCCACCAATCGCTGGATGACCGAGAGCGATTACGGCGCTTGGCTCGCGGTGCGTTCGGTGGGCGAGGCCGCGACGCGCGGCAACACCACCGACCCGGTCAAGATCGGGGAATTCATGCGATCGAAGGATTTCGACGTCGCCGGCTTCAAGGGCACCAAATTGACATTCCGGGACTGGGATGGACAATTGCGCGAGCCGCTTCTGCTCGCCGATGCGCGCTCGCTGGTCTCGGTCTCGCCGCAGCCCGGTTTCCTGCACCAGTTCTCCGAACTCGACACGCTCGGTGTCGATCGCCCCGAAACCAAGTGCCATATGTGATGATGCTGAAACTCCTTTCCGCCGTCGCACTGATGGCACTGGCAGAGCCGGCCTTCGCCGAGAAGATCTTCGTCACCAACGAGAAGGACAACACCGTCACGGTGCTGGACGGGGAAACGCTCAAGATCGTCGAGACGGTGAAGGTCGGGCAGCGTCCGCGCGACCTGAAGGTCTCCAGGGACGGCAAAAGCGTCTATATCGTCGCCAGCGATTCCAACCGGTTTGACGTGCTGGATATCGCGACGATGAAGATCAGCGGCACTCTGCCCAGCGGCCAGGACCCGGAGCGGTTCGACATCAGTCCGGACGGCAAGACGCTCTATGTCGCCAACGAGGACGACAACAAGGTCTCCTTCGTCGACATCGCCACCAAGAAGATCGTCGCCGAGGTGCCTGTCGGCATCGAACCGGAAGGCATGGCCGTCAGCCCCGACGGCAAGATCGCGGTCGATACCACTGAGACCACCAGCATGGCCCATTTCATCGACACCGAGGCCAAGAAGGTCGTCGCCAACGTGCTGGTCGACAGCCGCCCGCGCGTCGCCGCCTGGACGCCGGACGGATCGCAGCTCTGGACCTCGTCCGAGGTCGGCGGCACCGTCGCGGTGATCGACGCCAAGACCCATGCGATCCTGAAGAAGATCAGCTTCGAGATTCCCGGCCTCACCTCCGGGAAGGCCCAGCCGGTCGACATCAAGTTCACCCAGGACGGCAAGACAGCCTTCGTCGCGCTGGGCCCGGCCAACCGCGTGGCGGTGATCGATCCCAAGAGCTACGAAGTGCAGAAATACATCCTGGTCGGCCAGCGTGACTGGAACATGGGCTTCTCGCCCGATCAGAAACGCCTCTATGTCGCCAACGGCGTATCGAACGACATCACGATTATCGACGTCGCCGACCAGAAGGCGGTGAAGTCGGTGCCGGTCGGCCGTTCGCCCTGGGGCGTGGTGGCGGCGCCATGAGCAGCACAGCCCTTTCCGTCAATCACGTCAGCCACGCCTTCGGTGAGCGCAAGGCGCTGGACGATGTCAGCTTCGGCATCGGCGCGGGTGATTTCACCGTACTGCTGGGCCTGAACGGCGCCGGCAAGACCACCCTGTTCGCGCTGGTCACCGGCCTCTATCACAGCCGGGGCGGCTCGATCGCGGTCTATGGCGCGGACCTGAAGGGCCAGTATCTGAAGGCGCTGGCCAAGATCGGCGCGGTGTTCCAGCAATCGACCCTCGATCTGGACCTCTCGATCGAGCAGAACATGTTTTACCACGCCTCCCTGCACGGCATGGCCAAGTCGGTCGCCGCGCCGCGCATCACGGCTGAGCTTGAACGCATCGGCCTCAATGACCGGCGCAAGGACAGGGCGCGCGACCTCTCGGGCGGCCAGCGCCGCCGGGTCGAGCTGGCGCGGGCGCTGATCCACGAGCCAACCCTGCTGCTGCTCGACGAGCCCACGGTCGGGCTCGACATCGAAAGCCGCCAGTTCCTGCTCGACCATGTCCGCAAATTGTGTGCCGAGCGCGGCATGGCGGTGCTGTGGGCGACCCACCTGATCGACGAGGCGGACGAGAACTCCAAGGTTGTCGTGCTGCACAAGGGTAAGGTGCTGGCTGCCGGCAAAGCGCCTGAGGTGATCGGCGCGGCGGGCGAGGCGACCTTGCGCGGCGCCTTCGACAAGCTTGTCGGTTCAGCACCGGCCGGGAAGGGGAAGCCGCAATGAGGCTCGCGCAGTATCTCCGCGTCTTCCTGGGCATCCTCAACCGCGAGGCGGTGCGCTGGTTCAATCAGCGCAGCCGGTTCATCTCGGCGCTGGTGCGGCCCCTGGTCTGGCTCGGCATTTTCGCCGCAGGCTTCCGCTTCACCTTGGGCCTGTCGATCATCGAGCCTTACGACACCTACATCCCCTATGAGGTCTATATCGCCCCCGGCCTGATCGCGATGATCCAGCTGTTCAACGGCATGCAGAGCTCGCTTTCCATGGTCTACGACCGGGAGATGGGCAGCATGAAGACGCTGATGATCAGCCCGTTTCCGCGCTGGTATCTGCTGCTGTGCAAGCTGATGGCCGGCGTCGCCGTGTCGATCGTCCAGGTCTATATGTTCCTTGCGGTCGTATGGCTGGGCGATCTCGCCAATTTCTGGGAGGTCTCGCTGCCGCCCTTGGGTTATGTCGAGGTGCTGCCGGCGATGATCCTCTCGGGCCTGATGCTGGGCGCGCTGGGGCTGGTGCTCTCCTCCTTCATCAAGCAGCTGGAGAATTTCGCCGGGGTGATGAACTTCGTCATCTTCCCGATGTTCTTCGCCTCCTCGGCCCTGAACCCGCTGTGGCGGGTGAAGGAATCCAGCCTCTGGCTCTATCGCATCTATTCGGTGAACCCGTTCTCCCACGCGGTGGAGCTGATCCGCTTCTCGATGTACGGGAAGTTCAACGGCCTGGCCGCCGGCGTGGTCGCCGGGTCGCTGCTGGCCTTCATGATCGCCGCCGTGTGGGGCTACGACCCCGGCCGCGGCCTGATCGCCAAGCGCGGCGGACCGCCGGAGTAAGTTTTCGACGAACCGCCGGTTTGCCTCGACAAACAGCGGGATTTGTTGACGCAAAGCCGCAACGGGTACGTTATTAAAGGCGATGGCTAATATCGCGCTTGACCCATCAGTCCTGACGTCGGCCGCCGCCCCGCGCGGCGAGGGCCGGACCGCCGCCCGCCCGGCGCGGGCCCGTCTGCCCAGCTGGGCGACGATGAAGACGATCCTCGCCTTCTGGGCCTTCTATTTCGTCATGAATACGATCCGCATGGCGGCTGTGAGCGCCGAAGGTCAGGCCGGGATGCTGGTCAGGCGCACGGTGGTCAGCCTGATCGGCATCGCGCTGACCACGGTGCTGTGGCAGGTGCTGCGGCGCTTTGAGGCCAAGTCGATGCGGGCGATGGTGACCGCCGCCTTCGTCGCCTCGCTCCCGATCTCCTTCGCCTATGCCACCGTCAATTTCACCGCCTTCTATGTCGTGCATCCCCACGATTCCGAGCTTCGGGAGATGCATGAGGAGAAGATGAAGGGGAAGCCGGCGGAGCTGTTCCAGATCGTCGATTCCGCGCTCAACTGGTACTTCTTCATCGTCGCCTGGGCGATCATGTATATCGCGCTGGCCTATGCCCAGAAGGTGCGGGTGGCAGAGCGCTTCGCCGCCCAGTACCGAGCCGAGGCGCAGACGGCGCAGCTCCGCGCGCTGCGCTACCAGATCAATCCGCACTTCCTGTTCAACACGCTGAATTCGCTCTCCAGCCTCGTTCTGCGCCAGCGCGGCGACGAGGCCGAGCGGATGATCATGAACCTGTCGAATTTCTTCCGCACATCGCTCACCACCGACCCGACCGAGGACGTGCCGCTCGTCGACGAGATCCGCATGCAGCGGCTCTATCTCGATATCGAGCGCATCCGCTTCCCCGACCGGCTGCTGGTGGTGATCGACGTCCCGCCCGAGCTGGAGCACGCGACGGTGCCCGGCATGCTGCTGCAGCCGCTGGTCGAGAACGCGATCAAGTACGGCGTCGCCCGCAGCACCCGCCCGGTAACGGTGACGATCCGCGCCCGCGCAGGTGAGAACAGCCTCAACCTGACCGTCGAGGATGACGGCCAGGCGCCCGCCGACGCGCCGCTGCTGCCGTCCGAGAAGGGGCATGGCGTCGGCCTGCGCAATGTCTGCGACCGGCTGGCCGCCCGCTTCGGCGAGGCAGCGACCTGCCATTACGGCGCCCGGGCCGAAGGCGGCTTCCGCGTCGCGCTCGCCATGCCGCTCAGGATGGATCCCGAACCCACCGCATGAGCGACGCCAAACCTCTGAAAACCCTGCTGGTCGATGACGAGCCGCTGGCGATCGAGCGGCTGCAGATCCTGTGCGCCCGCGTGCCCGACCTGAACCTGGTCGGCACCGCGGCCGACGGGGCGGCGGCGCTGCGCCTGGTCGAGGCGCTGCAGCCCGACCTGCTGCTGCTCGACATCGCCATGCCCGGCCTCGACGGCATGTCGGTGGCCCGGGCGCTGGAAAAGCTCGACCCAATACCATCGGTGATCTTTGTGACCGCATTCGACCAATATGCCGTAGCCGCTTTCGATGTGGCTGCCGTGGATTATCTGCTGAAACCCGTCGCCCAGGACCGCCTGGAAAAGGCCGTCGCCCGCGTCCGCGCCCATCGCGCCCAGCCGGCGGAGGTGCAGGCCGAGGCCTTCACCCACGAATTCTGGGTGCCCCACCGCGCCGAGATGATCCGCATCGCCGCCCGCGAGATCGACCTGATCGAGGCCGAGCGGGACTATATGCGGCTCCATGTCGGCCCGCGCTCATACCTGCTGCACCAGACGATCACCGAGCTGGCCCGCCGCCTGGACCCCACGGCCTTCGTCCGCCTCCACCGCTCCACCATCGTGCGCCGCGACCGCATCACCGGCTTCAAGCACGACGGCATGGGCGTCTGGACCGCCCAACTCACCGACGGCAAGGAACTGCGCATCGGCCGGACGTATCTTGCGGATGCCCGGGCGATGGCGGGTCGGTAGGTAGCTGCGCTACCGGCGTCTGTTTTTGGGCGCTTTTCCCAGAGCGTCATTCCCGCGAAGGCGGGAATCCAGAATCTTAACGCAGAGGTCGCGGAGGTTTCGCAAAGAGCGCAGAGGAATATGCTTCACCCCTCCGCGACCTCTGCGAAATCTCCGCGCTCTCTGCGTTAAAATCTTCTGCTTGCTCTGGATTCCCGCCTGCGCGGGAATGACGGGGAGGGGCCAAAAAAACAAAATGGGCGGGAAGCCCTTCGGCCGCCCGCCCATTCTTGCTCGGTGCTGCTGGGAGTCAGCGGCCGAGCATCGCGATGGCATCGTGGTTCATCGCATAGCGATGATCGGACGAACGCACGGAGGCTATGACGGCGTTCATCTGGGGCGATGCGCTGGCGATCGCGGTATCGCGGCAGGAATTGAAGCGCTCGCGGTCGGCCAGCGTGCGGCCGTCCACCGGGCCGCAGACCCGTTCGGCGAGGTGGGCGATGCGGGCCTTCAGCTTGGCCTCACCGGCGTCGGTGGTGAGGTCCAGGTCCTGGTAGCGGACCAGGGCCGAGCGGGCGTTGGTGTCCGCCGCATGGGCGGGGCTGCCGAAGCCTGCCGCGGCGGTGATGACCAGGGCGGAGGCGGTTAAGGCGAGAGTGCGGGTAGCGAGAGCGAGCATGACATTATCCCTTCGATCGGTAATTTGGCCGGCATCTCGGGGTGTTTGGGAGTGGCCTTTTTTGACCCCTCGTCCCGTGCCGATGACGGGAAGTTATGCGGGCGCCCCCGCTCTGTCGTGCGGTGCTCGACCGATGGCGGATAGTGTTCCACCAACGCCAAAAGCCACCGACGAACGGTGTGTTTCTATCGACGAACTACAGGGGAAAGGGGCGCTATCGCCCTACGATAAGTCGATCGCGAAGCGCTTCAGGTCATCCAGCGCGCAATATTCGAGCGCTTCCAGGTGGGTGGCGCGCAGCACGACGCGGGGCGCGGCATCGTTCTCCAGCGCCTGTTGCCAGCGCGGGGCGCACAGGCACCAGCGGTCGCCTGGCTGAAGCCCCTTGAAGCCGATCTCGGGCACCGGCGTCGACAGGTCGTTGCCCGCCAGCCGGGAGAATTGCAGGAACTCGGCGGTCAGCACCACGCACACCGTATGGCTGCCCACGTCGCCGGGCCCGGTATCGCAGCAGCCTTCGCGGAAATAGCCGGTCATCGGGTTGACCGAGCAGGTCTCCAGCACCCCGCCCAGAACGTTGAGCGACGGTGACCGCCCACGCCTTCCCCCACCGGTCATGTCCAACGGCATGATCGCCCCTCGTTCGTTACCTGCGGGTCAGCTTAGCGGAGCGGCGATCAACCCACCACAGGCATGGCGATCACGTCGGCCACCGCGGCCAGATGCACGCCGGCGGCGGCCAGCACCAGGGCGTGCCAGAGGGCGTTGTGGAACGGCCAGGCAACGCGCGTGTGGATGAATGAGCCAAGCGAGTACAGCACGCCGCCGGCCAGCAGCAGTGCGATCGCGCCCGAGGGCAGGGCCCCCACTAGCGGCAGCAGCGCCGCCCAGCCGAGCGCGAGATAGAGGAAGACGGAAATCCGCTCGGCCCAGCTCTGGTTCATCAGCTTCAGCGCGCCGCCCATCGCCGCCAGGACCCATACCGCGATGCAGAGCGGGATCGCGATATCCTCCGACAGGGCGACGAGGCCCAGCGGCGTGAAGGTGCCGGCGATCATCACGAAGATCATCGCATGGTCGACGCGCCGCAGGATGCTCTTCAGCGGGCCGGCGCTGACCAGATTATACAGCGCCGAGGCCCACAGCATGCCGATCAGACCGGCGGCATAGACCGTGCCGCTGACGATCCGCCCGGTCGTGATCTCAGGCCCGGCATGCGCGAACAGCCAGGCGATGGCCAGCGGCGAGGCCACCAGCCCCAGCACATGGACCATGGCATCGGCCCACTTTTCGGCTGCGGTATAATCGGGAAAGGACATCTGGGACGAGAGCATGACGGCCCCTCGGCATCGGTCGGGAAAGGCGAGCCGAAGCCCGCCCGTTCGGAACGCGCAATTGATATGCTGGCGGCACCGCCGCGAAACAACCCGCTGCGACAGAAACGACACAGGAGCGAAAACCCAGCGGTGCGGCTAGGGCGAGTTCGATCGCGAGGAATTTTCTTATCCGCAGATTTCGCAGATTAACGCAGATTTTTAACGCAGAGGGCGCTGAGAACCGCTGAGGCCGCAGAGAAAAGTTTTTCCGCTTCGCGTTTATGAGCCGCCGCAGGCAAATCCTTCCTCAGCGGCCTCCGCGGTTCTCAGCGTCCTCTGCGTTAACCGGATTTCAATCTGCGTTAATCTGCGAAATCTGCGGATAAAAAAGGATTTCTTTGGCGCGTCCACGCCCCGCCCAGCTAAACTCCCCAAAACCCACCGGGAGGACGCCATCCATGAAAATCGGCCTGCAGATTCCGAACTTCACCTGGGGCCACGGCCCCGCGCGCATCGGCGGGACCTTGGCGGATATCGCCCGGGCGGCTGAGATGGCGGGGTTCGCCAGCATCTGGGTGATGGATCATTTCTTCCAGATCCCGCCGGTCGGCCCGGCCGAGACCGACATGCTGGAGGGCTACAGCGCGCTCTCATACCTCGCTGCCGTGACGAACAAGGTGAAGCTCGGCACGATGGCGACCGGCGTGGTCTATCGTCATCCGGGCATCCTGGTGAAGACGGCGACGACGGTGGACGTGCTGTCGGGCGGCCGCGCCTATCTCGGCATCGGCGCCGCCTGGTTCGAGCGTGAGGCGCTGGGCCTCGGCACCCCGTTCCCGCCGCTGTCGGACCGGTTCGAGATGCTGGAGGAGGCGCTCCAGATCGCCAGGCAGATGTGGTCCGGCGACAGCGGCGCCTACAAGGGCAAGCATTACCACCTAGCCGAAACGCTCTGCGTGCCCCAGCCGCTCTCCCGCCCGCACCCGCCGATCCTGGTTGCCGGCAGCGGCGAGAAGAAAACGCTGCGCCTCGTCGCCCAATATGCCGACGCCTGCAACCTGTTCGGCGACGCCGGCATGGTCGCGCCCAAGCTGGAGGTGCTGCGGGCCCATTGCGACCGGCTGGGCCGCAACTATGCCGACATCGAGAAAACCACGCTGGGCACCGCCCACCTCGCCCCCGGCCAGATGACCGCCAAGGACATCGTCGCCCACTGCAAGGCCCTGGCAGCCATCGGCGTCGACCACGCTATCTTCAACATGCCCAACGTTCAGGACATCACCCCGCTGGAGGTGTTCGGGCGGGAAATCATTCCGGAAGTCGCCGGGCTCTAGAAGGAAAAATCGATATGCTGACCGTGCATCATCTGGGCGTGTCCCAGTCCGACCGGATCGTCTGGCTGTGCGAGGAGCTGGGCATTCCCTATGAGATGAAGAAGTACGACCGGGAGCCGTCGGGGATGGCGCCGCCGGCCTATAAGGCGCTGCATCCCAGCGGCACCGCGCCGATCATCACCGACGGCGACCTGACCCTGGGCGAATCCGGCGCGATCATCGAATACATCATCGGCCGGCACGGCGGCGGCCGGCTGGCGGTGACGGCGGACAAGCCGAACTTCGCCGACTATCTGTTCTGGTTCCACTTCGCCAACGCCTCGATGCTGCCGCGCTCGATGATGGTCATGATCCTGGCGATGGCCGGTGCAGCGGAGGGCGGGGACCCAAGGGTCGCCGCGATGGCCGCCCGCGCCGACCAGGCCTTCGACATGGTCGAGAAACGCTTGGGGCAAGCCGACTATTTCGCCGGCGCCGACTTCACCGCCGCCGACATCATGATGACCTTCGGCCTCACCGTCATGCGCATGTTCGCCCAGCGCGATCTGGCGCCTTATCCGAACATCCGCGCCTACCTGCAGCGGATCGGTTCACGACCGGCCTATCAGAGGGCGACGAAGAAGGCGGACCCGGATTTGCCGCTCATGCTCGGGTGAGGGGCGGATGCAGCGTTCGGTTTCGCGAAAACGGGAGTATCGACAGCATCCATCACAAACCGTCATGCCCGGACTAGATCCGGGCATCCACGGGGCGCCGTTAGCGCAAATATCCGAGGTCACCGCTGGCGGGAGCGCGTGGATGGCCGGGTCAAGCCCGGCCATGACGACGTTGGGTTGCGGCCCAAAGGCACTCAGCTACAACAACCGATAAGAGGAAGGACCGACACCATGCAGCCACCCGAACAGGATTACCGCGCGATAGAGCAGCTTCTCTACCGTTATGCCTGGATGGTGGATCGGCGGAAGTGGGAGCTGATGGACGAAGTCTTCGCCCCCGGCGCCACGATCGACTACGCCTCCACCGGCGGCCCGGCCGCGATGCCCTACCGGCCTTGCCTGGAATGGCTCGACCGCGCGCTCAAGCCCTGGCCGATCAACCTGCACCACATCACCAATATCGCAGTGGATGTCGACGGCGACCGCGGCGAATCCCGCTGCTACTTCACCGCCCCGATGGCCCGCGTGAAGCCGGGCGGCGGGCAGGATGTGATCACCAATGCCGGGTACTATCTCGACACGCTGGTGCGCACGCAGCAGGGCTGGCGGATTTCGGCGCGGTTCTGCGATATGACCATCCAGATCGGCGGATTGCCACCAGACTATGAGATCCCAGCGTGAAGCGAACACTGAGGCCGGGCGCCATCGTCGCAGTCCAATCCTGAGTATAGACTGACGGAGACACTAATAAAACATCGTATAAATTGCAAA
>Ga0105238_10001652_pt1 | contig 22387 bp, 18 predicted proteins | sample KBSC34metaG_FD_81526 | JGI IMG/M metagenome (GOLD analysis project Ga0105238, IMG submission 81526) | Corn rhizosphere microbial communities from Kellogg Biological Station, Michigan, USA - KBS C3-4 metaG | ecosystem: Host-associated > Plants > Roots > Rhizosphere > Soil | place: Michigan, USA...
TAGCGCTCGTCCTCCGGGTTCACCGCGACGGCGCTGTCGCCCAGCATCGTCTCGGGGCGCGTCGTGGCGACCACCAGATAGCGCCCAGGCTCGCCCTCGATCGGATAACGCAGATGCCACAGCGATCCCTTGTGCGGCTTGGCCTCGACCTCAAGGTCGGAGATCGCGGTGTGCAGCTTGGGGTCCCAATTGACCAGGCGCTTGTCGCGATAGATCAGGTTCTGCTTGTAGAGCTGGACGAACACCTTGCGCACGGCGTCCGACAGGCCCTCATCCATCGTGAAACGCTCACGCGACCAGTCGGGCGAGGTGCCGAGGCGGTGGAGCTGGTTGACGATGGCGCCGCCGGATTCCGCCTTCCACTGCCAGATGCGCTCGATGAAGGCGTCGCGGGTGAAATCGTGGCGCGACTTGCCCTCGGCCGCTAGCTGCCGCTCGACGATCATCTGGGTGGCGATACCGGCATGGTCGGTGCCCGGCTGCCACAGCACCCGGTCCTTCTTCATGCGGCGATAGCGGACGATCACGTCCTGCAAGGTGTGGTTCAGCGCGTGGCCGACATGCAGACTGCCCGTCACGTTGGGCGGCGGCATCATGACGGTGAAGGGCACGCCGTTGCCGGCAGGCTTGCCGATCTCAGCCGCATCCCAGCGTTCGGACTGGCGGCTTTCCACCGTCTTCGGATCGAAAGTCTTGTCGAGCATCGTCGTTAACAGCCAAAGCGGTTGAGCAGATATCAGTCCGGTTCAATCCCCAACCGTCATGCCCGGGCTTGACCCGGGCATCCACGCACCGACGTTTGCGCGATCGCCCGGCATTGGCACGTGTGGCGCCCCGTGGATGCCCGGGTCAAGCCCGGGCATGACGGTTGTGGTTGGGGGTTAGACCGGAAACAGACACCCTACTCGTGTGTGAATATTTCCTAGCAGTACCCTCGGACGGCGGTTCAGTCGATACCGGTCCCGAACCATTTGTCGCGGACGCGGGAGGCGTTGACCTCAGGATCGTAGACCGTGACTGCCAGAGCCATGTCGCGCGCCGTCAGCCGGCCGACGGACGACAGCAGCGTGTAGGAATCGACCAGCGCGTCATGCTGCGCGCCGACGAGGTTGACCTGGGCCTGCAGCAGCTGCTGCTCGGCGGTCAAGCTGTCGAGTACGGTGGCGGTACCGACCAGCGCCTGCTGCCGCGTGCCCTCGGCGCCGATGGCCGCGGCCTCAACCTGCGCAGTCAGCGCCTCGATATTGGCCTGCGCAGTCTTCAGCTGCTGCCAGGAGGCGATCGCCGTCTGTCGCGCGACGCGCTTCGCGTCCTCGATCGCGATCAGATTCTGGTTCGCCGTCTGCTTGGCCTCGCGGACTTGAGACGAGGCGAGGCCGCCGGTGAAGAGCGGCCAGCTGATCTGGGCAGCAACGCTGCCAGTGTCGATGTGGCTAACGTGACCGAGATCAGGGAAAAAGGGGCTGCTCGCCTGGGCATTTGGCCCAGGATAAAGGCGCTCGAACGTGCCGATCAGTTGGATGGTGGGAAGGCGGGCCCCCTGCGCAAGATCTACTCCGTCACGGGCTGCTCGCTCTACGAATTCAGCAGCAACAACGTTCGGATTGTTCTCCTCCGCCTCAGCGACGGCATCTTCGAGCGAAGCGGGCAATTCGTATTTGAAGACAGGCTGGACGAGCTTACCGGGCGCCTGCCCAACGACACGCTGATAGGCTGCTTGGTCGGTCTTCAAAGTGCCGATCGCTGTCGTATGCTGAGCGCGAGCCTGCTGATAGGAGGCCTGTGCCAGTGCGACGTCCGTGCGGGTCACCTCGCCAACACGCAAGCGGTCGGTCTCCGCATCGAGCTGTCGCTTGAGCACGGCTTCGTTGCTTGCATTGAGATCAACCGTCGATTGGTCCCGGACGACATCCAAGTAAGATTGCGCGGCCTGGAGCAGAACAGCTTGCTCAGTTGCTTTCAACTGAGCCTGACCAGCCTTGACCACATTGGTGGCTTGGCTCGTTTGAGCTTCGGTTCGCCCGCCACGATATAGGTTCTGGACGATTTGTACCGATGCGCTTTTCTGCGTGTTGTACCCGGTGGCGGATCCCGACGTGTTAGCCGCAGCGCGAGGAGCAATGTCGGTGTGCGTCCGCGTGATCCCGCCATTCACCGTCACCGTCGGCCGCCAGTTGGACAGCGCCTGCGGCACCTGCTCGTCGGTGGCGCGCTGCTGCGCTCGAGCTCCGCCGAGCTGGGTGCTCTGCGTATAGGCGTTGGACAGCGTCTCTTCCATCGTCTGAGCCGCGGCAACAGGTGCAACGGCGGTCGCCGCGAGAAGCACGGCGGCGGTGGAGAAGAGCCAGGCGGAATGGCGCATCGGCTTGTACCTTAATATCGCGACAGAGTGGGATCGACCGTGCGGGCCCAGGCGTCGATGCCGCCGGCCACGTTGGTCGCATGATCGAACCCCTGGTTGCGCAGCCAGGCCGTCGCCTGGGCGCTGCGCCCCCCATGATGACACATCACCGCCAACGGCGTGTCGCGTGACAATTCGCCGACCCGGCTCGTGAGCTCGCCCAGCGGAATGTTCAGGGCGCCGTCGACAGAGGCGATCTCAACCTCCCAGGGCTCGCGGACATCCAGCACGACCGGCGGGTTGGGGCTGTCCAGGCGCTCTTTCAGGGTGAGCGTGTCGATCTCGAAGGGTTCGCTCATGATCTTACAGTGCGAAAGCGTGGCGGGGTTCGAAGCCCGGCAGATAGGGGGCGACGGTGTCGAACAGGACGCGGCCGGACACCGAGCCGCCCAGCTTGCGGTACAGCATACCGGCGCCGGTGCGGCCTTCCTGCGCCTGAATGGTCACAAGGCGGCCCTGGTCGGCAAGCTGGCCGGCGATCTCCTTCGGCAGCTCGGCGATCATGCCGTCGATCAGAATGACGTCATAGGGGCCGGACGCGGCATGCCCCTGCTCAAGCGGCCCGGTATGGACCACGGCATTGGCGACAGCGAGCGCGGCCAGGTTGGAGCGCGCCGCATCGGCCAGGCCGGCATCGCTCTCGACGGCGGCCACCGAGGCGGCGAGGCCGGCCACGACCGCCGCGGAATAACCGGTGCCGGCGCCGATCACCAGAACCTTGTCCGACGGCGAGATCGTCGCCTCCTGCAGCAGGCGGGCCATCGCCAGCGGCTCAAGCAGGTAGCGGCCGGGCGCGATCCGCAGGCTCTTGTCGACATAGGCCACGCCGGCCAGCTCGGCGGGAACGAAAATCTGGCGCGGCAGGCGCGACAGCGCCGCCAGCAGCGCCGGATCGACCACCTTGTTGGTGCGTATCTGGCTCTCGACCATATTGAATCGGGCCGTGGCGTGAAGGTCGCTGGCCTGGGCGGTTTCGGCGGTGGCTAGGGTCATGGAATCGCTGCTCGCCATCGTGGAGGGAGGCACCGGGGGTATATATCCGGCATGAAGTTCAAAGACAACGCAGGGTATTATTATGCGCCCTGCCCGTCCCGGTCTTGAAGATTACGGTTGGACGCGGACCGGCGTGCGCATCGTCACGAATTCCTCGGCCGAAGTCGGGTGGATGCCGATGGTCTGGTCGAACATCGCCTTGGTCGCACCGGCGGTGATGGCGACCGCGAATCCCTGCATCATCTCCGCCGCGTCGTCGCCGATGACGTGGCAGCCTATGACCCTGTCCGTGCCGTTCTCGACCAGAAGCTTCATCGTCGTCTGCTGGTTGCGCGCGGTCAGGCGGTGCTTCAGCGGACGGAACATCTGCTTGAAGACATGGTACTGGATGCCCCGGTCGGACGCCTGCTGCTCGGACAGGCCGACAGTGCCGATCGGCGGGGAGGAGAAGATCGCGGTCGGCACGTTCTCCAGGCTGACGTGGCGGTTGCTGCCCGCGAACAGCCTGTCGGCCAGGGCATGGCCCTTGGCGGTGGCCACCGGCGTGAGGTTCAGCTGGTCGGTCACGTCGCCGATGGCGAAGATATGGGGAATGTTGGTCCGGTCGTCTTCGTCCACGATCACCGCGCCGTTCTTGTTCAGCGCGACGCCCAGATCCTCAAGCCCGATCCCCTGCGTGAGCGGATTGCGGCCCGTGGCATAGAGGACGCAATCGACCTCCATCGTCAGATCCTCGTTGCAGGTGACGCGGATTCCGCCCTCGACCTTTTCCAGTGCCTTGGTCACGCAATGGAGGTGGGTCTTGATCCCCTGCGCCTTCATTTCGGTCATCAGCGCGGTGCCGAGCTCGGCATCGAACGCGGTCAGGATCGCCATGCCGCGATGGATCAGGGTCACGTCGGCGCCGAGGCCGGAGAAGATGCCGGCGAACTCGACCGCGATATAGCCGCCGCCGACGATCAGGATCCGTTTCGGCAGGTCGGGCAGGAAGAACGCCTCGTTGGAGGTGATCGCCAGCTCCCTGCCTGGAATGTCCGGCACGTTGGGCCAGCCGCCGGTCGCGATCAGGATGCGCTCGGCGGTCACGCGCTCGCCGGTCGAAAGCTGGACGGTATGTGCGTCGGCCAGCACGGCGCGCGCGTCATAGACCTTAACGCCGGCATTGTTCAGCAGGCCGCGATAGATGCCGTTCAGCCGCTCGATCTCGACATTCTTGTTGCGGATGAGGTCGGACCAGGAGAACTCGTCCGCCGCGCATTTCCAGCCATAGCCGGCGGCATCCTCGAAGCCGTGGCCGAAGGCGGCTGAATAGGCCAGCAGCTTTTTCGGTATGCAGCCGACATTGACGCAGGTGCCGCCCATATAGCGCTCCTCGGCAACGCCGACCCGCGCCCCGTGCCCGGCCGAAATCCGCGCCGCGCGCACGCCGCCGGAGCCGCCGCCGATGACGAACAGGTCGAAATCATATTGGGTCATGGAAAGGTCCTTGGGCGGCTGAACGAGCCAGCTTTTTAGAAACGTAGGATGGGTAGAGCAACGCGAAACCCATCATCGCTTGCGAGGAAAGGTGGTTTCGCTGCGCTCCACCCATCCTACAAGACTACGCAAGCTATCTACCGCACCACCTCGACTCCGTGCCAGAAGGCGACATGGTCCTTGATATTGGCGGCGGCGGGCTTGGGGTCGCGGTAGATCCAGGCGGCGTTGGGATTGGTCTTGCCGTCCACGGTCAGGGTGAAATAGCCGGCCGTGCCCTTCCAGGGGCAGATGCTGGAATGGTCGGTCTCCGTGAAATATTCGCGCTTCAGCGCCGCGGGCGGGAAATAGACATTGCCCTCGACCTCCTCGAACCGGTCGCTCTCGGCAACCACCTTGCCGTTCCAGATCGCCTTTGCCATTCAGGCCTCCCGTTGTACGCCCAGGATATGTCATAGCAGCCCATTCCCATTTCCAGGGCGGGAATTGGATGGCTGCGTTGCCGGAACGGCTAGTTGTAGCGCAGGCGAAGGGTCAGGTCCTGCTTCAGACTGTCATAGCGGGCATCGCCCATCGTGGCGTTGCCGCTGCAACCGCGTGTCCACAGCACCCCGGCCGGATCGGCGATGGCGAAGACGATTACCGGGAGGTCGGGCTTGAATTGCGGGCTGCAGGCGCCCTGGTCGTTCCGCACCTTGATCCGGTGGACCTGCGCGCCCTTCCAGATGGTCTCAACCTGAAACAGCGTAATCAGGTCGTTCTTGATCCCCCCGGGGGTCTCCAGCGTCTGCTCGGAATGAAATGGCGAGCTGCCCTGCGGGATCTGGGCGGACATCAGCGGTTTGCCGGCAAAGATCACCACGGACCCGGCGATCTGCTCATCCAGCGAGACCGCGGGACATTGGCAGTCGGCACGGGACGTGCCGCCCAGGACCAGGGCGGCAACCGCCGCGAGACCGATCGAACCGAGACATCTGCGCATCGCCACCGCCCCTCGTTCCGCCGTCATTTGGGCATGAAATCGGCGCGGCGCGCAACAGTTCCGGGCAGTAAGGCTAGGACCAGACGGAGAGCGGCATGATGAAGGCGAGATCGGTGTCGCCGGTCTTTTCGCCGGCCGCCGTCAGCAATGCGTGGGCCTGGCCGCGATGATGCGTCTGATGATTGAACATATGGACCAGCACCACCGTTCTGGGCGCCGTCATGTCGGACTGGGCGATGCCGCTATACCAAGTCAACTCGCCAGCCAGCCAGCCTTCGGTCAGATCGGCGGCCCAAGCCTCGATAGCGGCATCGATCTCAGCCCGCTTCGCCTGCATCTGAGCGAAATCGTCATAGAGACGAGCGCTTTCTGTGCCCGGCTTGTCGGGCTTGGGCCAGCCGGCGAAGCGCGACATCCACACCTGGTCGCCAAACAGCAGATGATTGAGCGTGCCGTGAATCGAGCCGAAGAAAGCGCCGCGATCCAGACTGCGCTCGGCATCCGACAGCCGTTCGGCGGCTGAATAGATCCGGCGGTTCATCTCGCTGCTATAGGCGCTGAAGCCACGGACATAGGCAGGCGTGATCATGTGAACCTCAGTGTGTCATCAGGCCGCCATCCACCACCATCGTGTCGCCCGACACGTAGGCCGCATCGTCCGAGCACAGCCAGACGACGGCCCTGGCGATATCCTCCGGCGCGCCCATCCGTTTGCCCGGCAGCTGCTGCACCAGGGCATCGATCGACCCGCCGTCCTGGTTCAGATGGGCCCGCATCATCGGCGTATCGATGATGCCGGGGCAGACGGAGTTGATACGAATATTGCGGTCCGCATATTCCCTGGCGGCCACCTTGGCGAGGCCGAGCAGCCCGTGCTTGGCGGCCGTATATTGCGGAAGCCCCGGCGCCGGGATCAGGCTGGCGCCCGAGCAGTTATTGACGATCACCCCGCCGCCGGCGCCCAGCATGTGCCGGATTTCCTGCTGCATGCACAGGAACACGGAGGTGAGATTCACCTGCACCACCCGCTCGAACTCCTCCAGGGTCTGCTCATGGAACGGCGCGGCGACGCCGTTGACCCCGGCATTGTTGAAGGCGCAGTGCAGCCCGCCGAAGGTCTCGACCGTCTTAGCCACCATCCGCGCGATATCGTCCGGTGAGCGCATATCGGCAGCGATGAATGCCGCCTGCCCGCCCGCTCCCTGGATTTCGGCCACCACCTCGCCGGCTTTCGCCGGATCGCGCGCCACCACGGCAACAGATGCGCCGCGCTGCCCGAACAGCAGCGCCGTTGCCCGGCCAATGCCGGTTGCCGCCCCGGTAACGAGCGCGACCTTGCCTTTGAAGTCCTGCATCAATCCCTCGTAGGTCGGATTAGCGGAGCGTAATCCGACACTTCATGATACTCGGCCCGATCGTCGGATTACGCTGCGCTAATCCGACCTACACGATCATTCAACAGTCACGCTCTTCGCCAGATTGCGCGGCTGGTCGACATCCGTGCCCTTGGCCACGGCGACGTAATAGGCCAGCAGCTGCACCGGGATGGCGTAGAGGATCGGGGAGACGAATGGGTCGACCGCCGGCATCTCGATGGTGCCGACAGCGAGCGGGGCCAGGCGTTCGATGCCGGCCTGGTCGGAGATGACCAGGATACGACCGCCGCGGGCCTGGGCTTCCTGGACGTTGGAGGCGGTCTTCTCGAACAGGGCGTCGCGCGGGACCAGCACGATCACGGGCACGTCCTCGTCGATCAGCGCGATGGGGCCGTGCTTCATCTCGCCGGCGGCATAGCCTTCGGCGTGGATGTAGGAGATTTCCTTGAGCTTCAGCGCCCCTTCCAGCGCCAGCGGATAGGCGGTGCCGCGGCCGAAATAGAGCACGTCGCGGGCCTGGGCGATCTGGTGCGCCAGCGCCTCGGGCACATGGGCGTTGTTCAACACATCGGACACGCGGGCCGGCGCCTCGCGCAGCGCGGCGGCCATGGCGGAGGCCCGCTCCGGCGTGATCGCGCCCCTGGCCTGGGCGATGGCGATCGTCAGGCAGGCCAGCACGACGAGCTGGGTGGTGAAAGCCTTGGTCGAGGCGACGCCGATCTCGGGGCCGGCCTTGGTGTAGAATACCGCGTCGCTTTCCCGCGCGATGGTCGATTCCACCACATTGATGATCGACAGGATTTTCTGGCCCTGGCTGCGGCAATAGCGCAGCGCCTCCAGCGTGTCGGCGGTCTCACCCGACTGGGAAACGAACAGCGCCACCCCGCCCGGCGGCATCGGCGCGGCGCGATAGCGGAACTCGGACGCAACGTCGATCTCGACCGGCATGCGGGCGATCTGCTCGATCCAGTATTTGCCGACCAGCCCGGCATAATAGGCGGTGCCGCAGGCGACGATGGTGATGCGCGGCACGGTGGCGAAATCGACCGGCAGTTCGCCCAGCTCGACATCGCCGGTGGCGTCGTTGCAGAAGGAGGACAGCGTGTCGCCGATCACCGCCGGCTGCTCGTGGATTTCCTTCAGCATGTAATGGCGATATTCGCCCTTGCCGGTCAGGATGCCGGAGACCGAGCTCTGCAGGATCGGCCGCTCGATGATCTTGTCTTCGGCGTCATAGATCGTCGCATGATCGGTGGTGACCACCGCCCAGTCGCCGTCATGCAGATAGGCGACCCGGCTGGTGAGGCTGGCCAGCGCCACCGCGTCGGATGCAATGAACATCTCCCCGCTGCCGTAGCCGATGGCGAGCGGCGGCCCCTGGCGGGCGGCGATCAGCATCGGATGGGCGCCGCCGAACAGCATCAGCAGGGCGAAGGCACCGTGCAGCCGCTTCAGCGCCGCCGATGCGGCATCGACCGGCGACAGTCCCTGGTCCAGCAGGTCGGTCACCAGATGGGCGATCACCTCCGTGTCGGTCTGGCTTTCGAACCGGCGCTGCTTGGCGATCAGCTCGGCTTTCAGCTCCTGATAATTCTCGATGATGCCGTTATGGACCACGGCGACCCGTTCGGTCGCATGGGGATGGGCGTTGCTTTCGGTCGGGCCGCCATGGGTGGCCCAGCGCGTGTGGCCGATGCCGATCGTGCCCTGCAGAGGTTCCAGCGCCAGCCGCTTGTCGAGGTTGAACAGCTTGCCCTCGGCACGGCGGCGATGGATTTGATCGTCGACCAGCGTGGCGATGCCGGCGCTGTCATAGCCGCGATATTCCAGGCGCCGCAGCCCATCCATGATGAGGGGGACCGCGTCCTGACGCCCGACAACGCCGATAATGCCGCACATAACTCGCTACCCTCTAACCTTGGCCTTTGGCCTTCCTGGCCTTCTGTTTAGCACGAAATTCCGCCGCCCACCCGGGCTTCACCGCCTGGCGTCCGCGGGCAACCGCCAGCGCGTCGTCCGGTATGTCCTCGGTGATGGTGCTGCCGGCCCCGGTGAAGGCGCCGGCCCCCACCTTGACCGGGGCGACCAGGGTGGTGTCGGAGCCGATAAAGGCGCCGGCCCCGATCTGCGTGCGGTACTTGCCGAAACCGTCGTAATTGCAGGTGATCGTGCCCGCGCCGATATTGGCACCCGCGCCGACATCGGCATCGCCGATATAGCTGAGGTGATTGGCCTTGGCGCCTTTGTCGATCCGCGCGTTCTTGATCTCGACGAAATTACCGATATGCGCGCCCTCGCCCACGCTGGCGCCAGGGCGCAGCCGTGCATAAGGGCCGATGATCGCCCCAGCCTCGACCTCGGCCTTTTCGATATGGCTGAAAGCGCGGATCTCGACACCGTCGCCGATCTTCACGCCCGGGCCGAAGAACACGCTGGGCTCGACCGTCACGTCACGGCCAAGCTGGGTGTCAAAGGACAGGAAGACGGTGGCCGGATCGATCAGGGTCGCACCCTCGTCCATCGCCTTGCGCCGCAGCCGGTCCTGCATCCTGGCTTCCGCCACAGCAAGTTCACTGCGGGAATTGACGCCCAGCGCCTCTTCCTCCGGCGCCTCAACCACCCTGCAGGTGGAGCCTGCTTTGCGCGCCATCTCGACGATGTCGGTCAGGTAGTATTCGCCCTTGGCGTTGGCATTGCCGATGCTGTCCAGCAGCCCGAACAGCTTCGAACCGTCGATCAGCATGATGCCGGTGTTGCAGAGATCGATCCGCCGCTCGGCCTCGTTGGCGTCCAGCGTCTCGACGATCCGCTCCAGCGTGCCGTCCGATCCCAGCACCAGGCGGCCATAGGCCGTCGGCGGCGGGACGCGGATGCCCAGCACGGTGATGGCCTCGTCACGCCGCTCCGCCCGCATCCGCGCCAGCGTGTCGGCCTGGATCAGCGGGCAATCGCCGTAGAGGATCAGCACGTCGCCGGCGAAGCCGGTCAGCGCCTCGCGCGCCGCCTTCACGGCATCGGCGGTGCCGTTCTGGCTGCGCTGAATGGCGGTCGCATGCGGTTTCACCGCCGCCGCGACATCGTCCATCCCCGGCGCGACGACGACCACGACGCGCTCGGCGCCCAGCGCCTCGGCCGCTGCGATGACGTGCCCAACCATCGACCGCCCGGCCACCTTGTGCAGCACCTTGGGCAGCGCCGAGCGCATGCGGGTGCCCTTCCCGGCGGCGAGCACAATGACGGCGAGCGGTTTCATCGGATGGCGACCTTCGGAATTTACGGATTCCTGCTCTAACCCGCGCCCATGAGGGATGCAACCGAGCCATTTGAAAGGACAAGCATCCGACGGGAAAATGGCAGCACGATGACCGCGGCGGGCACTATTTCCCGAATGTCTCGACGATCCGCGGATCGATCGCCCGGGCAGCGGCGATGTCGATTCCGCCGCCCGCCACATCGCCCTTCTTCTGCCTGGCGAGCCCCCGCCCGTAGAGCGACGACGCCAGGCGCGGATTGATGGCGAGGGCCGCATCGTAATCGGCCTGGGCGAGGTCGTATTTCCCGGCCATGAAATTGACGAAGGCCCGGCTGTCCAGAATCTCGGCGCTGTAGGGCCGCAGGGCCACGGCGGCATTGCAATCGTCCAGCGCCATGTCCAGCCGCGCCAAAATCGCGCCGTTCCAGCAGCGGGCGTTCAGCGCGGTGGCGGATTTCGGCTGGAGGCGAACCGCCTCGTCAGCGTCCGCCAGGGCGTGCGTATAGTCGCCGGCAAGTTCATAGACGCGCGACCGCGAGAGATAGCCGGCGACGCTTCGCGGCGCGATGCGGATCGCCGCCGTCGCATCCTGCATGGCCCGCTCCCACTCGCCTTTCGCGGCATAGGCGCCCGCGCGCGCCGCATAGGCGGCCTCCGACTTGGGATCGAGGGCAATCGCCGCGCTTGCGTCGGCCAGGGCATGCTCCGGATCGTCGGCAATGAGGTACAGCTCGCTGCGCACGACGAAGCTCAGGGCGTTCTTCGGTTCCACCGCGAGCGCGCGGCTCACGTCTGCGAATGCAAGTTCGCGCCGGCCTTCCAGCGAGAACAGCTCGGCCCGCTCGAGATAGGCTTCCGTGCCGCCCGGATCGGCACGCACGGCGTTGTCGAGCGCCGCCTTCGCCCCGTCATAGTCGCGGTGCTTCAGCGCGTCCTCGGCGCTCAGCAGATAGTCCCGCGCGTTGGTCAGCGCGATGGGGCCGCGCCCGGCGGAGGCGGGCCGGGCATCGTCCTGCCGCGCCGCCGCATCGCCCCGTATGGTGGAGGCATAGAGCTTGTGCTCGCCATAGGCGAAATAAAGATGAAGGCTGGCGAGATCGTGCATGCCCAGGATGACGTCCGGATTGTTGCCGGCCATCGGTGCGATCACCAGCCATGGATCGTTGAAGACGATGTCACCCATCCTCAGCGTATGGAAACGATGGCGGTAGACCTCCCGCGGCTTCCCGCTACGATCGTTGTCGGCCTCCAGTGCCGAAGAGGCGCCTTCGATTGCGAACACGTCCCTGGCGACGCGCGCGCTGAGGAAGGTTTCAGGCGATCCGGTGTCGATCAGCGCCCTCACCCTGCGGCCGTCCAGCTCCAACGGGATGCTGACGAGACGCTCCCCCTGGTCGACCGTCACCGGCAGGACCGCGAAATCGCTGTGCGGCCAGTTCGCGATCTCGTCCCGGCAATGGCTGGGCGGGAAGAACGCCGCCTGCCGCGCCGCCGGATCGATCTCAACGTCCCAGCGGCTCAGCCAGTTGGCGCCCAATGTCGCGGCGGTCGGGATGTATTGCGACGGCTCTTCGAAGAAATCGACATCGCGGATTTTTTCCGGGCCGATCTCGATCGACGGCACGGTCACCGCGCGCGTCAGCGGAATGCCCTGCAGGCCCAGCTGCCCGATGACCCGTGAGCGATGACGGGGATAGCCCTGGGCGATCCCAGGATCGATCAGGCTCCAGAAGCCGCCGGTATCGAGCAGCACGTCGCGCCGCGTCCCGTCGAGGCGCAGCGAGACCACGGGTGTCCCATCGTCATTGGGGATCAGCGGCAGCCGGACCAGCGGCTCATGCGTGCAATCGCCGGCCCTGGCCCCCGCCAGCGCGATCAGCGCCAGCGCCGCGCCCGCCAGCATGCGCAATGCACAGGTGCCGAAACAGCCAGCCACGATCCCCGTCTCGTCTCATCCGGCGACCAGCCGGCCAGATACATATAGTTCTCACGAGACGTTGAGACAGGGCCGGTTATTTCCCGAAATGCAGCGCGATATCCTTGTCGATCTTCTCCGCCGCGGCGATGTCGGCATCGGCCCCGGGCTTGTCGCCCTTCTGCTGCCTGGCCAGCCCGCGCCCGTAAAGCGATGAGGCCATGTCGGGTTTGGCCGCCAGGGCAGCCGTATAGTCCTTGATCGCCCGATCCGGCTGCCCCTTCTTCAGCCGCACGAAGCCGCGGCTGTCGAGAGCCGCCGGATCCTCGGGCGCGATGTCGAGCGCGGAGTCGCAGTCGTCCAGCGCATCGTCGAGCTTGCCCAGGATCGCGCCGAACCAGCACTTGTTGTTGAGTTCGGTCACGGATTTCGGCTGCAGCTTCACCGCCGCCGTCTGATCGTCATAGGCCCCGGCATAGTCCCCGGAAGCGGCACGGATCTGCGCCCGCAGCGAATTGCCCTTGCCGCTCATCGGTTCGATCCGGATTATCTGCCCAGCATCGGCGAGGGCATTGCCCCAGTCCTTGGTCCGGGCCTCGAAATCGGCCCGCACCGTATAGCCGCGCACGAAATTCGCGTTGCGGCGGAGCGCGGCGTCGACATCGGCCATCGCCGCGGGCTTTTCGCCGTTCGCCCATTCCGCCCGCGCGCGATCGATATAGACCTCAAGATTGTCGGGATCGATCTCCAGCGCCCGCGCATAGTCCTTCAGCGCCAGGTCTCGCTCGCCCCGCGTCGTGTGGATATCGGCGCGCGCGAGATAGCCGTCGGAATAATTGGGATCGAGCTTCAGCGCTGCCTCGATCGATTTCAGCGCGCCGTCGCCATCGCCCTTCTCAAGCTTGGTGAAAGCTTCCGTCCTCAAGCTGGAGGCATTGACCCGGGCCAGCGGTTCGGACCGGTTAGGAGGCGTGCCGCCGGACGCGGCGATGTCGCCGCTCGCGCTGGTGATATAAAGCTTCTTCTCGCCATAGGCGAAATAGAGATGCACGCCGTGAAGCTGGTGCATGCCCAGGATCAGATCGTCATCGTCGTCGGCCATGTCGGCGACCATGATCCGAGGATTCCTGAACGCGATCCCGCCCATGTCGAGCGAGGAGAACTGGTAGCGATAGATCTTGTGGGCGCGGCCGGAGGCATCCTTGTCCTCTTCGGCAACCTCCATGCCCGGGCTGTCCGGTTTCAGGTCGAACAGGCGCTTGGCGGCGCGCATGTTGAGCACGCTCTCCGGCGCGCCGGTATCGATCATCACCTTCACGTCCTCGCCGGCGAGCTTCAGCGTGAGCTTCACGTGCCCCTCGCCCTTGGCGAACCTGAACGGAACGACCGCCAAGTCGCTGTGAGGCCAATAGACCACCTGGCCTTCGCAGTGATCGTGCGAAAACAGGGAGGCGGTATTCTTGACCGGATCGATCTCGACATCGAACTGGGACAGCCATTCGGCGCCAAGCGTTGCGTCCATCCTCTGCAGATACCCCTCGGGGCCGACGAAGAATTCGACATTCGGAATCTTCGCCGGGCCGATCTGGAGCGACGGCACCTTGACGTATTTCGTCAACGGCAGGCCCTGAAGGCCAAGACGCAGATCGACCGGGGAGGCGCGCTGCTGCAGACCGGCGGAGGCCTCGGGCGTGATCATGCTCCAGATGCCGCCAGTATCGAACAGGACCTTGGTCGACTTGTCGTTCAGCATCACCGAAATGATCGGGCTGTAGTCATCGTCCTGCAGCATCGGCGCTTCGACCAGGCGCTCCAGCTTGCATTGCTCGGCGGCGTGGCTGGCGGCCGAAAGACCGACCAGCGAAAGGCAGAGCGCGGCGATCCGCATCCCCGCTGCATGACATCCCGACTGCGATCCGCGCGCACTCTTCCAGCGCATTTCTTCTGTCCCGCGAAAACTTATCCTTACCGGATACTGTATCGCGGCCCGCATTCGACACGCTACAATAATTTTAGGAAAAGAATGCCTGTTCCGGATCAGGACGGGTCGTGGACGCCTTGCAGGTTCAGGACCAGCGGCCCGAACGGGCTGGCGCTCTCGATCCGCACCGGAACCTCCACCTTGGCCGCGCCGACGCGGGCGATATAGACCTCGATCGGCACGACCTGATCCTCGCCGTTCACCCGGCGGGTGAAGAATTTCTTCTGGTTCTTCTTCCAGTAGCCGGCCCCCGGCTCGACCTTCACCGCGCATTTCAGCGCGTCGCCGGCATACATGGCGACGCCGCTGGCCTCCATCGTTTCGTGGCCGTCATCGCTATAGACGAGATCGAAGCGGCGGCGGCCGTCGAAAACCGGGACCCGGCTGTTGCAGCTGCCGGTGCGGTCGACCGCGCGCAGGCCGGCGAAGACGCCGCTCACGATGTCCAGCGTGTTGCTTGTCTGGTCGGCGGGCACCTCGTCGCGCTGGTCTTCCTGCGCGTCGGGAACGACCCTGCGGTCGATGAAGCCGCCATGCCCGTCATAGCGCAGCACGACCGAGCGCTCCTTGCCCTGGAAGTTGTTGTGCTGCGCGTGCTCGACCGGCTGCAATATTTCGCCCGCGACGTTGCCCCTGGAAGCGATATCGATCGTCCAGGGCATCATCCGGCCGATGGCGCCGGCCGTGACCGCCTTGATCTCGACATCGTAATGCGCGGGGTCTTCCCCGATGGTGACGGTCGCCGCCAGCGCCTCCAGCCCGCCGATATAGATTTTGTAGTCCAGCGCGACCGCCGGCTTGACCGGCGCATCGTCCGCAAGGGCCGGAGCGGCAATGAGGGCAGCCGCCAGCGCGGCGTGAGATAGGCGCATCTTCATGCTGCTGATATAGGAAACCATATGCACCTGGGCACTATAGGCGAACATCCATGAAATACGCATTCGATCCCGGACACCACGCGTCGGTTGCCATACACGGCTCGGACGAGCGTTTTCCGGTGCATCGCATCTATTGCGTCGGCCGTAACTATGCCGACCATGCCCGCGAGATGGGCGGCAACCCTGAGCGCGAGCCACCCTTCTTCTTCGACAAGCCGGCCGACGCGGTGGTCGGGAACGGCGAACAAGTCCCCTACCCGCCCCGCACCCAGAATCTGCATCACGAGATCGAGCTGGTGGTCGCCATCGGCCGCGAAGGGCGGAACATCCCGATCGAGGACGCCAACGCCTATATCTTCGGCTATGCCGTCGGCAACGACCTGACCCGCCGCGACCTGCAATTCGCCGCCCGCGATGTCGGCCGCCCCTGGGACACCGCCAAGGGCTTCGACCACTCCGCCCCGACCACCGCCATCCACCGCATCGAGGAAACCGGCGTGCTGGAGCGCGGCGAGATCTGGCTGACGGTCAACGACGTGAAGCGCCAGACCAGCAACCTCGACCAGATGATCTGGTCGGTGCCCGAGATCATCGTCGAACTGTCGCAGCTCTACACGCTGAAGCCCGGCGACCTGATCTTCACCGGCACGCCCTCAGGCGTCGGCCCGCTGAAGCCGGGGGATGAGGTGCGCGGCGGCGTGGAGTTGCTGGACACGCTTAGTTTTCAGGTCGTGGAAACGTAAACCACCCTAAAACCGTCAAGCCGGGCATGACGATAATGGGGAAAGAATCTCCTTACGGCCACTCCCCCGTCGCATTGATCAGCGCGTGGGCCCAGTCCGGCGGGTCCTTGCGCGGCAGATCGGTCTTGCCGTCCAGCGACTTCACCTGGATGCCCAGATGGTGCGGATAGTGCATGCTGTAGGTGACCAGGCCGGAGCGCTCGGCAGCCGGCAGGTAGGATAGGGCCAGGGCAGCCTCGGCGAGATAGGCCGGGTCCTCGGTGTCGTAGCCTTCCGGGATCAGGTCGCTGGCGCCCGGCGTGCGGATCGCGGTCGAGGGGCCGATCACATTGACCGCGATATTGTAATCGAGAAGCTCGGCCGCCAGCCCCTGGGTAAAGCGGTTCAGCGCCGCCTTGCAGGAAGCATAGATCAGTTCCCCGCCGGCCTTCTGCTGCGGCCGGTAGGGTTTGCGCGGCGCCAGCGCAGTGGTCGAACCGACATTGACGATCCAGCCCGCGCCCTTGGCCTTCATATGCGGGATCGCGGCCTTGGACAGCACGAAGGGCACGCGGAAATAATGATCGATCGTGCGGTCGAACGTCTCCAGCGACATGTGCTCCATGCGGCAATAATCGGCATAGCCGGCATTGTTGACGAGGATATCGAGGCCACCGGCGGCTTTGGCGGCGCGGTCGACCAGGCCGTCGCGTTCGGCGGCGTTTTCCAGGTCGGCGGCCAGCGCGATGCATTTGCCGCCCGCCGCCTCGATCAGCGCCTTGGTCTCGGCCAGCGTGCCCGGGATCACGCGTTCGGTATTCGAGCGGACGCTGGTCGCCGCGTTTTCCATCGACCGGGCGGTGATCGCCACCGTCGCGCCGGCCGAGGCCAGGCGTTGCGCGATCGCCCGGCCGATGCCGCGGCTGGCCCCCGTCACCAAAGCGACTTTTCCGACAAGAGACGGTGCGGCCTGCGACATGCTAACTTCCCCGGATTGGTGTGAAATGGAAAAACGCACTTGTGTCGTTTCGTTACAGGTACAATGATCCCCGTTCCCATGCCAGAGCTTTTGCCGATCCCATGCCCGTGGCCCCGATGACCCCCGTTAAGACCCCCGCCACAAGGAACAAAGGCGGCCGCCCGCTGCTGGAGGACGTTCCGCGCCGCAACGAGCATCTGCTCGAGGTCGCGACCGGCATCTTCGTCCGGCTTGGCTACAACGCCACGACGCTGGATCGGATCGCCGCCGAGGCCGGCGTTGCCAAGCGCACGATCTATGCGCGCTATGCAGACAAGCAGGCTTTGTTCTTCGCCGTGTTGCGCCGCCTTGCCGAGCGCCGGGTCATCGAAAACCTGTGGGACGAGGATGAGCTGCCGCTGCGCGAGGGGCTGCGCCGCCGCGCCCGGCAGATGATCGAGCGCACGCTGACGGACAGCGAACTGGCCATCGCCAGGCTCTTCATGGTCGAGCTGGCCCACTTCCCCGAAATGGGCAAAAGCCTGTGGAAAGCGGTCGAGGACGAGCAAGGCGAAAGCATGATCGAATATTTCCGCTCGCATCAGCGCAAGCGGAACATCCGGGCGATCAATCTCAACCTGCTGGCCGAGCTGTTCCTGTTCAACATCTACAGCTTCACCAATCGCGTCGCGCTCCACCAGCGCGACAAGCCGACCGAGGATGAGCTGACCGCCTATATCGACAATATGGTCGACGTGATGGTGAGCGGCGTCGCGCTCTGAGCGACGTCAGTGATGCCCGGCCGCCAAGTCCGCATTCCCGGTTTTCGGGGCGTAGGTGACGATGAGCTCGCCATTCTGAGGCGACTGGCTGATATGGAAGCCGCCGGCGACATACTGCCCGAACAGCACGATGCGCGTCTGCGCGAAGCCGGGCGCTCCGATCGACAGCGTCCCTGACGTGTGCGACGGCGCTTCGACGAATGTCGCCTTGTCGGCTGTATTGTATTGAACATTCTCAAGGCCGATCGCGGCGCCGGAAGACACGACCAGGCCTGTGATCTTGCCGAATACCGTCGTATCGATGAAACCGCCGGCCATGATGGTGGCATCTTTCGCGGTGCCCGCATCCACAATGAGGCTCCCGCCCCTGCTGACGATCGTGCCGCTGGCAACACCGCCATAGACGACCTGCTGGGCGCCGGCGGCCACTTTCGTACCCAGAGCCACACCCTGTTCGACAGATTGCCTCGAAGCGCTGAGAACGGTCGTGCTGACCGCCAGGCCATAGACGTCCTGGCCGCCGTGATCGATCACGGTCCCGGTCTGCGTGCCGCCGGGCAGAATCTCTTCGTACGCACTGGTGAGCCGAATGCCTGACGCGACTCCGCCGGATTCGACATACAGGTCGCAGTCCGTCAGCGTCTGGCCATGGATCGACGCCCCGCTATCGATCGTGACACGGCCGCCGCTCGTCTTGAGGCCGGTGATGACGCCGCCGTCGAAAATGATCTCGCCGCCGCTTCCGACTGTGACGTTCGTCGCCCGGCCGCCTTTCTCGACATCCAGGAAAAACCCGCTGGTGAGCACGACATTGCTCACCGTCCGACCTTTCGACACGACGGCCTGGAATTCTTTCCCGCCGTTGCTGACCGTAAGCCCGCTGACCGTTCCGCCCAGCACCGCGATCTCGCCGCCGCTGAGCACCGTCACGCCGCTGGCGACAGAACCCGAGTAGACGAAGAGAATGCCTCCGCTGCTCACGACCGTTCCGGCCGCTTCGGTGCCGGAATAAAGAACTTCCGTGCCGCCTTTTGCGACCGTGGTCTTGCTGGCGACCCCTTTATGTACGACCTGGCTGCCGCCGCTCTCGACCGTCGTGCCGACTGCCGAGCCGAAGACGCTCTGGCTGCCGCTGCCTGTGACCGTCACATTGCTGGCGACACCGGAGACTAATTCGTAACCGCCGGCGATGGTGGTCCTGATCGCCTCGCCACCGGCGGAAACCGTCTGGCTTCCGGCATTCACGACGCCGCCGATGACGATGCCGCCCGAATGAACGATCTGTGAGCCGCCCCGCAGGGAAGTCGCCGCCGCGGAGCCGCCCGCCTCGATATCCTGATAGCTGGATGTGCCGACGATCGTTCCGGCCGCCAGGCCGCCGGCATCGATCTCCTGATTGCCGTCGGTCAGGATCGAACCGCTCGCTTGCCCGCCGGACGAGACGATCTGCTCGGAATTGATGAATTTGACGCCGACTGTCTTGCCGCCCGCATAGACGGTCTCCGCCGGCAGGCTGCTGATTACGCCGCCCCTGACGGTCATTCCCGATGACACGATGCCTGTATATTCGACGGCCCCCGGCTGGAGCGTCACATGCGTGACCTCCCCGCCCTGGACGACCAATGTGCCGCCGCGCATGACCGTGATCTGATCGGCGGCGGCGCCTGAAAGGACCTCGAGGACCGCGCCGCTGCTGACCACCGTGCCGATCGCGGTCCCGCTGGTGGAATCGATCAGTCTCCCGCCGGCCTTGACGGTCGTACCCACGGCCTTGCCGCCGAAGTCGACGAGCATAAGCCCATCTTTCCCGAGCGTGGTGTTGCTGGCGACTCCCTCGTCCCGGATCAAACCGCCGTCTGTCACCACGGCCCCGACCACGCGGCCCAGATCGTAGTCCGTGCCGCCGGACACTATCGTGCCGGATGCGACGCCACCGCTGCTGATAAAGTCGATGCCATACTGCAGGAGGATGGTGGATCGATCGACGCCGCCCGATGAGACGACCTGCTCCCCGCCGCTCGACACCTTTGTGCCGCTGACAGTGCCGCCATTGCCGACATAGAGCGTCCCTCCGCTGTCGACGACCGCGCCGTTCAACACCTGCCCCGAGGAAACAAATACATATTCCCCGGGCTCAACGATCGTCGGCATCCTGCGTATCCTGTCTGATGTCGGCGCTTATCGGCCGGCCATTCTCGTTCGGGTTTGTCCCGTCTTTCTTGTTTACATGGCTTCACTAGCGGATCGCGATATTCTTATCAACGGTCAGAATATTACATGTTAATTCCGCTTATAATTTCGTTCTCTTAACGATGCGCTGCTTGTGACCCGCGGCCAGGCGCCGGTCTTTCAAGATGCTGGAATCGATGCTGAGTTTGGCGTATAAACGCTCCGACGCCGTATCGTTTCTGAGCAGGCGCAGATCCAATCATCAGGAGCGACGATATGGGCAGGGAACTTGCGGGGAAGGTTGCGTTCATCACGGGGGCCAGCCGGGGCATCGGCGAGGCCATCGCCAGGCGCTTCGCGGCAGAGGGCGCGACGGTGGTCATCACCGCGCGCACGATCGAGCCGGGCACGGGCAAATTCCGGGAACATGCGCTGGGGAACGGCGAAGGCCGGTCGATCGACGGCTCGCTGAAGGAAGTCGCCGCCAGCATCGAGGCGGCCGGCGGCAAGGCGGTGCCGATCCAATGCGACGTCGCCGATCCCGCCTCTCGCGCCAAGGCGGTCGAGCAGGCGCTGGCCGCGGTCGGCCATATCGACATATTGGTCAACAATGCCGCCGGCGGCGGCTTCGGCCAGGCCTGGACGGAGCTCACCAGCGAGCATTTCGACCGGCTGTTCGAAACCAACGTGAAGGGCCCGCTCGACTTCATGCAGCGGCTGGCGCCGGCGATGATCGCGCGCGGCAGTGGCTGGATCGTGAATATCGGGTCTAAGACCGCCGAGCTGCCGACCCGGCCGTTCAATCCGTTCGAGAAAGGCTCGGGCGTGATGCTCTACGGCACCACCAAGGCGACCTTGAACCGCCTCTCCGCCGGCATCGCGGCCGAGCTGGACGGCACCGGCGTATGCTGCAACGAGTTCGGCCCCTTCTCCATCGTGTGGACGCCAGGCACCGCCATGACGGGGGTCGAGAAATATCGCGGCCTGCCCGGCTGGGTGGAGGAGCCGGTCGAGGGCATGGCCGAGACCGCGCTGGCACTGGCCAGTTGCGATCCGAACGCGGTCAACGGCCTTACCGTCTACAGCACGACCTATCTGAACGAGATCGGCCGCGAAATCCGCACGCTGGATGGAAAAGAGGTTCTTCGGAACTGGAAGCCGGCAGTAGACTGAAACCAACAGACATCAGGGGAGGAAACAATGAAACGCACACTGATCGCGGCCCTGTTCGCCACGGCGAGCCTGGTTGCCGGCGCGGGCGCTGCCCGGGCGGCCGACAGCGCCATCCATATCGTCGCCGACAGCATCGGCGGCACCGTCACCAGCACCAAGGGGCCTGAGGCCGGCGTCTGGGTGATCGCCCAGACCAAGGACCTGCCGAACCAGTTCGTGAAGATCGTCGTCACCGACGACAAGGGCCGCTATGTGCTGCCCCAGCTGCCCAAGGCCAATTACGACGTGTGGGTCCGCGGCTATGGCCTGATCGATTCCGATCCGGTCAAGGCGATGCCGGGCAACAGCCTGGACCTGACGGCCAAGATCGCCCCGTCGGCCAAGGAAGCGGCGGAATATTATCCGCCGAACTATTGGTACGCGCTGCTCCAGCCGCCACCGGCCAGCGACTTCCCCGGCACCGGGCCCGAAGGCAACGGCATCGGCAAGTCGATGAAGATCCAGCAGGACTGGCTGGCGCATATGAAGGAGAATTGCCTCTTCTGCCACCAGTTCGGCGACAAGGCGACGCGCACCCTGGTCAATGCCGGCGGCAGCAGCGTCGAGGCCTGGGCGCAGCGCATCCAGATGGCGCGGGCCGACGGCGACGTGGTGATCGGCAATCACGGCCGCGAATTCTCAGCCACCATGCAGAACAACATGTCGCGCTATGGCCGCGAACGCGGCCTCAAGATGTTCGCCGCCTGGTCGGACAGCATCGCGGCCGGCGCGCTGCCGCCGCAGGCGCCGCCCAGGCCCGAAGGCCTCGAGCGCAATGTCGTGGTCACCTTGTGGGACTGGGCCGATGGCCATTTCATCCATGACGAGGCGACGACCGACAAGCGCGACCCGACCGTCAACGCCAACGGGCCGATCTATGGCGTCGATACGCTGAACGGCTATCTGGCGCTGCTCGACCCTGCCACCGGCAAGTCGACCCTGGTCGACGTCCCCGGCTCGACCCCGCCCATCCCGCATAACCAGAACGGCCAGGTCCATAATCCGATGATCGACGGCAAGGGCCGCGTCTGGATGTCGATGCGCGACGGCGAAGGCGCCGATCATGACTGGTGCACCGACGGGACCATGAGCCCCTACGCCAAGTACTTCCCGATGAAGACGGACAAGGGCAAGCAGATCTCGGTCTACGATCCGCAGACCAAGCAGATCACGCTGATCCCGGTGTGCTTCGACTCGCACCACGTGAATTTCGGCCACACCAAGGACAATATCCTCTATTTCTCCGGCGACTTTAACGCCTTCGGCTGGTTCAACACGAAGGTGTGGGA
>Ga0105238_10001661_pt1 | contig 22342 bp, 12 predicted proteins | sample KBSC34metaG_FD_81526 | JGI IMG/M metagenome (GOLD analysis project Ga0105238, IMG submission 81526) | Corn rhizosphere microbial communities from Kellogg Biological Station, Michigan, USA - KBS C3-4 metaG | ecosystem: Host-associated > Plants > Roots > Rhizosphere > Soil | place: Michigan, USA...
CGGCGAATGCTGTGCCCGGCGTCGAATACCGCTTCGATCTCGCCACGCAGATCGACGGTTTACGGCGCAGCGTGCCCTATACGGTTCGCGTCAAGACCAAGGGCGTCTTTCCTTATGACGATATCCTCGCCGACCGTGGCCGTTCCGATTATCCCATGTGGGACAACTTCGACGAGGCGCATGCCGGTACAGGACAACAGACGCTGCATGCGGCAAACGGCTCGGTGACGGTGAACGGCGATCTGAGCGAGTGGAAAGCGTCGGAGTTTCACCCTATCGATCAGAAGATGCGCTGGATTCTGCGTGATCCTTGGCAGCCGGACCGTCGCGACTGGACGGGGCGCGTGGCCCTTCGCTGGGATGACCATAATCTCTACGCCGCGTTCGTGGTGCTCGACGACGACCTGAGTCTGATCGACTTTACCAGCCGGGACTGGCGGGACAACGATTATGTTCGCCTCTTCCTGAGTACGGAAGGGGATGAGTCGAAGCGGACGGAGCTGATCTCGAAGAACGACTATAACATCTACATGGCCCCAACGGGTATTACGCACACGGAAGATCCGGTGGCATTCTGCGCTTCGATCGGCGGTTTTATCCATGAGGATGTCGAACCTCAGATCAAGATGGCAAGCCGAGTCTGGTCCGGCGGTTATCTGATCGAGGCGGCGATCCCGTTCTCGGCGATGGCCTACACGCCCAAAGCCGGAGCATCGCTCGGCCTGAATGTGATGGCGGTCGACTCCGACTACGGCCATCGCCAGATCGAGGCCATGACCTACCTGAAAAGCCCCGCCTATTGGAACTCGCCGAAGACGCTTGGCGCCCTGGTGCTCGAACCGGCGATGTAGGTTCAATGCCATTTTCTCCCGCAGAGGGGACCCCACTGGTGGATTTAGATGGGGAGGCAGACCCAGTAGTGGGTTTGTAATGGGAAAAGAGAGAAAACGCCTGCGCCTCTTTATTCACAGGACGCTGGCGCCTGGCGAGGGGAAGGCAGGTGCGGAGACCTCCTCCCAAGGCCCGCTTGCGGGCCTTGGGAGGCCGCTCTTAATATCCGTCCTGTCCGTGGTATTCGAAGGAGGCGAAATCGGCGATGCCTCCATCTTCCTGTGCGTCGCGGGAAGTCGCGTAAAGGCCTACATATACGCCGACAAATCCGCCCGCCGTGCGTGTGCTGAGAATGCGGCCGTCCTGGCCGGCTGCCAGATTAATCCAATCACCTTCGTCCTCACGGTAGAAGAAATCGTAATAGGCTCCGCGCGCTGCGATCCTGAGCGAAAGTTTGTCGCCGGAAAGCGGGACCTGTAAGAGCGTTTCCGGTTCGGACAGATCCATGGTAGCCTTGCGCAGCAACCGTAGGACTCGCTGGTTGCCGTCGAGACCGCTCTCCATGGCGAAGAACGTACGCGCGTTTTGGAGCACAGTCATTCCGGCTCCGCTGTTCAGAGACCCTGGCAGATATTCAAGTGCCGTCTCCGCTGTAAAGTTCAGGTTGCGCTGCCGGACGCCCACGAAACCGGGATTTCCGAGGCTATAGATCTCGTCCTCCTGTGGACGTATCCGGAGGTATCCCGGGCGTTCGGTAAGGCTGTACCAATCACGGCAGGATGTGCGGATCGTGTTCCATTCCGGCCGCAACTGAGGATCGTCGAACGCGTCAATCAAGTGGACGTTGTAAGCCGCGTAATCGAATCCCTGCGGCGCTGCCGGAAGGTCCGGCGCGGTATATGTATGATGGATCCTGCCGTCTCCCGCGACGGGCCAGCCGTCGCTCCAGGTCAGCGGAACGAGGAAAGTTTCTCTGCCGATGTTGTAGTGATTTTCGGCGAACGGCGCATAGGGGCGGCAGCCGAGCATGACCATCCACCATTCGCCGTTCTGGGTCAGAACCAGGTCCGCATGACCGGTGCAGGTAATGGGATTTAGAGTGTCTTCGGGCTGGTCGCGGTTGGTGGAGATCGGGTTAGCCGGACATGGCTCATACGGTCCCCATACGTTGTCGCTGCGGAATGCGACAACAGAATGCCATTCCGCCGTTCCACCTTCGGCCGCAATGAGATAATACAGGCCGTCGATCTTGTAGATATGCGGCCCCTCGATCCAGATCGGTTTCTGCCGGATATCTGAGCCGCCGTTGACGATCACCTTGGGCGGATTGAGAACTTTCCACTCCTTCGTGTCAAGCTCCGCCAGCCAGATCGTGTGGTGCCCGTCGTACAAAGACACTTCGGGATCGCCGTTGCCGGTGATGTAGCATCGGCCGTCGCTGTCAAAGAAGAAGGATGGATCGATACCCGGAGCGCCCTTAATCGGGATCGGGTTCGACCATGGCCCGGCAGGATCGGTCGCCGTCATCACGACATTGCCGCCGCCGGATACGATCGTGGTCACGACGTAGAACACGCCTTCGTGATAGCGCAGGGTGGGGGCGAAGACGCCGCCAGATGGCTCGATGCCTTCGAAGTTTACCTGCTCAGGGCGGTCCAGCACGTGCCCGATCTGCCGCCAGTGCACGAGGTCGCGGCTATGGAAGATGGGAATGCCGGGATAGTAATGGAACGACGATGTAACGAGATAGTAGTCATCGCCGACACGGCAGATGCTCGGGTCAGGATGGCAGCCTGTAAGGATCGGGTTTTTGAATGATGACATGGTTAACTTTCTGAATTAAGGCCGCATGCGGCATTTATCGCTTCTTTTCGAGAACGGATTTCCTTCTCAATGCGCCTTCTATTACGACGCATTTATTGTTGAATGAGTCCTAAGATGGGAAGAGGTACTTATCCCGGCAGCAGTGAGTAGCCGGTATGGGTAACCAGGCCGATGACGGTCCATACGATTGCGTTGAGGCAGTCGCCGACGATCAGGCCCAGGAAAAGTGGCAGCAGCCTGCGGTAAGCGGCTGTGCCGCCGTATCGCATGATCGGGCCTTTGAACAGCCAGCCCAGCAGGATCGAGAACCACATGGCCCAGAGCGGGTAGGTTGCCGCCACCAGAAAACCCGCCGGGTGGATCATGAAACCGGGGAAGTGCGCGCGGCAGTAGAACAGGCCTGCGACGAACGCCGCGCCAGCGGCCATGTGGGCCAGCACCATCGGCTGCGCCGGATGTGGGGAGCGAACCTGCCCGGCCGCATCGGTTAGCGGCAGCTGCGGCGCGTCGACATACATCCATGTGTTCTTCAGCGCCGTTCCCCCTCCATGCGTGTACGGCAGCCAGATCGACGCAACCGCGGATACGAGGACACACAGCGTGACGCATGTCACAAGCGCTTTTGTCAGGGAGCGAGCGCTAGGGCCGGTCTCCGATGCGCCCTTGAACGAATTCAGCAGGGACGGCATCATGAATTCGCGGGCATCGAACCAGCCGATATGCTCGGTCATGGCGCCCATAGTGAGTGTCGAGGGAGTTAAGCCCGCGCCGCCGTGCAGCAGCGTCACGATCGCCGACGGCAGGAACGCCTGCTGTGCGAATAGAAGCCCGGCTTGCGCCACCAGCCAGGAAAGCATCAGAAATACCACAAAGCTTCCCACCACCACGGCCAGCGCCATCATCGCGCTTACATCGGCCACCCAGAAGAGCCATGCAAACATGCCTACATAGGCCAGGGCGAACCCGAACAGGGCCGTGCGGAATGAGAGCGGCTCACGCTCATCATCGACGTCGCGCGCTCCATGGATGGCTCGCCGCCAAACATCGCGCAGGTGGTTTCGCATCCCGTAGAGCAGCCATACGCATGCCATCAGGGCGCCGCCCGCCTCCTGGTAAGAACCGAAGCCGGGACCTAAACAGATGCCTCCCACTGCGCCCGTCGTATCCAGGTTGAACATATAGGCGATCATCGTCTCGGCATGGTACGCCAGGTAGAAGAACCAGAGCGATGCGGATACTTCCAGCGGCAGGAGGTAGGTAAAACCGATTACGAGCGGAAAGATGTTGAATGGGATGTCGTTCACATAGCTCCATGGCGGGTTCTTCAGATAGTCCGAGGAATGCCAGGATAGGGTAATGTCGGGCACGGTGGGATAGAACTGGTGGATGCCTTTGGTTGTGTGGATCGCGGTTACCGCAAGTACACCTATCCAGAGCAGACGGTTTCGCAGCAGCGTATTGAGCTTCTGTCCCGCCTCCGGCTCCTCGGAGATCTGGATGGGAAGCTGCACGAGCGGGAACGTGAAGTGCTCATGTTCCACCCACTGCCGGCGCAGCAGCGCGCTCATACAGAAGAACATGGTGAACAGCAGTGCGACAAAGATGCCCCACCAGAACAACGGGACGCCCCAGGCATGCCATGGGATCGATCCGCCTCGCGGAAGCCCCTCGAAGAAATAATGCACGGCATTCGGATCAGACACGAGCAGGCGCGAAGGGAGACGGGAGAGCAGCGTTCCTTCCCAGCCGTTGGACGGTGTCGCATAGTAATGCGGCGCGACGATGTGTGGGATGAGGTAGCGCATCAGGCCGCTTGAGGGAATGCCGGCCACGACCAGGATCATGCTCCACACAGTCATGATTTCGGTGCGGCGGAAGATGGCGCTGCGCTTGCCTAGGGTAATCAGCAGCGGGTTCACCAGCAGCGTGAGAGCCAGCACGGCTCCGATTGCGCCGATGGGGAAGAAGTTGCCGGACAGATAGGTCGCGCCGACGTAATAGTCGTTGTAGGGCATCACTGCGCACATCGCCAGAGACAGGATCAGTCCAAGCAGGAATGCGCGCCGCGTGACCGGGCGGCTGGAAACGATCTCCGCAGGCGCGGGCATCATTGCCTCTTCGTCGTCACGCCTCTGCAAAGTAGCCATGGTATCACCGTTCTTCAGAAGTCAAATAGAGGGAAAAGGATCGCAGGTAAAATTGCTATAAAAGTCATAACTACATTCATAATTGATAATGCTTGCTGTGGACATTCTACTGCATGCTTTATACAATTACAGCCAGCTATACCGTATGGTAACGTTATATATAATTATATCAGGCTCTTAAAACTATGTCAAGGAGCCTGCGTGAGATTGGGGCGCGCAGGCTTTATGTCATTGACCAGTTCCTGTTGATTTAAGAGCTTGAGCAAGATCGATTATAGTTGACATTTTTGCAAGGTTGGGCTCTGGTGTGACCGTCCGTGGCGGTTCCCGAGCAATGGGAGGACACTCGGGAATCGTTGCTCATATGCGCAATATGGATGAATGCGCGCAGGGGCATCGTTTGAAACCGGGTATTGCCATTCGTGCCCATCTGAAGCCGACCAATCTTTCGGCGTCCAGTTATGACGTTGGTGTCGCGGAGGAGTGGAAATAGAGATCGGCGGTGGCGGGCCTCGGCGATGAATGGTCGTCGAACACGGTGAGCCAGGCGTTTTTGGGAATGTCCGAAGAGCGCAGCCCAACCTTTCTGGCGATCTGACCTGTTAACGGGGTATTGCCGGTTGAGATACCGGTCAAAGTATTCGACCATATGGCACGGGCAGGCCATTTTGCATTATGTCCCAGCGTGCCCGCTGCCTCTCCTGTCCAAATGTAGAATACACGCAGCAACCGGGGGGCTGGAGAAAGGCCCGGCTCCGGCGCGGCGGCAGGTTCGCGATAGGGATAGAAAGGAGTGTCGGTGTGGAATGTCATGCGGACCGGAGACAATTTTGCTCCATTGAGGCGCCCCTCAGTTCTTTTCACCTTGAACGCAGTGATCGCCCAGCCCTGCGAGATATAGGGCTTTAACCATGCATTGAGCGATGAGCCATGCTGATAGCCGTTCTTGAGCAGCCATGTGTTCAATGCGCCCACATCTTTAGCTTTCAGAACGGTCGCCTCATATCCGGCGACATTTTGCCGCGAGAAGATTTCGATGCGTTGGCTGCCCACGGGTAATGCTCCGGCTACAGCACCCGACATGGACAAAGTCGCCCTGTTACGCGGGAATATTTTGTCTTCGATCGTTGAAAACACATTCGGATCAGCGGCTTTCAGGGATGGAACAGAGGGAGTGGGGACGAGGAACCCAAAATCATGGGTGTCCGTTCGGAATTGAGCCTGACGGATAAAATGCTCCGTCTGTGTACGCGCGTTCCAGATTATAATGGCTTTTTCCTGGTCCACACCAATGGTGGATGAAGCGCGGCCGAGAGTGATACACGCTGACGCCGATCCGGAAGTCATTGCCAGCAGGCCTATCCCAATTGCAAAGTGTCGAATGTGCATAGGATTCTCCTTTTCGTCCATTACGACACTCATTGGCTGCAACAGCTTCACAACGCCGGTGTATTTGTAAACTGCGCGTGTCCTTACGCGGAAAACAGCAATAGTACAGTGTCATATACCAATCACTCATAAAACATGAGCGAAACATTGCTCAGCACTGTGAACTACTTGTTGCTTGACAGATCCGTGAGACGAACCTATAATGCTTGATATAACGTTACCAAGTTTTGCTTGACGAGGATCGAAACAACGTGTATCGCCCTCGCTCCAGGAGTCCCTATGTCCTTCTGCCGGTATGCATCGATGCTGCTCCCTCATATGGGAGCCACGGCATTTGTGGGTTCTCTGCTCCTTGGCGCGTTCACCCCGGTCCCCTGCATCGCCGCTGAGCCTTCCTCATTCCGAAGCAATATCTCCTTGAACGGGACCTGGCAGACTGCGGTCAATCAGGACCCTGCTTCTCCTCCCGGCGATAGCGCCTGGAAGCCGATCACTTTGCCTGAGATCACATGGACGGGCGCTGATGGGGGCAGCCATTTTCTTTGGTACCGGCGCGATCTAGAGATACCGGCGGAGTGGGCAGGACGCCGCATTTTCCTTGATGCGCGTGGCATTCGATACGCGCCATGCCTCTATGTGGATGGGAAGCAGGTCGCCGAGCAGTTCAATGGATGGACGCCTTTTACGGTAGAGATCACCAAATTTGTGCAGCCCGGCCGCACGGCGCGGATCATGCTGCGCTGCAGCGATCGCAACGCCAACCTTAATAAGGACGGCAAGCTCATCATGCCGTCTGGAGGCTATAAGGATAACATCGGGGTCGCGGACGATATCATCCTGAGGTCGAAGCCGGCCGAGGAGATCGCCGACCCGGATCTCGTCATCACGCCTTCGGTGCGCCAGCAGTCTCTGACTATAACCGGCACGGCCGACGGAGTGGGGGGAAACCTCACCGTTGAGGCGGATGTGGAGGATAAGGGAGCGACAGTTGTGTCCTTCGGCTCCGCGGTGGTGGTCAGCAATCAGCACTGGACCCTGACGGCCCCGTTCCGTAGCGCGCACTACTGGTCGCCGGAGGACCCGCACCTCTACCTGCTTCATATCAGGCTCCGGCGAGGGGCAAACGGTCCGATCCTCGATGAGTACACGCAGCTTTTCGGCTTCAAGGAGATCTGGACAGACGGGCCGGATTTCTATCTCAACGGCTCCAAGCGCCACCTTCTCGGGACCGCCGCATGGCCCGTCGTAAATGTCCAGTCTCTCGAAGAGATCCGCCGCGTAATCCGCGATATCCGCAACAGCAATACTATCGCCTTCCGTCTGCACAACCAGATCTGGCGCGAGGCGTGGCTTGAGGAGGCCGATCGCCAGGGGCTATTGATCATCGATGAAACGCCGATGTACACGGACGAAGGCGGCAAATACGATTACAAAGACCCACAGTTCTGGAAGAATTATCGCGATCTCGTTTCCGGCATGATCCGGCGAGATCGCAACCATGCGAGCCTGGCAATGTGGAGCCTTGGCAACGAGATCCTCTTTATGGGCAATCAGAAGTTCGACCAGGATCTGCCCAGGAAGGAAGGTGACCTGGGCCGCTATGCGAAGTCGATCGACCCAAGCCACCCGATCACGTTCGAGGCGGATCAGGATCCTGACGGCGCTTATGATGTCATCGGACTGCACTACCCGCATGAATCGCCCTGGTTTGACGACTACCCCAACACATCCGATTGGCTGGGAACTCGAACGGTAACCAGGGCGCAGGGCGGCATGCTCGGCACAACGAGTTCGTCGTTCTTCTGGGAGCGCAAGAAGCCGCTCTATATCGGCGAGTATCTCTGGATGCCGCAGCGCGATTACTCCAACAGCTCCATCTTCTTTGGCGATCGCGCTTACCTGAACCACGATAAGTTCGCGACTCTGGCGCAGGCACAGGCGTTTTACGACCAGACCATCGGATACCGCAGGTCCGGCGTCTCCGGCATCTCACCGTGGACAGCCTTCGGATTTGGCGGCAAGATCGATGCCCCAGCACTTTATACGATGCAGAGGGTGATGTTCCGTCCGGTAGCGGCCTACCTGCGGGATCGCGGCCTTCGCTACTTCTCCGGCGAGCATGCGAAGCTGAACTTCGACGTGTTCTGCGATGACGGCGCGAGCCATCGTCTTACACTGAAGCTGACAAAGCCTGAAGGAGGCGTCATTGCGACGGCAACGGAGACGATGCAGTCTGGCGGCTCTGGAGTAATGACGCTCTCTTACGACATTCCGCAGGTCACGGCGCGGAAGAGTCTGGCATTCGATTCCGTTCTCTACGCCGACGGCAAAGAGATCGGCCGAAACCATCATACGCTGTCGGCGTTTCCTCGCCAGCCGCTCAGTGCTCCCAAGGGGCAGAAGCTGGCGGCATTCGATCCGTCCGGGAAGTGGCCCGGCTCCGTTTCCGATTTCTCCGCGCTCTCGCTTGCGGATACGGCGCACACGATCCTGCTGATCGCTCCCGGCGCTCTTGATGCGGCGGCCGGCGATGGGGCAATGCCTGTGGTCGGGGGCGCAATGGCCTGGCTCGATCAATTCCGGGCCTTTCTGCGCCGGGGCGGCCGGGCCGTGGTTATGGAACAGAAAGTCCTTGGACCTCTGAACCTCGGCTTGACGGCTGTTCCTCATAAGGCCACCATGACGTTCCCGCTTCGTGAATCGCATCCCATTCTGGCGGGGCTGACCGCGGGCGACTTGAGCTTCTGGCGCGGCGACAACTATGTCACGAATACGGAGATCAAGCGCCCTGTCTCAGGCGGCGGCGCGGCGGTAACGGTGACCGGTGGTCCCGATGGGCTGGACCGGGCTCCTATTCTCGATCTCCGATATGGAAGTGGCCGGGTGATCCTGCTGCAGGCCCTGGTCGGCACGAAGCGGCAGACGGAACCGGCAGCAGCCGTCATCCTGCAGAACGCCGTCAACACCCTTGCGGCGCGTAATTCATCCTCACCGGCGAGTAAGGCAGAGGGTGGATCGTCCTCTGCCGTTTCGGCGGCAAGCCCTGCCTTCACGGCCGATATCGCCAGATTGGGTGTTCGCATCGCTCAGAATGAGAGCGCCGGGCCGGGCGGAAACCTCATCCTCGATGGGGCCATTGCCGACCTTGACGCCGAGAAAGCCCGTGTTCGAACTGTCCTCTCCCATGGCGGCACGGTTTACTGGCACACTCCGGACCCTGCTTCGTTCACAGCTTTGCGCGCTGTTCTCGGCGCGGACGGTCTTGAGGTCACGCGCGAAAACGCCGCGGCATCGATCGCACGGCGGGAAGATCCGTTGATGGACGGCGTGTCCCGCGAGGACGTCACCTATGTAACATCCTCGCAAGCGTGGGACCGGCCGATGACGCCGCTTGCGGATGCGGTATCGGCATGTGTTTTGCCGGCAAGCGATGGGCCGGAAGTGATGAGCGCGCAGGCACGGTCGGGGCGGATTGAGGGGAGTGGGATCAAGACCGGCGGTAATGCCCAGGTAACCCTGAGCGGTTCCGAAACCCTCCATTTTGCCGTGGCGGTTCCAAAAGAAGGCGTTTACCTGATAGTCATTAAAGCCGGAGGCTCTGCGGATAACGGCGATTCAATATTGCAGGTCAATGTGAACGAAGCGCAGTCTACGATGCTGACGGTCCGGGAGAGGGGAGTGCGGGATTACCGCACCCTGATCGAGTTGAGGGCCGGGGCAAACGATGTCGCGCTGAGGCTGCAGAACCTGGTGGGAACGCGGTCTATCGACCTTGATTCCATTGCCGTGCGAAAGGCCCTCTATCCGGCAGGCGCGCAGGTCCATGTGATCCCCGGCGCACTTGTTAGCTGGCCGGCTGCCGGCGGACAGGTGGTGGTGGATGGTATGGCCTGGAACCGTCCAGGCGATAACGCCATACGGGGTGCCAGATATGCATCGGCCCTGTTGGCGAATCTCGGCTTTGCCTTCGAGGAGACGCCGGTCTCAAACGACAGCGCGATACCGCTTACCGGCTTCAAGCTGCGCGGAGAAAGCCCGTATTTCGATCAGACGCCCGATACGATCACGCTGCGCACCAACGGTGTCGTTGAAGCTCCGTTCATTTGCGCGGAGGCCGGACGGTATGAATTGCGCTTGGCCGGCTACTCGACTTCTTATCACGGCGATTACGCAGACGTCAGGATATCGGTGGACGGCCAGGATGAGGGGACAGTCACGGTGAAGTCGAGCACAACGGCAACTTTTCCTGCCGGGCCGATTGCGTTGAGCAGGGGAAAGCACACGGTCGCACTGTCGTTTACCAACGATGCCGGCGACGATAAGGAAGACCGCAATCTTTTCCTGAAAGGCGTTACGATGCGGCCGCTTCCATGATGTTTGGGGGAGCGGCCGCCCTACGCCGTCGAACCGATATGAAGGCTGGAGGGGATGATCGTGTTGTCCGGAATCTCCTCCCCTTTGAGGATCTTGTTGATCAGCTCAGGGGCCTTATCGGCGATGACATTCCAGTGAGCCACGACGGTCGTTAAGTCGTGTGAACTGCCGGGATAACGGATGCCGTCGAAACCGGCCACCGCGATGTCTTCGGGGACGCGCATGTTCTTTGCCAGGCAGTAGTCGATCGCGCGCACCGCCGAGTGGTCGCGCCAGGAGACGATGGCCGTCACTTTGTCTGGACCCAATCGGTCGCTCAGGACCTCTTCTTCCCGGCTGGTGACGTTATCCATGCCGTCGTTGGCAGCGCATGCAGTTACCTTGCCGCCGGACTGTTCGATCACGGAGCAAAACGCTTCAAAACGGCGCGCTTCAAACTGAAGCGGGAACGCAGAGCGCCGGTACAGAATGTGCCGATGACCTCGATTGACGATGTAGTTTGCCAGTTCGATCGAACCGCCCGTGTCGTCGGCCGTTATCGATTTAAGGCCGGCAATCGATTCTGTAAGGATAACGGAAGGAATGTGCCGCGTCTTGATCGCTTCGATGAGAGCCCTGTCTTCGTGAGTTGGAAGGACGATCACGGCATCGATTTTCTGGCTCAGAACTCTCTCGATCAGTGATTCGTGTCTATCTCTGTAGACGCCGTTATACAGGAGGATATCTTGATCGTTGGCTTGCAGGCTCAGAGCGATGCCGTCATACAGCAGTCGAATAAAGGGATCGGCAGTATTGATGTAGCCAAATCCGTTGTAGAAGCCGACTGTGCCAGTGTGCTGCAGACGCAGCGATCTTGCGAAGATATTGGGCCGGTAATGCAACTCGTCGATCGCCTTCTGGATACGCAGGCGTGTCGCTTCGGAGATGCCGACTGTAGACTTGTTGCCGGTCACGACCGTGGACACCGCCATGACGCTAACTCCCGCCAGTTCCGCGACATCTTTCTGAGTAGGAGCGCGTTTGCCGGATCGCGCCTTATCTTTATTTGCGCTGCTCATGTCGTGTTGCCTATGTAGAGCGAGCACGGGTGGATCGTCTCATCCGGGACTTCCCTCTGCTCGATAAGGTCGAATAGCTTCTTTACCGCCATTTCGGCGATACGATCCCACTCTATCACAAGTGTTGTCAGCCGCATCGTGCTCGGGCAAAAGTCGGGTGTCAGGCCGTCGAACCCCACCACTGCAATATCGCTAGGCACCTGGATATGGTTCTCTTCGCAATATAGCAGCACTTTTGCCGCGGACCAGTCTCTCCAGCACACGAATGCCGTGATGCCTTCCGACCGGAAGTTCTTCAGCAGCTCAAGTTCTTCGCCCGTCAGTTCATCGTCAATGTGAGCGGCCGTTGTCGCTACCACGGTCATCCCCAGACGCGCGGCGGCTTCGCAGAAGCCCTCGTAACGGCGCTGCGCCGATATGATGCTGTGTCTCTGTCTGCGAAATACAACGCGCCGGTGCCCGCGGCTGTATAGATGCCTGGCAATGCGTTTGCCGCCGTTAAGATCGTCTGCTACAACAGTGGGAATGTTCGGAAACGGCTCGCCGATGCGGACGATCGGTTTGTGGCCTTTAGAGAGGATATCGGAGAGCTGCGTATCGCCGTCGCGAGGATGGTAAACGATCCCGTCGACTTTTGAGCTCGTCACCTTGTCGGCGATATATGGGACGGTGTGATTGTCCATCAAGTGGAAAATCAGGAGATCCTGGTCAAACTCTTCGCAAGCCGTCTGCAGGCCTTCAAAAATTGCGCGCGCAAATTCGAAATCGAAATCCAGCGTGCCGTTTCCGGAGTAGAACCCGATCGTCTTTGTGCGGGGATTTCGCAGGTACTGAGCGCGCGAATCCGGATGGTATCCCAATTCGTTGATCGCTTCCAACACCTTGGCTCGCGATGCTGCCGATACGTATTCCCCGGATTCGGGGTTACAGACCCGTGATACGACATTCGGACTCACTCCGGCTCTCATCGCGACGTCTTTGATTGTTGGCCGATTGGATCTCATAGAGGCTTTGCGTATCTGCATATTATACCATTCGGTGTCAAACGCCGGTTCAGGAACAACCTTGCGCGGCAGCCGCAAGGCGCGCTTCCAGTTCAGGTTCAGGGCTGCCGGCGGCTATGACTCCCCCGTATATTATCGTCAATGCATTCCCCTGGAATGCATTGACGATACGCCCGGCAATCTATTTTCCGAAGATCTTCGTGAAAGTCCATATCAGCGGAATATGTGTTGGGAAAAGAGGAAAAGATCGTTCTTCCATACAGAGAAGTCGTGGTGACCGGAATCGACATGCCAGATGTGCGGCACGTTATTCGCCTTGAGGTAACGGTGGACGCCCTGGCTGATCCAGATCAGGCCGTCCTGGTCTCCGCATGAAACCCAGAGCAGCTTCAGCTTCCCGACGACCTGCGCGGGATCGGGCAGGAGAGTCTCCGGCGATCGCGTGTTGGGCGCCGACGAGAAGCCGCCGATCCAGGCAAAGGTATCGAGATGGGCCAGGCCGAAGTTCAGAGACTGGCCGCCGCCCATCGAAAGGCCTGCCAGGGCACGATGCTCACGATCTTGTTTGACGGAGTAGTGCGACTCAACATAAGGGATGACATCTTTCAGCAGGTCATTTTCGAAAGTTGCAAACGCCGGAGCAGACTTCATGACATCGCCCTCCGCGCGATCGTTGGGCTGCGCGCGGCCGTTCGGAAAGACGACGACCATCGGCTGGGCCATTCCGCCGGCGATGAGGTTGTCCAGGATCATATCCGGAGCGCCGTTTCGTTCCCATTCCATTTCGTCGCCCCCAATTCCGTGCAGCAGGTAAAGCACGGGATACTTCCTGTCTTTCGAGTATCCGGGCGGAGTATAGACAAGCATATGGCGGTTATTGCCGACCGTGGTGGAGGGATATTCGACCATCTGAGTCTTGCCGTGCGGGATACCCTCTCGGTTGGCATCGAACCCGGCAGGCGCTCGAGGGAAGGCCGGCTTGTCGTCGGGGGCCAGTTCGATCTTCGGCTGCTGCGGCCGTCCCGGACCTCCTGTCCCGGCGCTTTCCGGATTATCCTGGAACAGGCGCGGCGCAAACTCGCGCAGGCAGCGCCGCCAGGTCAGCCACTCGTGCGAAGTCCCCGGCGATTCATAATATACATGCCGGATGCCGGCCTTCTCCAGGCCATCGTGGTAGTTCTTGACGCTTTCATACATCCGCTGCGGTTCGGCCGTACCGATTCCTAGCCAGATTAAATGCACCTTCTTGTTGAACGCATCGGTATCGGCCATAACACCGTTATGGTAGGTCTTCGGGTCGAACGGCGTGCCGCCAAAACCGCCTCCTCCCCCGCTGAATCCTCCGATGCTGCTGAAGGTATCCAGGTGGTTCAGTCCGATCTGGAACGCCTGCATGCCGCCCATCGAGAGCCCGGCGATCGCCCGGTGGTCGCGGTCCGGAATTGTTCGGTACGTAGAGTCGATCATTGGGATCAGGTCGTCGACTATCACAGTCTCGAAGGTCTGGAACATTCGGCTGAAATCGGGAGGGACCGGCCGGGCTCCTGCCGCCGGCGGCGGGGGGGGAGTAAGCGGAACCTGAGGTTCATCCAGCTTGCGGGCATATCCCTGCTCCATCACTACGAGCATCGGCTGGGTCTTGCCGCCCGCGATGAGGTTGTCCATGATAGCGCTCACACGTCCCTGGTTTGGCCAGCCGCGCTCGTCCTCGCCGCCACCGTGCTGTAGAAAGAGAACAGGATAACGCCTTTCCCGATCCACGTCATATCGAGGCGGCGTGTAGATAAATACCCTCCGCCACTCCTGTGTTGTCTTGGAATAGTAACGGCGTTCTCGCACCTCCCCGTGCGGGACAGCCTTGGGCAGATAGAAATCTACATCCTTTTCAGGAATTTCGATTCCGCTGAACTGCCTGCCGACACCGAAGAACGTTTCGCTTGCGGGATCGCATACCGGCACGCCGTCGATGATGAGGCTGTAATAGTGGAAGCCGGGGACCTGAGGGGCAGTGGTCGCCGTCCAGAAGCCATCCTCGGAACGCGTCGCGGCATAAGGTTTGCCGAGGTCGAACTCGACCTTCTTCGCGTCCGGCGCCTTGATCCGGAACGTCACACTCAGATCGGAATGGATGCGAGGGTATTCGGCGCCGCGCACGTTGGTGACGGCCGGCGTGGACGTCGAGAGGTCGTCGAACGCGGCGGAAGCGCCGCTTGCGGAAAGAACCGACAGTGCGATACCCATCTTTACTAAACCCTTCATATTTATGTCACCTTGCTTGTGCGGAGTTCGGCGCAACAGTGTATGCGAGTATGGCTGCTCTCGTCGCGACACTTCCGTTTACTTCATGGAGTGCAGATATTTGCCGAAAAATTCTATTGCCAGTTTATCGGCGGTGGCGTCCTGGAAGCCGTGCCCGGCGCCGGGTACGGTATAGATGGTGGCAGGAATGCCTGCTTTCTGCAGGGCCGCCAACAGCAGTTCACTTTGATGGTGAGGAACGATGTTGTCGGCATCGCCATGAGCTATAAAAAACGGCGCGGATTTTGGCGTTATGTATGTGATCGGGTTGGCCCTCTCGGTCTTGTCCTTATTCTTTTGAATCGGTCCGCCGATCAGGCGTGACGCCGGGGAGTCGGGGGCGTCGTTGTTCCAGCCGCCCGGCAGACCATGAGCATCCATCTGGAGGTAGTCGGTCGGTCCGAAGTAATCGACGACTGCCTGGACGCGGCTGGAAACCGACAGGTTCTCGCCAATATCGTAGGTCTTGATGTCGCCTGTCGCGCCCAGCATCGCGGCCATGTTGCCACCGGCCGACTCTCCGTATGCGCCGATCCTGTTGGGGTCGTAACCGTACTTCGCTGCATTTGCCCGTAGCCAGCGCACTGCGGCCTTGCAGTCCTCAATCTGAGCCGGGAAGATCGAGTCGCTGCTCAGCCGGTAGTTGATCGACGCAACTCCATATCCGGCATTTGTGAACTTCGCAAAGTTTTCGTCGGCCTTGTCGCCGAACAGGAACGCCCCGCCATGGATCATGACGATCAAGGGAGGATGCGTGGCATGGCCGGGTAGGTAGAGATCCAGCATCTGTCGCGGATGCCCGTTTGATACGTAAGCCAAGTCCCGGTATACTGTCGTGCCTTGCGCAGATGCCGGCGCGCCGGCGTTCACACGCGGAGTGGATGCTGCCAATAATGAAAGCATTTTTTCTCCATATCTCTTTCCCAGCTCTCTGTAGCCCGCCGGAGTGAAATGTAAATGGTCGGGCCGGCAGGGGCAACCAACCGAGGCGATCACGTAGGACGTTGGAATCGTTTTCGGTAAATTGTCAATGATGGCGTTCATACTGGCGCAAGCGCCGCTCCGGTCGGCTCCAACAAGTTCGCCTGCAAGCAGAGGCACGTCTGCGGAGTTAAGATTTAAGTCTTTTATCAGGTTGTCATAGACGTGTTTCACCTTGTTCGGCCACTCTTTGTCATTCGTGTTGGACTCGCCCTGATGCAATAATATGCCTTTGATCACACCGTCCTTTTGCGCCAGCTTCGCCATGTCGACAAGATGCTGATAGGGATTGCCACCGTACGCCCCGATGATATTCTTCATCCAGGACGGCGCCGTTTCCGTATAAGATGCATAGTTGTCTTTATCGAACAACTCGATTTTGCAGCCTGCGACTGAGACGTTGACTACTCCGACCCTGGTATCGGCCGGAAGATGGGCAACCATCGTTCGGCCAAAGTAGTCGGACGGGCCAAGGCCCGTATTGGGCCGCGCCAGCGGGGGGACTGCCGTGTACCAGTGCCCCATCTCACGATGCTGCTCCGGGAAGTCCACGGCAGCTAAAGCCTGGAAGCGCTCATCCACCGGCCCTTGATCTTGCTCTTCGATCCCCGGAAAGCCCTCCATGTTCGACTGCCCAAAGGATAGGAAAATGTAAAAGTTTTTATCCTGGGCAGACGCCCGCACATTTAAGCTGAGCAACGCGGCCAACACTAATAGCACTGTCTTCATGCTTACAACCTTTTCTACCTGGAAGTTGGGGGCAGACGAAATGACCATTTTGGGGTTCGGCTATTTGCCGCCGGCTGCTCAAAAGTCCCACTACCATTGCCCAATCGACCCGCATCGTATATGGCGTCATTAACCTGGGGGATGATATGGTAACGATATATATATGATTGTATCAAAGGTCATAAGCTATGTCAAGGCATATCGCGGCACCGCGCAGCGCGGGGTTGTTACTGTTCCGCGAATATGTCCTCCTTAAGTGTTCTGCGATTATGTCCACGTCGAATGCTAAAGAATGGAGACATTGACGTGTTCGAGCTCAGGGTTTAGCGGGCCGTGAGCTTCCACTGCTGTCCGGATGAGCCCCAGTATAGGTAGGTCTGTAGGTACGTGCCTGCGGACGTGCTGCCTCCGGTCTGGTCCAGGCACTCGGTAGGGTTGATTTCAGTATTGAGGCGGTAGTAGCCGTTGCCGAGGTTAATTGCGTACCAGATCTGTCCGAGTCCGCCCCAGTAGGAGTAGATTTGCAGGCCGGCTCCGTTACTGGGGTTGATATTGATGACGTCGAGGCACTTGCCCGTCGCGTTCTGCGGCTCCAGCCAGTAGAGGTTGTTGCCCAGAGGATGGAAGTACCATTTCTGATTCGATCCGGTTGACCAGGTCCACTGGTCGATGCGGGCGCCGTTGGCGGAAGATGCGCCGTAGACATCCATCGCCAGTCCAGTCGCGTCGGAGGGAGAAACTTCGTAGACGCCGGCAGCGGGGCCGCCTGCCGGGTTTCCCGGCGCGGCCCAGGTGTACTGGGGCCACCAGGAGAATGCCGCCGTCGCGCCCTGGCCGCTCGACAGTGTCGTAGCGTTCAGTCCGGAGTTCAGGTTGGCCAGCAGGTCACCGACCATTCCCACCAGATAGCTGACATTGCCCTCGTTATCATAGCAAGACTTGACGGCATTCCCGAACCCGGCCGTGGAGGCGTTCCAGAGATTCTGGTATCCTTGACCGTTGTTGGGATTCCACCAGCATTCGGTAATGACCATCGGGAGCTGATCGGCCGCTGGCTTATAGTTCGAGTTCCAGAGGTTATTGACCGCGGTCTGGTTGTCGTAAACCCCGCCATAGGCAGGATATAGATGGGCCGCATAGCCGAGATTGCCACCCGTGAGCGGATGGCTGGCGAAGCCCTGATATTCGCCCTGGTAGCCCAGCCCGGGAATCCAGACGATATTGTCGGCATTCTGTCCCCGGATCGCATCGACGATCGGCTGCATAAACCGGGTCAACGCGGCCCAGTATTTGTCCTGTCCACTGCCCCAGTCGCCCGCGCCAAAACTGCTCTCGATCGTGATCGGCTCATTGCAGATCTCGAACATAACATTGTCCATGCCGCGGAGATTCGAGGATGCGAGAGCTTTCCAGAAGGTGATCAGGTTCTGCTGATACTGCTGCGTCATGTTCTTGCCCGTGTCGCCGCCAGGATAGATGAGCGAGGGAGTTCCCGTAATAATCAGATACAAACCGTCCTGTTTGCAATGCTGGGCATAAGGCACAAGGATGTTGTTGATGTAGCCATTGAACTGGGCCATATCGGACAGGTTGCCGTTGTTGTCCCAACCCGGCGCCTGGCCGTTTGGAGTGCCGTTTCCACAGATACGCGCGAAACTGCTGTACCAGCCGTGGTTGTAGCCGTACTGACCGGAAGTCTTTGACATTATGTCGGCCGCGCCGTTGTAGAAGTTGAGCATCCCGGCGCAGTTCGACGAGCTGGAATAGTCGCTGGGGTCGGTGTAGTTATGACCTTCCCCGTTGAACCAGCTCGCGCCGGCCTGCATGTAGCCGTGAAGCAGAACGTTTTTGCCGTTCGGATCTTGCAGATTGCGGCCGGAGACATGTAGCTTCGGCGTCGGCATTCCCTGATAAGCGCGCGCGGAGCTGCAAAACAAAGTGAGGCCGACCACTGTAATACCGGCAAGAAGCCCGGATGCGCTTCTAAATTCCCTCCGCAAACGGCAGGTGTCCGGTTTAGTTGTCGGAGCGTTCTTGCTCGTATAACCCTTTTGCGAGCACGATGGGAAGAACTTGCAGATCATTTCTCTAACCTCTTTTCATTTTGACGGGATCGGCGTTGATGCAGTTACAGTTTCCAGATCCTGTATGCATTTTGTATTGCTATTAAAACTATGAACACAATATTTTGGAATATCGTAAACACGCCTCCCGGCGTCTTTGCTGATTGGCATGTATTTACCGCTATCGTTCACCGCCATGGCGGTGAACGATAGCGGTTATTATTGAGTTAGGCCTAAGTAGGAGCAAATAGGTGTTAAAGAACTCTATCGCCGGTTGGTGGCGGTTGTATCTCATTTGAGCCCGGCTAGCTGCCTCTGGCGGCTTGGATCACCGCGTCAAAGGCTGGTTTGGGCTGGTCGTTGCTGTCAAACAACAGTGGTTTGCCGTCAGCGCGCCAGGAAAGGCCATCGTTGACCCCCCAAAGGGTAACGACTTTTACCGAGTTTTTATGCTTGATGAACGCTTTGAAGAGGGCGGCATATTGATTGGCGAGACGCTGATTGGCATCATCCACGAGGCCGCCCCGGGTGGTCTCAGCATTATTGGCGATGTCTGCCCCATTATTGCGCTGTCCGCCCTGCGCGCTGTTGACGTCAAGTTCCGTAATGTGAATGGGCAGTCCCAACGTTTCCAATTCCGTCAGCTCCCGGTCTTCTTCCTCAAAGGTCGGCGAAGAGACGCTGACATGGGTTTGTGTGCCGATAGCCATAACCGGCACTTTCTGAGCCTGCAGATCCTTGATCAACGTGATGAGCTTTTTGCGTTTTTCCGGGTTTTCCAAACCGTAGTCGTTATAGCGGAGTATTGCATCGGGATCGGCTTCATGCGCGTATTCGAAGGCCTTTGCGATGAAATCCGGCCCGATGATTTGAAGCCAGGGCGATTTTCGGAGGATATTTGGTCCGCCGTCGGCGATGGCTTCGTTCACCACATCCCAAACCTTGATCTTGCCTTTGTACCGGCCGACAACAGTGCGGATGTGGTTGCGCATTCTCCGGAGCAACTCTTCACGTGTCGCGCGCGGCCCACTGTTATCGATCCCGTGGCCAAACCAGCCCTCGTCTGCATTCGTTTCCGCTCCGTTTGCCGGCCGGGCCGGCGCGGCAGCAGGAGCATTGGCCGCAGCGTCCGGCGAGGCCGTTCCGGCGAATACCCATCCGGGGGTCTGTCCATGCCAGACGAGCGTATGACCTACGATATACATGTGATTTTTCAGGCCGAATGCCACATAGGCGTCGGCCGGACCAAAATCGTAGCCGTCCGCGCCTTCTCGTGGATGAATCATGGCCCACTTCAGGTCGTTTTCCGGGGAAATCTGGTTGAACTGCTCTTTTGTCAGAGCAATGTCTTGAACAGCCTGCTCCACGGTCCGATGGCGGTTGCCGGTTCGAACCGCATCGGCGGCAATGGCGCGGTTGATAGCTGCCCCCACGTAAAAGTAATTTTGGTAGGCGTCCTTGAGGGTAGGGGATTTGTCGGAATTCATCGTTGCTCCAGTGCTAAGGACGACCATCATGGTAAATCCGATGTTCAGGCCGAGGTTCGAGAGAGACGTCTTCATAGGAGTTCTCGAAGGGATGCTCTTGACGGCGTCGTCATCCGGAATGCCATGGCTGGGTTCCTGCGAATGACAACGTAGAAGGAGACCGCCTTGCAGTCGTTGACTTGATGGTTTGATTGTGGATTACAAATCCGAGATAGACTTTTCAGCACGCGGATGCAGATTACCTGGGGCCGGATGTCCGCACTTGATCGATCAATCGCTGTTTCTGATCAGGGGGAAGATTGCTGTTGTTTATCTGGCTGATCTGCATGTTCACTGCGGCCTGTCTTTGCTGTGCTGTGATCTTTTGCTGGTCGGCTGCAGATAGCTGCGTCTCCCCTCCTTTGTTGCCACACCCCGTTGTGAGGGCGACACTGCAGATGCAGACGGCTTTCAGCAGTTGCATAGGCATTCTCATAGACACTCCTGAACAGTATTCGTTACCCAACGCGAAGCGATCGGGTTGGGATAGGTCATTGGAGCCGAAGATCGAACCGTCAGCAATCTCCGACTCCTGAATGCCATTCTGCTGACACTGAGAATGGCATTCAGGTAATGGTTATTTCTGCTTAGCGCTTATTTCTATTCGCGGCAGAAAGTCGCGACGAAGGTCGTTCCACTCAGCTTGTCGGGGGACACACAGGTCGCTCCTGAAATATTGGCCGGATCGCCGACCGATACCTGGCCACCGGCGCCTGCGTCTTCAGGAGAAACGCGGAGCCATTTTGCGTGCCCGTCAGCCATGACAAAGTTGGCGCCTCCCACCAGTTTCGTTCCTGTGATGGTGTAGCTCTGATGGCGGTCCGCAGCCACGGGAATCTGCCAGGCGAGGTTTGCGCCCGTGCCCGCCGTGTCACCGGTTTCTGTCGGATCCGTCACGTCGCCGGAGTTGAGCGAGGACCAGTTCGACTGAGCCAGACTCGACGTCGGTTCTGCATAGGTGGCATTTCCTCCGAGAGATCCTGCGGCCTCATAGAGCAGGACGGTGTTTGCCGGAGCCGTCAATGTCGCCATAGTGGCGGTATTTGTTCCTGTGTAGTTGCCATGGCCGTCGTTGGTCCAGGTCCACCACGGCGTATTGGAAGAAATGATGGAGTTCTGCGCGTAGGAGATCTTCTTTTGTGACCACGCAAAACGAGTAACGCCGTCATCGGGGCAGACGTAGACTTGAGCGCTCTTCACGTAAGGATAGATGCGCCCAGCCCATCCTCTTCCGGCGCCGCCCCACAGTTCCGAAAATTCGTAGGTTTCGTCATTATCCTGCACATACTGCATGTACCCCAGACCGAGTTGCTTCTGGTTGGAGAGGCAGGAGATCTGGCGTGCCTTCTCGCGGACTTTGGCGAAGACCGGGAATAGGATAGCTGCAAGAATCGCTATTATAGCGATAACAACTAGTAATTCAATCAATGTGAATGCATGGCAACTATATTTTTTGTTCGTGTCCGTCATTGTATATTCTCCTAAAGATGATAATTTTGATGCGCATTTCCAAGATCAGGTTCAAATAAAAATCCTGTGTATTTACCTCCTCCGTCTCTACGGCAACTGTTGCATTTCATACATATATCAGTTACTTGCTTACGGTATGGCAACGTTATATTTAGCGATTATATCGCGGTTTATTGCTCATGTCAAGCAGAAAGTTTATAAAGTGAAATGCCATTTTACGAATTGAAATGCCGGTATGCGAGTAAAATGGCATTTTGTTCCGGCCCATTTTATTGGCCTGGTTTATTTGATGGAAGGTCGACCCCCTCGGTCGTCTGTACGATAGGTTGGATCGTGCCGTCCGTGTTGTAGTAAAGCCGTTCGACACAGACGCTGCGCCGTCCTGTTGCGCCTCGGGTTCCGTCGGGCAGCTGCAGAACGGCGTTGTGATAGAAGAAATACCATTGCCCCTTGAATTCGATGATTGACTGATGAATGGTGAAGCTGTTCAGCGCCTCGCCGGTAATAATCCCACGGTATGTCCACGGGCCGGTGACCTTTGAGGCCGTCGCATAGGCGATTTTCTCTCCGCCCTTCCCGCCCGGGATGGCTGCATAGGAGAGGTAGTAGAGATTGCCTCTCCTGTGCAGCCAGGGCGCTTCGGTGTAG
>Ga0105238_10001663_pt1 | contig 22339 bp, 19 predicted proteins | sample KBSC34metaG_FD_81526 | JGI IMG/M metagenome (GOLD analysis project Ga0105238, IMG submission 81526) | Corn rhizosphere microbial communities from Kellogg Biological Station, Michigan, USA - KBS C3-4 metaG | ecosystem: Host-associated > Plants > Roots > Rhizosphere > Soil | place: Michigan, USA...
CTACACGAATGAATCCCAGGTAGCGGAGGCTGTTTGCGTCTTTGCTGGAGCTGGCCTCCGAAAGGGCGAGGCTGTTCTTCTTGTGATGACGGCAGCCCATCATAAGCCCGTCCGAGAACGCTTAGAACGGGATGGGTTCGACCTCCAGCCTTTGGAAGCAAACGGACAGCTCGTCTGTGTCGATGCGAAGAGTCTCCTGGAGAGCTTCATGATCGATGGCATAATTGACGATCTTCGGTTCACTACTATGATCGGGACCCTAATCCAGCAAGCAAAGGCGAGTGGTGGAAAGCGCCGCAGGGTGCGTGCTTTTGGCGAAATGGTAGATCTGATCTGGACCTCAAGCCCGACCGCTACCCACCACCTTGAGCAACTATGGAATCGGGTGATCGAAGCGCACTCCGTACCATTACTGTGCGCTTATTCTCTCGGCGGAAGCCGTCCAGCCGAACTTACCGAATCGCTGATAGCATGTCATTCCCATGCCGTAGCTGACGTAGCGCTGTAACCTGCCCCGTGGCGGATCGCTCAGCCAACCCCGACGTTCCCTGCTTAAGCTGTAGCGGAGTCGTCCCGGATCTCGGTCCCCCGCACGTCAAGATCGATCAGAAACATCTCGATTATCTCCCCATCCCAGCGTACGTTGACCATGCCATTACCGTTATCCGGGCCTGAGGCCACCTGGATGACCGATCCCGCGGGTATGGTGACGGCGCGGCGCTTGCCGTCGTCTCTGGTGCCTACAGCTAGCGTGGCGCGCTCTAATCTGAATCGTTTTCCGGTTAGCATAGAAAACTCGTTTCTGCTCGAAGGAAAGAGTGTCCGTTTAATGCCTGTGGCTGATACAGCGGGGTAAACTTTGCTCGGACGACCTCAAGTATAGCAGTTGCGAATGGCTGCCCTCATCCCGAGGTTGGCCAGACCCAGCAGGTTAGCACAATGGCGAACCGGGTCCTTTCGCCTTCAGCATTTCTTCAGATTTCCCGTGTACAATTTGGGAAGGCATCGGAGGCCGTTTCCATCTATGGGACCGACCAACGATCAGGAACTAGCCATCGCCCGCCTCGTCGACCAGCTCAACATCGTCGGCGAACTGCACGCAACCGCAATCGAAGACGTGATTTCGGTCCTGGATTTCGCCCTGACCAAATCCGACAGCGAATTCCTGGTGAAGTATATCCGCTGGCGGATGGACAACCCGATTTGGAAGACGAATAGCTGACCGGGCTGCCGCACCAGGTAAGTTCGGGTAGTACCACCCGTGGAGTTGCATCCACTCGACTTTCTTAGGACCCCAGGCCGACACGAGAAACGGCCTTTCGTCGAAATGTTTCAGGGCTTCAGATATAGCGGTAAGCCACTGAAAACACACGTGATAAACTATTAAAACTTTCTCTTGCCCGCCAACCGATTTGTGCTATGCTGAGATCCGTCGGTGAGCACGGGCCATCGTCGTTTAAGCAACCCGTATCACGCAACGAGCGCCAAGAAATCCCCGGAACAGAGAAGGCTTTTTGTTTGATTTTCCACAGCCTGTGGTAATCGTGTGGGAAATTTGCGGCCAGCGGGGATATTTAGGTCAGGAGGAGCAGACGTGGGTGGAAACTGGGAATCGGCTGGAGCAGTTGCGGAAGCACGGGACTTGAATACGTGGGACCTGATTAAGGCAAAGCTGGCTGAGAGAATCGCTCCCCAAGAATTCCAGAACTGGGTAAAGGGAACCGCCCTTGAGAGCCTCGAACAGGGCTCGCTACGGGTTCAGGTACCGGATCAAGTCACCAAAGAGTTTTTCGAACAGGAGTACACCGAACAGATCCGGTCCACCATCCGCGAATTGAATCTTCCCGTGCAGCAGGTGGTGTATCTGCCGCATACGGAATCCCGGATGGCCGGGATCGACACAGCCCCGGTTAACTCTTTAGAGCCGGCGTTTGCGTCGGCGGCCGGACAATTGAACACGCGCTTCCGCTTCGACAACTTCGTCGTCGGGAGTTGCAATCAATTCGCTCACGCCGCGGCGCGCGCTGTCGCGGACAGCCCTTCGCGCAGCTACAATCCGCTATTCATTTACGGCGGCACGGGGATGGGGAAAACTCACCTGATGCACGCGATCGGGCGCGAGTTGCTGGATAAATATCCTTCTATCCGCGTGGTGTACACCTCCAGCGAACGCTTCATGAATGAGATGATCCTGTGCCTGCGGACCAATCGTATGCCGTCCTTTCAAAGGCACTACCGTTCCGCCGACGTCCTGCTGGTGGACGACGTGCAAATCCTGGGTGGCAAAGAGCGCATGCAGGAAGAGTTCTTCCACACTTTCAACGAACTCTACGATCATCAGAAACAGATTGTGATCTCGAGCGATTCGGCGCCGAAAAGCACGCCGGGCCTGGTGGAACGTCTGCGCTCGCGTTTCGAGTGGGGATTGATGGTGGACGTCCAGCCGCCGGACCTCGAAACCAAGATGGCCATCCTCGACAAGAAAGCGGAGCTGGAGGGCGTGGCGCTGCCTGAGGAAGTCCGGATCTACATCGCCACCAAGACTAAATCCAACGTGCGGGAACTGGAAGGCGCGTTGATCAAGCTGATCGCCTATTCCTCGATTACCAGTTCGCCTGTAACGCTCCAGATGGCGCAGCAGGTACTGAAGTACCTGATCTCCGGTGGCGAGCGGCGCATCACCATGGATTCCATCCTGCGCGCAGTGGCGGAGAAGTTCAATATGCAGCCGCACCAACTGAAGCAGAAGTCCAACACGCGTCAGATTGCCTACCCGCGCCAAATTGCGATGTACCTAATGAAGGACCTGACGCAGGCATCGCTCCCCGAGATCGGCAGAGTTTTCGGCGGCAAGCACCACACAACCGTTCTTCACTCGGTTCAGAAGATCGAACGGCTGCGTCATGCCGACACAGATCTCAACAGGTTGATCCACAGCCTAATCGACTCAGTCCATTAGTGTTGTCGATGTCATCCACAACTCTCTGTCGATATTTCCTGTGACATCCTGTGAATACCTCATGTCAGCACGGGTTTACCCTTCCGGACGCACTCCTTTCCGCACAGCTTCTGATGGCTTTAACTCCTCAGTCTTGCTATAATTTAGGAAGAAATCAAGGTTTCCACAGGGACTACGACTACGATTACTCTTACCTCTCAGAGGTCTAGTCAGAAAAACAACTTGGGCTATGGAATTCACCGTCAGTAGAGCTGATCTAGTTCGAGAACTGAACCTCTCTCAGGGCGTGGTGGAGAAAAAGACCACCATTCCTATTTTGTCCAACATTTTACTCGAAGCGGATGGGGATCGGTTATTGTTGACGGCGACGGATCTGGAGTTGGGGGTTCGATCGTCCTGCGCCGCGAAAGTGAAAAAAAAGGGCGCTGGCACGATCCCTGCGCGGCGCTTACTGGACTATGTTCGATTGCTTCCGGAAGGCGAAGTCCAGGTCAAGATTCTTGAAAACCAGTGGGCGAGCCTGGTGTGCGGCCGGTCGAAGACGCGCATCGCCGGCATGTCCCGGGAGAGTTTTCCGGAATTGCCCGCTATGCCGGCAATTCTGGCGGAAATCCCGATCGGTGTGCTGGCCGGGATGATCGCCAAGACGATTTTTGCGATTTCGAGTGAAGAATCCCGGTTCACTCTGAACGGCGCGCTGCTGGTGCTGAAAAAAGGCAGTATGGCGATGGTCGCCACGGATGGGCATCGTCTGGCCATGGTGGAGAGTTCTGGTGAACTCCCGGGGGTTACGGGAGCATACCGGGCGTTGCTCCCCCGCAAAGCGATGGCCGAGCTTCAGAAGCTTGCCGCGGACGCAGCTGCCGATTCCGTGCTGCGGTTCGCGGGCGATGAGAATCATCTGTTTTTCGAACTGGGTGGCAGGATGCTGCTCAGCCGCAAGCTGACTGGAAATTTCCCGGACTTCGAGCGGGTGCTTCCCAAAGAGCATGCACATTCGGTTTCAGTGAATCGCGACGAGTTTCGCGGCGCGATCGAGCGCGTCGCACAATTCTCCGACGAGCGGTCGCGGGGGATCCGCGTGGCGGCCGGCGGGGGAGAGTTGAAGGTCCACTCCTCGGTGTCAGAAACCGGTGAGAGCGAGGACAGCATCGCCGCTGCCTACGACGGGCCGGCGGTCGAGATCGGGTTCAATGCGGAGTATCTCCTGGACTTTCTGCGCGCCGTTGCGACGGAGGAGGTCACGTTCTTGTTCAAGGACGCACATAGCGCCGGCGAGCTCCGCCCAGGGGGTGAAAAAGCGGACAACTATCGCTACGTGATTATGCCGATGCGGATCTGAAGTTTTTTCAGCGGATGGTTTTAAGAAAGAAGCATGGCGACAAAAGATATCAGCGCAGTCTACGATTCCAGTAGCATCAAAGTCCTCGAAGGCCTGGAGGCCGTGCGTCTCCGTCCGGCAATGTACATCGGATCCACCGGTGAAGCCGGCCTGCACCACTTGGTTTATGAAGTTGTCGACAACTCCGTGGACGAAGCGCTAGCCGGGCATTGCACTGAAATCAACGTCACCATCCACGAAGACGATTCCGTCACGGTAGTCGATAACGGCCGCGGTATCCCCACCGGAATGCACGAAGAGGGCGTCACGGCGGCGGAAGTCGTGATGACGAAGCTGCACGCGGGTGGTAAGTTCGATTCGAATTCGTACAAAGTTTCAGGCGGGTTGCACGGCGTGGGCGTAAGCTGCGTGAACGCGCTGTCGGAAGCACTACATTTGGAGATCTGGCAGAAGGGCGGCACCTTCGAACAGGACTACGCGCGCGGTATACCGCAAGCGCCCCTGGTTCAAACCGGCAAAGCAGGCAAGAGAACCGGAACTAAGATCACCTTCAAGCCCGATACATCCATCATGGACGCCTCGAAATTCAACTTCGATACGCTCGCACAACGGCTTCGCGAGCTGGCGTTTCTGAACAAAACTCTCAAAATTACGCTCACCGACGAACGCGAAGATCCGGCGCGTTTCAGCGTGTTCCAATTCAACGGCGGTATCGCCGAGTTCATCAAACATTTGAACAAGGGCAAGGCCGTTTTGCACGACAAGCCCATCTACTTCGAGGGCGAACGCGATCTGCCCAATGGCGGCACGCTAACGATGGAAGTGGCGCTGCAGTACAACGACACCTACGGCGAATCGGTCTTTAGCTTCGCCAACAACATCAACACGGTGGATGGTGGCTCACACCTGAGCGGCTTCCGCAGCGCACTCACCCGCACCATCAACGCCGCGGGCCAGAGCGGCGGCTTGTTCAAAGACGTCAAGGAAAACCTGACCGGCGACGATGTGCGCGAGGGTCTCACCGCAGTGGTCAGCGTGAAACTGCCGCAGCCGCAATTCGAGGGTCAGACCAAGGGCAAGCTCAACTCCGATATCCAAGGCTACGTGGTCCAGCTCATCAATGAAAAGCTGGGCGAGTTTTTCGATAAGAACCCCGCGGTGATGAAGAAGATCGTCGGCAAGGCGATCGACGCGGCGCGCGCCCGCGAGGCAGCTCGCAAAGCCCGCGACCTGACCCGCCGCAAAGGCGCGATGGATTCCGGAGGCCTGCCGGGCAAGCTGGCGGACTGCCAGGAACGCGATCCGGAGCGCTGCGAATTGTTCCTGGTCGAGGGCGAATCGGCAGGCGGCACCGCCAAGGGCGGCCGGGACCGGCGCTATCAGGCCATCCTGCCGCTGCGAGGCAAGATCCTGAACGTGGAAAAAGCCCGGTATGACAAGATGCTGGGGCATGAAGAAATCCGGGCCATGATCACGGCGCTCGGTACCGGGATCGGCAAGGACGATTTCGACGTCGCCCGCCTGCGCTACGGCAAGATCATCATCATGACCGACGCGGACGTGGACGGGTCACATATTCGTACCCTCCTTTTAACCTTCTTCTACCGCCACATGCAGGAGCTGATCAAACGCGGCCACGTCTTTGTGGCGCAGCCGCCGCTCTATCGCATCAAGAAGGGCAAAAGCGAGAAGTACATCAAGGACGACAAGGAATTCACGCGCGAGATTTTGCGCCGGGCCACGGAAAATGTGAAAGTCGAGAACGCTGATAAAGCCACTCTCGAAGGCACCGAGCTGCGGAATTTCCTGATGACGCTGGACGAATTCCAGCTTACCTGGAGGCGCATGGAGAGGCGCCTGCGCGAGCCGCGCGTGGTTGAAATCCTGGCGCGTCCGGAGCTGGCGATCGACACCAAAGCCGATTTCCATCAGGAAGCCAATCTCAAGGCGGTCCACGAGGCGCTGAAGGCCCTGAAGATCGAATCCACGCTGAAACACGAAGAGGAACACTCCGCGTGGATGGTGACGTTCAAGGATCCCACGAATGCCGAGCGCGCCATTGATATCGAGCTGGCCACCCAGCCTGAATATCGCCGGCTGCGGACGCTGGCGAAACAGGCGGCTAAGCTGAATCGCCCGCCGTTCGTGGCGATTAAGGACACTCACCGCGAAAATCTGCCCAATTGGCGGGATCTGCTGTCCCACGTCAAGTCCGAGGGCACGCGCGAAGTCAGCGTACAGCGCTACAAGGGCTTGGGCGAGATGAACGCCGAGCAGCTGTGGGAAACCACCATGAATATCGAGACCCGCACGCTGCTGAAGGTCCAGCTGGAAGACCTGGTGTTGACGGATGAAATCTTTACCACGCTGATGGGCGAGGACGTAGAGAGCCGGCGCAAGTTCATCGAAGAGAACGCCCTGGACGTCCGCAATCTCGACATATAACGCCACCGCCGCTTCCTGAGATATGCTGTTCTAGACAAGGAGAAACCAAGCATGCTCAAGAAGACATTTTATGCGGCAGCGGTACTCGTGTTTACGGTGACCCTGGCGCTTCCGCAAGGCAAGGGCGGCGGCAAAGGCGCGCCGAAAGGTCCCGGAATGGCCCTGTCGTCTCCCGACTTCCAGGACGGAGGAATCATCCCCGACAAGTACACCCAGGCGGTTCCGATGCCGGTGTCGCCGCAGCTCGAATGGGCCAACGTGCCGGCGAATACCGAAAGTTTCGTTCTGATCATGCACGATCCGGATAACGCACTGAACAAGGGCACCGACGACGTGCTGCACTGGATGATGTTCAACATCCCCGGAACCGCGCGCGGCCTTCCGGGTAGCCTGCCTCTCGACGCGAAGCTGCCCGATGGCACGATCCAGGCCAAGGGAATCCGCAACGTGGGGTACATGGGCCCCGGTAATGCCGCCATCAACCCTTATCATCACTACACCCTGGAGCTGTTCGCCCTGGATTCCAAGCTGTCGCTGGGCCCGGATGCCACGCGCGCGGATGTGATGAAGGCTATGGAAGGCCACACCGTCGGCAAAGCGGTGCTGGTGGGCCGTTTCAAGAGACCGCAGTAGCGTTAGTCTTGGTGCGCGGGTCTGGCCAAATATAGATCAGTCGACGTATATACGCTTGACTCGCGCGCTGATCCCACATAGCACGCTGTAGGAGATAGTCCCCGCCACGCGCGCCATCTGCTGGGCATCAATGCTTACCAGCGAGCCCGAGACATCCCTCTCCGACCCCAGCAGCGTCACGGCATCCCCCACGCGCAACTCCGGGCTGGAGGTGATGTCAATGGTGGTCAGATCCATCGATACCGCACCGATCATCGGCGCGAGCTTTCCCTTGGCGATCACGTGGCCCCGGTTCCCCAGGCGGTGCGGGATGCCATCGGCGTAACCTGCCGCCAGCACTGCAATCCGCATGGGCCGCGCGGCGCGATGGATGCCTCCGTAGCCGACCAGCGCTCCGGCTTCCAGGTCTTTCACGGCCAGCACGGTGGCCTTCCAGGTAAGCGCGGGCTTGACCACCAACTGCCGTTTCGGCGCGGAGCCTCGCGCCGGCGAAACGTATCCATAGATCGCATGTCCGGGCCGGACCAGGTTCCACCATGCAGTCTTGCGGCCGTACGCTACCGGGATGGTTCCGGACGCATGCACGTAGCGGGGCGTCAGGCCGGCGGCACGCAACCCCGACAGGACGCCGTCGAAATGCAGAAGTTGGTCGTCGGTCTGCGGGCTTTCATAATTACCGGAGGAAGCGAAGTGGGTCATCACACCTTCCAGGTTGGCCGGCACGGCTTGTACCGCGCGGGCGATCTCCTGGGGGCTGGCGCGTGTGCCCAGCCGGCCCATGCCGCTATCGATCTTCAAGTGGTAGGGAACGCGCGCGGCGGACAGATCCTCGAGCGAATGAATCACCGGCGTCAGACCGAACTCTTCCAGTCCCGCGCGTTCATCGGGAAGAAAATCGGCCATCACCAGGATGCGGGCGCGAATCCCCTGGCGGCGCAGGTAGACGCCTTCCTCGACGTTAGACACGGCCAGCCATTCGGCGCCTTCGGCTTCCAGCGCGCGCGATACCTCCACGGCGCCGTGGCGGTAGGCGTCGGCTTTGACCACCGCCATCACGTCGACCGCGGTGCCCACTACTTTCCGCACCGCGCGATAATTCGCGCGAATCTGCCCCAGCGAAACTTCGACCCAACTTCTCATGACGGATGTGTGGCGAGCCTTGTCAGCAGTTTCTCATACGCGTCGGTAACGGCGTCCCAACTGTAGCGCGTGCGCACCCGTTCCTTCGCGTTGGTGCGATACGTCTCGCGTTCTGCCTCGGGCATAGCCAATACACGCTCCAGGACCTGGATCAAAGTGTCTCGCTGGAACGGAAGCCCGGCGCCGCCGGCCACCTCGGCGTTTTCCGCAGTGTCGAGATATAGCGTCAGTGCGCCGCGACCCATGGCCTCGATCAACGCCGGATGTGTGCCGCCGACCTCTGTGGCATGGATGTAGGCGAAGCAATGCGATCCGAGCTCCCGGTAGCCTTGGCCGTAAATCGCCCCGGGGATCACCACGCGCGGATCGCGGGTGGCTCGTACGCGGCCGATGTATTCCGCGGCGTATGGCGCGTCGCCGATCAGCGCCAGCTTGAAGCTGGTCCGCAACTGTTCGAATGCTTCGCGCACCAGCAGAGCGTTATTCTCCGGTTCCATGCGGCTTACGTAGAGAAAATAGCGGTGGCGCTCCAGGTCCAGCCGATCGAGTACGGCCGAGGTTTCCACCGTGCCGACCTCTGCGCCATAAGGAATCATTTCCGAGGAACGCCCGTACTCTTCGCGATAGTGCGTCGCAATGCTTTGCGCGTCCGTCACCACCGCGTTGGGCATCCAGGTGGCCAGACGCTCGGAAATCCGGTACCAGAGCTTAGCCAGCCAATTCCATTTTTTTCGATTCCGCTCCAGGCCGTCGACGTTCAATGCCACCGGCATACCCAGGGCGCGCGGGATCCAAGTGAATATTGCGTTGGCGGCGTTGCAGTAAAGCACTGCGTCATGACCGCGCGCTGAGGCCAAATGCAACGTCGAAAAACAGGTGTGTGCGAGCGTATCGAGATATTTGTGCCGGATGGTGGGCAGATACTTCAGGCGAACGCCGCGATAAGAGGGTTCGGAATACTTTTCGCGGCAGTAGACCGTGAGGCTGTGGCCGCGCGCGGCCAGGCGCGTCGAAAGCTCTTCGGCGAAGGTTTCGAAGCCGCCATAGCGCGCCGGGATGCCGCGGGTGCCGAGGATCGCGAATCGCACCTCTAAGTTTCCTGCCGTCGGCTGCTGTTTCAGCCGCGCGCGGCGCGACCCCGGGCTACGGCCCGAGCGGACGGACGGGGTGCGGGACGGCTTACGGGCTGGTAGGAAAACCAACTGGAAATATAGTCGTCCTTGGCCTTGCGGCGCTTCATAATCTCGCGGCGTTTTTCCATCACTCGCCGCCAGTTACGCGCGAGATACCAGAAAGCCTTCAGCGAACCGTGCTCGTGCAGAATACACGCCCCCACGACGACGAAATCGCGAGCCGTGATGGAGGCCCAATTGCGCCGGTAGAGATCCGGAGTCATGTTCTTGAGCCGCATCAGGAACCGGTTCTTCACCGAGTGCATGTTAATGGCCGAGGGCAGCGCGCGCCGGTTCCCCGGCAGTACGTTGCGCACATGGTATCCGCGCGCCAGAGGCGTATAGATGCATCGCCAGCCCATTAATTGGGCGCGCCAGGCAACATCGGCGTCTTCCCGGTATACGAAGAAGTCCGGATCGAAAAACTCGTCCAGGATAGAGATGTCGTCGATCATCGCGCGGCGATAGAGCGCCGCAGCCGCGGTGGCCCCGAAGACATACTCGAAGTTCAGGTAATGGCCGTTATCGACTTCCTGGCTGCCGCGGTCCAGATGCCGCAGCATGGGCGTGAAGTAAATGCCGGTGGAATCCACCAGCTGCTTATCTGGCAGATCGAATGTAGCCCGGATGGTGAGGAGCTTCCCGCACACGGAGCCGACCTTGGGATCCACCTGGCCCGCATCCACCAGGGCCTGGATGAAGTTGGGAAGCAGCAGAACGTCGGGATTGAGGGTCAGCACCCACTCTCCCTGGGCCCGCTTAATGGCCTGATTCTGCGCTTCCGCGAACCCCAGGTTCTCGTCGTTGTAATAGATGCGGCAGCGGTCCGCGAACTGCTCCAGAATATCCACAGTGCCGTCGGTTGAGGCATTGTCGATCACCACGATTTCCATATTCCCGTACTTCTGTTCCAGGACCGATTCAAGGCAACGCTTAATGAATCTGCCGCTGTTATAGGTGACTAGTGTTACGGAAACCAAATCGTGGGAGGCCATTGCGTCTATTTTTTAATGTTTTTCCGGTGCGTCGTCTGGACCACTGTCGGCTGCGTGCGGGACACCAGCCGTTTTACTGCTAAGCGTATTATTTTGTAACCACTAACGACAGGGTTCAGGTTCCACTCGCGAAAAATCCCCGCAACCGTCCGCGGAACCGTACTGAGCACCGCTGCGAGACAGACACCCCGATACGGCCAGGGGCGAAAGTGCTTCGCCGCATATGATAGAAGGCTAGCATACCAGTACTGTTCCATGCGAGCCGGGAGAAGTTTTCTGACCGAATGGCCGCCCAGATGCTCGGCGCGAACCAGAGGCATATACTCAATTCGATACCCCGCGTCGGCCGCTCGACGGCAAAAATCCACGTCTTCAAACCATACCGGATGAAAACCCTCGTCAAAGCCTCCCAGTTGATCCCAGACATCGCGGCGGATCATCAGGAATGCACCTGCTGGCTGCTCTACGGAGCCTCCCCGCGCCAAGTCCCGATCCAGGTATCGATAGCGGCGATTGACGGGATTGCTTGGCCACAGCCGGTTGATTCCCAAAAGCTCGAACGCGAGAGAGGCCGCCGTGGGGAAACGCCGAATGGTGAACCCAGCCTGCGCCCGGCCGTCCGTGGCGGTCAGTTGGCCGGCGGCGAGCCCGTGCTCGCGGCAAGCGTCGATCAAAGGGATTAGAGGAGTTCGGAGCTGCACATCGGGATTCAGCAGCAGAATCGGATCGGCGCCGGATAAATCGAAGCCTTGGTTCACAGCTCCGGCGAAGCCGTGATTTTCGCGGTTGGCGATCAGCTTGACGCCAGGCTTCCGGCGGACCTGCTCTATAGTCCCGTCGACGGATGCATTATCCACCACGGTCACGGCTACATCCGGAGCCATGTCAGCCAGCGCGTCGAGGCAGCTCAAGATAACCTCCTCCGAGTTGTGGGTGACAATTACAGCCCCAGCAGCCAGAAATAGGCCCTCCAGTAACGGTCGAACCCGGTCTGCCGCTGAATCTCAAGAATCGTTTGCTCGCTTTCCCGAACGAAAGCATCAAAGTTGTTTCTGGACGCCGGCCCATGCTGGGCCAGTGTTCGGGCCATTCGCATGCCCGCCATCTTACCCTGGAGAAACGCACCTGCACACCCGTGCCAAAGAGCCAGGAGACCCCAGAGCAATTGTGCGGCCAGGGTCGGCCAGCTGGGTAAACCCGAGAAGTACTTTGCTGTCAATAAAAGCTGATTCCGGGCGATCAGACGGACTGAGTATTTATTCCACTGTCCCCACGTCGAACTGCCCTGGTGGTATGCAATAGCGGCGGGCTCGTATACGCCCCTCCGATCGCCGAGGGCGCACCGCACTCCGAAATCGACATCTTCCAGATAGGATTCGAACTGTTCGTCGAGAAAACCGATTTCCTCGAACAGCCGCCGCTGGAACAGGGCTGCGGTCATGGGAGCCATCCTGATCCGGCGCGGTTGATTCCAGAACGGCCCGTCCGGCTTCCCCGAACCGCAGCGGCAGGCGCAGGCGCCTCGCGAAATGGCATCGAATGCGCCATCGATACGGGAAGGGTCGCTGGCGCTGAGGGTTTTTCCGGTCGCAAACCAGGCCTGATCCTTCTCCGCGGCGGTGACGAGGGTCTCCAGCCAGTCGGGCTCGAGCATCACGTCGTTGTTGAGAACGGCAATCCAATCCGCTTCAGTGGCGGTTTCGATTCCCCGATTTACGGCCGCCGCGAACCCCAGATTGCGCTCGAGGCGAACGACTCTTGCGCCCGCGCGCTCCGCTACGGAGACGGAGTCGTCGGTAGAGCCGTTATCCACCACGATAATTTCGTCGAACGGATGTGCCTGTCTGGCAAGATTCGGCAGGAGTGTCTGAAGAAGATCCCTCCGGTTCCAATGAGGAATCACGGCGGCCACTGTCATGAGAACCGCTTTTTGAAAAGGAACCAGAGGTTATATAAGCCGTCGCGCCACGGATTGAGTTTGATCTCGCCCAGCCGGGAGCTATACAGAATCGAGAGTTCCGCAAAGCGATGGCGGTTCAGCTTCAGCGCCTCAATCTTGATTTCTTCGGAGAACGCCATTCCGTCCGATTCCAGCTTCATCCGGCTGAGAATCGACCGGTGAAATACCCACATCCCCGACTGCGAATCGCGAACCCAGGTCAAATACAGAACGGACATGGCCAGCGACAGGATCAGATTCCCGACCCAGTGCTTGAAGCTCATGGCGGAACCGTCCCTTACCGGGAAGCGCGACGCGTTCAGAAAATCCACGCGCAGATGGATAAAGGCTTCCAGCAGGTAGGAGATCGCGTCAGGAGGATAGCTGTGGTCGCCATCCAGCGTGATGACAATATCGCCGCATGCCGCCGTGAAACCCGTCTTATAACTGCGACCATACCCGCGGGCATCTTCTCGGATCACCTGCGCGCCGAACCGTGCGGCTACTTCCGATGTACGGTCCGTGGAGCCGTTGTCGACTACCAGCACCTGGTCCACAAACTCCGGCATGCGGGTCAGAACCTGCTCCACTCCCTGTTCTTCGTTCAGGCACGGCATGATTACCGTGATGGTTTGTCCCTTATACATTCGACCGTTTCACCAGCATAGCCTGACCGGCTTGTAAGCATGACTCGTTGGGTATCATGGGGGACATGAAGTGGCTTACCATTCTGACGCTAGGCGCACTGTTTTCGATTTTGGCCCCGGCTCAAGGCCTGGGCGTGAAGACCGTATACTTGCTTCCCATGGCCGGCGGACTCGATCAGTATCTGGCGCTGCAGCTCACGTCGCGAGGAGTGCTCCAGGTGGTAACCGATCCAAAGAAGGCGGATGCAATCTTGACCGATGCGATCGGCGCGCGTCTGGAGGAGAGTTTCAACCAACTGTACGGCGCCCCGGTCGATAAAGACAAGTCCGACAAGGACAAATCCGACGCCTCCGATTCTGCCCGTCCTAACATGCGGCCGCTTTCCAGCAGCCGCGGACTGGTCTTTTTGGTGAATCGGAACACCCGCGATGTCCTGTGGAGCACGTTCGAGCGGCCGAAAAATGCCGAGCCCGGTGAGTTGAAGCATGTGGCCGCTAAGATTGTGGAGCGCTTGGCGAAAGATCGCAAAGCCCAGTAGGACGGGACTCCCGGCTGGTCAGGAGACTTGGCTCCAGACTTTTTCCGCAGGCTTGCCCAGCTGGTCCGCTCGCATTCTGGCGACCTCCGCCCGATAGCACTTCGCCATGCGTTCGGTCATCACCCGTATATCGCGTTTGACGACAACTTCGGCCCGGGCGCGCCGGGCCAGAGCTTCCGCTTCGTCTGGATGCCGCAACAGGCGTACCACTCGCTCGGCGAATGCCAACGGGTCATCGGCCAGTGCGCAGATCTCGCCATCTTTGTCCACCAGCCCCTCCGCGCCCATACGCGTTGAGACTACCGGGATTCCGGCTGCGAAGGCCTCCAGTAATTTTACGCGTACGCCGGAACCCGCCAGGATCGGACAGACGAACAAGGAATAGCGCATCAGAGGCTCGCGCACATCCTCCACGAAACCGATCATCTCGATGGCATCCGAGTCCCGCATGGAATGCCGCGGGGGAGGATCGGATCCCACGATCACCAACCGCGCCCGGGGTTCGTTCTCGCGGATACGCGGAAACACCTCCTGCAGAAACCACTGCAATGCTTCCACGTTGGGCAGGTGCCGGAAGCTGCCCAAAAACAGCAGCGTGTAGGGCTCGCGCCCGGAGGGACGAAAGTCGTATCCGGAAGTGTCGATACCGGCGCGATATCCGTCGTCCAGGCGGCCCTTCAGTTGAGGGAGGAAGGAAAGCAGATATTCGGCGTTATCCCGGCTGCATACCTGAATGCGATCGAGCCGCGGCAGCAGCTTCAATTCATAACGGATGGCCCGAAGATATTCCCAGCGCGAGACTGTTCTTTCCACCACGCCGCTCATGTACGGGAGCCGCCGCGCGATGGACTGGAAGTAGACATCGTGCTCGAAGAGGATGCTGGGGATGTGGCGGAACTGGCCGGCGTATTGCCCCATGACCAGGTACTCCAACTGCAGAACGTCGATCGCGTGAGTATAGATCTGGCGATGGATCAGCCAAGCCAGGTCACGGTTGCGAAATTCACGAGGAGCGTGGGGCTCGGTCGATCCCAGGGCTTTCTGGAGTCCGGTCATTCGGACAATATATTGCGTGGAGGCGCAAATTCTGTCCAATTCGGCGTGCGCCTCGCGCTCGCCTTCATGATCCAGCAGCGCGATTAAATGCACATCGCACAGCCGGGCCAGTTCGCGAACCGTCTGATACATGAACACCCCGCCGCCATGTACCGGAGGGCAGATCGCGTAGGGAGCTACGAACAAAACCGACAGTCTCGCGGGATCTCGCTGCAGCGGGTGGAATGTGTCGCGATAGTGGCCGCCCAGGGGCCTTTTGAATGCTTCCACGTCGGGGATCAAAGCCAGCGCGTGAGCGCGTGAGCGCGATACCAGGGCCCGCGGCAGGGCGAGGAAGGCTCGCAGGATTCCCGAAAAGCTGGGACGCTCCGGGGAATGGCCGGCCAGCCAGCTAAGCGTCGCGCCGCTCCAACTGGAGAGAAAGTGTGAGCCGAGCCAGCGCCAATCGTGTATGTTTTTCCAGGTGAACAGCAAAAAATTTTTCTTGAGAACCGACTGGATATAGGCTTCCGAAAAGCGCTTACCGATGGTGCCCCGATGTTCGTGATAGACCACGCTGGCGGGCTGATACAGAACCTTCCAGCCGCGTTTCCACGCCAGATAGCCGAGGTCGGTGTCTTCCAGATAAAACGGCTTGAGCAGCTCATCGAAGCCGCCCAGCTCTAGAAATTTCCTGCGGTCGAAGGCGCACGAGCCGCCGCCCCCGTAGAAACAAGGATAAAGCTGGCAGATCGCAGGCTCAATGCGATGTCTGACGCGGAGTCCGCCTTGTGACCACCAGCCCTCGGTTAGTCCGCTTTCTTCGCGCGGCTTGTGGGGATCGGAAAAGAAAATCTGGCAGGAGACGGCGAAAGTTTTATCATCGTCGAAACCGTCCAATAGGGGCTGCAGGAAATCACGCTCCACGCACATGTCGCTGTTGAGCAGCACCACGATGTCATTCCGCGCCGCCTGGAAGCCGGCGTTCGAACCGCCGCCAAATCCCAGATTGCTCTCCAGGGCGAGCACGCGAACTTGAGGAAAGTGTTCGCGCACAAACTGCGCGCTGCCATCGTCGGAGCCGTTGTCGACCAGGACAATTTCATGCTGCGAGGAGTCCGACAGCGCGGTGATCACGGACGGCAAGTATTTTTCGAGCAGATCGCGGCCATTCCAGTTGGGAATGACCACGCTCGCCGCGCGAGTGTCAGGATGCTTATCCTGCGGCAGGCGCGTGCGGGGCTTGAGCCAATACACGATGTCGCAAAGCAGTATTGCCAACGCAGCGAGCGCCAGTAGAATCGGAGCGAGCAGGGCGAGAGGCAGGCCCCGAAGAAGCCTCCAGGCGCCTGTCAGGAAACGCTTCATTCCGCGGCTTCCTTGATCTGCGGGCCAAGTCTCAACTGGCGACCCAATTTCAGCCACCGGGATTGGCGAACCATTTCGAGTTGGGCGGCAGTCGCCTGTAACTGGGTGTCGAGGCGCCGCGCCCAGTCCGTGCGTTCGATGACCGTAGCCTCGGCGAGGTCCAGTAAGCGGGCAGCCTCCACACGCTGTTCCACTTCATCAGCCAGCCGTCGTTCCATCTCAAGCGCCCAATCGCCCTGGCGGCGGATCTCTTCATTCAGCTCGGTGATGATTTGAAGGGCTCGGCTGCGATCCGTCATGGTTTCATCGAGCCAGGTGCGGACTTGCGTGAGTTCGCGCTCAAGAAGGCGGATATGTTGTTCGCGTTCCCGCAGGAGGTTGGCGGCGCGAGGGGCGTAGAGAAAACTGGGAAGCGGGGGAAGGGGAGCGCGGGAACAAATGCCGATGAAGAAGTTCGCAGTTTCCGGATCGCCCGACGCGCGGGCCAGGTCAGCCTCGGTACGGACTGTTTTTGTCCCTTCATAAAACACAAAAGCTTCGACGCGGTCCTGAAATAGAATCTTCACATGCGGGAAGAACTGCCCAAGCGCTGCCTGGAACTCCGTGAATTCGAATTCGTGCTCATGGAAGGGATTCGGACCAGACTCTGCCCTGGATTCCGCGTAATAGCGCTTGTTGGGCGTCGATACGATCAGCAGGCCGTTCAGTTCGAGAACCCGGCGGGATTCCGCTAACAGAGCGCGCCAGTCGCGAAGATGTTCAATGACTTCGAACGCCGCTACCAGATCGAAGGATTCCGGAGGAAAAGGTACGGCAGTGGCCGAGCACTGTAAAAACCGGGCAGACGGGAACCGATGAATGGCGTAATCAATTGCTTCTGGCGCAAAATCCACTCCCACGGCGATGGAAGCCGCACGTGCAAGATCCGCAGTCCCGTACCCGGTACCGCAGCCTAGGTCGAGGACGCGGCGCCCCTGCGCAAAGCGCATTGCCAACGCGTAGCGAGCCACATGTTCCGCCCAAAGATCATCATTCACTTGGCCGGGAATGACGCGTTCGCCCGTGAATTCGCTCACGGCGTTGTCACCTTGCCGACAACCCCGCCGCCGACTTTAGTGTTCACTTTGACGCGGCAATCCAAGTGAAACTGCCCGTAGATCGGCTGACTCGAACTCTCCATTTGCAGGACCACCGCGTTATCAATCCAATCGCATATTGAGTAATGATCGAGCGAGCCGTTGGCGATCGCCGGCGAGAAAGAGAACGACGATGCGTATAGCGCTGGCAGTTCCAGGTAGAAGTCAACGGTGCAAATGTCGCCCGCGAGCATGGGCGAAAGATCCTCACGTTCCCGCGTGGTATTTGTCCCCGCGAAATCGACGCCCAGATGATTGCGGAGCATAAAGCCCACGATAGGCCGGTCAAGATCGGCCTTCGCCCGCACGCTGATTCTTACTACAATTGTAGAATGTTGCTTTAGGGAAGTGAGCTTTAAGCCCTCTAAATCCACCACCTTGATACCCATGATTTCCGCCTTGGCATCGCCAAAACGGTGATCCACATTCGGAATTTCCTCGACAATTTCATCTGGTGAGTGCAGGGTCGGCGCCGCGCTGGCCGGAAGCTCGTGGATCTGCTCATGAACCCGGTAGACACGGTCTTTCTCAGACATCGCGGCCAGGTATTGGGATACAACCAGATCAGTCCTTCCGAGTGACTTGACCACACCCTTCTCCAGCCACATCGCTCGATCGCCCAGTGCTTTCACGTCGCCTGTAGCGTGCGAAACAAACAGGATCGTGACGCCGCGCTGGCGAAGCTCGTGGACTTTGCGCATACAGCGCTGTCGAAAATAGACGTCACCCACGGCGAGTGCCTCATCCACCAAGAGAATCTCCGGGTCGACGTGGATTGCGACTGCGAATGCCAGCCGGACCGCCATACCGCTCGAATACGTCTTCACCGGCTGATGGATGAAATCACCGATCTCGGCGAAAGCTTCGATCTCCGGGAACCGGCGATCCATGTCCTTGTTCGAGAGGCCCAGGATCGCACCATTCAAGTACACGTTGTCTTTGCCGGAGAACTCGGGATTGAAGCCCGAGCCGAGCTCAAGCAGTGCTGCAACCCGACCATGTGCGACTGCCGTTCCGCTGGTGGGCGCAAGAATGCCGGCGCAGATCTGGAGAAGTGTGCTTTTGCCCGAGCCGTTTTCGCCAACCACACAAAAGGTTTCTCCGCGCTGAATTTCGAAGTTCACGTCCCGCAGAGCCCAGAATTCCGTGTGGAACCTGCGCGTTTGGAAGGTTGCGAGTTCCTTCAATCGATCGCGCGGAGCCGCGTAGATCGAGTAACTCTTCGAAACATTGGAGAATTGGACAGCCGGAGAAGACACTAGAGAAATTGTAGTCCAAACTTGACAGCTTCCAGCAGCGATCCTTACGCTGGTAGCAGCGCCGGCGTAGCTCAGTTGGTTAGAGCGACGGTCTCATAATCCGTAGGTAGCTGGTTCGAATCCAGCCGCCGGCACCACTACTTCCCGCCCACGATCTGCTGATACAGCCGGTCCAGATCGGCTTGCGAATAATATTCGATTTCGATGCGGCCGCGTTGCTCACTGAGCTCCACGATGCGGACTCGCGTTCCCAGGGCACGTTCAAGTTCGTCCGCGGCGGCACGGACGTTCGGATCCTGCGTCGCATCTTTGCGCGAGCCCGACGCCGGCTTTCCCCGATCGGCGGTCATCTCCTGGACCTGGGTTTCCACTTGACGCACGGAAAGGCCTAAGGCCACGGTCTTTTCCGCCAGTTGAATCTGCTCCTCTGCCGTGGGCAATCCAAGAATCGCGCGCGCGTGCCCCATGGACAGACGCCGTTCGGCTACCAGGAGCTGAACTTCTTTCGGTAGCTTGAGTAAGCGGACGATATTGGCGATCGAGGTCCTGTCTTTGCCCGTGCGGCGGCCAATTTCTTCCTGCGAGAGTCCTAGGTCGCGGGCCAGCCGCTCGAATGCATGGGCCGTTTCTATCGGGTTCAGGTCCTCGCGCTGGATGTTCTCGATGAGCGCGATCTCAAGCATGGCGCGATCCGCAACATCTTGGATCACCACCGGGACTTCTTCCAGTTCCGCGATTCGGGCCGCGCGCCAGCGTCGTTCTCCGGCGACGATCTGGTAACTGTCGCCCATGCGCCGAACAATGATCGGCTGAATGATGCCGTTGGCTCGGATCGACGCCGCCAGCTCCTCCAGCCCGTCCGAATTGAAGGACGTGCGGGGTTGCATCGGATTTGGCTGGATCAGGCCAAGGGGAAGCACTCCCGGCTTTGCAGAAACAGGTACCGATGCCGGGGCCGTAGCTGCCGAGGTGGGGCCAGCGTGGCCGCGTCCCGGGAGGAGAGCGGAAAGGCCCTTACCCAGCGCTTTGCGTGGCTTGTCGTCGGCGCTGTTCATTCGCCAGAATCTCCTTCGCGAGTTTAATATAGCTTTCGGCCCCCCGGGAACGAGGATCGTACATCAGAATCGGCTTGCCGTAGCTAGGCGCTTCCGCTAACCGAATGCTACGCGGGATGACGGTTGTAAGTACTTGATCAGTAAAGAAGTCTTTCAAATCATCCGCCACTTGCCGAGCGAGATTTGTGCGCTCGTCATACATAGTGAGGAGAATCCCCTCAACTTGAAGCGGTCGGGAAAAAGACTCTCTGACGCGATCCACGGTGTCCATAAGCTGGGAGATCCCTTCCAGCGCAAAGAACTCGCACTGAATCGGAATTAGGACGGAGTCGGCTGCCACTAACCCATTCAGTGTAAGCAAATCCAAGGCTGGGGGACAATCCAACAGAATGTAATCGTAGCGATCGCGGATGGTTTGGATGGTTTGATGAAGCCGATGTTCACGATTTGGCAGATCGACCAAGTCGAGATTTGCGGCCACCAGGTTCTTGTCAGCAGGAATGAGATCCAGGCCGTCACAGCCTGTGGGCTGAATGGTTCGAGAAATTTCCATTCCACCCAATAGTGCATCATAGAGTGTCTTGATCTCGGACGTTTTTTCGATTCCCAGGCCGCTGGTAGAGTTGCCTTGCGGATCGCAATCAATCAGCAGAACGCGCAGATCGTTGGCAGCTAGAGATGCCGCCAAGTTCACGGCGGTGGTCGTTTTGCCGACACCACCCTTTTGGTTCGAGATGGCAATTACCTTGGCCATGTCTTCAGAATCTTATCATGACCGTTCCACGTGGAACGCTAGATGGCGGCCGCTTCCCCACGGAACCGCCTGATCGCTATCGAACTGTGAAGTGTCAGCCCCACCCACTAAAACACCGAAATTCTTTGCCAACTTAAACTTAAGGACATCATTCGGAGACACGGCCCTCGAAACCACCCAATCAAAATTGGGCTGAAGATTCTCTGCCCGATCTGTGACCACTACCACGTTCTTTAGGTTTCGGCTCGCTTCCCGCAGGAAAACGCCCTTTCGCTTATGGGACTCCACTAGCGTAACCACACATTCAGATCGCAGGATGGCGATCGGCACTCCGGGGAATCCGGCTCCAGATCCAACATCTACGATGCGGAGCGGCCCAGTCGGCAGTTTGGTTCCTACAAACAACGATTCGCAGTAATGTAGCTTAACAGCGTCCTCGACCGATTCAATTCGTGTAAGATTGAGTCGTGCATTCCAATGGATGAGCAGATTATAGTGGGATTCGAGGGCATCGATTTGTTCGACGGTCAGCGAACCATAGGGTGCAAACTCGCGAACCAGAAGCTCACGAAACATGTTACTGCCGGAGGCTTAGGTAAACATCGAGGACTGCAATCGCCGCTGGCGTGATTCCTGGAATGCGGCTGGCTTGTCCCAAGGTTTCTGGACGAACGCGGCCGAGCTTTTCGGACGCTTCATTCGAAAGGCCGGGTACACCCCAATAGGTGAACTCAGCTGGAATCCGGCGCGATTCAGTGTCGCGAAGCCGCGCGACCAGCTTCTGCTGCTGCGCAATGTAGCCCGCGTACTTGAACTCCGTCTCGACTGTTTGCAGAACGCCGTGGACCCAATCGTTTTCCGGAAGCCCGGAAACATTAGCGATTCGACTATCGGGCCGTCTCAGCCAATCTGCTAGCGCCGGACGAGTTTCGAAAAGATCGCGCAGCTGTTGCTTCTGCACTTGCTTCTTGCAATAAACGTCCCAGCGTTCATCGGTTACCAGTCCGGCGCGTCGACCGATCGGCGTCAGCCGTTCATCCGCGTTATCGATTCGCAGATGCAATCGAAACTCAGCACGCGATGTGAACATGCGATACGGCTCGTCAGCCCCTTTGGTGATCAGATCACTGACGAGGATGCCCATGTAGCCTTCGGTCCGCTCGATTACCACCGGATCCGACGCACCCACTCGACAGGCTGCATTCAGACCCGCGATCAAGCCCTGACATGCGGCCTCCTCATATCCGGAAGTTCCATTGATCTGTCCAGCCAGGAACAGGCCTTCGATGTTCTTGAGCTCGAGAGTGTGGTTTAGCTCCCGAGGGTCGATCGCATCATATTCGATGGCATATCCGGGCCGGATCATTTCCGCGTGCTCTAGCCCGGGCACCGACGCAAGCATCCTGGTCTGAACATCGATGGGCATGCTGGTGGACATGCCGTTCACGTAGATCTCGTACGTATCCAGGCCCTCGGGTTCCAGAAACAACTGGTGACGCGTTTTGTCCGGGAACTTCACAACCTTGTCTTCGATGGAGGGGCAATAACGAGGACCGATCCCTTCAATCTGCCCGCTATAGAGAGGCGACCTCTCAATGCTATCTCTAAGAATAGAATGGGTTTCCTCGGTCGTGAACGCGATGTGACAAGGAACCTGCTCACATACTATCTTTGTAGTAAGAAAAGAAAATGGAGTAGGCTCCCGATCGCCATGCTGGGGTTCGAACCGGGACCATTCGATGGTCCGGCCGTCCAGGCGCGGAGGAGTACCTGTCTTCAAGCGTTTCCACTCGAGCCTAAGCGACCGAAGCTGGTCGCCCAGCAGGTTCGAAGATGCTTCTCCGCTGCGACCGCAGCTATACGTCTGCTCGCCGACATGCGCCAGACCATTCAGAAATGTTCCCGTGGTGACCACAACAGC
>Ga0105238_10001665_pt1 | contig 22316 bp, 16 predicted proteins | sample KBSC34metaG_FD_81526 | JGI IMG/M metagenome (GOLD analysis project Ga0105238, IMG submission 81526) | Corn rhizosphere microbial communities from Kellogg Biological Station, Michigan, USA - KBS C3-4 metaG | ecosystem: Host-associated > Plants > Roots > Rhizosphere > Soil | place: Michigan, USA...
AGGTACCTCGTTCGACCGACCCGCGACTGAAGATCGAGCTGTATGCTGAATCGCCCCAGATTGTGACCCCAACAGGGATTGATGTTGACCACGCGGGTCGCGTCTGGGCGATTGAGAGCAACACTCACTTTCCACCCGAAGGATACAAAGGGCATCCCACCGACCGCATCCTGATCTTCGAAGGCCGAGCGGGTGACGGACGGGCGCAGAAATCGACAGTGTTCAAAGACGCTCTCGTCCATTCGATGAGCATCGCGGTCAAGCCGGTCTGGCTGGATCTGTTTCAATATTCAGGCGCTGCGGCATCTGACACCGCGTCAACCAAACCACAACCAAACAACAAGACCGAAGTCTTCATCGCCACTCGCCGCGAGATTCTGCTTTGCACAGATACCACTGGCGATTTGCAATGTGACGATGTGAAACAACTGGTCCACCTGGAAACGGCTGGTAACTATCCGCACAACGGGCTGGCTGGATTTGCGTTTGATGCAGAAGGATTCATGTATTTCGGGTTCGGTGAGAACCTTGGTGCCGACTACAAGATCATCGGTAGTGACGGAGTTACCCTGAGCGGCGGCGGAGAAGGCGGGAATGTCTATCGTTGCCGTCCTGATGGTTCGAAGCTGCAGCGGTGGGCGACGGGTTTCTGGAATCCACACGCCAGTTGTTTCGATTCTCTGGGTCGATTGTTCTCGTTGGATAATGACCCCGACAGCCGACCTCCGTGTCGGTTGCTGCACCTCGTTGAAGGCGGCGATTATGGATACCGCTTCCGCAACGGCCGTAAAGGAACTCATCCCTACTCTGCCTGGAATGGCGAGATTGTCGGAACATTACCGATGGTCTCTGGAACTGGCGAAGCCCCCTCGGGAATCATCTGTTACGAATCAGACGGTTTTCCAGACGACTATTTCGGCAAACTGTTGGTCGGCAGTTGGGGCGATCATCGGATCGACAAATTCGTGCTGAAACCGCGCGGCGAATCGTTCGAATCGATGCCACAGCCCTTCATTAAGGGCGACGAGAACTTCCGTCCCGTCGGTTTGGCGGTGGCCCCGGATGGATCACTGTTCGTCACCGATTGGGTTTCGAAGGAGTACAAGCTCCATGGACTGGGACGAGTCTGGCGGATCTCCGCCAAAGACGAACCGCCGCGCGCCGTCGTCGACGTCGCCACGATCAGCGCACCACGCTCGCGCGACGAATTGAAACAGCAACTGAAATCACACCGTCTGGATGTCCGTCGAACAGCGGCGCTTCAGACAGTCATCACAGGACATGGGGATTGGTGCCGCGAATTGCTTGATCAGGAAACAAAGGCAGACATTGGTCAGCGTGATCTGCGGCTGACATTCGAATTGAACTCCGTTGGGCCACGGAAGACGACAGCGCCGCAGTTGAAAGACGTGGCCGCCCAATGGCCACTCGCCGAACAATTCCTCAGCCGACACGCGCGGGAAGAAGATCCGTTCGTGTTGACTCAGGCCATGACACAATTTGCCTTCGACGACGCGCCCGAATCATGGTTTGTCGAACGACTGACGGAACGGAATTGGGCAGGCACCCGCTGGCGCACGGCATTCCTGGGGCTGACCGGACGGCGACTGCATCCAAAATCGCAAGCGATCCCCAAATCGCTGCTGGCGAGCACCGATACCACGATTCGTCGTATGGGTGTGCAATGGATCGGTGAAGAATATCTGAAAGTCCTGCGCATTGATGTCGAACGGACCTTGGCCACAGAACCGATGACGGCCGACCTGTTCATGGCCTGCCTCGCGTCGCTGTCGCTGCTCGATGGAGTTGCTCCAGCCGAATTCGAAAAGAACCCGCCGGCGCAGTATGCGATGGCAATTGCCGGCGATGCAAAACGGCCTGCACATCTACGCGCGATTGCGCTGCGGATGGTGCCGCCGAATGAGAAACTACTGACAGCCAGGTTGCTCGAAGAGATGGCAACGTCGACAGACGACGAACTGCAACGCGAAGCCGTGCGAACATTGCAATTGTCGAATGTCGATGGCAAAGAACTGCTCCTGCGGGCATTCGCCAATGACCAACGGATGCCCGTGTCACTGCGTGCTGACGCGATTGCCGGTCTGGTCCAGACCGGACAACCTTTGCAGTTGAACGACGAGACTCGACAAACGCTCAGCAATCTGTGTCTGTCAACGGTCGGCAACAATCTGGAAATCCGGCTGGAAGCCTTGCGATCGCTCCGCGGACCATTGAGCAGAAATGCCGCGGTCACCGATGAAAGTGTTGCCGCAACCCTCAAACAACTCGCAACGAACTTTGCCAACGAACCAGAAATGGTGCGAGAAAAGTTGAGCGAAGCGGTCGAGTTCGCCAATGGGACTCGCAAAAGCGCCGCACCTGCCAAGCTGCTGGTGGGATTCCAAACCACCGGCAATCGAAATCCCGACGAACGTGAAAAACTGGGTGTCGCCGCTGACGCCGGCCGACGGACCTTTTTTCACCCCAATGGCCCCGGTTGCTACAAGTGCCATATGGTGGGAGGGCGAGGCGGCCAGATCGGCCCCGATTTGACAGTCATCGCTCGCACCATGGATCGCAAGAAGCTGGCCGAATCGATCCTGATTCCCAGCAAGGAAATCTCGCCGCAGTTCACGACCTGGTCGATTGAAACAACCTCCGGAAAGGTGCTGTCTGGATTGCTGTTGGGCGAAGAAGTGAACGGCGATCTGCGACTGGGAAGCAGTCAGGGTGAGGTCATCTTCGTCCCATTCAGAGAGGTAGAATCGCGGACACCCGTGAACACTTCCGTCATGCCCGAAAAGTTGCACGAGACGATGACTGATACGGAGTTTCGCGATCTGATCGATTTCCTGGAGTCACTCAAATAAGGACAGACGAGACCGACTTCAATTGGAGGATCCAACGCGGCCAGACTGTGAATTCAGTACTTCCAACAAACTTCGGTAGACGCTGTTTGGTCACCTATGTAAGCTTCCTGACGAACTGGGAGGTTTGGGTTGATTTCGCGAGCTTGGCAAAGCGTGCGAAATGACCGCACCGAAATGCTGCCGGCTAACGTGCTGGCATCTCAACAGGGTGGTTGCTGTCGGATGGCCGAATCTCTCGTTCAATGAAACGGTATTCGCCAAGACCCATGAACGGGTGCCATGACACAACTCAACTCCGTCGACTACCTCGTAATTATCGCCTATCTCGCGGGGACCATGGCCGTCGGGTTGTGGGTCGGCAGTTACGTCCGTAGTGGCACCGACTTCTTTCTCGCGGGACGCAGTCTGCCTTGGTGGGCAATCGGCATGTCGCTGGTCGCGACCGACATTGGCGGAACCGACCTGATGGGTGTCGGCAGTGAGACTTATCGTTACGGCATGGTGATGGCGAACTTCGAATGGATCGGGTGCATTCCCGCCATGCTGGTCGGTGCCTTCGTCTTCATCCCGCATCTATGGCGTTGCAAAGTTACGACGATTCCCGAATACCTGGAACGTCGCTTCAATGTGCAGTTGCGATTGTCGGTCGCGGTTTGCTGGTTGTTGTTTACGGCGTGCAACATGGGCGTCATGTTGCTGGCGGCAGCCCGGTTCATGAACAGCCTGGCTGGTTGGGATGTTGCGGTCTGCATCGTCGTCACGGGAGCACTCGTCGGAGCCTATACCTGGTCAGGAGGACTCGGTGCGGTCGTGTACACAGATGTCCTGCAAGGTTTGGTGATGATCGGAGGCTGCCTGATCTTCGTTGTCGTGGGGATCTATGAAATCGGTGGGTTTGAACCGCTGATCGACAAAATCCATGCCGTCTCTCGATCTCAGGATCGCGAGGATGCCCGATTGCGGTCTCAGCAGATGACTCAAGAGCAACTGCTCACTTATAAGGCGAAGCATCGCAACGACCGGCCCGGTCATGAATCCGAGCATCTCTCGCTCGTCTTGCCCGCCGACAGCCGCTCGCCCGGCCCCTGGCCCGCGATCTTGTTTGGTCTTTGCTTTGTCGTCGGTCCTGGCTATTGGCTTGGGAATCAATCCATCGTGCAAAGGGCGCTTGGCGCGAAGTCTGAATACGAGGCAAAGGCGGCGTATGTCTACGCTGCGCTGATCAAGAACTTGATTCCCTTGGTCGTTGCCGTTCCTGGCCTGATCGCATTGGTCAAATTCCCCGAGATGGGACATGCTCGTGCCGACGAGGCCTTGGGAAAACTGGCAGGAACGTTACTGCCCGCGGGAATTCGCGGGGCGTTTGTCGCGGCGTTTCTTGCGGCGTTGATGTCGAGTGTCGACTCGTACTTGAATTCGGCGACCACGCTGTACGTGAATGACTTCTATCGTCGCTTCTATCGTCCTGCCGCCGACGAAGGCCAGTTGCTGACTGTCGGACGGTGGACGACTGTGGGGTTCGTGGTGTGGGGCGTCTATTTCGCCTTCCAATTGATGCCGTTACCGCTGGGAATCTACACCATCTTTCAAACCATGGCGTCATTCTTTATCGGGCCGACACTTGCCGTGTTGGTGGCAGGAATGCTGTCACGCTCCGCATCGTCGGATGGGGCTCTCGCCGGATTCTACGTCGGCGTCGTCACGGCAATCGGCCTGTTCGGTCTGAATCAACCCGCGGTCTGCAAGTGGCTTGATTTGAAACCGCTATTTCAGGTCGGTCAGCCCTACCTGTACTACTCGATGTGGTCGTTCGTGATGGCGATGACATTCATCATCGTTTTCAGTTATTTCCTGCGATCAGATCCTCCTGAGAAAACCCGCTACGCCATCGGAGGAATGGAAGCGGAAGGAGGCGCCGCATGACGTTTTTGCATTGGATCGGAGACTCGTTGCGAAGTCTGCTGGAGCAAGTTCCTCTATCCGTCGCCCGGTGGATCTTGATCGGGATCTTTCTACTGCTGATTTTTTGGGTCATTCAGCTACCAGCCACAGCGACAACGCCCGGCACGAGGCAATCAAAGTGGTACGAAGATCTGAAAGTCTGGGCCTGGATTACGTTGATGAGTCAGATCATGATCTATGCGGTCTTTTAATCACGGATCGGCCAAGACAACGGATGAAACAGAATGGCGGGTAGAAGATCATGCCCGATGCACGGACGCAATAACTATCATTTCTTGACGATCATTTTATGCTGGTCTGGTTACTCAAATTTGCGCCGGCGTTTTTTGAGCGCGTTGCTGGCGTGTCGACCGGCGATTCACAGGTCTTTCTGACGGCCCGGATCGCGCTGGCAACAGTCGTCTCGTTCCTGACGGCGCTGTTCATGGGGCCGTATGCGATTCACTGGCTGAAACAGCGGTTTCGCGAACGGATCGACAGTGCGTCAGCCAGACTTAACGAGTTACACGCCGGCAAAAAGAACACGCCCACGATGGGAGGCATCTTTATCGTGCTGGCCATTGTTGTTGCGGGGCTCATCTGTGGAGACTTGTCCAACCGTTACCTGCTGCAGTCGTTATTGGTCGTCATCGGGTTCGGAGCAATTGGTGCGCATGACGACTGGATCAAGGTCCGTTCCAAACTGCGAGGGTTGACTGCACGACAGAAATTCTCGTGGCAATGGCTGGTCGCGCTGGGGATTGGTGCGTGGCTGTATATCGTTCAAGTGGAAAAGCCACAGGGTCTGGATCTGGTCTTCCCGTTTGGGAAATTCAGTTTGTACCTGCATACCTATTTTGTGATCTGGGCCGCCTTTGTCATGGTTGGCAGTTCCAACGGTGTGAACCTGACCGATGGCCTGGATGGGTTGGCCAGTGGCTGCCTGATTTTCGCCGGTTCGGCGTTCGCGGTGCTCAGCTATCTATCCGGACATCGGATCATGTCCGAGTATTTATCGATCGCACACATGACCGGGGCTGGTGAACTGGCAGTCGTATTCGGAGCCTTAGTCGGGGCAATGCTCGGGTTTCTGTGGTTCAACTGTCACCCGGCTCAGGTGTTTATGGGCGACAGCGGTTCGTTGCCAACAGGAGCGTTACTGGGTTACGGAGCCCTGGTAACCCGTCAGGAAGTGCTGCTGGTCATTGTTGGCGGTGTCTTCGTGATCGAAACGCTCAGCGTCATTCTGCAGATTGGATCGTTCCGATTGACGGGCAAACGCCCCCTGACGTGCAGCCCGCTTCACAATCATTTTGTGCTGAATGGCGAGCCCGAGACACGGGTCGTGATCCGGTTTTGGATCGGTGCGGCACTGTTGGCCATGATCGCTGTGGCCAGCTTGAAAATTCGATGAAGATCCGCGCGTCCGACTGAAGCATTGGTCGTAGTAAACTGCTCGCGTGATTGCACTTGATCGATTGAGAAATCAAGCACGATTTATGCGGGCGGCGGCGAAATCTACACTGATCCGGTCGAGAACATGTTGCTTCAAGACAAGATTTTGGTTATTCAGGTAACTGTAGTTCCAGTAATCTTTAGCGCACCTGTCGGCCGGGAATCGACCTTGGAACGGTCAACTTGTCCGCCAGAGATTGAGACGGATTGTCACGTTTCACGTAAGAAGTCACGTTTCACAGGTCCAAAGGTGAAGCCGTGAGTGGTGAGCGTTGGGCACAACTGGCGTCGATCGACATTCCCGTCAATCTCGTGTTGCTCGTGGAAGACGATGCTGATTCGGCCACGACGACGAAACTTATTCTCGAACGACATGGTATGTCGGTAAAGATTGCCAAGGATGGGGGGCAGGCTCAGTCGTTCTTTGTGATGCAGAAGCCCGATTTCGTCATTCTGGATTTGATCCTGCCTGGCGAATCGGGTTTCGAGATCTGTGACCGACTGAAACATTCAGATGATTCGATACCCGTCCTGGTGTTCACTGCGATCGACAGTGATGAATCGCGTTCACTGGCCGCTCGCGTGGGTGCCGATGAGTACCTGACGAAACCGGTCACGGCAAATAACCTGGTAGAAACCATTCAACGCGTTGCCAAAGAAGTGTGGGCCAAATCCCGGCTTGCCGAAAACAAAGAATCTGATCGTGTCAAATTCTCGTGTATTTGTGGGAAAAGGTTCCGTGTCAGTTCTGCACACAAGGGACGCGGCATGACCTGCCCGCAGTGTGGTGAACCGATGACGGTCCCCGGCTAGAACAACATCGTTTGATCAACTGTCCACGGCATCGATGATTTGACACCTCAGGAATTCAAGCTGGGAAAGTCGAGAGGTCTGGAATAATGTCAGAACTGATCATCCAATCGGGCAAGCTTCAGGGAAAGCGGTTAGTGCTGCCACCCAAAGAGATGGTGGTCGGCCGTGACGAAGATTGCGATCTACGAATCGCATCCAGCCTTGTCAGTCGTAAACACTGCGTCTTGAAAAGTTCGCCTCAGGGAATCCTGGTCACTGACCTGTCCAGCCAGAACGGCACCCATGTCAATGACATTCCAATCACGGAACCGACCTTATTGCGCGAAGGCGATGTGCTACGAATCGGTGCCACATTGCTGGCAGTCCCGATGGCTCCCAAGCCCAAAGCCGCAGCCACATCTTCCAAAGTCTCAGATGCCGAAATCGCCGACTGGTTGACTGAATCGGGCTCGAACTACGCTGGAACCGACACTGCGGTGATTCCCACCTTTCCGCCAACTCCCGCACAGCCCGTGGCGGCCCCGACACCGCCCCCTGCTCCAGCCGCAAAGACTCAGACCGCGATGAAAGTGCTGTCAGTGAAGGAAGAGGCTGCGGCCATCATTCGCAAACATTGGGAAGCCGTCCGCGCTCGCGAAAAAGGCTGAGCTGATTGTCAGTGGCGCATGCGCCATCAACCGATTCGAGTCTCGCCATGATCTCAAACGTTCGCCAATGAGATCGTTTTGAGGTGAAACATTCACCTCGGCATCACAAGATTTCGGTCAGCCACATTGGCCAACTCTCGAATCTGAGAACATTCCATCCCACCGCGATCTGCGACCCGTTGATGGATTGGGTTGCAATGAGCTAATGTGAATGTGACTTGTTCGTTGGTCTTCCGAGGTTCGAAATGCATGTTTCGACCTTTCACTTGCCGCCTCGGAACAAAAATGGTTGTGGTACTCGCCGACAGGACCGGTGAATTCCTTGGAAAACGACACATTTCAATCGAAATCGTGTGCCGACCAATTGAAGGCACTGAGTGAACCGCTTCGACTGCGCATTGTCGATGTCTTGCGACACGGCGAAATGACCGTCGGCGACATCGCAGAATTCCTGGAAACCGAACTGGTGACCGTTTCGCACCACCTGAAAATCCTGAAGCATGCAGGCTTGATCGAGTTCAAACGCGACGGTCGTTTTATGGTCTACCGACTGCGTGATGACCTGCTTCAGAAAGCGGGCCACAATAAAAAGCAGTTTTTGAACCTGGGCTGCTGCCGTATCGAAGTGCCCGAAGGTTCCGAGAAAAAGCCGGAACCTCCGGCCTGTTGAACGGCGTGACCTGCGGTTCCGTGGCGAGAGAACGAAGGTGCCTAGCCATACATTCGTGCCAACTCGCGCAGCTCGTCCAGGGCATCGTCAACCTCGGGAACAATCGCACCGCAGACTCGGCCTCCTCGATCGCATTTCCCCAATAGCAGTAACTCGTCGTAATCTGGAGATTCGCGTAACCGCTGGTGAGCCCGGTGTCCAATCGATCTATCGCGAATGGCGTGTACATCCATGTGGTGCTCGATCAACCACGCGGTCCGATCCGTAATCTGCCCCTCCAATGCTTCCAGCCCCGCTTCGACGTGATTGTACTTGTCCAGCCCCTTGCCCACGTCGTGCAGCAACGCGGCCGACTGAAACTCTTCGTCGTACGGAAGTTGATCCTTGGCCAGCACGTAGCATTGCAACGAGTGGTACAGCACGTCGCCTTCAGGGTGAAAGTGAGGGTCCTGCATGACCGTCTCAAGCGGAATCAGCAACGACCTATAGACCTGAAACCGATCGATCGCTGCCTCGGCCGCAGCCAGTTCGTCGGTCAGGTCTACAGCGGGATATTCCTCACGCAGGAACTCTTCAAATTCAGCGAGCGTGGCTCGCTCCATCGGCTTGCCGGTGATCGAACTTTTGAAGACATAACTCGACTTGTCCGGCGCGTACATCGTCAGTTCGACCGGGAATCGATCTCGGATATGAATATGAGTGAACTGTCTCTCTTCGCCATGCTTGCGGACTCGCTTGCGTTCGACTGTGTATTCGATTCCTTCATCGTCCAGGCAACCCGTGATGGAATCGGTCGACGCCGCGAAGACATGGATGTCGATATCCGAGCCCTGTCGGATATGTCCTGTAAACGTGCTGCCAATGATTTTGGGTTTGCAATGCGACAACAGTCGCATGTATCGCAGTGCGGCAACCCGCATTTCCCGCAATCGGTCAAACCGCGATTCGCCTTCGAACAGATTGGCCATGCGCTGGATTTCGTCGCGGATTTCGGCGTTGCTGGGTAGTTCTGAAGGCTTCACCCAACCGCGACATAAGCGTCGAGCCGCTTTCAGTTTGGCTCGAAAGTACTCGGTCTCTTGATGAGAGTACATCAGTCGCGCGGCTGCAACGATGATCCCGCGCCGTAACTTCTCGTCCGTCATAGTTGTTGTGTCGGAGATTTGGCAAGCCATGACCGCAGCCGAAGTGGCGCGGCCAGCACCATCCGTTTGCATCGTTTTCCAGCCCATCAAGGCCGACACCGGGCTGGATTTGCATCACGGATTCTAGTGCGAAGTTCAATACCGTCAAGATCTTCAGCGTAATTCACGTTGACCGTGAAACGCGACTGCTGGTACAAGCCGTCGTTTCCGTCGCGATTTGCCTAGCTGGCAACCGACACGGAACGCGAGATTCAACGAGCAAAAGGATTGGGCTCATGATTCGCAAAGGGATTTGCTACGCCGCCGCGCTCTTTCTGAGCAGCCAATTGTCCGCCGAAGAACCGGCGCGCAGCCAGAATCCAATCAAGCAGCGGGTTCCGGCCAAGGTCTTGCGCGAAGCGATGAATCTGCCTGAATACCAACACAAATCCACGGAAACTCTGCCGGCCCCTGCCATAGATGACCTCCAAAAGCTTTCGGACAAACTGAAAAAAAACGGCGATGTCGAAGGTGCATCGCTGTTGCAACGATTCATGAACCACCATTTGCATCTAACAAAACAGACACAAGAACGTGCTGCGGCACCGACTGAAAAACTGACCGTGCAGGTCAAATCAATTGAGGTGAACCTGCAAGATCTGACCAAGGGCAACGAGTTGAGGCAATCACACCAATGCCTTTGGACTCGTGAGATTGAAACGGAATTGCACCAGTTGGTACTTGCGGGCAAAGCCGAGATTCTGAATGGAATGTCCTTCGTCACAACACTCAACGAAACCGAGCAGTGTCATTCAGGAAGTGAGTTTCTGGTTCCCACAACGGGTGATCAGAAGTTCGAAGTGCGCGAGTTCGGAACCGACATCGAGTTTCTACCCACATTGATCGACAAGGATCATGTGCGGATTCTGATGAGTTGCGAGAATACACACAAAGATTCGACGCGCGCGGTCACTGTTTTGGAATCGACAGTACCCGGAATCACGAAACACCGACTTCAGTCGACATTTGAGATGAAGTTAGGCGAGTCGATGGCGCTGGTCATGCCTGCATTGAACCAGGGACGCAACATTGTCTTGATCACGAAAGTCACGAAAAAGAACTGACTGTCTCGACTCATTCTTCGGAATATTCTCATGACTATTCAGCATTCCGTGCCGCTGCGACTCATGTCCTGGGTGATGGCACTCTGCCCGCTGACGCTGGCAGTCCTGGTGCATACCGGATTTAGATCGGTGCCTCTGGCCATCAGCGCGCCGCGACTGCCAGCCCTTGCTTTCAATCAGTACGCCGTCGATTTGCACAAGATTCATCCGACCAACGAATCTCAAGCCTATTTCGTCTTTCAAAATCGCGGCAAAGAAGCGGTCCGAATTACCAGTATGGAACCCAGTTGCGGCTGTCTGACACCCCGGTTGCAAGGGGATCGCGACAGCATGATCGAGGTTGGTGAGCACGGACGTGTCATCGTGCGCATGCAACCGGCCAATACATCTCCTGGTCCGCACGAATACACGGTGATGGTGAGTTACACCGACCCGGAGCCGCAGGAAGTCCTGCTCACGATGAAACTCGAGATCCCCCCGTCGACCATCACCGTCAGTCCACCGGCCTTGATAGCCTATCACCCCGCTGGGTCTGAACCGACCGTGAAAGATTTCGTGATCACGGATGGACGCGGAACACCGTTCGATGTCACGGATCTCGCGGTTAATACGGACCTCGTCGAAGCCTTCATCGGCGAGACCAATCGTACGGCGGCCGGTCACTTTCAGCAGATCGTGACGGTCAAGATCGCAGGCGATCTACCTCCGGGAAATACTCAGGTGCTATTGCGGATCATGACGACTGATCCCGATTTCTCCGAAATTCGTGTTCCCATCTTGCTGCAAGGTCCCGTTCCACCCAAAGCAGATGACGCCGATCCGGCACTCGATCACGAACATGCTCATCTGCCGCCGTTGAAAGACTGACAGGCCATTAAAATAGTGCGCATCCAAATTGCCAATGGGCGCCTCGCGAGCCTACTGAATTCATGGCGTCTAACCCACGTTTCAACGCAACACGAATTAGAAACCGCTTTTACCTGTGTTCGACGACGCGAATCAGACAACAGCGGTTCATGTTCGAATTGCCATGATCAGGCGTCGATCATCGCAGGCAACTACTTTGCCCCCGATTCCGCAGCCTTCTTCGCCGCGGCCGCCCAATCGCCGGCAACAATCGTCAGGATCTTTTTCACATCAAGATGCTTACGCAATGCGTATTGAACCTTGTCAGTCGTCAGGTCGCCAATCTGCTGTTCCAGGTTCGAATAGAAATCCATTGTTCGACCGACGTACAGAGTCGATTCCAGAATCTGGGCCAGTCGCGCATCATCGCTGCGACTCACTTCCTGGCCCTGCAGGTAACCCTTGCGAGCGTCGTTTAATTCCTTCTCAGTGATCCCACTCGCAATCAGTCTGTCCAATTCCTCGCCGATTCCAACGACGATCTTGTCCAGATTGATTGGATTGTAAATCGCGGACATGACGATCGAAGCTCGATCGTCCAACGGACTTGCCGAGAACGATGACGAAACTCCGTACGACAGGCCTTCGCGCTGACGAATTCGATCACCCAGCCGCGATGACAACGCACCCGCTCCAAACACATAGTTTCCAACGATCAACGCGGGATAGTCAGGGTGATCATCGCGCAACGGCATGATGCTGCCCGCGCAGTAGAATGCATTGGCTTTATCGGGGGTGGCGATCTTGATCAGGTCCGACTTGATATCCGTGTCGCCCCGAGAGGCGATTCGCTGATAAGGTTGCTTCGAACGCCAGCCTTTCAGTATGGCCGTTACCGCCTGCATGGTCGGTTCTTCGTCAAAATCACCGACGATGACCAGTTGACCAGCATTCGCTCCCATAAAGTCGTTGTACAACTTCTTGATGGCGGCAACGTCAACCTCGTCATTCAACCGAATTTCTTCTTCGAAAGTTGGGGTATAACGCACGTCGCCGACGGGATAGGGACTGAGCGAACGGCGCAAAGCACGTCCCGCCAGCGGCTGCGGTTCGGTCAGCGACTGCTCCAGATCCGCTCGATGCGATCGCTTCAGGATGTCCAGTTCTGATGAAGGGAACGCCGGTTCGCGGATCACCTGCCGCAAGAGATCGAGGACGGCAACCAGCTTGTCTCGCTTGGTCTGAACGACGAAGGTCGCTTCACCCGCCGAACCCGATGAACCCAGCGACGCGAGATTCTTGTCCAACTGATCCTGCAATTGTTGTCGCGTCAGTTGTCGCGTACCTTTCGTCATGAGCGACGGCAAATACTCTGCGATCGTCCCCAGACCGAACAACGACGATTCGTCGCCGTATCGCAGGCTGAGGCGCAGAATGACTGTGTTGCCACGTGTCTTTTTAGGCAGCAACGCGACCTTGACTCCTTCAATCGCGGTCCGCTTGGTACGTGCCTCAATGTTGGCGGGACTGACATCAAACGCCTCACCGACAGACGCATCGCTACGACCTTTGTAATCCCCAATCATCTCGTTCAGTTCGGGCGTTGCCGGGATTGTCGTTCGTTGCGATTCCTTTGTCGGATAATAGATGCCGACGGTGCGATTGCTGGCCTGCAGGTAGGCACGGGCCACTCGGCTGACATCTTTCGCAGTCACCTGCTCAAGCCGATCGCGGTACAGGAAATACAGGCGCCAGTCACCTTGCGCGGCCCAGTCGCTAAGTTGAATCGCCAGGCTTTGGGTATTCGTCGAATCCTGCTCGCGCTGTTTCAGCAGCCGTAACTTGGCACGATCGACCTCTTCGTCTTTGACACCTTGATCGACCACCGACTGGATGGTGTCGAGCATCGTGTCCAAGACGGCTTCCGGGGCATTATTCGTGGCAACCTCGGCCATGAACCGCATGACACCCGGATCATGCAAGGCCCACGCAAGCCCTCCGATGCTGGCGGCCTTTTTCTGTTCAACCAGCGATTTATACAGTCGCCCCGACGGTGCCATCGTCAGGATCGACTCCAGCACGTCGATCGCCGCGAAATCTGGATGTCCACCTGCTGGAATGTGGTACAGGGCCCCCACATAGCTGACCTCGCCCACGCGCCGCAACGTCACCTGGCGTTCACCATCCTGAGCAGGTTCTTCGGTGTAAGTGGAGACCAGCTTTCGTTCCGGCTTGGGAATCGCACCGAAGTATTTTCCAACAAGCTCGAGCGCCTTCGGCTCCTGAAACTGACCGGCGATGATGACCATCGCATTGTCAGGCTGATAATACTTCTGGTAGAAGGCCCGCAGACTCTCGACGGGAACGCGTTCGATATCGGCCTTATTGCCAATGGTCGACTGACCATAGTTGTGCCAGTTGAACGCGGCACTCATGATTCGCTGACCGAGGATTGACCGCGGGCTATTCTCACCTCGTTCAAACTCGTTGCGCACGACCGTCATTTCCGTCAGCAGGTCTTCGCCCTTGACGTAACTGTTGATCATCCGATCGGCTTCCAACCGAATCGCGAATTCCAGATTGTCCTCGTTGGCTGGCAACGTTTCGTAGTAGTTGGTGCGATCAAGCCATGTGGTGCCATTGTATTGTGCGCCACGGCTCTGCAATAACTTGGGAATCGACTGATGATCGGGAGTTCCCTTGAACAGCATATGTTCCAGCAGGTGCGCCATGCCCGCTTCGCCATACCCTTCGTGGCGAGATCCCACAAAAACCGTCATGTTCACCGTCACGGTAGGCTTTGACGGATCTGGAAAGAGCAGCACCTTCATTCCATTTTCAAGGCGATACTCACTAATCCCTTCGATAGCGGTGATCTTCATAGGTTTTGACGCTTCGGCTCCATGAAGTGTGAAACAACAGAACATCGACAATAGAGCCAACGTTCTGGCGATGAGACGCTTTGACATCGAGACGTTCTCCTCCTTGCATCGACTCAGGCGTAGTGTTTCTCGCGAACGGCGATCCCCACTGATTCGGGATGTTGAAATCCAGGTCCTTCGACAGAAAGTTGCAGCCATCCGGCCCTGTGATGAATGCTCAATCAAGTGCGGCGCAAGGAATCAACGATCGATCTCTGAAAATCGGTTGCTGCGAATCGTAGCAACCTTGTATCGCGTTCGAAAGAAACTTGCCGACTTGAGCGAAGCCTCCAACGCGACCATCGCAACCGCGACTTTTGATTCCCCGATCGGCCTTGACTGGCCGACAATCATCGCTCGCCGAGATCAACACACGAAGTGAACGTACGAATGGTACAGCAATGGTCAAACTGCCCCGCGTACGGCGATCACAATGACTTCAGAAAATCGATGACTGCGGTGACTTCTTCTTCGCTCAATGACTCGCCTGAAACATCTTCCGGTCGATGGTACTTCGTCAGCACCTGTTCCAGGTTTTTGGCCTTGCCTGTATGCAGAAATCGTCGGCGCGTCGACACACCCTTCAACGATGGAGGGTTGTATTGCTTGTTCCGGTCTTTGGGATCTTCAACCGCACCGTCAAATGTCTCCGTCGCGGTGTAGGAAGGACCCGAATGGCACTTGGCGCAGCCGCCTTTGCCCTGAAACAACTGCCGACCCAATTCGACAGATGGCGTTGCAATCTCGGCGCGCGGGTTCTGCGGATGCGAGACCGTCGCCATGTATGCGGCCAGGGATTCGACGTCATCTGCCGTAACCGGCAGTTCGGTGTTCATACTTTCACGCAGTGATCGTCGCATTGCGTCCTTGAGATCCTTCTGCCATCCATGCCAGGTCCATGGCCCTGTCTCGGCCACGCCACGCAGCGACGGAATGAGCTTTGGAGTTCCGTAACTCTGATCGTTCCGCGTATCGAATACCTGCCCAGAAGTGTGCCCGTCTGTGTGACAGGTGTGACAACTGAACCACGAGTGCATCGAACGATCGGCATCGTAAAACACATATTCGCCGCGTCGAACCAGATCGAGTTCACTCGGTCCGCCCAGCGCGATGGTCTGATCGATCTGGTTCGCGTCGATGTCGACCACCTGCAAGGCGTCAGCCAGATAGTTCGCGACGAGCACATGTGTGTCGTCGAGGAATTGCACATGAGTCGGACGCCCACCCAGCTTGATTCGACGGAATCGTGCCGCATCCTTTTTCAACGGTTCGGGCAGAAAATCGCCCGGGTCACCGCTCGGCCAGGGAATCGAAGGGAAATCCAGCACCAGCAACTCGTGCGTACCGCCGCAGGTCACCACGATCGACTTCCCATTCGGACTGAGCGCGACTGCGTTTGCGTCACCGACGGCCTTGCCGCGAATATCCAGTCCCAACTGTTTCTGATCACCAGGCTCGCCATCTGGCAATGGCAGTTTCGACAAACGATTGTCGATGACCCAACCGATATCAATCATGTTCGCCGTCACCGAGAATGCTCGATTGACGGCACTCGGCAGAATGACGAGTTGCGAGTCGCTCGTCACTGCGGGGATACCCGGGTTGAACCCGCCATCAAAAATCTTGCGAGCACTCTTCTCTTCGAGCGACGCGGCATCGTGAACAAAGACTTCGCATGGGACGGCACAGCATGTCACCAGCCAGCGCTGATCGGGCGAAAGTGCCAGGGTGCGGGGGATGCCTCCCACGGTAATGCGGCTGGTCACCGCGGAAACGGTCAACTCGGCTGTCACAACCTGATCCAAATCCAACACGCCGACTTCGTCATCGCCACCCAACGCGACAAACGCACGCCGAAGTTTCTGGGAAACGACAAGACCTTGTGGTTCGTCGCCTACAGGAATCGTTTTCAGCAGACTGAGTTCGTTCCCGCTTCGTTGCACTACGGCCAACGAGTCATCGTCACGCAAGCTGACCAGCGCCGTGGCATCGTCCAACCAGACGAGTTCTGCTGGTCCCCTTCCAACAGCAAGTTCGCGAATAACCGAGTTCGACTTCAAATCGACCAGACTGACGCTGCCCGCGGTGTGATTTGCAACGAGGCAGACCGTTTTGTCCGTCGAAACAGCAATCGCGATTGGACTGCGATGCAGTTCATCGGCCTGGCCAACATTCATTACCAAGCCGGCCACGACGATGATTGAGGCGATTCCGCGAAACAATTTCACGCTTGAACTCCCAGCGAATTGGATCAGCAAGATGCCGATTCAAACTTCGATTGTTGATTTGCCTGGCTCAGAGGGAACAGAATCAATGCGTTTCCGGAGTTCCCTCCGCAGTCGATTCGATCGCCGGAGCCATTTCCGCCGCGGTGAACCCCGTCGTTTTATGTGTTCCATCGCAAAATGGCTTGCGAGCCGACGATCCGCACCGGCACAGGGCGACGTTGGGCCTTCCCGATACGTCGTATTGATTGCCCAAATGATCCACAACCGTCACGGAGCCGGTCACGACCAGCGGACCATTTTCACGTGTGCGAATTATCACATCCGTCATTCAGAGTCTCCGGGAACGACTTCCATCGTCCGTTCAGATCGTAGCTAAACAAGCCGATTCTACAAACGTTTTCGCTCGAAACGATAGGCGAGACCGCTCGTCTCGTCGCAATTCAGAATCAGATTCGGGACAATGACCTCCGCCGTAACTTCTGACGGAATATTCAGCATCGTGGCGTTCGAGTCGCGCGGGGCGGTCTGTGTGAACAATTGATTGAGAAGTATACTCCGGCTGACCTTTTCAAAATCCGGGACCGTCAGGAGGCGGGTCATGAGTAGGTTGGCGCAGCGACGATATCCAGCAGTTTTGGTCGTTCTGACTCTGGTGGTACTGGCCAGTGAACCATTGTTCGCGCAGACTAAGGACGCATTCCGCGATGCTCGGAACAAGATGGTCTCGGACTATATTGAGCGTGAAGGAATCACGAATCAGCGAGTCTTGAACAGCATGCGTCAGGTGCCGCGTCACGAGTTCGTCACCTTGCAACACCGCAAAGATGCCTACCACGACACCGCCTTGCCGATTGGATCCAAGCAGACGATTTCGCCACCATACATTGTGGCTTATATGACCGAGACGATCGATCCTCAACCGGACGATCGAGTGCTCGAGATTGGTACCGGCAGTGGTTACCAGGCCGCGGTTCTTTCCAATCTGGTGAAAGAAGTCTATTCGATCGAAATCGTCGAATCTCTCGGAACGAGTGCCGCCGAACGTCTGAAACGTCTGAAATACGCAAACGTCAAGACGATGATTGGTGACGGTTACAAAGGTTGGCCCGAATTCGCACCCTTCGACAAGATCATCGTCACTTGCTCCCCGGAAAATGTGCCCCAACCGCTGATCGATCAACTGAAGGAAGGAGGTCGTTTACTGGTTCCTCTCGGCGAACGGTATCAACAAGTCTTCCATCAGTTCGAAAAGAAAGACGGTAAGCTGGAAGAGAAAAGACTGATCTCGACCTTGTTCGTTCCGATGACCGGCCAATCTGAAGATCAGCGGCATGTGAAACCTGATCCACTGCATCCACGCCTGCTGAATGGGACTTTTGAGGAAGACGAAAACGAAGATGGTTTCGCCGATCATTGGCACTATCAACGGTTAACGACGCTGGTCGAAGGTGGCAGTCCTGATGGACGCCGCTGTATCCTGTTCGAATCGGCGGAAGCTGACCGTCCTGCGCAGGCATTACAGGCGGCGCCCATCGATGGTGCAAAGATCGGCTCGTTACAGATGCGAGTTCGGTATCGGACCGAGGCTGTCAGCAGTGGAGCGGAAAGTTACGAGGCGGCCGGAGTCTACGTGCTGTTCTACGACGAAAATCGTAAGGCTTTCGACAAAGGTCTGATTGGCCCCTGGACTGGCACGCAAGATTGGACGACCGTTTCAAAAACAATCCCGGTTCCACCGAAAGCACGCGAAATGATTGTTCGCATCGGCTTGAACGGTGCCAGTGGCAAACTGTGGATCGACGACTTGTCGATGATCCCTAAACTGCGCTAATCGGTCACTGATGACCTTCAAGTTAGATCTCAAGATTCGGCCGATCATCGTTAAGAGTACCGACACCAGTGGACGAGTCGCTGCAACGCTGGTGCCGTACATCGTTGGATGTGCTTCGTGATCATCTGTCGCGATCGAATCGCGCGGCCGACATCTCCAACCGCCGTGAAGTTGCCGAGCGTGCGGTTGAGGCGGCGGCGTTTCTCGCGTGTACGAGAGCGAACCGAATTCACATCTCCGGCATGAATTTCAGCTGTCAGACAGAGGTGACCGATCTGATCCCGTCGCTGGTCTCCACTTGTCCAACTCGCTCGATCGAGACGCCCGAATCGTTGGGTTCGATCCACGAATACCTTGTCGCCAGCCGCGAACTGTGGGCGGCAAAACGCGCCGTCCGTTCGGCTAAAGCAAGAAAACTCGATGGCATTTTCTACACTCCACAACTCGTGATAGACTACATCGTGGAACAGACCCTGGGGCCGCGTCTGTTGCCTTCGAAAACAGACCAGTTTCCATCACTAACGATTCTTGATCCAGCAGCCGGTTGCGGAGCTTTTCTGGTTGCAGCCTTTCGGTACTTGTTGAATCGGTACCGCGAATGGTGCACAAACCAGCATTCGTCTGTTGATTCGAACGACATTCTTCCAAGCACATCTGGTCCGAAACTGACCTACGCACTTTGCGAGCAAATTCTGCTCTGCTCCATTCATGGCGTCGATCTCGATAGCGCCGCGATGGAAACGACCCGGCGCATCTTGTGGCTAACGATGCTGAAGATGTCGGCCGGAGATTTCACGCACGAACAGTCGTTGGCGGCTTGGGACCGACTGACGAAGAATCTGAAGTGCGGTCATTCTCTACTCGGCCGGGACTTCCTTACACCAGCAACGAATGTGACCTCATCACCGGACGCAAAGCAGTTCGATTGGCCTCGAGAATATCCGCAGATCGCCGATCATGGTGGCTTTGATCTAATCGTCGGCAATCCACCTTATCGACGCGAACTCCACTTCAAACGTGAACTTGATCAGATTGCTGCATCGACTCTGGGCCAGTTTCGCGAGGCGCGGATGGATCTGTGGTACTACTTCGTGCATCGCGGGATCGCCCTGCTGAAGCAGGGTGGAACATTGTCCTTCATCACAACCGCCTATTGGCTGCACGGAGCGGGTGCCGACAAGCTGACGGCAGCGCTGCAGGACGGAGTGCACCTCGATGAACTGTTCCTGCTGCGAGACCAGCCAATCTTTCACGGTGTCACCAGCCAGCACGTCATCTTTCGTTTAACCAAACGGAATTGCGATGCCCCCACGAGAATCAAGGCTGTACCGCGCCTCTCGCAGACTGTCGGGCAGGTACTCGGATCGGTGATGTCAGCCGCTCGGTTCTACATGAAAGAGAAACCAGAGCTGTTTCAGGCCCGCCGACTGGATGTTTGGCCCAGTGCGAAACAATTCCTGGAAAAGATGTCCCGCCATCCTGGTTTGGTCAGCCTGGGATCAATCCGACAGGGCATCGCCGAGAATCCTGCCACAATCAATCGACGGACCATCGAACGGTTTCGCCAGGATGCCAGCGAAAACAACTGGATACCCGGAGATGGAGTGTTCTCACTGACAGCCCCCGAAGTCCAATCGCTCCATCTCGACGATCGCGAAACACGGTTGTTGCGACCCTATCATGACCTTTGCGATCTCGGCCGGTATTGGGCGGCCGCGGTTCCATCGCGCCAATTGATCTACTCGACTCGCCATACCTGCCCCGATATCGCGGCGTTTCCTCGCCTGCATCAGCACCTGCACCAATATCGCCGCATCATGGAATCGCGCCGCGAAACAAAGGTCTCTCACAACCAGTGGTGGCACTTGCATTGGCCGCGTGAGGAGCGGATCTGGAACAGCCCCAAGCTGGTCGTGCTGCAGATGGCCAAACGCCCCAGCTTCTCTCCAGCGTTTGGTCCCATGTCTGTGTCTTTCAGTGTCAATGTGTTCCTCCCTGCTGCCGAAACGCGGGAAGACTTGCGCTACCTGTGTGGCCTTTTGAATTCGCGCGTCCTATGGGCTTGGCTTGACCACCACGCCAAACACCGCGGCATCGGACTGGAATTGAACGGCTACATTCTGCAACAGGCCCCCATTCGGAGGATTGATTTCGCGAACTCGCTGGACGTCGAACGGCACGATCAACTGGTTAGTCTGGTCGATGAGCGGATCGCAATGGAGTGCCGATTGATCGAAGAATCAGACGCGCCAAACCGCCCCACACCAGCGGGAATCGACCTGTTGGAAGACCAGATCGATAACGCCGTGGCGACTCTGTACGGCCTGGATTCAGCCGAACGGCAACTGGCCGACGAGATCATTGGTCGCGAACGCGGTTGAGTCCATGATCAATGCGTGTCGCTCCCGCCGTCTGAGATTCGAGAATCGATTACGCACCTGTTGGACGCAGTTTCTTTACGTGTCAGCACGGCCTACAATCCGGGTTCACACCAACCGGAGCCGCCATGCTGACACTCGCCTTGCAAAATAGCCGATTCATGAAAGCCGCGCGTCGCGAGCCGACCGATACCACACCTATCTGGATCATGCGGCAAGCCGGGCGCTATTTGCCCGAATACATGTCGGTCCGCAGCAAAGTCACTTTCATTGAACTGTGCAAAACTCCCGCCTTGGCTGCTGAAGTCACATTGACGGCTCAACGAGTCCTGGGAGTCGATGCAGCGATTCTGTTCGCTGACCTGTTGCCGATGCTCGAACCGATGGGGATCGATCTGGAATATGCCAAGGGCGAAGGTCCTGTGATCCACAACCCAATCCGAACGGCCGCCGAAGTCGATCGGTTTCGAGAACTGGAAGACGTCGGATCACTTCAGTTCGTCTTCGATGCGGTAAAACTGATTCGTCGCGACTTGCCTGCGGATATTCCACTGTTGGGATTCGCGGGTGCTCCGTTCACATTGGCCTCGTACGCGATCGAAGGGGGCGGGTCGAAGAACTATCTGTCGACCAAGACGATGATGTACACCGACGAAGGCGCCTGGCGGACACTGATGGAGCGACTCAGCCGCAGCCTGGTCCGATACATCAATGCCCAGATCGATGCGGGTTGTCAGGCTGTCCAACTGTTCGACAGTTGGGCCGGATGCCTGTCGCCCAACGACTATCGTCAATACGTGATGCCATACACTCGGCAGGTGATAAGTGGCATTCAACCGGGCGTCCCAGTCATCAATTTCCTGACCGGCAATCCTGCCTTGTTACCACTCTTGCGTGAAGCGGGCGGGCACGTCATCGGCCTCGATTGGCGCGTTGACCTTGCCGACGGCTGGAAGACCGTCGGCCACGATGTGGGCGTTCAGGGAAATCTCGATCCAGTTTCATTGATGGCCGATTTGCCGACATTGCAACGACGAGCGAAAGCCGTCCTGAATGCAGCGGCTGGGCGACCGGGACATATCTTCAATCTCGGACATGGCGTCTTCCCCGAAGTGCCGCCCGAAAGCGTGAAGGCTCTGGTGAACATGGTTCACGAGATGGGAAGCCATGCCTGATCAAACGGATCAAGCCGAGGCGATCGGAGATCTCAATTATCAAGATCGCTTCGCGTTCCAAGGTCGATCGGTCCAATCGGAGAGCGGTCAAAACACCAGTGTCACTCGACGAATTGCGGTCATTGGCGGTGGCCTTGCTGGCCTTTCGGCGGCACATCGGCTTGGTGAACTGGCACGAGATCAGAAGCGTCCTTGGGAAACAACCCTCTTTGAGTCGGGGTCTCGACTGGGTGGTATCATCGGTACTGAACGAATCGGTGACTACCTGGTCGATGTTGGAGCCGATTCGTTCC
>Ga0105238_10001666_pt1 | contig 22312 bp, 15 predicted proteins | sample KBSC34metaG_FD_81526 | JGI IMG/M metagenome (GOLD analysis project Ga0105238, IMG submission 81526) | Corn rhizosphere microbial communities from Kellogg Biological Station, Michigan, USA - KBS C3-4 metaG | ecosystem: Host-associated > Plants > Roots > Rhizosphere > Soil | place: Michigan, USA...
GACGATTGCCTTGTGGGCGTTCATGGCGCCCTTCGGTTGACCAGTTGAGCCTGACGTGTAGATGACGTAAGCCAGATTCTCAGGACACATGTCTACGCTGGAACCGGTCATTGGACCAGCAGTTTCAGAGTATGGTTCGTCAAGATAGATGACGTGGGCTCGGTTCGCAGGCAGCAAGTGACCGAAGCGCTTTTGGGTGAGAAACACTCGCGCTCCCGAGTCTTCGAACATGAAAGAGAGACGCTCTGCTGGGTCAGACGGATTTAACGGAACGTAGGCGCCGCCCGCTTTCAAAATGCCAAGCAGTCCAATCACCATTTCGAAACTGCGTTCGACGCAGAGCCCGATCCGCGTTTCGGGCTTAACGCCAAACTGCTGCAGTCGCTTTGCTAGTTGATTGGCCAGTTCGTTCAGCTCAGCGTAAGAAAGCTGCTTATCCTCGATTACGAGGGCCACGGCTTCAGGACTGCGCTCGACTTGCTGCTCAAACAGCTCGTGCAGGCAATACGGCTGATCATAGTGGCTATCCGTCTTATTCCACTCAGCCAGTAAACGCGACTCCGCTCTGGTCAACAGCGGCAGCTCCGAGAGGCGCCGGCTCGGATCTATCACGATACCGTCAAGCAGAGTCTGAAAGTGCTCCGCCATTCGTGTAATAGTGGCGGGATCAAACAAATCGGTGTTGTACTGCAATGAAGCCAACAACTCACCTTCGACTTCCGCCATCCGCAGAGTGATGTCGAACATTGCTGTCTGCTGGTCCAACGACAGCGACTCCAAATAAAGCTTACCCAATTGCAGCTTCGCTCCCGGTTCGCCGACTGCGAGCGCGGTCAAACCTCCACCGCCGCCGAGTGGAGTGTTCTGCATAGAAAACATGACCTGGAAAATTGGCGAGCGGCTGGCGTCTCGTGCGAGCTGTAGCCGTTCGGGGAGAAGCGGAAATGGGTAATCCTGATGCTCAAAGGCTTCAAGCACCGTTTGGCGTGTTCGGCTTAGAACAGCTTCGAAGGTAGAATTCCCGGTAAGGTCGGCCCGAATCACAAGCGGGTTAACAAAGTAGCCCACCACATTCGCAAACTCAGCAAGACTTCTCCCCGCTGTAGGGGAGCCAATCAAGATGTCTTCCTGATCTGTGTAACCATGAAGCAAGACCTGAAAGGCAGCCAGTAAGGTCATATAAAGGGTTGCATCGCGAGCGCAACTAACTTCTTTTAGGGAGCGCGTCAAATCCGCGTTCAATCTGAAGAGGTGCGATGCCCCGTGATACGTCTGTACGGGCGGATAGGGTCGATCTGTGGGCAGGTTCAGGTTGGGCAGCTCGCCCGCCAATTGTTTTTTCCAGTAAGAAAGTAGTCGCTCGCCGCATTCACCTGACAGGAGTTTTTCCTGCCAATGCGCGTAATCCGCATATTGCGAGCGAAGATCGGGCAACGTGATCAACGCACCCGTGGATTCCGCTTCGTAAAGCACACCCAACTCGCTGAGTAGCACTGCCAGTGACCACTGATCGACGATGATGTGATGGAGACATAGAAGTAAGACTTGCTCCTGCCTCGAGCGGCTGAGTAGTCTGACGCGGAGCAATGGTCCAGCTTCCAGGTCGAACGGCCGGTACGCTTCATCAGTCAGATACTGGCTCACTGCCGCGTCATCCCAGGCAGAAGAGTCATGGACGATAAAGTCAACCTCCACGTCTTCATGGACGCTTACTGCGGGTTCGCCATCGCGAGATGGAAAAGTGGTGCGCAGTGAGGCGTGTCGTTTCACGAGCTGTTGAAATGCTCGTTGCAGGGCCGGCACGTCCAACGGCGAGAGCACACGCAAAGCACCGTTGAGGTTGTAAGCCGCGCTTTCAGGATCCACCTGCTGGAGAAACCATAAGGCGCGCTGTCCCACTGAGAGTGGCGCAGATGGTCGTGCGATCGATTCACTGGCTGGACGGCGTCGTTCGCCAGAGTTGACCGGTTGTTGCTCAACTACGCGGATGGCCAGTTCAGCGATGCTGGCGCCTTCGAGAAATGCGGTGAGAGGAACTGCGATGTCGAAATCGCTTTCGATCTGGTGCGCCAACTCAATGGCCGCCAGTGAGTCAAGGCCGTAGCGGGTGAGAGGCTGCCTCACGTCTACGTGCTGCAAGTCTACGTTCAACTTGCTGGCGACTTGTGCTCCCAACCAAAGCTCTACGGCTTGCCTGTCGTGCCGGTCTGGTATGGCGAGCTCATCTTCGAGTTTCGCCGGCGTGTACTCGATCCCTCGCTGTTCGGCAACAACTTCTAGAGCGCCGCGAAGGAATGCCTCGCGACAGGTGAAACGCTGAATCTTGCCGCTGGAGGTCTTCGGAACAGTACCAGGAGTGACGAGTACGATAGCGTGGGCTTGGAGCTCGTGCTCGCGAGCCACTGCTTCGTTGATGCTTTCAAACACTGTCTCAGCGCGAAACTGCCGGCGCTGATCCACCTCCTGGACTATTACCAACCGTTCTTCACCCGCGACGTCAACAGAGAAAGCGACGCCGCGGCCGGGCCGCAACGCCCTGTGGCATCGTTCCACTGTGAGTTCAATATCTTGAGGATAGTGGTTGAGGCCACGAATAATAATCAGATCTTTCAGACGGCCGGTGACGAACAACTTTCCGTCGAGCAGAAAACCGAGATCTTCGGTGCGCAGGAAAGGTCCTTCTCCGCCCTCCGGAAGGTACGCTCGGAATATGCGGTCGGTCTCTGCCGGATCGTTCCAATAGCCTTGTGCGACGCCAGGTCCCGCGACCCAGATTTCCCCAACCGCGCCGGGCGCACATTCGGTCAGCGTTTTGGGATCTACGATGACAATTTTGTCCTGCGCCAACGCACCGCCGCAGTTCACGAGGGTGTAAGCATCCTCCGCTGAGGTGGTTTTGATCGCGTGACCAGCTTCAAGTGCGCCGGCCTCAACCGTAGTTGCAACCAGCGGCTCGTTGCCGGTGCGGCCCGAGACGAGCAGAGTGGCTTCAGCAAGACCATAGCAGGGCCTGAACGCGTCGAATTCAAAACCGCAGGGAGCAAAAGCTGCCGCAAACCGTTCCAGAGTTTCTTGTCGCACCGGCTCGGCGCCATTGAATGCGACTTGCCAACTGCTGAGGTCGAGCGTGGCGCGTTGCTCATCAGTGATTTTGCGAACACAAAGATCGTAGGCGAAGTTTGGACCACCACTGGTCGTTGCACGGTAACGGGAAATTGCTTGTAACCACCGGAAGGGCTTCTGGAGGAAGGCCATCGGCGACATCAGAATACAGGGCGCACCGACGAACAACGGTTGAATGACGTTTCCGATCAATCCCATGTCATGGTAAAGCGGCAACCAACCGACAATGACTGACTGATCGGTTTGTTGAAAGACACTCTGGATTAACCGCTCGTTATGCAGCAAATTCTGATGGCTAACCATGACTCCCTTCGGCGCTGAAGTGGAGCCTGAGGTGTATTGCAGGAAGGCCAAACTGTCGCCAGTGATAGACGGCTCGCGCCAGTCGTTCGCGACCCAATCCGGGATTTGATCCGTAGCCTCCCAAACCAGCGGCGCCAGATATGAATTCTGAGAGACGTGCGGTGCTATTCTCGACAGGATTGGTGAGGTCGTGAGCGCCACTGTAGCTTCTGCATTCTGGACCAACGTTTGCAGACGGTGCAGATTGCGGTTGTTTCTAGGTGGGTAGGCGGGCACCGCAATTGCGCCGGCGTAGAGACAACCGAAAAAGGCAGCAATGTATTCGAGACCCGGAGGATAGAGCAGCAATACACGATCTCCCACCTCCACGATCGATTGCAGCCGGGCGGCGATGCATCGTGCTCGCTGGTCCAACTCTCCATAAGTGAGAGTGGTTTCCACTACCCCTTCATCCACGAGGAAGGTGTAAGCGAGCTGGTCCGACTGCTGGTATATTCTTGAACGAAGCAGCTCAATCAATGTCTGAGACTGCGAATACACTTCGGATACGATTTGAGAATGTATTGCTGAGTTACTCATGATGCTTGAAAACTAGAAAAGGAAAGACTTGCTCATGAACGTTGAATCGTTGTATGGGGGAGGTTGTGTTGCGGGGTTCCCAGGGTTCTTTCCGAAGCTTGCGGCCAGCCCGTAGCTCTGTTCGACAAGTCTCAGCTTGATGGGTTCAGCTGATTTGACTACCAAAATTATTTCGACGCCTTCTCGAGGCAGCGCGATGAGCAAGCAACAGCCGCAGTCGTGCTGGTAGCGGCGCTATGCTTAGAGTCCTTGTTCTGCCATCTTCTTTCTCAGACTGAGCGGCCTCATGTCTGTCCAAACCTCGCCGATGTATGCCAGGCACTCCGCTTTGGTTCCGGTTTTCCCCGCATCATTCCACCCCAGTGCGTTCTCACGATCGGCGGGCCAGATGGAGTATTGTTCTTCGTGATTTACAACTGCTTTGTAGAGCGTGTTGTCTTCTCTCTCGCTGTCAGACATTTCTTTCTCCTTTGATTGGTTCAATTGATTGATGGTTAGGTAGGTAGAGGGTCAGTTTGAAAATACGCCGAAGGCGTTGGCTAATTTCAGCCCAGGGTTGGAGCGCCGTGACAACCCTGGGTATAAATTCAAAATACACGCAATACCCTGAAAGGGTTAGGCGGTAGGCGAACCCCTACAGGGTTCAAGTGATCGTTAACGACAAACCCAGGGTCCTCGCTGCGCTCGAACCCTGGGCTGAAATTACCCAACGCAGGGGGCGTATTTTCAAAGTGACCCATTACCGTTAGGTAAGCATCCTTGACTGTCAGAACTGTTGTATGAAAATGCGGGATCAGTCCAACCTTCATTTCTTAACTTCCATTCTGGTGAAGGTGTGTTCCGAGACACCAGCAGACTGTGCAAGGAGGACCCCCGAGGCCAAGGCAGAGCTACCGCATGTTCCGCCAAAAGTTCTCTTTGTCGCCGGGAATTTGAGGTGACTGACGCGGGTCAGGACCGCTTCAGTTCACCAGGCCGTCGGCCCGGTTAGGGACCTTCAACCTGATAGTTTTTGCTTTGGTTGCTACTTACGCAGCATGACCGACCAGTTGGACCAGGTTTCTTTCAACTACAACGCTAGCCTGGTAGTTAATAGCCGTCAGGAAAATCAATACACGATTCTTATCTTTCATCGTTCGATCAAAGATCCCAATAATGCCCTTCAACGAGCCGTCTTTTACCCGCACCGCATCGCCGCGGCTGAACGGCTCGTCCAGACTGACAAAACCATCTTCATCAACTTTCGACTGAATTAAAGCGACGATTTCATCATCGACTGGAACCGGTGCGTAGTCGATGCTTAAGACTTTTTGCACACCCCTGCTATTCGAGACTTTGTGCAACAACGTCTCGGCATCAAATCGCGCGAAAATGTAGCGAGCAAAGAGGGGGCGCGAAAAGTAGATCGCTTTGCCGGTGAATTGGTTGAGTTGTTTCTTGCGAATGCGAGGATAGAAAGTTTCGAGCCTCCAGGCGGCGAGGTTTTTCTCAGCGCGATCTTCTTCGTTGGTTTTAGTGTAAATCACATACCAACGTGCGACGTTCGTATCAGTATTCATAACGACCTACGATCCGAAAAATTGGCTCTGAAGACTGTTTTCTTAATCAGCGATTGTATCGGGCGTAGGCAGCTTGAATTGATTCAATAAGAGACTTACAATGACGTCCATTCAGGATGTTTTGCTTCGTGAGTATATACACCTTCCAATATAGCCTCACTGCTGCCGCTACCTAAACATCTCGCCCAGGCGAATTACGTTACCGGGGAAGCCAATGATTTGACAATCATGGGTCCCTCAAACTTTTTTTCAACAAAGTCTCATTTATTGATCAATGAATTCTCAAGAGAGTAAGAGCAAAGCAGTCAAGCACTTCTACGAATTTGGTCCATTCCGGCTCGACCTTGAAGAGAGACTTCTTTCATCACCGGAGGGAGACATTCCTCTCGCTTTCAAGATCTTCGAGACGCTGGTCTTGTTGATTGAGAACAAGGGACGAATTGTAAGAAAAGAAGAGATGATGAAGAAGCTGTGGCCGGATCGTTACGTGGAGGAGTCGAACGTCTCGCAGAATGTTTTCATGCTTAGAAAGATACTCGGGGACAATTCGGGCAACGATCAGTACATCGAGAATATCCCCAGAAGAGGTTACCGTTTCATCGCAACTGTAAACAAAGTACAAGAGGTGATTGAAAAGACTGAGGAAGAAGCACACGCGTCTGTGGAAGAACCTGCGCCTAATGTGCAACAGGAGAAACCTGCGCGACCTGATGAGGCAAAGACCTCGATCGCCGTATTGCCAATGGTTAATGAGACCGGAGATCCGGCTTGGGATTATCTCGCTGACGGAGTCACTGACAGCCTGATCAAACTTCTCTCACATCTTCCGCAAGTGCGCGTCATAGCGCGAAGCCTGGTGTACCGTTACAAAGGTAAAGATGCTGACGCGTTGAAGATCGGACGTGAGCTGACTGCCGATATGATGTTGGTCAATCGAGCGGTAGCACGCGAAGGTAAAATAATCATTCGGGCGGAACTGGTTGAAGTCTCGACTGGCTGGCGCGCTTGGGGAGAGCAATACCAGCCACAGCTTTCCGACATTCGCAAGTTGGAGGATGAAGTCTCGACAAATATTTCCGCAATGCTTCATCTCAAATTGACGGAAGAAGAGAAGAAGCGGCTTAGTAAGCACGAGACTGAAAATGCCGAAGCTTATCAAGCTTTTTTAATAGGCCATTATTGCCGGAGCAAACGAACGGGTGAGGGTTACGAGAAAGCCATCGAGTGTTTTGAAGAAGCTATCAAACTCGATCCAGGTTACGCGCTGGCCTATTCTGCTTTGGCTGATTCATACGTATCCTATGATTTCTATGGGATTTTGCCGCCCTGGGAAACAAGTAAAAAAGCGAAAACCGCGGCAATCAATTCGCTCGTGATCGATGACACGCTTGCCGAAGCACACACGTCTCTCGCATGCGTCAAGATGATGTATGAGAGAGACTGGTCGAACGCCGAAAGAGAATTCAAACGCGCTATCGAGATCGACCCGGAATTCGCGCCCGCTCATAACTGGTATTCACATTTTTTAATGGCGATGGGGCGCATTGATGAGTCGTTTGCTGAGAGCCAGATCGCCCTCAAGCTGGATCCGCTCGACGATAGTATAAATCAATACCTGGGATGGCATTACATTCATGCGCGGCAGTTTGATCGTGCGATTGCTCAACTCGAGAAGACACTCGAGCAGAATCCGGATTTCTTTCTTGCACGGGTGACGCTGGGAATGGCGTACGAGCAAAAAGGAGAAGTTGCAAAGGCAATTGATGAATTCAAGAAAGCGTATAGGCTGGAGAAAAACGCGATCGTGCTCGGCTTTCTTGGTCATGCGTACGCGCAGGTTGGAAGAATGGATGAAGCGCGCAAAATACTCGAAGAGTTGGAAGAGTTATCGAAGCGAATATATGTTCCGGCCTTTATTATAGGACTGATCTACACCTCATTTGGCCAGAACACGCAAGCGTTTGAATGGTTTGAGAAGGCATATGCGGCTCATAATGAATGGTTGAATTGGTGGAAAGTTGCTCCGGAAGTTGACATCCTGCGCTCAGATCCGAGATTTCAAGATCTACTGTCGCGTCTTAATCTTATGCCCGATAAAAATTTTGATTAACTGCTCCAGGCACGTGAGTCCCTTGCAGATTGGCGCTGCTCAAACATCACTGATGGACGTTGCTCAGGTAGTAACTGCTTATATTCCCGCTGTAATCATACTCAACCGCCAGAAACCAATCCGATTCATTCTTGCCGGGCGAGCCTTTGTCGGAAAAATCGATGATTCCAGTGCGTGTTACTTGCTTCTTCGTTGGCAGCTCTGAAGCCAAATGGGTAGAGAAGATTGCGTCGACCGTGGAGATCTTAACCGGCCCGAAGGTCTGAATGATCCCTTCATCAATGGCACGAAGCGCTACGTCCCTGCGTTCGGCTCCAAACTTCGCCCGATCGTAAAGCTGCTTTAGCTCCGCGACGGGCGCCGGTCCTTTACCGTCAGTCCGTCTTGAGCCGCCTTTGTGCAAGTTCGAAATACGGTAGCTCTGAATGATGCCCTTGGCGTCATAGGTCAAATCCAAATACGAACCGACGTAACCGACGGCTTCAGCCCTGCCCTCCGGGCCTGGCGACACCGAGACTTGATCGGCGAACAAAATAACGCCAGGCGAGGAGGCTTGGGCAAAGCGAGTGCTGAATATCTCGTCAGTATTTGAAACAGGTGCGCCGGGACGAATCGTTCCCTGATCGATTGCTTGCAGCGCGATCGCTCTGCGTTCGCGTTCCGATTTCGCTGCCTTATACAGATCGCGGAGTTCCGCAGTCGAAGCTTGCGATTTGGCCTCGCTTGAACTAACCACCGGCAGCAACTCCCTCTGTTTTTCTCCAGCACATGAGCAAAGAAGCGCGACAGCCGCGATCATCGCTGCGTGCAACCATTTTAACTTGTTCACTTCCACCCTATCTCCCTCGTACTCTAATACACGTAGAACACCACATTTGTATTTGGATATGAGGGGTCAGTGTAAATAACAGACCTCCTGATGGAAGCTGTCTGCGGCCGTCTTGTATTCTATGGTCCATCCAGGCGTAGGTCCGCGTGCGCAACAATCTTCGATCTTGGGTCTGCGCGTCTTGTGGTTAATCAGACCGTCTAAGTTAAATTAAAGAATTTATGAACCTGGATCGGGAATACCAAAAAACTTCACACTCACCAACCTTGGAGAAAGCTGGAGGATTTTAAAAATTCTCTATATCGGAATTGTTGCTGTGCCTTACTTGTGACAGGAGTGCTGAGGTCGTCTACCTAGGTTCTTTACTCGCAACGCTTAAATTTTTGAATGGCGCCGAAGGGGGAGACTCGAACCCCCACGAGATTTTCACGTGTTTGCCTCAACCAACTCCTTCTCCATCAGGACGCCTAGACTGCACTCATGCTGGAGCTTTGAAATGGCAACTCTGCTTTCGCAAAGTCGGGATCCCAGATCCCGCCGTGCTGATACATGAAGCGAAGTTGTTGATAAAGGCGTAGCCACTCCATCGTCACGTGCGAAACGCGCGGGTTGTTATCAATCCTTGAACAGACCTTATCTATCATTGCGGCCTCCGAGCTTCCCAGCTCGCGAATGCCGGCAAGAACGTAGGCGTCTACGCGTGTCTGCAAATCAGAGGCGGAAGTATCTACTCCGGGCACAGGCTCCAGCTTGTCGATAAAGCGCAACAGCCGGTGCTCAAATGCTTTGGGTTCGTAAAGTTTGTTTACCAACCACTTGAATCCATGTTCGAGTTCCTCGTCCGACATTTGCGCCAAAACAAAATTCGTTCGGCCCAATATATATCCAGTCCCTGGATCCAACTTTATCCGGCCCTGCTTTTTGAGCCGCTCGAAGAGTGGCGTTCCACGCGGCGCAACGAGCGTGTTGACAGAAAAGATCGGAACTGGCGAAGCCATCGCAAACTCATATTGCCGTTCGAAAATATCGAGGCCATCGGAATCAAAACCGACGATCATTCCCGCCAGAACACCAATGCCATGGGCCAGCATTTTTTCGATCTGCGCAACGAGGTCAACGCCCACGTTCTGCTTTTTCTTGGTTTCACGAAGACTGTCTTCGTTTGGCGTTTCGATGCCGACGAAACTATTTGTCAGCCCGGCGCGAGACCATAGCTCCAGCAGTTCGTCGTCTCTGGCTGTGTCGATAGACACCTGCGTGCTGAACTTCATCTTGCCCGCGGGCCGGCACTCGTTCCACTCGCGAATTGCGACGGCCAATTCCCTGGCATGCGTTCGATAAACTGTCAGGTTGTCATCAGCTAAGAAAACATGCCGATAACCGTGTTTGTAAACACAATCCAGTTCACGATGGACTAAAGAGATCGGCTTATGACGTTGTTTCCTGCCCAGGAAAGCTATCACGTCGCAAAACTCGCATTGGAATGGGCAGCCGCGCGAAGTTTGGACCGCTGCCGCTATCGTTCTGTCGTTCGGATAAAGATCCCAACGAGGAACCATGGTGTTTGCCAGGTCTGGTTTATCGGCGATGTACTCGTCCTTCCACGTCGAACAGTTGAGGTCGGAGAAGAGTTCCTGGGCGATATTCTCTAACTCGCCACGAACGAGCACGTCACAATATGGCCGCAAAAAGTCCGGATTCAAACTCACAAACGGTCCTCCCAGGATTACCGCTTTGCCGCGGTTCCGAAATTGACGCGCCAGACGCAACATTCGATAGTTCTGACCTCCCTTCCCCGTGATAAGGATAAAGTCGCAAGGCGTATCAAGGTCCACCGGCTCAACTGATTCCTCACATAACGACACGGAAAACTCGGACGGGACTAACCCAGCGATCGTCGTAATGGAGAGATCACTATAATGTTGGAGTTGGAGACCCTGAGATGCTAGCGCGTCGAGCGTCCATAAACCCGGGTAGTCGTTGCGTGGGTTGATTATGTAAAAAGATTTCGACATGAGTTTATCGGCCTCCTCCGTTCGTGCCCTCAGAACTGAATAGCCTTGGCGATGCGCTGGCGCAACGCAAACGGGCCGCGTCTGTCTATTGCTGAAATCGTGTTCTTCAGGGTTACTTCGATCCGTTGGATTGCGTCGGCGCAGAATACCTGCGTCATATCTGCATAAGACGACGGGGCGCCGGCTTTTTGCGTGCGCAGGATAGCGCTTTCCATCGCGTAGGTATCGATGATGATGTCTGCGATTCCCATCATAATCGCCTGCTGTTCCGACAATGGCAGTTTATTCATTTGCGCTGCCATCGTTAGGCTTGTCAGCGCTGCCGTTTTTGCCTTTCGCAAAAGTGTGCGTTCACAGCTGAGAGGTTCGGCATCTGCAGTGAAAGGCGGTGATTCGTGGGTCGCAGACTTAATCATCAGGCTTGAAACCAGCAGGCGATTGATCTCGTTAGTGCCTCCACCTATGCGCATGAGGCGCGAATCGCGATAGGCGCGCTCAGCCGGATAATCCGCCACATAACCATAGCCGCCGTGGATCTGGACCAGCTCGTCAGCCACGTAGTTGCAGTATTCCGACACCGCGACTTTTACGATCGAACACTCGGCCGTATACTCCTCCATCCCGCGGAGCCACGCGCCCCAGTCCTTGCCGTCGTTCGAGTTAATCACACCAGTAGCCGCTTCGATTAGTCCCAGAGTTCGATAGAGGATCGACTCTCCCACCCAGGTGCGAATCGTCATTTCGGCCAACTTCGCTTTAATGGCGCCGAACGATGAGATCGATCTGCCGAATTGTTTTCTCTCATTGGCGTAGCGCGTTGCCTGCTGCACCATCAACTTCATGGTGCCGACGCACAGCGCACCCAGCTTGCACCGTCCGAGGTTCAGAATGCAGTAGAAGATCTTCTGGCCCATGCCGACTTCGCCTATCAGGTTCTCGCGCGGCACTTTCGCATCAGTGAGCACCAGCGAGGTTGTGCTCGAACCCCTCATGCCCATCTTCCGTTCCTCAAAGCCGCGGGTGATACCCTCCTGCGCTTCGACGATGAAGCCCGTGAACTTGCAGCCATCGACGTTCGCAAAGACGATGAAGATGTCCGCCAGGCCGCCGTTGGTGACGAATACCTTCTCACCGTTGAGAATGTAGTGATTCCCGTCTTCGCTAAGCCGAGCGGTTGTTCGCGCTGCGAGTGCATCTGAGCCTGCCTTCGCTTCCGTCAGGGCGTAAGCTGTGATCAACTCACCCGACGCGATCCGCGGCAGATAATTTAGTTTCGCCGTCTCAGTGCCAAAGTGGATAATGGGCCACAATCCAATTCCCGTCTGCGCGAGAAGCGTCGTCGCAAACGATGCGCATCGGCCCAGGTTCTCAGAGATCAGAGCACAGCTTACATGGTCCAATCCGAGACCGCCGTAGGCCGCAGGAATGTTAGCGCCGATTAATCCCAGCTCAGCGGTCTGCCTGACAAGGTCTCGCGTCAGGCGCCAATCATGCTGTTCCAGTTGTCCAATGCGAGGCGTGACCTCGTTATCGACGAAGCGGCGCGTCGTTTCCGCGATCATCTGCTGCTCTTCCGTGAAGTCGTCCGGAGTGAACGTCTGCTCGGCGGAGCATTCGTTAGATAAGAATGCGCCGCCTTTGATTAGTTGTGGCTCAAACAGGACTGTCAACTTCGTTTCCTTTCGATCAGGGAAGCAACCGAGGACCCAGCAGCCAAAAGTAGACGAAGATCCCAAGTGCTAAACCAGATACCAGGCTTGCAAAAGAAAGCCACCGGTGGTCTTTGGGAATGCTTCGAAGCAGCCAGATCCAGGCCAACACAAGCACCAGCAGGCCGGCAAAGTTCAGCAGGAGCAGTGGAATGCCTGTCAAGACCGCGAGATGTGCTTCGTCCGTCTGGGCCCTGACAGTTTTACCCGACAGCACCGTAACTATGGTTGGAAGACCGGAAAGGAATCGCACCGGCGCGAAGAGGCCTAAGGCGATCACCAGCGGGTGCGGACTTTTCCTGGCTGCGAAAATACAACAAGCAATCGTCAGCACGTACGTGAAAAGTATTCCCGCAGCACTACCGAGACCCACTTTCCACAGCGGTAACAGTGACGCGGCATCCCCGACCTTTCCGGTATAGATCAGTTGCCAAAACGTTCTCTCTAGTGAGTGGGTCGCCGAAGCGTAATGGAGTGCAGCGCCCTCAAAACCGAAGGCCCAGTAAGCCACAAAATGACCGAGCTCGTGCAGCAACACTCCAAGCGGAACGGCGATAACCGAGGCGCCAATCCATGTCGCTGCAAGTCGCCACGCTGAAGTGATTCGAACACTATGACTGATCGCTGCAACACTGCTCATGGTAATCGTCTCCCTTCCGCGTTCAAACTTTCCGTAAGGTGCTCGGCCAGACTCGTGAGAGTCGGACGATCCCACAAAACTGCGGTATCCAACTCGATGTCCAGTTCTTCTTCGAGCTGGACGGAAAGAGTTACAGCACTGATTGAGTCCAACCCATAACTCGAAATTGGTCTCCGAGAATCGAGTTCCTCGACCGGCACTTCCAGCCAGTTAGCAAACTTCAGTGTCAGCCAGGCAAGTACTTCCGCGGGTTGTAATTGCTTCTCTGTCAATGTTTGTGTCATGGGCTCATCCTTTAGTGTTCGACCAACTCGATCATCCTGGCATCGGTCAAGAGAAAATGTTCTCGGTAAGACTGTTTCGCAGGAAATCTGCGCGACAAGCTGAACGCATGATTTTGCCGCTCGATGTTTTGGGAATGGTGTTGGGTTTAAGCAACACGACTGAGTATGGTTTTATGGCTCGATCTTCGGCTAGCGCCTGCTGGATTGCGCATTTGATTTCGAAGCACTTCTCAGGCGGCGTTTGCCTCTTCACCTCCTGTAGGACTACCAATTCTTCCTTCCCGGTCACGTCGACAGAGAAGGCCGCACCGCAATCACGACGCAGAAGCGGATGGCTCGTCGCCACTGTTGCTTCGATGTCCTGCGGATAATGGTTCTTACCATGGAGGATGATCAGTTCCTTCAAACGACCGGTGACGTGTAGTTCTCCTTCGATGAGAAAGCCAAGGTCTCCCGTTCTCAGAAAAGGGCCGGCGCCGTTATCGTTCAAATAAGCTTTAAACGTTTCGCGGGTTTCATCGGGACGCTTCCAATACCCCTGGGCGACGTGTGGTCCGGCCACCCAGATCTCGCCTTCGATTCCTTCCGAACACCGCCGGCGAGTTTTTGGATCGACGATCAGCACGCGCTCCTCCCCGCAGGCTGGACCACAACTGACGACCTCGCGCCGTGATTCCACAAGCGCAGTCGGCAAGCGGCTGGAGACGAAAACTGTCGCCTCTGCCAGTCCGTAACCAGGGTAGAAACTCTCCGCGCGAAAACCCGTTTTGGCAAACTTTTCTGTGAACCTTTTCATCGTCTCAGCTTTGACTGGTTCGGAGCCGTTCAAGGCGACCTGCCAACAACTCAAGTCAAGCTCGGCTATCTTGTCGTCTTTGACTCGCTCGACGCACAGGTCGTAGGCAAAATTCGGCGCGATAGTAATCGCTGCTCGATATCTCGAAATGGCTTGGAGCCATTGAACTGGTCTGCGTATAAACTCGATCGGCGCCATTAGCACCGCGGGCATTCCCACATAGATGGCACGCTGAATAACGGCGACCAGGCCCATGTCGTGAAAGTGCGGTAGCCATGAAACGATTACGCTATCGTCGCTGGTCCTGAAAACTTGCTGGAACATTCGCTGATTGCACATCACATTGCGGTGCGAGATAACGACCCCTTTTGGCGAAGATGTCGATCCGGAACTGTACTGAATGTACGCGACCTCATCAGCCCCGCAGTTTATTGGCGACCATTCCGTTTCTTCGATTTCCGGCACTTCGTCCGTAGCCAGCAGCGTTAGCGGCGAAGTCCACTCCTCACCGACCGTTGATTCACGGAAGGCGCTTAACGACTTCGTGGACGCCGCCAGGATGAATTCCACTTCAGCGTCTTCCACAATGCATCGAAGACGATCGTGTTTGCGTGTGGTAAGAAGAGATGAACAGGCGGGAACGCCCACGGCACCGGCGTACAAGCAGCCGAAAAAGTTCGCGACAAATTCCAAACCTGGCGGATTAGGCAGTAGCACCTGTTTGCCCCTCGCTCCAAGAGCGGCAAGGCGGCTGCCGATGGCCTTCGCTCTTCGATCAAGCTGCGCGAAAGTGCAGGAAGCACCTTCGTGCTCGCCCCTGTCGAGGAACAGGAAGGCACGCTTGTGCGGTGTCAGTTCAGCACGCCGCCGCAGAACGTCGACAATCGTTTCAGCGACAGCTACGTCACTTGACTGCGACGCTCTTTTGAGAGTTGTCGTAAACATTGAAAAACTTCTGCCACAACACCTGGACTAGAAACTTGAGCACGCCCCAGGCGGTTTGAAACAGTCGATAAACGAATATCGATAGCGAAACCATCACCGCCGTGCGGAAAAGAATTCCAAATATCAAACTGAATAGTTTGCTCATGTCGGGCGGCCAATGTTGGACCGTTTGCCAAACAGCCCTTAGTTGTCCCGGATACGCCGGAAGCAGGTAGAAAATCGAAACCCGAATCATGATTTCGCATATATAGAAGAAGAAGACTGTGGAAAGAACTGAATAAATCGCCAGGGCCACTCGTGCTCCCGGCGTGAGAGTATGTAGCGGGTTGTGAGCCGCACCGTTAAAACCAAAGAACTTGAGGAAGTAATGTTTGATGACTTTCGTCGATTGTTGTCTCAGGTTAAAGATGCCGAAAAGATCCGCCACGAGCCAGTAGCCATCCATCCGCAGAAAAGGGTTCATCGTGCGAAACATGATGAGGTCAGTAAAAAGGAAGAAGTAAATAGGAACAGGCGAACCATTGATGAAGAAAAGACCGAGAAACAGGAGTTGAAAGACTGATTGAAAATAAACGCCGGCCATGTCGATCGTCGCCCTCTGGTGGCGCGACAACTTCCATGCTTCGGAGACGTCCGTGTAAAGCACCGGGAAGTAGAGATAGATGCCAAAGCCGATCTCAGTCTGCTTGCAACCATACGACACAAGTGCCGAGGCATGGCCCGTCTCATGAATGATGGCCCCCAATAAACTGAGGAACATCAGGACTGCAGCCGTTGAACTACCGAAATGGCTCAAGTTTGTACGATGATTTGGTAAGAGCCACAGATAAAAGATCAAGTGCGCCAGAATGAAGATTGCCAGCCAGCCGATCAGCAACCGTTTGTCGAATGCCCAGCCGAATAACTTTCCCAACGGATACACGATGTGTTGGGGGATCAGACGTACTTTCCCAAAAAGGTAGGACGCACGCCTGGCACTGACTTCCGGTAGAGAAGCTGGCGCGCTGAGATCAACCAGAAGACTCTTGGGAAGGAGAAAACCTTGCACCAGTCGCTCGACATTCGGCAACGAATATTTTCCCGGATTGAGCTTATCGTAAGCTGCAAAGACCTCCGCCACGTCCCTTTGCCCGTCAAACATTTTTAGAAGTTCGAGCAAAGCGGCGGGCATCGCAAATCTTACAGTCGAACCTTTTTGCGCCGGAACTTCGCAAAGGACCATGGCTTGATCTGAGGCCGCATCGAGCGGGTAAACAGAAAGTGATTGATTGAATGAGTAGACCATAGGAATAACCTCTCTCTTCCCGTTTGTCCTTTCAGAGCTTGAAGGGTGCAGGCCTTCCCGATGATCCACTTCCAGCGAACCGCAAAGAGAGATTTACGGGGAAGCCTGCACCGATCGCCCTGACGTCATCCGCACTGGTCGTTAGGAATGATGCAGATCTCGTCAGGGGCGCAATCCGAGTTACAGTAATTGGTTGGCGCGCACCCGCAATTACTGTTTGGGTCATCGCACGGGCAATTAGTGTTTGTAGGACCGCAGTCCCAATTGCACCATGCTTCAAATTCGAGTCGCTGTTCGAGTTCCGTAATTGAGAACTCGTCCAGTAGCCCGAATTGGCTTAGGTCTTTTTCGGTCATAACTACCTCCCGCGAGGGTTAGTGAGCACTCGGGAAGCCCTCGGATGCTCGAGTGCCGGGATTGAAGATCCGCTTTGTATGGTCGGTCCAAACAAAGCCGTTAAGGGTGGAAGCTCTTCAGCTTCCGTTGTTGCGAGGTTTAGTGCGCAGCAATCAATTCTGACCGCTGCAAATAAGCCAAAAGTAAATAAATCTTTTCTTCCCAATCGGGATCGCTTTGCTTTCGGTTGATCCAGGCCAGGTCGAGCCCGGGTGGCGACGAAAGGGTCGCCAGTAGGTCCTCTCCGGCCCACTTTGGGTTCTGAAATCCCTTGAGCGTTTTAAGGTCGACCCACATCACACCATCTTTGGTCGGCAATTGCGCCACGCGGCGCGGATTCACGCTGAACTTCTTGCCGTCGCGCAGCAGCCAGGCGATCGTTTGCGAATCCGCCTCGCTTAATTCGCGCCTGCGCGCGTCAACGTCATCATTGCGCAATCGCCACCGGTGCAGCGCGGACCAGCCTTCCCATTGTTTCGGATCAAGATGGACGTAAGACTCCATCAACGCATAAAGCGATTGCATCGACGTCTGGGCAAACTTTTCACTTTCAGAATGTTTGAGTCCCGAAGGAAGAATGATGGGTTCACCGAAAACAATCTGTCCGCGCGCGGGGCCCTCTCTCGGCACTATCACGGGAAGAATCGGCGTTCTCAGCGCAGCCGCCAACCGGGCCGCTCCATTCTTTACGGCGATGCGCAGGCCCAGAAAATCGATGGTGCTCTTGGATGTATTACCCCATGGACCATCCGCTCCGCTATTACCCTCGATGCAGAACATAACCATTTCGTTCCGCTTCAACGCGTTCACAAATTCAACTGTGCAACGGGGATCGTCCACGCAGAGGTTCTTGAAGAGTCGGATGTTTTCAGCTTGCGGAGTCGATTCTCCCGGAACGGGAGGTGTTTCCCAGGGGCAGGGCCCCAGTGAGTCAAAGACCGGTTGCATCCCTTCGTAGATGGGCTGATTAACGAGTTGGAAGATAGGAAACCCCAGCAACGCCAGGTCGATCGGCACGTGGCGAATAGCGCCAAAACGAAAACTGCAGATTATCAACCCTCTGCCGCGGCTTAACAGTGAGCGAATCAGCCCCAGGTCCCAACCCTTGAGCCGCAGCAGATGATCTGCCGCAGGTTGTGTTTTTCTCGGGCCGGACATGACCAATTCGAACAGTTGCGACAGATAAAAGTAGTATTCGCCTTCACTCAGGAGCTTCGCTTTGATGCACTTGATAGCGAGGGAATGAACCTCCTCATTTGTCAGCTTTTCGCCAAATACGGAGAGAAGGTTCAGGTAGGTCGGATTGTAATGTTGCTGATGAGATCTGAGAATTACCTCATCCGTCAACTGGTCGAGCCACTCGCGAAACTCAGCGAATAGTTGAGCCTTCGTCGAGAAGTCTTGTTTGAAGTCTTTGATTCGTCTGCGGAAGTAGTACAAACGTTGATCTTCCGCAACCGCGGCAAAAGGATCCCGAATTGGCTCTGCGCTCGCAGCCATGGTATTGCTTGATCCGTGTCAATCCGTTTACGTCATTCGTGCCAGCCGTGGTTTTAATCGAAGTTGACCATTACTTCCTGCGACTGAAGCGAGGCAGTCTCCATCGCCAGCAACAGTTCATTGCGAACGTTCTTTTTAGGTGTAGCTGCGCATGGACTCTGGTTATTTTCGATACGGATCAGCGGGCATGAGATTCCCTGGCAAGTCGGCAAGATGGCGCACTTTTGACAGCCGGTGTCGCTTTGAAACGCCGGCTCAGTCCAAAGAGCGAAGTTGTCGGCGTTGATGATCATATCGCCGTCAGGTGTTAGCTGGCCGACGATGTTGTGGTCCTTTTTATCGAGAACGATGGTGCACTTCATCAGCTTGCCGTCGGCGCCCACGATGAAATTGAATGGCCGTGCCGCGTAGCAAACGTTTCTGCCAAGGCTATTCATGTCGCGCAGATTCGCCGGCCGGAAGCCCTTGTCCTTGGCTGATTTGCGTAGTCGTTCTTTCACTACTTTTATTTCATCGACGCCGCAGACTTCGAGGTCGGCGTCGTTTGGTCCGCCCCATTTGCCAACGCTATGAAAAGCCACCATAAACCGGTCGTCACCGGCAAACTCCTTTTGCAAAAGCAACAAGAGGTCTTCGAGGTATGGGTAGTTTTCCTTGTCGTAGTTCACCCGGATCCGAACCCGGAACTTTTCCGGTCTCTTCTTGAGCTCAATTAAGTTGGAAATGATCTGATCGAAGGTGCCGCTGCCATCTCGAGCGGGTCTCTTGTGGTCATGTTGCTCGCGCATCCCGTCGACCGTGATCTGGTAATTGAGCACTTTCCACGCCATCAGCTTTTCAGCAACATCCGGTGTCAACAGATAACCGTTGCTCGTAATGTGACTGACATACGAAAGCGAATATTTTTCGGCGATCTCGATGAAGAACGGGCCCAGATCTTCCATCGCCTGGAAACCGTAAAGCGGCTCGCCGCCGAACCATCCAACCGTCAAATGCCGCAAATGCGGTGCTCTTCTTTCGACCATCTTCTTTAAGCCTTGACGGACCGAAGGCAGCATCGTTCCTCTCGTAAAATCCTCATAGCAGTAGTTGCAACGGAAGTTACAGTCTTCGGAAGCAAGCAGAATGAGTTCGAGCATATCCTGACGATAGTGAGTCTGACCGAAGGCGAGTTGAACCCTGCGATACTCGTTGGTTCCCTTCGGCACCAGAAAGCCATTGTCTACGAGATACTTGACGACTCCTTTCGGCTCGCCCGTATAGCCCTCTTTCAACAGGGCTTGAACACCTCGCCGTTGTTGCGGCTTAAAGACACAGATGGCGCCGGTGTAGCTGTTCCAGAGTACGTAACTGCCGTCTTCAGCCGTAGTTCTAAGGTTGAATCTGGAACCCTCCCATTGCAGCTTTGTGGCTAAAGGTTTGATTTGGACTAGATCAATCGGAGTGGGTTCAAGCGAGTCGAGCGGAGATACTTTTTTGATGTCTATATTTGTTGCAGACATAGGCCTCTCTCTCCCTTCAGGTCGACCGGGGAGGCCTCTTCGGAACGGTCGATCATTGGCTGATCAACTGTTGAGTAGACGTACTGGGCTCGTAATCCCATCGCGGACAATGGCGCTGGGACTCTTTTACTCTGGGCAGGATTCGCGTGAACTGGACCAGGGAGGTTGTAACATTTAAGGTTTCGCTTACGAGAGGCCAAACCTTAAAGATAGTTAGAAAAAAACTCGGCTAACTGAGGTGCGGGAAAAATCTCGCTTTGGTCGTCAGTAAGTCGGGTGCAAAATATCGGGATGCTTGGTTCGATGTTTCAAGGCTTGCAGTTAATTCAACAAGCCGCTTCTATTTTGGGAGCCCTCGGTATACCACCGTCTCTATTCGAAGTCAACAAAAAAGCATCGACAAAAAACGCGTCGATGCGGGCGTAATCTTCACCGGCACAGTCGCTGCGCGAGTTTCGCTCAGTCATGCAACTGAAGGACATCGAATTAAATAAATCGATCACAGAGACAACTTGTTCGATCCGCCTTTGAGTACTCGCCGCTGCGTGCGCCAAACGAATTCCGCGTCACTTGCGGTGGCAAGTTGCATTCGGCATCGAGCTTTGCCCCGACCATTCGATTTCACACCCTCGACGTGATGAGCCGTTCGTTAATCTCACATTCATGATCCTCCCGCTTCGCGGTATCATCCCTGCGTCCGATGTCTAAAATCAATCATGATCAAAGCAATCCTCAAGCTCCGCAAATTGATTTAGCGTTCGTAGTAGATTGACCATGAGAAAACAGCCGGTCACACGAAGAGAGTTTTTGGGAAGCGGTATTGCCGCGGCGGGAGCGATATCGATTGCCTGCGCGTTACCCGCAAACGCACGAGAGTGGGAAGAGTATTCCGCGCGCTTTGACCGATCGATGAGCGATGGGTTGCCGGCGGGTCCCCTGCGACCGGACGACGAGACTGCCTGGAAGGCGGTTGCGAAAAATTATGACGTCACAAACAAAATAACAAATCTTGAAAATGGCTATTGGGGAATCATGGCGAATCCGGTGCTCGCTGAATACAAGCAACTTACCGAATTCATTAATAAGGAGAATACGACTTTTGCTCGACCCCGGTGGTCCGAAACGTACCGCGGTGTGAGAGACACGGTGGCGGGCTTTCTGAATGTTAGCCCGAACGAAATTGCATTAACGCGAGGTGCAACCGAGGCGCTGCAGGCACTGATTGGCGGGTATAACAAACTCAAGCCGGGCGACACGGTTCTTTACGCGGACCTGGATTACTCGGAGATGAAGAACGCGATGCGTTGGCTTGAAGTTCGCCGAGGCGTCAATGCGGTGAAGCTGACATTTCCTGAACCAACGATTGATCGGGCGCTTCAGGAAGCAGACATTCTTGGTTTTTACGAAAAAGCTCTCTCAGCCAATCCGGGAACAAAGCTGCTGCTGTTGACGCACCTCAACAACTGGACTGGATTGATCATTCCGGTTGCCAAGATCGCGAAGATGGCAAGAGATCGTGGCGTGGACGTGATACTCGACGCGGCCCACTCAGTCGGTCAGGTGGAGCTCAACCTAAAGGGACTTGGCTGCGATTTCATCGGCGTAAATCTGCACAAATGGGTGGGGGCGCCAATCGGTTGCGGCGTTATCTATATCAAGAAGGACCGGATCGATGCGATCGATCCATACATGGGAAAACCGACCGACGTCTCGGACATTGACGGGCGCATAGATACCGGAACACTAAATTTTGCGGCGCACATGACCATCCCGGCCGCCATCGCTTTTCACAACAAAATAGGAACCGCGGTGAAAGAAGCACGCCTTCGATACCTGAGAAACCTCTGGGTCGCACCGGTCCGAAAAATGAAAGGGCTCATTGTCCTCACGCCAGACGACGACGCCATGGTCGCGGCGCTGACTTCGTTCCGTCTTGATGGCGTGACGTCAACCAGTGCGAACGACTCGGTCGTCAGGCAGTTGGCCGAAAGATTCGGCGTGCTGACGGTCCGGCGCACGGGGCCGGCTGCCGGCGATTGCATTCGCGTGACCCCGTCTGTTTATACCTCGGCGGATGACGTCATGAAGCTTGTCAACGCACTGCGTTCGATCACGGCTTCACCAAAATCGATCGGAAACCCGTGATGTTGAAATCTCAAACTCCAACACCACCAGGAATATGAAGACACTACTTTCGCTCGCCCTGGTCTTCGCGTTGTCACTGACCGTTCTTGCTCAGGAGCGCACGCGGCGGCCAACCGGACCGGCCCAGTTTCACGTTGAAGAAAAAACCATTGCTCAAATTCACACTGCGTTGCGCGCACGACAGGTGACATGCCGGGGACTGGTGGAAGCGTATCTGGCGCGCATCAACGCCTACGATCAGAAAGGCCCGTCTCTCAATGCCGTGGTGCTGCTGAATCCGGATGCACTCCAAACTGCGGATGAACTCGATGCGCGTATGAAGTCAGGCGCGGCCATGCGCCCTTTGGAATGCATCCCTGTCGTCGTGAAGGACAACTACGAAACAAAGGCTCTCCGGACGACGGCCGGTTCTCAATCGCTGGCGAAGTTCATTCCCACCCGCGATGCTTTCGTAGTGCGGAAGATCAGGGAGGCCGGCGCAATCGTACTATTCAAAGCGAACATGGCAGAGTTTGCATTCACGCCACTTGAAACCGTGAGCTCGATTCAGCCTGGATACACTTTCAATCCTTATGCGCTCAATCACACGACC